>Ga0172380_10000839_pt1 | contig 55918 bp, 47 predicted proteins | sample Leawe162metaG_FD_119747 | JGI IMG/M metagenome (GOLD analysis project Ga0172380, IMG submission 119747) | Leachate microbial communities from a municipal landfill in Southern Ontario, Canada - Leachate well 162 metaG | ecosystem: Engineered > Solid waste > Landfill > Unclassified | place... | reverse complement strand
TCCTCTGTCCAGTAGAGCGGCCATTGTCGCTGGAAAAGCGACGTTTCAACAACGGTAAGCATTTGGCTAATGTACGCCTAGGGAGTATAAATGTCCAGTGCGCTCAATTAAAGTGCCCAACGTGGAGGTCACCGGCGCTGCGCGGCTTTATCGCGCAGCGTCCCCTGCACTGATGGGATGGACTCCCCCTCTTTGTAGGCGCACGCTGTGCGCAGCTGTCTTTCATTTGGCGTGGAGGTCAGCATCAATCAACTCCGAGGAGGAATCCAAAATGAATGCTACTACCGTTGCCGTCGATCTTGCAAAAAGCATCTTCCAGTTGGCCGTGGCCGATTCGTCCTGGAAGGTCATCGAATCGCATCGTTTGACGCGTACCCAGTTCGAGCGCTGGTTTGCCAATCGCGCTGTCGGGCTGGTCATCATGGAAGCCTGCGGCTCCGCTCACCACTGGGCACGCTGGCTGGGTGGTTTGGGTATCAAGGTCAAGTTGCTGCCCGCCGCCTATATCCGCGCCTATGTGAAACGTAACAAGACGGACGCTGCCGATGCCTGTGCGTTGCTGGAAGCGGCGCGCGCATCCGACATCGTTCCTGTGAAAGTTAAGTCTGTCGAACAGCAGGCTTTGCAGGGGTTGCACCGCACCCGCTCGCTGTGGATGAGTACCCGCACCTCGCGCATCAATGCGCTGCGCGGATTCTGCCGAGAATTCGGATTGGCTATCCCCCAGGGTGCGCGTACTGGTATCGAAGCCATCAGCCGGGTATTGGCTGATCCGAATTCGGCGGTGCCCGGCCTGATCCGTGGATCGATGAAGCTGCTGGTCGAAGAAATCCGCCTGCTCGAAGCCCGCATCGCCCAGTTGGAACGAGAATTGTCCGAGGTGGCCAAACATAGCCCGGCCTGCACAACGCTGCTTTCCATTCCCGGCGTCGGCTTGCTGACGGCGACGGCGATGGTGGCCGCCACCGGCGGGCAGGTGTCGCATTTCAAGGATGCCCGACATTTTGCGAGCTGGTTTGGACTGACGCCGCGGGAGTTCAGTTCCGGCAGCAGCCGGGTGCTGGGACGCATCTCGAAACGCGGCGACCGCTACCTGCGCATGTTGCTTACCCATGGGGCACGCTCTGTACTGCGTGCCGCCAGTACCGCCCGGGAGGTGGGACGCAGCCTTGATGGTTTGCGCTCCTGGGCTACGGCGGTGCAAGGCCGCACCAATCACAACAAGGCGGCCTGTGCGTTGGCCAACAAGATGGCGCGTATCTGCTATGCCACCTTGCGCGACGCCACACCGTACGGTCAGCCGACGCCCAGGCAGCAACGCAAGATTGATCGCACTGCCTTCGTAATTGCTGCCTAATTGTCTGCAAGGAAACATCATGTGTTCCACGTCCCCGCGCTTGCTTTGAGACTAATCGCCCATCATGGCTAAACGGGTCGCACCCTCACGCAACGATGCCGATAACCCTGCCGGCAGCTTCATGCCTGCCGCTTGTACCGATTGGCACTGCGTGCGCAGATTCCATGTCGGCACGGGCCACTCAGAGCCCACCACTGATGCTGGATATACGACTGCATGCGCTTCCATTCAGCCATTACTATCGATCCGTCTCTTTACCTTTGGGGGGAGTCCATATACGCCGGGTTATGCCTCATGTTTTCTCGCCAAGTAGGTAGAGAGCGCAGACACGATACCGACAACCAACTCAGCTTCCTCAAAGGTTGGCTCCCGTCCTTCGCGAATATGGCGCGCATTTTCTGATGCGTACCCCCAAGCCTTTGAAATTGCCTCATCGAGAGGGCGAGGCACGATATCTCCGTAACGTTTCATGATGTCGCCGAGATTGGCCTTTCCGTCACCACACGCCTCGCGGGCAACGCACTCAAGAGCCGCCATTGAATGTTGAATAGCCCCGGTTACATCCGGCGAGGGACGGCGAGACAAGTCACGAAGCGCCTCATGTAGTTCATTTCGCGCGGTACTAAGCTTTCGCGTCTCCAATGCGCGTTCAGCGGTGACAACCACTTCCTCAAACACCTCGGGGCCGCGCATTTCGATGACGCCCCCAGACAGCTTCCAGCCGATGCCGTTTTCGAGGAAATAATCGTTCAACTCGCTCTCAAATTTCTCAGCATCGTAGGAATATGGTGCTTCGCGCATCGCAGCGGCGAGCCCCTCGATGATGTCGTACACGCGGTACCAGTCGCAGTCGTCAACGAGATCGTGTACTTCACGATCAATGTTGGGGTACTCGGACCAATTGTTTTGGTCTGGACGTTTGCGGAGTAGGCGACAAACCACTTCTCGAAGGCTCTGCGGACGAAACCCGCACTCGTAGGCGAGTTGAACAAGAACGCCGCGCAGTTCGTGCGGCGCGTCCTGCCGCACAGAGATTTCCGTCTCGTGTGACTCGTGGTACCCGTGTCTCTTTGAAAATCGGTCAGTCATCGCAGCGCCATTCATGAGGCATAACGTTTAAGTGAACACACAAATCGGTGTATATCTACCATCCTCTGCGTGTATACAACATTCCACAAGAATGACACCCATTTGAATATAAATCGTTTGTCCGGTTTTCTCTATGAACATTGCACCACCCGACGCCCCTGATACACATGCCTCGCCCAAGCTCCTCGACCAAGTGCGCATCCGGGTTAAGCTTGCAGCATACTCACCGAAATCCAATATGTCCAATGGATTATTCTCGTTTGCCCGGAAGGGAACGGCGCCGGATGGACTTGGCGTGGCGCGCGCGGTACATTGCTGTATGTGGATATATCCGGAAGATGCGCAGGTGAAAGAATATTCGGAAGTGGCGCCGATGGGATCGGGCTTTTATTCTCTTGCCTCCGGCGTTGCTTGCGCGGGTGAGGTGCGTCATGCATGAGATGGCGCTGGCCGAGGGGGTGTTGCAATTGATCGAGGATGCCGCGCGGCGCGAGAGCTTCTCTCGGGTAAAAACGGTCTGGCTGGAAATCGGCCAGTTGTCGTGCGTGGCGCCGGAAGCCCTGGCCTTCTGTTTCGATGCCGTGACGCGCGGCAGCATCGCCGAGGGTTCGCATCTGGAGATTGTCGCCACGCCGGGCAGCGGCTGGTGCATGCAGTGCGCCGTGAGCGTGCCCATGGCGGAGCTCTACGCCGCCTGTCCGCAGTGCGGCGGTTATCAGTTGCAGGTCACCAGCGGCACCGAGATGCGGCTGAAAGAGCTGGAAGTAGAAGAGTAGCCAAAGGAGAAACAGCATGTGCACCACTTGCGGTTGCGGCCAAGGCGAGACGCGCATCGAAGGCGTCGAGCCGAAGCACGCGCATACCCATGTCCATGCGGACGGCACCGTCCATACGCATAGCCACACCCATGACCACGAACACGGCCATGCGCACACGCACGACGGAGCGTACCGCCCGGTCGAGCAGCGCGGCCATCTGCACTACGGCGCGGGCGCGGCCCAGGCCCATGCGCCGGGCATCAGCCAGACGCGCATGGTGCAGATCGAACGGAACATCCTCGCCAAGAACGACGCCTATGCCGCCGCCAACCGGCAGCGCTTCGTCGCGCATGGCATCCACGCGCTGAATCTGGTGTCCAGTCCCGGTTCGGGCAAGACTACGCTGCTGGTCAAGACCATCGCCATGCTGCAAGGCCGCCTGTCCATCGCCGTGATCGAGGGCGACCAGCAGACCAGCCAAGATGCCGAGCGCATCCGCGCGACCGGCGCGCAAGCGGTGCAGATCAATACCGGCAAGGGCTGCCACCTGGATGCGCAGATGGTCGGCCAGTCGCTGGACAGTCTCGACCTGCCGGACGGCTCGCTGCTGATGATCGAGAACGTCGGCAACCTGGTCTGCCCCGCGGCTTTCGATCTCGGCGAGGCCTGCAAGGTGGTGATACTTTCCGTCACCGAGGGCGAGGACAAGCCCCTCAAGTACCCCGACATGTTCCGCGCCGCGCGCCTGATGCTGCTCAACAAATGCGACCTGCTGCCCTACCTGGATTTCGACGTGGACCAGGCCATCGAGTATGCCCGCCGCATCAATCCCGCGATCGAGGTGATCCAGACATCGGCCACCAGCGGCGCGGGAATGGACGGATGGCTGGCGTGGCTCGAACGCGGCGCGGCCGGCGCAAGGAAGCCGGTGGCGTAGCCGCCGATGCGCAGATGCCATGCCGTTCAATTAAGCGTCCTTCCCAGGAATGACGGCGACTGAATTTTCCGTGTCATGATCGCACAGCGCATCCGCATCACCGGTGTCGTTCAGGGAGTCGGGTTCCGGCCCTTCGTCTGGCGCCTGGCGCAGGAGTTGGCGCTGGCCGGCTGGGTGAGGAACGATGCGCAGGGCGTCGAGATTCTGGCCGAAGGCCCGGAGGCGCAGCTGGACCTGCTGCTTCGGCGCCTGCGCTGCGATGCCCCGCCGCTGGCGCGGGTCGATGCGGTCGAAGCGCAACCGGCGCAAGCCGAGGGCTACCGCGAGTTTGCCATTGTGGAGAGCCGGCCCGGCAAGGTCGTCACCGCCATCGGCCACGACACGGCCAGTTGCCCCGATTGTCTGGCGGAATTGTTCGACCCCGGCGACCGGCGCTGGCGGCACGCCTTCATTACCTGCACCCACTGCGGTCCGCGCTACACCCTGACACGCCGCCTGCCTTACGACCGGCCGCAGACGACCCTGGCGCCGTTTCCCTTGTGCGCCGCCTGCGCACGCGAGTATGCCGACCCGCGCGACCGCCGCTTCCACGCCGAAACCACCTGCTGCCCGCAATGCGGCCCGCAGCTCGCCCTGCTCGATGCTGCCGGCCGGCCGTGCGCCGCGGCCGAGCCCCTCCCTGCCGCGCTCGAACGCCTGCAGCGCGGCGAGATCGTCGCCATCAAGGCGCTGGGCGGCTTTCATCTGGTCTGCGATGCGCGCCATGCGCCCGCCGTCGCCCGCCTGCGCGAGCGCAAGTCGCGCGAGGAGAAACCTTTCGCGGTGCTGCTGGCGAATGCCGCTTCGGTGCATGCGTTTGCCGAGCTGGGCGGCGACGAACAGGCCTTGCTCGAATCCGCCGAGCGACCGATCGTGCTGTTGAGGAAACGTCCCGCCGCGGATGCCGCGTTCGCCGGTGTCGCCCCCGGCCTGGCCTGGCTGGGCGTGATGCTGCCGGCCACACCGATCCAGTTCCTGTTGTTCCACGAGGCCGCCGCGCGGCCGCAAGGCGCCACCTGGCTGGCGCAAGCGCACTCCCTGGCGCTGGTATGCACCTCTGCCAATCCGGGCGGAGAGCCGCTGGTGACGGACAATGCCGAAGCCATCGAGCGGCTGGCCGGCATCGCCGATGCCTTCCTGCTGCATGACCGCGACATCGCCGTGCGCTGCGACGATTCGGTGCTGCGCGTCGCCGCGGGCGGCAGCCAGTTCATCCGCCGCGCCCGCGGCCATACCCCGCGCGCCATCCGCTTGGCTCGCCGCGGCGCCAGCGCGCTGGCCTGCGGCGGCTGGTTCAAGAATACCGTCTGCATCACACGCGGCGACGAAGCCTTCGTCTCGCAGCACATCGGCGATCTCGACAATGCCGCGAGCTGCGCTTTCCTCGACGAGACCGTCGAGCACTTGCTGGGCATCCTCGACGTGATGCCGGACATCGTCGCTCACGACCGGCACCCGGATTTCTACAGCAGCCGCTTTGCCGCAGCGTTTGCGCAGCGCGCCGGATTGCCGAGCGTCGCGGTTCAGCATCACCACGCCCACATTGCCGCTGTGCTGGCGGAACATCGGTTCACCGAGCCGGTGCTGGGTTTGGCGCTGGACGGCGTGGGGCTGGGCGACGACGGTGCAGCCTGGGGCGGCGAACTGTTGCGCGTGGAAGGTGCGCGTTTCAAGCGGCTCGGCCATCTGCGTTCGCTGCCGCTGCCGGGCGGCGACCGTGCCGCACGCGAGCCGTGGCGCATGGCGGCGGCGGCATTGCACGAGATCGGACGCGGCGAGCAAATCGTCCGGCGCTTTGCGGCGCAGCCGGCGGCGGGCACGGTGGCGCAAATGCTGGCACGCGGAATCAACGCGCCGCCGACCTCCAGCCTCGGGCGCGCATTCGATGCGGCGGCGGGGCTGCTCGGCGTGCGGGCGGCGAGCAGCTTCGAAGGACAGGCGGCAATGCTGCTGGAAGGACTGGCCGAGAGCCATGGCGATGTCATGGTGCCGGCGAATGCCTACCACATCGGCAGCGATGCCAGCCTCGACCTGCGGCCGCTCTACGGCCTGCTGGCGGATTGCGACGACGCCGGCCGTGGCGCCGCGCTGTTCCATGCCGGTTTGGCGGCGGCCCTGGCGGACTGGACGGAACTTGCCGCCCGCGCCGAAGGGCTCAAGACGGTGGCCTGCGGCGGCGGCTGTTTTCTCAACCACATCCTGACGCGCAAACTGGTTACACTGTTGCAGCAACGCGGCCTGCAAGTCTTGCTGGCGCACCGGCTGCCGCCCAACGACGGCGGCCTGAGCCTCGGCCAGGCCTGGGTGGCGGTCTTAACCATGGAGAATTGATTATGTGTCTGGCGGTCCCCGCCCGCGTCATCGAGAAGCGCGACAACGATCAGGCGATCGTCGAGCTCGGCGGCGTCACCAAGGAAATTTCACTGGCGCTGGTCGACGGCGTCGAGGTCGGCGACTACGTCATCGTCCATGTCGGCTTTGCGCTCACCCGCCTCGATGCGGAGGAGGCGCAGCGCACCCTGGCGCTGTTTGCCGAAATGAGCGAGTTGGTGCCGGACGGTTCGGCGCCATGAAATACGTAGACGAATTCCGCGACGGCGAGCTGGCGAAAGTGCTGGCCGCCAGCATCGCCCGCAACGTCGATCCCGCGCGCAGCTACCACCTCATGGAGTTCTGCGGCGGCCATACCCACGCCATTTCGCGCTATGGCCTCAACGACTTCCTGCCGCCCGCCGTGCACATGGTCCATGGTCCGGGCTGTCCGGTCTGCGTGCTGCCGATCGGCCGCATCGACCTGGCGATCCAGCTCGCGCTGGAACGCGGCGCGATCCTGTGCAGCTACGGCGATACGCTGCGGGTGCCGGCTTCCAACGGGCTGTCGCTGCTGAAGGCCAAGGCGCGCGGCGGAAATATCCGCATGGTCTATTCGAGCGCCGATGCGCTGAAGATCGCCCGCGACAATCCGCAACGCGAAGTGGTCTTCTTCGCCATCGGTTTCGAAACCACCACCCCGCCGACGGCGCTGGCGATCCGCCAGGCGCATGCCGAAGGCATGAAGAACTTCAGCGTGCTGTGCAACCATGTGCTGACCCCGGCGGCGATCAACCACATCCTCGCCTCGCCGGAAGTGCGCCAGTACGGCACCGTGCCGCTCGACGGCTTCATTGGCCCGGCGCATGTCAGCACCGTCATCGGCAGCCGGCCCTACGAGGGTTTCGCCGCGGGATATCGCAAGCCGGTGGTGATCTGCGGCTTCGAGCCGCTCGACGTGATGCAGGCGATCCTGATGCTGGTGCGCCAGTTGAACCAAGGTCGCGCCGAAGTGGAAAACGAGTTCACGCGCGCCGTCACGCGCGACGGCAATCTCAAGGCGCAGGCACTGGTGGCCGAGGTGTTCGAAACGCGCGACAGTTTCGAGTGGCGGGGTCTCGGCGAAGTACCCTCTTCGGCCTTGCAAATCCGTGCCGCCTTTGCCGACTTCGATGCCGAACGGCGCTATGGCTTAAGCTACGCGCCGGTGCCGGACAACCCGGCCTGCGAATGCGGCGCGATCTTGCGCGGCCTGAAAAAACCCCAGGACTGCAAGATCTTCGGCACGGCATGCACGCCCGAGAACCCCATGGGATCGTGCATGGTCTCCAGCGAGGGCGCCTGCGCGGCGCACTACACCTACGGGCGCTACAAGGATATCGAGGGCGTGACGGCATGAGCGAAATCAAAAAGGGCTATGTCCGCCCGCTCGACATCAAGCACGGCCGCGTGGACATGAGCCACGGCAGCGGCGGCCGGGCGATGGCGCAACTCATCGAGGAGCTGTTTCTGCCTGCCTTCGACAACGTTTTCCTGCGTCAGGGCAACGACGGCGCGCTGCTGCCTCCCCTGCCCGAGGAAGCCGGACGCATGGTCGTCGCCACCGACGCCCATGTGGTTGCGCCGCTGTTCTTTCCCGGTGGCGACATCGGTTGCCTGTCGGTGCATGGCACCATCAACGACGTCGCGGTGATGGGCGCCAAGCCGTTGTATCTGGCGGCGAGCTTCGTGCTCGAAGAGGGTTTTCCGCTCGCCGATTTGCAGCGCATCGTCGTTTCCATGGCGGCAGCCGCACGCGCGGCCGGCGTGCCGATCGTCACCGGCGACACCAAGGTGGTGGAGCGCGGCAAGGGCGACGGCGTGTTCATCGCCACCACCGGCATCGGCTGGGTGCCTCACTGCGTCGAGCTGTCCGGCGACCGCGCCCGGCCGGGCGATGCGCTCCTGCTCTCGGGCTGCATCGGCGACCACGGCATGGCGATCATGAGTCAGCGCGAGAGCCTGGCTTTCGATGCGCCGATCGAATCCGACACGGCCGCGCTGCATGAGTTGATTGCCTCCATGCTGGCCTGCGGCGCGGATATCCGCTGCCTGCGCGACCCAACCCGCGGCTGGCTGGCGACGACCCTCAACGAGATCGCCCGGCAGTCGCAGGTCGGCATGATGCTCGACGAAGCGGCGATACCCGTGAAGCCGGCGGTCGATGCCGCCTGCGAATTCCTCGGCCTCGATCCGCTGTACGTCGCCAACGAGGGCAAGCTGGTGGCGGTCTGCGCGGCCTCCGATGCCGAGCGGCTGCTGGCGGCCATGCGCGCCCACCCGCTGGGCCGGGCGGCGGCGATCATCGGCAGCGTGCATGCCGACCCGCATCAGTTCGTCCAGATGAAGACGCGTTTCGGCGGACGCCGCATCGTGGACTGGCTGACAGGCGAACAGCTGCCGCGGATATGCTGATGTGATCACCGGGATCCGCCGCCCTGGATTTCTTCGCCGCCGCGAAAAGGGAGAGGGAGCCGCACCTTGATCGAAGCGATCCTGGCGATACTGGCGGCAGGCGCGGCGATCTGGTTCATCGGCGCTGCTTGCATGCGCGGCGAAGACTTGCGCGCCTTCGATAGCCCAACAGAAAAACCCAACGCACAAAGCTTTTCCAGTGGCAACAGCCCGAATGACGAACACCGGAAAGTCATCGAGGCGCTGGGCAATATCAACAGCGCGCTGAGAGGCGTGCCGCGCGACCAGCGTCTGGCGCAGCTCCGCGAATACATGGACAACATGTTTGCGAGCCGGCGGCTCGCCGCGCGCTTCGTCCCGACCAATGCCGACGGCATTCCCGCCGAATGGGTGCTGGCCCCCGGCGCCGACAGTGCGCGACGAACCCTCTACCTGCATGGCGGCGCCTTCATTTTTGGCAGCCCGCGCAGCCACCGCATCATCACCAGCAAGTTTGCCGAGATCACCGGCGGCGCCGTGCTGGCGATCGACTACCGTCTGATGCCGGAACATCCCCGCCTGGCCGGCATTGAAGATTGCCGCAGCGCCTATCGCTGGATGCTGGAGAATGGGCCCGATGGCGCCGAACCGGCCAGCGTGTTGTTCGTTGCCGGGGACTCCGCCGGCGGCAACCTGACCCTGTCGTTGATCGCCTGGGTGCGCGACCAGGGTCTGCGCGCGCCGGATGCGGCGGTAGCATTGTCGCCGATTACCGATTCCACCCTCAGCAGCCCGAGCATCAAGGCCAACCTGGCGACCGACGTCATGCTGGGGCCTTTGTTCAGGCCTCTCATGCGGATTCCCCGTTCCTTGCTGCTTTGGGGAGGATGGTTCCAGAACCGCATGTGGCTAAGCAATCCGGTCATCTCGCCGGTGTTTGGCGATCTTTCCCATCTGCCGCCGCTGCTGGTGCAGGCCAGCGAGGCGGAGATGCTGCTCGACGACAGCCGCCGTTATGTCGGCAAGGCCGTCGCCGCAGGCTCTCCGGCCAAGCTGCAAACCTGGCAGCGCGTCGTGCATGTCTGGCACCTGTTCGATCCGGAACTGACCGAGGCGCGGCAAGCGTTCGAAGAGATCGGGAGATTCCTCGCCAACGCCCCTACCGGGGCAGGCAGGGGGCGTCGAGTTTGAATCTCTACAGATTACTACTTGCCTTCAAACTTCATGGGCCGCTTTTCGAAAAACGCGTCCAGCGCGCCGATGAAGTCCTGAGTCCGCGCGCAGGCCAAAAAGCTGTCCCGCTCGGCATCCATTTGCGTGGCCATATCCCGATCCAGCGAATTTCTCATGAGCCGCTTGATTTGCCCCATGGCCTCGGTCGGTCCGGAGGCGAGCCGTTGCAAGAGCTTTTCGGTTTCCGCCGGCAAGTCGGCGGCGGGGACGACCCGGTTCACGATGCCCAGCCGCAATGCCGTCTGCGCATCGAAGGTCTCGCCGAGCAGCGCTATTTCAAGCGCCTGTCTCAAGCCGACATGACGCACAAGATTCCACGATCCGGACACGTCGCAACTTGCGCCGACATTGACGTAGGCGGAATTGAAACGCGTGCCTTCGGCCGCAATCGCCAAGTCGCAAGCCAATGCCAGACTGAACCCCGCCCCTGCCACCGAGCCATGGACGCTCGCCACGACAGGCGCACGCAACCCGGCAAGCAACTTGACGGCTTCGTGCATATACTCGATCAGTTCGCCAACCGCGCCCACCGGGTCTTTGCGCATTTGGGCCAGATCGCCACCGGCGAGGAACGCCCGACCCTCGCCCTGGATAACCACGGCGCGCACTTCAGCATCCGCCGCTATGTTTCGGCATGCGTCCAAGAAGGCTTTTGCTGTCGGAATATCCAGGGCATTCAAGGCCTCCGGCCGATTGAATCGAATCCGCGCGATGGCTCCCTGCTTCTCGTAGATCAGGGGGTTATTGGCTGTCGTCATGTGCACTCCACACTCCATATTGAATTTTTCACCGAATTGATACGTTGATACGCCTCGGTACCCGATGCTTTCGGTCATATGCCGTTGCTGCCGGAGCCGCCCGAAAAACCCGTGCGGTTCGCCAAGCATCAAGCGCCCGCAGCACTATACCCTTTCAAAGATCGCGGCGATGCCCTGCCCGCCGCCGATGCAAAGCGTCACCAGCGCATACCGCCCGCCGATACGTTGCAGTTCATAGATCGCCTTGGTGGCGATGATCGCGCCGGTGGCGCCAATCGGATGACCCAGCGATATGCCCGAGCCATTGGGATTGACTTTGGCGGGATCGAAGCCGAGTTCGCGAATCACCGCGCAAGCCTGCGCCGCAAAGGCCTCGTTAGCTTCGATGACATCCATATCCTGCACGCGCAGCCCGGTCCGTTCGAGTACCTTGCGGGTCGCCGGCACCGGCCCGATCCCCATGTAATCGGGTTCGACACCGGCGTGGGCATAGCCCACCAGTCGCGCCAACGGCTTCAGGTTGAGCGACTTTGCCACGGCGGCTTCGGCGAGCACCAGTGCTGCCGCGCCGTCGTTCAGGCCCGATGCGTTGCCCGCCGTCACCGAGCCATCCTTTTTAAACGCCGGCTTCATCTTGGCCAGTTGTTCGAGCGTGACGGCGGGACGCACGTGCTCGTCGACCTCGAAGCGAATCGGGCCTTTCCGCGACGGCACCTCAACCGGCACAATCTGCGACTTGAAGCGCCCTTCGGCAATGGCCTGGGCGGCGCGCCGCTGGCTTTCGAGCGCCAGCTCGTCCTGCATTTCACGCGTAATGCCGTAGCGCTCGGCGACGTTCTCGGCGGTGACGCCCATATGTATCCTGTGCCACGGGTCGTGCAGGATGGCGGTCATATAGTCCACCAGCGCCGTGTCCCCCATGCGCGCGCCCCAGCGCGCCGCCGGCAGGATATACGGCCCGCGGCTCATCGACTCCGCCCCGCCGGCGACGGCGATGTCGGTATCGCCGAGCATGATGGCCTGCGCCGCGGAAATGATGGCCTGCACGCCGGAGCCGCACAAACGGTTGACGTTGAAGGCCGGCACTTCCTTCGGAATCCCCGCATCGATCGCGGCGAGACGTCCCAGATAGGCATCCTGCGGCTCGGTGGGAATGACGTTGCCCATGACAACGTGCCCCACCCGATCCGGCTGGATTCCGCTGCGCTCGATGGCAGTCTGTACCACCGTGGTGGCAAGCTCGGCCAGCGGGATATCTTTCAACGTGCCGCCGTAGGTGCCGATCGCGGTGCGTGCCGCACCGACGACAAGGATTTCGCGTGTAGTCATGGTGAGTTCCCTCCGTTATTCGTTTTCCAAGTGTTCAAACCTGCGGGTTGACCCGCTCCAGCGTGTACTGAAGCTTGTTCAACGCGTTGAGGTAGGCCTTGGCGGATGCGACGATGATGTCGGTGTCGGCGCCCTGGCCATTCACGATCCGGCTTTCCTTGGTTAGCCTGACGGTGACCTCGCCTTGCGCGTCGGTGCCGGTGGTAATGCTATTCACCGAATACAGCAGCAGGTCGGCACCGCTTTTCGCCACGCTTTCGATGGCCTTGAAAGCCGCATCGACAGGACCGCTGCCTTCCGCCTCAGTATGATATTCATGTTTGCCTACCGCAAGGGTGATTCGCGCTCGCGGCGTCTCGCCGGTTTCGGAATGGAATTGCGAAGACAGCAGGCGATAGTGCTCATGCTCGGGCGTCATCGTTTCATCGCTCATCAGCGCATGCAAGTCCTCGTCGAAGATGTCGTGTTTCTTGTCGGCGAGTTCCTTGAAACGCGTGAACGCGGCATTCAACACCTGCTCCGAATCGACTTCGATGCCGAGTTCTTTCAGGCGCGACTTGAACGCCGTGCGGCCGGAGTGCTTACCGAGCACGAGTTTGTTGGCGTTCCAGCCCACATCCTGGGCGCGCATGATTTCGTAGGTTTCGCGATGTTTCAACACCCCATCCTGGTGGATGCCCGCTTCATGCGAGAAAGCGTTGGCGCCGACGACGGCCTTGTTCGGCTGGACCGGAAAGCCGGTGATGCCTGAAACCATCTTCGAAGCGGAGAGTATCTGCGTAGTATCGATGCGCGTATCGCAGGGGAAGACGTCCTGGCGAGTGCGCACTGCCATCACGATCTCTTCGAGGGCCGCATTGCCGGCGCGCTCGCCCAGACCGTTGATGGTGCACTCCACCTGGCGTGCGCCGACCATCACGGCGGCAAGCGAGTTGGCGACCGCCAGGCCCAAATCGTTGTGGCAATGCACCGACCAGGTCACTTTGTCGGCGTTCGGGATGCGGCTGCGCAAATCGCGGATGCGTTCGGCGAACTGTTCCGGCATGTTGTAACCGACCGTGTCCGGGATGTTGATGACGCTGGCGCCCTCCTTGATCACGGCCTCGATGATGCGGCAGAGGAAGTCCTGTTCCGAGCGCCCGGCGTCCTCGCAGGAAAACTCGACGTTGTCGATGGCGTTGCGCGCAAAGCGCACGGCATTCACCGCCGAAATAATCACGTGTTCCGGCGCCAGGCGCAGCTTCTTTTCCATGTGGATCGGGCTGGTGGCGATGAACGTATGAATCCGCCCCGACTTGGCCCGCTTGATCGCATCCAATGCCCTGGAAATATCCTGGTCGTTGGTGCGGCACAGGGCTGCGACCGTGCTGTCCTTGATGGCCTCGGCGACGGCGCGCACAGCCTCGAAATCGCCGTTCGACGCGGCGGGAAAGCCGGCCTCGATCACGTCGACGCGCAGTTTTTCGAGTTGGCGCGCAATCCGCACCTTTTCTTCGCGGGTCATCGAAGCGCCGGGGCTCTGTTCGCCGTCGCGCAAGGTGGTATCGAAAATTATCAAGTGTTCCTTTGCCATCATCATCTCCAGGTCAATCGGATGCGAAATCGTTATGCCGGACGGTCATGCCGCCAAGCCCAAGGTATTGCCAAATTGTAAGGAAGGAAGTTTAGCGCGCGCGGCGCAGCAGCGGCCGCAGCGCGGAACGCAACGGCAGTCTCGCCAGCAGCACGCCGGAGAGGATGAGAAACAACGCAGAGAAGAAGACTATCGAGTTCATGCGGCAGACTATAAACTTATCCTTGTATCAGCGTCAAGTCGTTGTGTTGCGTGTGTTGCGTGTGTTGCGCGCTGTTTTGCGCGCTTGCAGCCATTGCCACGCCGCAAGCGCATAACCGGACAACGCATAGCCGAGAAACAGCGCAAACAATATGCCCGGAGGATAGCTTGACAGCAGGATATAGCCAAGAGCCATCGCCGGTACCACAATGAACGGCACGCTGCGCCGCAGGTTGATATCCTTGCCGCTCCAGTAGCGCAAGCTGCTGACCATGGTCACGCCGGCAAAGATGGTCAGGATGCAGGCATACCAGCGCGCTTGCACGCCCGTATAGCCGAGGTCGAGCAGCACCCATACCAGGCCGGCGACCAGCGCCGCCGCCGCCGGACTCGGCAAGCCCTGGAAATAGCGCTTATCGACCACTTCGAGGTTGGTGTTGAAACGCGCCAGACGCAGCGCGGCACAGGCGCAGTAGATGAAGGCCGCGATCCAGCCCAGCTTGCCCATACCTTTCAGCGCCCACTCGTAGACCACCAGCGCAGGCGCCGCGCCGAACGACACCATGTCGGAAAGCGAATCGTACTCGGCGCCGAAAGCGCTCTGGGTATGGGTCAGGCGCGCCACGCGACCGTCAAGGCCATCCAGCACCATGGCAATGAATATGGCGACGGCGGAATACTCGAAACGCCCGTTCATCGCCTGGACGATGGCGTAGAAGCCGGAGAACAGCGCGGCAGTGGTAAATAGGTTGGGCAGGATATAGATGCCGCGCCGACGCAGTTCCGGATTCATCAATGCCTTACGGGGACGCATCACGGGCATTGTAGACGTAGGCTTGCGTTTATTGCAATTCGGCGAGGATGGTCGATGATGCGCGAACCTTGTCGCCGATGGTCACCTTGATGCGGCTGCCCGGCGGCAGATAGACATCGACGCGCGAACCGAAGCGAATGAATCCGTATCGCTCTCCGCGCGCCAGCGCGCTGCCGGCATCGACATAACAGAGTATGCGGCGTGCGATCAAGCCCGCCACCTGAACGCAAGTCACATCGTGGCCGGAGGCCGTTTGCAGCCACAATGCGTTGCGTTCGTTCTCGGTCGACGCCTTGTCGAGGTCGGCATTGACGAACTTGCCTGGGTGGTACCAACGCTGCTTGACCTCGCCATCCACCGGACTGCGGTTGGAATGGACATTGAACACGTTCATGAACACGCTGACCTTGAGCGCATCGCGATCCAGCCAGGGGTCGCGTACCGGCTCGACGGCAACGATGCGGCCATCCGCCGGCGACAGCACGGATTTCGCGTCGCCAGGAATCGGCCGCGCCGGATCGCGAAAAAACTGCACGCAGAATATGCATGCCAGCCACAGAGGGGCGGCCCATGTCCAGTCGGCGGCGCCATTCACCATCATCGCAAAGCCGAGGGTGATGCCGATAAACGGCCATCCCTCGCGGGCGATGAACGGATGGGGATAGGGTTTCATTGCCTGGCTAGCAAATACGGAAACGCAGCAGCTTGGGCACGGCAAGTTCCTGCGTCTCTCCGGCGCGCATCAGTTCTTGGTCTGATCGACCAGCTTGTTCTTCTTGATCCACGGCATCATGTCGCGTAGCTGGGCGCCGATCTTCTCGATCGGATGCTCGGCGGTCAGGCGGCGGCGGGCGGTCATCTCGGGATAGTTGGTGCGGCCCTCAAGGATGAAGCGCTTGGCGTATTCGCCGTTCTGGATGTTCTTCAGCGCTTCCTGCATGGCTTCGCGCGCTTCCCGGCCGATGACCTTCGGGCCGGTGACGTACTCGCCGTACTCGGCGTTGTTCGAAACCGAGTAGTTCATGTTGGCGATGCCGCCTTCGAAGATCAGGTCGGTAATCAGCTTGACCTCGTGCAGGCACTCGAAGTAGGCCATCTCGGGCGCGTAGCCGGCTTCGGTGAGGGTCTCGAAGCCCGCCTTGATGAGTTCGACCAGGCCGCCGCAGAGTACGGCTTGCTCACCGAACAGGTCGGTCTCGGTCTCCTCGCGGAAGTTGGTCTCGATGACGCCGCCCTTGGTGCCGCCGTTGGCCGCGGCGTAGGACAGCGCAATATCCTTGGCCTTGCCCGAGCCGTCCTGGAACACGGCGATCAGGGAAGGCACGCCGCCGCCTTTCAGGTACTCGGAGCGCACGGTGTGGCCAGGGCCTTTCGGCGCGATCATGATGACGTCGATATCGGTGCGCGGTACAACCTGGTTGTAATGGACGTTGAAACCGTGGGCAAAGGCCAGCGCCGCGCCCTTCTTGATGTTCGGCTCGACATCGTTGTAGTAGACGGCCGGAATATTTTCGTCCGGCAGCAGGATCATGACGACGTCGGCATCTTTGACCGCCTTGGCGACTTCCTCGACCTTGAGGCCAGCCTTCTTGGCCTTGTCCCAGGACGCGCCGTTCTTGCGCAGACCGACGGTGACCTTGACGCCTGAGTCCTTGAGGTTCTGGGCATGGGCGTGGCCCTGCGAGCCGTAGCCGATGATGCTGACATTTTTGCCCTTGATGAGCGACAGGTCGGCGTCCTTGTCGTAATAAACTTTCATGGCTTACCTCAAATTAAATAGTCAAAAATCACAGATTAGAGCCACTGCACATATGCAGCGCGCTCTCAGCTTTGTTGCTCACATCAAACTTTGAGTATTCTGTCGCCGCGTCCGATGCCGCAAACGCCGGTGCGTACCGTTTCCAGTATCAGCGCCGGGCCAATGGCCTCAAGAAAGGCATCGAGCTTGGCATTGTTGCCGGTCAGTTCGATCACATAGGTCGATTCGGTGACATCGATGATGCGACCGCGGAAAATGTCGGCGATGCGCTTCATCTCCTCGCGATCCTTGCCGTTGGCGCGAACCTTGACCAGCATCAGTTCGCGCTCGACATGGGGAGCCTCGGACAGATCGACGACCTTGACGACGTCTATCAGCTTATTCAGCTGTTTGGTGATCTGTTCGATGACGTCATCCGAGCCAACGCTGACGATGGTCATGCGCGACAATGAGGCATCCTCGGTGGGCGCCACGGTGAGCGATTCGATGTTGTAGGCGCGCGCAGAAAAGAGGCCCGAAACGCGCGAGAGCGCCCCGGCTTCGTTTTCCAGGAGTATTGAAATGATGTGTCGCATATTTGGTCTTTTCTAGGGCTTCACAGATCTTCCGCCAGGATCATCTCGGAAAGACCCTTGCCGGCCGCGATCATAGGGAAGACATTGGCGGTCTGGTCGGTGATGAAATCCAGGAAGACGAGGTCGTTTTTGTGCTCGGTGAAAGCCTTGCGCAACGCTGGTTCGACATCCGCGGGCTTGGTGATGTGCATGCCGACATGACCGTAGGATTCCGCGAGCTTGACGAAATCGGGCAGGGCATCGACGTAGGACTCGGAGTAGCGGTTGCCGTGAAACATCTCCTGCCACTGACGCACCATGCCGAGGTAGCGGTTGTTGAGGTTGATGATCTTGATCGGCAAGCGGTACTGCTTGCAGGTCGACAATTCCTGGATGCACATCTGGATCGACGCCTCACCGGTGACAAGGGCCACCGTCGCCTTGGGATTGGCAAAGGAGGCGCCCATCGCGGCGGGCAGGCCAAAGCCCATCGTCCCGAGACCACCCGAGTTGATCCAACGGCGCGGCTTGTCGAACTTGTAGTACTGCGCTGTCCACATCTGATGCTGGCCGACATCGGAAGTGATGATGGCGTCGCCGCCGGTCACTTCATAGAGTTTCTCGATCACCATCTGCGGCTTGATGACCTTGCTGTTCGGCTTGTACTTGAGGCAATCCCTGGCGCGCCAGGTTTCGATCTGCTGCCACCAGGACGCAAGCTGCTTGGGGTCGGATTTCGCTTCGATCGTATCGAGCTGCTTGAGCATGTCTTCGATCACGTCCGACACATTGCCGACAATCGGCACATCGACCTTGACCCGCTTGGAAATCGACGACGGATCGATATCGATATGGATGATCTTGCGCTGAATCTCGTTGAAATGCGTCGTGTTGCCGATCACCCGGTCATCGAAGCGCGCACCGATGGCAAGCAGGACATCGCAATTCTGCATCGCCATGTTGGCTTCATATGTGCCATGCATCCCCAACATGCCCAGGAACTGCTTGTCGGTGGCCGGATAACCACCCAGACCCATCAGCGTGTTGGTGATCGGGAAGCCCAGTCTTTTGACCAGCTTGGCCAGAAGGCTGGCCGCATCCGAGAGGATCACCCCGCCGCCGGCATAAACTATCGGCCGCTTGGCTTCAAGCAGAAGTTGCAGCGCTTTCCTGATCTGCCCCGAGTGTCCCTTGGTCACCGGGTTGTAGGAGCGCATCGTCACAGTTTTTGGATAATCGAACTCGCACTTGTGGTTGCTGATATCCTTGGGAATATCCACCAGCACCGGACCGGGGCGACCTGTCTTGGCAAGATAGAAAGCCTTCTTGATGGTAACCGCCAGATCTTTGACATCCTTAACCAGGAAGTTGTGCTTGACGCAAGGACGCGTCACTCCAACCGTGTCGCATTCCTGGAAGGCATCCTGGCCGATATAGGCCGTCGGCACCTGGCCGGAAATGATCACCAGCGGGATCGAGTCCATATAGGCGGTGGCAATACCAGTCACCGCATTCGTGACCCCCGGTCCCGAAGTCACCATGCACACGCCCACTTTCTGCGATGAGCGCGAATACGCGTCCGCAGCATGCACGGCGGCCTGTTCGTGACGCACCAGGATGTGCTTGAACTTATCCTGTTTGAACAAGGCATCGTAGATGAAAAGCACCGAGCCGCCAGGATAGCCGAAGACGAATTCGACCTTTTCTTCCTGCAGGCACCTGATTACAATTTCCCCACCAGTCAAGACCATTGTATTATCCACAACGCAGTTGTTGCCCGAAACGCGTAACCTTACCGGCTAGCTCAGATTTGGTCAAGACATTAGAGACATTACACTTGTCAATCGATGGGTTATGCTGCTAGCCTTTCATTCATTTGCTCGCCATAAAGGGCGATTGAGGACATCTTCTGGCCACCCGCACTGAACTTTCGGAATTCCTGGCCAGGATTGAACGGCGTACCTTCAAACAGGCGATGTTCGCCGTACACAATGAAGACCATGCGCTCGATATCGTCCAGGACGCCATGTTGAAGCTTGCCGAAAAATACGGCGACAAACCAGCGGCGGAACTACCGATGTTGTTCCAGCGTATCCTGCAAAATACGATTCGCGATTTTTACCGACGCCAGAAGGTACGCTCGCTGTGGACCACCCTGCTCTCCTCATTCACGCCGGACGAAGACGCAGAAGGCGATCCTCTGGAAACTTTGCAGGCCCATGAGGGGTCGAATATAGCGACTCCTCATGCCAGCCTGGAACAATCGCAAGTGCTTGCTATAATTGAAAAAGAAATCAAGAAGTTACCTCCACGTCAACGCGAAGCCTTCCTCATGCGTTACTGGGAGGACGTGGATATCGCCGAAACGGCTGCGGTTATGGGTTGCTCCGAGGGTAGCGTCAAGACTCATTGTTCGCGCGCAACCCACACATTGGCGGTAGCGTTGAAAGCAAAAGGCATTGAATTATGAATAATCATCTCCACGACGAGCAACAATTCGCTTACAAAATCCGGCAAGTGCTCAATCAGAGCGCCGACAGTCTTGATCTCGGCACGCAAGCCAAACTCCAAGCCGCTCGTCAGCATGCCCTTGCTCATCAAAGAACCGCCATTGCCGGCCTCAGCGTAGCCGGGGTGGGCCACTTCGCCAGCGATGTATTGCTCCCGCAGGCGCGTACTCTGGTCGCTTTAATCGCTCTTGCCATCAGCGTGGCAGGTACCTATTACTGGAACAATCTCCAGCAGGCGGCCGAAAACGAGGAAATCGACAGTGCTCTGCTCTCCGACGAACTCCCGATCAACGCTTATCTGGATCACGGTTTCAGCGCATGGCTCGAACATTCTCCGCAATCATCGTCGGAATAACGCTGACTTTCGCGCTGGCGCTATCCAGTCCCGCTAACGCTGCCGTCTTATCTCCCCTCAAGCAACCATCCTGGACAGAACTTAGTCCGCAGCAAAGGGAGATACTGGCCCCGCTGGCGAATGAGTGGGACAAGCTGGAATATTACCGGCGCAAGAAATGGCTGGGGATAGCGCAGCGCTATCCGGCCATGTCGGCCGAAGAACAACGCCGCCTCCAACTCAACATGAAAACCTGGGTCAATCTTTCTCCGGAAGAGCGAAAACTGGCGCGCGAAAAGTACAAGGCCCTGAAAAAGGCGCCCCCCGAACAGCGCCAGACTGTGACTCAAAAATGGCTGGAATACAAGAATCTGCCTGAAGAAGAGAAAGAGCGCTTGAAAAAAATCCTCATACGCAAACTGCAACCCAAGCGCGGTGCCGGTAAACCTGCAAAGCTCGCCCCCGTGCCTGCGGCGATTACAGTCAATCCTGTTGTTCCTGCCACCCCGGCCATGCCGACTTCTCCAAGTCCGCCGGCTGTTGCACCTGCAACTCAGCCTCAGCAGTAAGACCTTGCCCGCTTCCCCTAAACAAGACCGGGCACTCGTCATCCATCTCACGCCGAGCATCCGCCGTCGCCTCGTTACCATGCTCTATGAGAGCTTGCTGTTGCTTGGGGTACTCTCGGTCACTTTCATGCTGCCGCATGTCGCGATTGGCCTAGGCCTGAACAAGACATTGCCGGGATGGCTATTGCTACTCCATCTGCTGCTGGTGCTGGTGGCGTATTTTGTCTGGTTCTGGCGGCACGGCGGTCAAACCCTGGCGATGAAAACCTGGAAAATCCACCTGGAAAACGCCCAAGCCGCTGGCCCAATCACGCTACCCCAGGCATTCCTGCGTTTCGCTTTATGCTGGCCTTCGCTGCTGTTTTTTGGTGCCGGACTGGTTTGGGCCTTGTTTGACCGCGATCGACAGTTTCTGCATGATCGTCTCGCCGGAACCCGCCTGATCGCAGGCTCTTAGGGCGTTAACGCCTTTCCACCCACCAGATCATTCCTGCTGCTGCCAGCAGGAATATCGCGCTTGGGGTAATGGCGGAATAGAAAGGCGTCCATTTGTTGATTGCGCCGAGGCTGGAAAACAATCCATTCAGCATATGAAAAGTGATGCCCAGCATGATTCCGGCAAAGACCTTGAGGCTGACCGCACCAAGGCGGTCCTGCATGTATGCGAAAGGTAGCGCCAGCGCCATCATGACCAGCGCTGCAAGCGGATATATCAGCTTTTTCCATAAAGCGATCGTGTAACGCTGCGCCAGCTGCTGGTTTTCTTCCAGATGGCGGACATATTGAAACAGATTGACGATGGACATGCGCTCCGGCACGACCATCAGCACCGAAAGAATGTCCGGGGTCAACGCCGAGTGCCAGATTAAATCGGGCATGTGAGTGATTCGTGCGGTGTCGCCATCGAACACCGTCTGCACTACCTTGATGAGCCGCCATTGATCGGGAGACTGAAACTCTCCTTCTTCGGCGTCGCTGATCGAGTGCAACTGGTGATCCTTGTCGAACTCATAAATGCGCACACCGCGCAAGCGGGTATCCGGCAGCACATCGCGCACGTTGACGAAACTCATTTCGTCCTTGACCCACAAACCCGAGCGGAACTCCTGAGCCACCATCGAACTCAACGCCTTAAGGCGCAATTGCTGGGCGGCCCGTTCAGCCGGAGGCGCCACGAACTCGCCGATAACAAAGGTTAACACCACGAAAACCGCACCAAGTTTAGCCAGCGTCTTCAGCAACGAACTGGTGGACAGTCCGGAGGTACGTAATACGGTAATTTCCGAATGACGCCCCAGTAAAGTTAGGGCATATAAAGTGCCGATCAGCACCGCGATCGGAAACAGTTCGTAGATACGCCCCGCAACGCTCAAGAAGACGAATGCCGCCGCATGCTGCAGCTGATAATTCCCCTTGCCGATATCCTCGAACTCGTGAATCAGGTCAAAGAACGCGAACAGCATCAGGAAGGCCATCAGCACCAGTGCCGTAGCCGCATAGATCTCCCGCGCCAGATAGCGCTCATGAACTCTCAACGCCATATCCGCGTCCAGGAAAAAACCATCAGCCGGCGCGAAAACAGCAGCAGCAGCAAAACGAACATCACCACATGCACCAGCCATATCCCGATCTCGAAACCAAGCCGGCCTTGCGCCACCCACGCCTGGCTGACGCTGATCAGGTTGCTATAGATCATGTAGGTCAATATGGCAAATATCAGATTATTGGTGCGCCCGGCACGAGGATTTACAAAAGACAGGGGGATTGCCAGCAAAGCCAGGTTAAGCGCCGCCATCGGAATTCCCAGGCGCCACACCAACTCACCCAGGTTCGGCGGGCTGGGATCGGCCAGCAGTTGCAGCAGCGGCAGATTTTTTGGGGTTCTCACAATACCCTGTGCCTCGCGTGTCTCAATTCGGACAGCATATCGTTCGAACTGCATGACGCGATAATCGGCTTGGCCGGGTGTGCCTTCATAGCGGCGTCCATTCTCCAGCACCAGAAAGCGATCGCCATTGGGCATGGTCTCCTGGTGGCCATGCGCCGCCGCCATTACGCCCAAGTGGCCGTGTTGCACTGAACTGATGAATATGTTCCTCACTTGCGACTCGTCAGTCGCTACCGCTTCGACAAAAAAAACACGTTCGGCACCTGCCGACTCTTTAAAGGTCCCCGGAGCAACACGCGAGACATCATCGCGACTATCCATCTTCTGGCGGTATTCAACGCTTTTCGACAAGGCCCAAGGAGACAGGAACAACGCCAGCACGCTGATCGTCACAACCATGGGTCCGGCGAAGATCAGCACCGGACGAATCCAGGCTGTCAGAGGCCGTCCGCAGGAAAACCAGACCAGCATCTCCGAGTCGCGGTAAGACCGGGACATGGACAACAGCACTGCGATAAACAGGGTCAGTGACAGCAGTACCGGCAGATAGTTGAGCGCACTGAATCCCAACAGCGCCACCACCGCCTCGGAAGCCAGCGATCCGCCGGCTGCCTGGCCGAGCAAACGAATCAGCTGGGTCGTCAGCATGATGGCAAACAGCGCAACGAAGACGGCAAGCGCTGTATTGGCAAATTCGCGCAGAGCCGCGCGTTGAAAAATCATGTTGTCTTTGACTTCTGCGGACAGATTTGGGGATAATCAAAAAAATTGCCGGTTTTCACTGTATAGAGAGCGGCCTTCCCAAATCCATGCAAGGAGTAATGAGTGGAATTTAGCATAAAAAGCACTAGCCCGGAGAAGCAACGCAGCGCCTGCGTCGTGATCGGCGTATTTGAGCCGCGCAAGCTTTCCAAACCTGGCGAAATCTATAACAAGGCAGCTAATGGCTATATTTCCAACTTGCTGCGGCGTGGCGATATGGAAGGCAGGTCGGGCACCACACTGTTACTGCACAATGTCCCCGGCACACTCTGCGAACGTATTCTATTGGTTGGGTTGGGCAAGGAAAAGGATTTCACCGAGAAGGAATTCCGCGATGCCATCGCTACGGCCACACGCACACTGAATGAGATCGGCGCCGCTGACGCATGTCTCACGCTGACTGAAGTGCCGGTGAAAGAACGCACCTTGTCCTGGCGCATCCGCCAGGCGGTGTTGATGGTGACCGAGGCGCTGTATCGCTTCGACCGTTTCAAGTCGAAGAAAGACGATGTCCGCCGTCCATTGCGCAAAATGACGCTAGCCGTTGAAAACCGAACCGGATTGACCGCTGCCGAGGCAGCCTTGGTTCAGGGCCAAGCTATCGCGGATGGAATGAACCTGGCGAAAGATCTTGGCAATCTGCCAGGCAACGTCTGCACCCCGACCTATCTCGCGGAACAGGCATTGGCGCTACGCAAGAAGCGCAAACTCAAAGTCGAGGTGCTGGAACGCGCCAACATGGAAAAACTCGGCATGGGGTCATTGCTGTCGGTGACGCGCGGCTCACACCAGCCGCCCAAGTTCATTGTCCTGCGCTATGACGGCGGAAGCAAGACAGAAAAACCTGTCGTGCTGATCGGCAAGGGCATTACTTTTGATACCGGCGGCATATCACTGAAACCTGGCCCCGAAATGGACGAGATGAAGTACGACATGTCCGGCGCCGCAAGCGTACTCGGCACCATGCAAGCGATTGCGGAGATGGCGCTGCCAGCGAATGTGGTCGGCCTGATCCCGACTGTCGAGAACATGCCGGGGGGAAATGCCAGCAGGCCGGGCGATATCGTCACCTCGATGTCCGGTCAGACCATCGAAATCCTCAACACCGATGCCGAAGGCCGCTTGATTCTCTGCGATGCGCTGACTTATGCCGAACGCTTCAGGCCGGCCTGCGTCATCGACATCGCCACCCTCACCGGCGCCTGCGTGATCGCCTTGGGACATGTCGCCAGCGGCTTGTTGGCCAACGACGACGGCCTTGCCGGCGAACTCCTGCACGCCGGCCAGAATGCCCACGACCGTGCTTGGCAACTGCCTCTCTGGGACGACTATCAGGAGCAGTTGAAGAGTCCCTTTGCCGACATGGCCAATATCGGCGGACGTGCGGCGGGCACAGTCACGGCGGCTTGCTTCCTGTCGCGTTACGCCAAGAAATACCTCTGGGCACATCTTGACATCGCCGGTACCGCCTGGAAATCGGGCGATAAAAAAGGTTCCACCGGACGGCCGGTGCCGTTGTTGACGCACTTCCTGCTAACCCGCAGCGGCGTCCCGGTCGAATAAGCGCCAATTCGGACGAGCATGACAAAGGTGTTGTTCTGCCACGGCGCGGGGGACCGCCTGCAAACCGCAGCCGCCTGGCTGACGCTGAATTTCACCACAGCGCATCCGGAGACCTTGGTCTACACGCCGGACAACGAGGTCGCCGAACGATTCGACCGCCTGCTCTGGACACACAGCGCGACGGGGTTCCTGCCGCATTGCCGCAGCGGTTCACCGCTCGCAGGAGAAACGCCGGTATTGATTGCGACAAGCCTGGACACGTCTCCCCAGCACGAATGTTTGCTCAATCTCAGCAATGAACTGCCCCCCGGTTTCAGCCGTTTCGAGAATCTAATCGAAATCATCACTCAGGATGACGCCATCCGCCTGCCCGGTCGTGATCGCGTCAAGTTCTACCGCGACCGTGGCTATGACATCCGGTTTCGCGACCTGCAGAAGGAGCCGCTATGAGTGACAGATTGCTGGAACAAGCCGGCTCGCTGATGCGCCGTCGCAGCTTTGTCGCAGGTGCCCAGCCGACTGAGCCGACCGCAGCACGCGAAACCGCCCATGATTCCTCGCTCGACGAAGTACCCGTATTGACGGACGTGGTGGGCGTAGCGGATTCTCTCGAGAGTTCGAGAAATACGACAACAGGAGCAGTGCCGGAGACAACCTTGGCTGGGCAGATCGAAGCGGCAGTACGTGACCGCCTGGGCCAACTACTGATGGAACGCCAGGCGGAATTGGCCCAGGAGATCGAAACCTGGCTGGACGAACAAATGCCGCAACTGGTAATTCGCGCCATGGACGGCATCACCGACCATCTTGTCGCGCTACTTTCCAATCGTGCCCGCGACGAGCTGCTGCCGCGCCTGGAATCCGCCATGCGGCGGCCCAATGAAGAGGCTGCCGGCGCCGACAACAGCGACTAGTGCCCGCCTTTGTTTTTGGGGTGCTAGCGCGGCTGCTCCGGTATAATTCCCGGCTTGCTTACCGCGAATTTCCCTTACCGTTGATGGAACTCACCAAGAGCTTTGAACCTGCCGCCATCGAGCGGCGCTGGTACGAACACTGGGAAGGGCACGGCTATTTCAAGGCCGGGCTCGACCGCAGCAAGCCGCCAGAACATGCCTATTGTATTTTGCTGCCGCCGCCCAACGTGACCGGCACGCTGCACATGGGCCATGGTTTCAACCAGACTCTGATGGATGCGCTGACCCGATACCACCGCATGCGTGGCTGGAATACCCTGTGGCAGCCCGGTACCGACCATGCCGGCATCGCCACGCAAATTGTCGTGGAACGCCAGCTGGATGCGCAGGGCATCTCGCGTCACGACCTCGGCCGCGAAAAGTTCATCGAGAAGGTGTGGGAGTGGAAGGAATACTCCGGCTCGACCATTACCCGCCAGATGCGTCGTCTCGGCACCTCGCCGGACTGGTCGCGCGAGCGTTTCACGATGGATGCCGGCCTATCGAAGACCGTCACCGAAAGTTTTGTCCGCCTCTACAACGAAGGCCTGATCTACCGCGGCAAGCGTCTGGTGAACTGGGATCCGCAACTGCTCACGGCGGTGTCCGACCTGGAAGTGGTGCAGGAAGAGGAAGACGGTTTTCTCTGGCATATCCAATACCCGCTCGCCGATGGTACGGGTTCCCTCACAGTCGCCACCACCCGGCCGGAAACCATGCTCGGCGACACGGCGGTGATGGTGCATCCCGAAGACGAACGCTACGCTCACCTTGTTGGCAGGAATGTGAAATTGCCTCTCTCTGGCCGTGAAATTCCGATCATCGCCGACCCTTATGTCGATCGCGAATTCGGTTCCGGCTGCGTCAAGGTCACGCCGGCGCACGATTTCAACGATTATGCGGTCGGCATGAGGCACAAGCTGCCGATGATCAACATCCTCACGCTGGATGCGAAGATCAATGACAACGGCGCAGAGAAATACCGCGGACTCGACCGCTTCGAAGCACGCAAACAAATCGTCGTCGATCTGGACGCGCTTGGCTTGCTCGAAAAAACCGACCAGCACAAACTTAAAGTCCCGCGCGGCGACCGCACACATGTCGCCATCGAACCCATGCTGACCGACCAGTGGTTCGTCGCCATGACCAAGCCCGCCACCGATGGCCAGAGCATCACGGCAAAAGCGCTGGAGTGCGTCGCCTCGGGCGAAATCAAGTTCGTGCCGGAAAACTGGGTAAATACTTACAACCAGTGGCTCAATAATATCCAGGACTGGTGCATCTCGCGGCAACTGTGGTGGGGCCATCAGATCCCGGCGTGGTACGACGACACCGGCAATATCTATGTCGCCCACGACGAAGCGGAAGCCAGGGCAAAGGCTGCTGCAAACGGCTACAGCGGCGCTTTGCAGCGCGACGCCGACGTGCTCGACACCTGGTTCTCCTCTGCCCTGTGGCCTTTCTCCACACTCGACTGGACCCCGGACTATCCGTCAAAATCCAACGACGCGCTCGATCTCTACTTACCATCTTCCGTCCTGGTAACCGGCTTCGACATCATTTTCTTCTGGGTGGCGCGCATGGTGATCATGACCAAGCACCTCACCGGCAAGATACCCTTCAGGCATGTCTATGTTCATGGCTTGATCCGCGACGCGGAAGGCCACAAGATGTCGAAGTCCAAGGGCAACGTGCTCGACCCGATCGATCTCATCGATGGCATAGACATCGAATCCCTGGTGCAGAAGCGCACTTCGGGCCTGATGAATCCCAAGCAAGCCGCGCAGATCGAGAAACGCACCCGCAAGGAATTCCCAAATGGCATACCGGCCTTCGGCACCGATGCGCTGCGCTTCACTTTCGCCAGCCTCGCCTCGCCCGGCCGCGACATCAAGTTCGACCTCAACCGCTGCGAAGGCTACCGCAACTTCTGCAACAAGCTGTGGAACGCCTCACGCTTCGTGCTCCTGAATTGCCAAGACCAGGATGTCGGACTCGACGAAACCCTGGCGCTCGAATTCTCCTTCGTCGACCACTGGATCATCAGCCAGCTGCAACGTACCGAAACCGATATCGCCCGGCATTACGCCGAATATCGGTTCGACCTGGTTGCTCGCACCGTCTATGAGTTCGTTTGGGACGAATACTGCGAATGGTATCTCGAACTGGCCAAGGTGCAATTGCAACTGGGCAACCCGGCGCAGCAGCGCGCGACGCGCCGCACGCTGGTGCGCGTGCTGGAAACCATGCTGCGCCTGGCCCATCCGCTGATCCCGTTCATTACCGAAGAACTGTGGCAAGCGGTTAAAACGCTCGTCCCTACAAAAATCGGCTGTGGCGACTCGATCATGTTGCAGCCTTACCCCGAAACTGACGCAAAGAAATTCGATACTGCTGCGGAAGCTCGCATACAGCTGCTCAAGGACATGGTGAACGCCTGCCGCAGCCTGCGTGGCGAAATGAGCATTGCACCGGCGCAGAAGGTTCCGCTGGTCGCCGCCGGAGACAAGGCCACCATCGAGGCATGCGCGCCCTACCTGAAGGCACTGGCAAGACTCGAAAGCATAGCCGCCGCAGGCGAACAGCTTCCCGAAAGCGAAGCACCGGTACAAAACGTCGGCAATTTTCGCCTGATGCTGAAGATCGAGATCGACTTCGCGGTCGAACGCGAACGACTGGCCAAGGAGATCGCTCGTGTCGAGGGCGAGATTGCCAAGTCAGAGAAAAAACTTGCCTTGTCGAGTTTTGTCGAGCGTGCCCCGGCACAGGTAGTTGCTCAGGAACGCGAACGGCTGGCTGGGTTCAGTGCGCTCATCGACAAGTTGCAAACGCAGCTCGCTCGTCTGCAATCGGATACCACGGGCAAAACCGCGTGATATTGTGACCCTTGCGTAAAACAAAGTTCCTGACTGTCTCGCTTAGGGAAGCACTGAATAAGTCCGTTATTCCGGCGCAGGCCGGAATCCAGTCGAAAATAATTAACTATTTTCATGACGTCACTGGACACCGGCTTTCGCCGGTGTGACGAGAGGGGGCTTAATCAGCGGTTCCTTAGAAATAGCATGTGATTTGCCCTTTTCTCGGCTCAATGCTTTCCTACAAGGCCGATCATAGTAGGACGTGGATCGTGCCACAACCTGCGAATTCTTTTCTAACCGAAACATCCCATGACACGTATTCTGGTCACAGGTGCAGACGGATTCATCGGCTCTCATCTAACCGAGGCCTTGGTGCGCCAAGGCTTTCCTGTGCGCGCCTTCGTACAGTACAACTCGTTCAATTCATGGGGCTGGCTGGATCATTGCGCCGCTGACATAACAGGGAATTTTGAAGTGTTCGCAGGTGACATTCGCGACTTTCATGGCGTACGCACCGCAATGCGGGGTTGTGAAAGCGTGTTGCATCTGGCCGCATTGATTGCCATTCCTTATTCCTACCACTCCCCAGATACTTACGTCGACACTAATATCAAGGGCACCTTGAATGTCGTCCAGGCCGCCCGTGAGCTTGAGTTGAAAAGGGTTATCCATACCTCGACCAGCGAGGTTTACGGTACCGCCCGATTTGTCCCGATCACCGAAGATCATCCACTGCAACCGCAGTCTCCCTATTCAGCCACAAAAATTGCCGCTGATCAGATTGCGCTGTCCTTCTACCATTCCTTTCGCACGCCGGTGGCAATCATCCGCCCTTTCAACACCTACGGCCCAAGGCAATCGGCACGTGCAGTGATTCCGACCATCATCACCCAGCTCGCCACAGGACAAACCAAGCTCAAGCTTGGTGCCCTCAGCCCAACGCGAGACTTCAATTATGTTGAGGATACGGTATCCGCCTTCATCGCCGCCCTCTCTTCAGATCGCGTAATAGGGGAGGTGACCAATGTGGGTAGCAACCATGAAATTTCCATCGGAAATTTGGCCGGATTGATTGCAAATCTCATGGAGCGCGAGATTGAAATCGAATGCGAACAGGAAAGACTAAGGCCAGCCGGCAGCGAGGTCGACCGTCTCTGGGCTGATAACCGAAAGGCACTTGAGCGATTGCACTGGCAACCTCGTTTCGGCGGGCTCGACGGCTTGCGCCGTGGCCTCGCGGAAACAATCGCATGGTTTACGGCGAAAGCAAACCTTACCCGCTACAAAGCGGACCGATACAACACCTAATGGATCAGCCGGCGATCGTTTCGGAAGTAATGGCTGCACTTAACCGGGTGTTACCTAGTCAGCGGCCCATCGCCTTGCACGAGCCAAAGTTTGGCGGCAACGAGTGGCAGTACGTTAAAAATTGCCTGGATACCGGCTGGGTATCGTCCTCAGGCAGCCATGTTTCCCGCTTCGAGCAACTTCTCCAGGATTTCACCGGCGCCCCCTATGCGGTAGCAGTAGTAAATGGTACCGCAGCACTCCACATTGCGTTGCAACTTGCCGGGGTCCGTCCTGGAGACGAAGTCATCACTCCCGCCCTAAGCTTCGTCGCCACGGCTAATGCGATCAGCTACTGCGGCGGCATTCCACACTTCATGGACAGCGAAAGTGCAACGCTTGGCGCAAACCCCGTGGCACTCGCAGAGTATCTCAGCGACATAGCACGGGTTTCAAGCGGCGTTTGCTTTAACCGGATCACCGGAAGACCACTCCGGGCCGTGATTCCAATGCACACCTTTGGACACCCAGTCGCGATCGATGGATTCCTTGAATTGTGCAACCGCTTCGGGCTTGCCCTGGTCGAGGATGCAGCCGAATCCCTAGGATCGTATTATGGGAACCGGCACACAGGCACCTTTGGCCTTCTTGGCACACTCAGCTTCAACGGTAACAAGATCATCACAACGGGTGGTGGCGGAGCCATACTGACCAACGACAAGGGGCTAGCCCAACAAGCCAAACATCTAACAACTACGGCCAAAACAAACCATCGCTGGACGTTTAGCCACGACCAGTTGGGTTACAACTACCGACTGCCGAACATTAATGCTGCTCTGGGCTGCGCTCAACTGGAACAGATATCGGGGTTTCTTGCCGCCAAGCGCCGGCTCGCAGCGCGGTATCACGAAGCTTTCAGCTCAGTGTCCGACGCAACCCTGTTCTCGGAACCACCAGGGTGCCGCAGCAACTACTGGCTAAATACACTCTTGCTCGACCAGCCGTCAGAATCACTCCTGGACACACTGCTGGAAACCACAAACGAGGAGGGAATCTTGACCCGCCCCGCTTGGACGCTAATGCATCATCTGCCGATGTACGCCACCTGCCCGAAGATGCATCTCCCCGTTGCCGAAGATCTTGCAAAACGACTACTGAATCTGCCGAGCAGCGTCCTTTTGGAAAGCATTGATGGCTAAGCGCTACTGCATAGTGACTGGAAGCCGGGCAGACTACGGCCTTCTCTACTGTCTGATGCGAAACATCCAGAAGGAACCCGGAATGGAGTTGCAGGTCGCCGTAACCGGGATGCACCTCTCTCCAGAATTCGGTTACACGCTAACTCAGATCGAGCATGATGGATTCCCGATCTCCGCCTGCATCGAGACGCTTATGTCTAGCGATACTGGCGTCGGAGTCGCCAAATCCGTCGGGCTTGGAATCCTCGGTTTCGCCGATGCTTTCTCTCGCCTGGCTCCCGACATGGTGATAGTTCTCGGCGACCGCTACGAAATACTGGCCGCCGTTCAAGCTGCACTGTTCGTGAAAATTCCCGTCGCACATCTGGCTGGCGGCGACTTGACCGAAGGCGCCATTGACGATTCCATTCGCCATGCCATCACTAAGATGGCCCATCTGCATTTTGCAACGAACGCATCCGCCGCAAAGCGACTGATCCAGTTGGGCGAGGATCCTGCGCATGTATTCCCGGTGGGCAGTCCAGGAATCGACTATATCAAGCAAACCCGTCTGCTTTCGCGGCAGGACCTTGAGAATCAATTAAACTTTCCCCTTCGCAAGCGGAATCTACTCGTCACCTTCCATCCGCCGACCCTTAGCGCAAGCTCCGCCCAGGAGCAAATGGCCAGCCTGCTGGAGGCATTGTCGCGGTTCGATGCCGACATGGGACTGATATTCACGCATGCCAACGCCGATGCCGACGGCAGGCGACTCACCGCCATGATCGAACAGTTCGTCGCGAAGCACACGAATGCCGTCGCTTTCGCTTCACTCGGACAAGTCCGCTACCTGAGTCTGATGGCCCATGCCGATGTCGTCGTGGGAAACTCGTCCAGCGGGCTTTACGAGGCGCCATCGCTGAAGAAACCCTCTGTGAACATCGGCGACAGGCAGAAAGGCCGCATCAATGCGGCGTCGGTGATCGATTGCAAGCCGGAAAGCGATGCCATCTTTGGCGCCATTCAGGCCGCGCTCGCCCTTGATTGCAGCACTGTCAAAAATCCTTACGGCGAGGGCGACACCGCTGAGCGCATCGTCGAGATTCTGAAGTCCTTTCCAGAACCCGGGAACCTCGTGCGAAAGACCTTCCATGACAGGTGATCCGATGAGGGGAAAGCGCATTTATGTCATCGCCGAAGCCGGCGTGAACCACAACGGCGACCCAAAACTCGCGTTGGATCTGGTCAAGGCTGCTGCCGGCGCAGGGGCCGACGCCGTCAAGTTCCAGATCTACAGTACCGGGAACCTGGTAAGCACCAGCGCCCCTAAAGCAGGTTATCAACTTGCTTCGACCGATCAACAAGAAACTCAGCATGTGATGCTCCGCCGGCTGGAGTTGTCGCAATCGAACTTTATCGATCTGCACGCCCGCTGTGCCCAGCTGGGAATAGAGTTTCTCGCCTCTCCCTTCGACCCCGCCAGCGCCCAATTCCTGGCCGGACTTGGCGTATCGCGCCTCAAGCTGGGTTCCGGCGAAATCACCAACGCTATGCTGCTGCTTGCGGCAGCACGCACCAATCTGCCCATCGTCCTATCCACCGGCATGAGCCAGCTGGGTGAAATCGAAGCTGCGTTGGGTGTTCTTGCCTATGGTTTTCTCAACCCAGGCCGGACTCCTTGTTCCGCCGCGTTTATCGAAGCCTATGAATCGGCGGCGGCGCGCAGGATGCTGGCCGAGAAGATCGTCCTGCTGCACTGTACTACCGAATATCCAGCGCCGATGCAAGACGTCAATCTCAAAGCCATCGACACGCTGCGATCTGCGTTTGGCCTGCCGGTCGGCTATTCGGACCACACTGCTGGAATCACCATTCCGATCGCGGCGGCGGCACGCGAAGCCGTCGTTATCGAAAAACATTTGACGCTCGATCGCACTCTGCCCGGCCCCGATCATCGGGCTTCGCTGGAACCCGCCGAGTTCGGGCGAATGGTGGCCGGTATTCGGGCGGTCGAACAAGCGCTCGGAACGGGTGTAAAAACCGCCGCTCCCAGCGAGCGCGACAACCGCAACATCGCTAGACGAAGTCTCATAGCCGCCTGCGACATCTCGCCGGGAGAGTTGTTCACTGAGGACAACCTGGCAGTCCTCAGGCCCGCCACGGGAACTTCCGCGATGGCCTACTATGACTGGATCGGAAAACCGGCACAGAGGGGTTTCCTAAAGGATGAGGCCATCTTGCCGTGAACAAACCTATCGTTGTCATCGGTGCCGGCGGCCACGCCAAGGTGGTGGTGGATGCCTTGCTCCTGCTCGACGCCGAGCTTATCTGCCTGACCGATTCGGATCCGGCCAAGCAGGGGAAAAGTGTGCTGGGGATTCCAGTGGTGGGCGATGACACGATCTTGACCAAATATCCTCCGGACTCGGTTGATCTCGCTTTGGGAGTAGGCTCAGTGCGCGTTTCCCGATTGCGCCGCCAAATTTTCGAACGCCTGAAACAGGCGGGATACCATTTCAAGACTTTCGTGCATCCGGGAGCATCGATTGGGCGTGAGGTGGTGCTGGGTGAAGGATGTCAAGTCATGGCCGGCGCAGTCATTCAGGTGGGCGCCAGCCTGGGCGTGAATGTCCTGATCAACACCCTGGCTTCCGTCGATCACGACTGCCGGATTGGCGATCATGTTCACGTGGCGCCGGGAGCCATTCTCAGCGGCCATGTCGCTATCGGCGCCGACTGCCATATCGGCTGCGGGGCCACCGTCATTCAAGGTATCCGCCTTGGCAATGGCGTTCAGATTGGAGCCGGTGCAGCAGTCGTCAGCCATGGCAACAATGAGACAATCATCCTTGGCGTTCCGGGAAGGGAGTTGGTGAAATGAAGCACTGGCGCGAAAATCTTGTCCAACCCACGGATACCGTGCGCGATGCCATCGAAAAGATGGACATCCATGGCACCCAGATTGCCCTGGTTGTTGACGAGCAGGATCATCTTCTCGGCACCATCACCGATGGCGACGTACGGCGTGCGCTCCTTTCCGGTATTTCTTTGGACAGCACGGTCAAAGGCGTAATGAACACTCGCCCGACAGTGGCGCACAAGAATCAGTCACGGCGCAGCATCCTCGCGCTGATGCGCAACAAGACATTGTTCCAGATTCCGATCGTGGACGAAGACGGGGTAGTGGTCGGCCTTGAAGTGCTGAAGAAATTGCTGGGAAAGCCCCGCAACAACTGGGTGCTCCTCATGGCCGGCGGATTGGGTGCCCGTTTGCGCCCCCTGACCGACTCATGTCCCAAACCCATGCTCCACGTCGGCGGCAAGCCGATACTGGAAACCATCCTGGAAAATTTCATTGAGCAGGGATTCCGCCGCTTTTATTTTTCCGTGAATTTCATGGCGGAAAAAATCGTCGATCATTTTGGCGATGGGTCTGAATGGGGGGTGGAGATCGTTTACCTGCGGGAGATGGAGCGTCTCGGCACTGCAGGCGCATTAAGCTTGATTCCCAAGCCGCCAAGCGAACCCATGTTGGTAATGAACGGCGACCTGCTCACCCAAGTCAATTTCAATCACTTGCTGGATTTTCATACCAAGCACAAGTCGGTTGCCACCATGGCAGTCAGGGAGTATGAGTTCCAGGTACCCTATGGCGTGGTCAATCTGGACAGTCCCCGCATACTTCGCATCGACGAGAAGCCGACACATCATTTCTTTATCAATGCCGGCATCTACGTGCTCAAACCCGAAGTCATCAATCTCGTTCCTAAAGGCACCCGCTTCGACATGACAACGCTGTTCGATCAACTGATTGAACAGAACAAGCCAATCGCCGCCTTTCCCATTCTGGAATCCTGGCTGGACATCGGCCGGCTGGATGATTTCGAGCGCGCACATGCCGAATTTTCTCAAGGTGAGGCCTGATGATCGATGGCAAGAAAATTCTCGCCCTGATACCAGCGCGAGGCGGATCCAGAGGATTGCCTGGCAAGAATATCCGCCCTCTGTGCGGTAAGCCGATGATCGCCTGGTCTATCGAGAAAGCCCGCAAGTCTCGCCATCTCGATGAAATTCTGGTTTCCACTGACAGCCCCGAAATCGCCGGGATCGCCCGCAGCCACGGCGCATACGCTCCATTTTTGCGTCCAGCAGAACTCGCCAGCGACACCGCGAGTACGTTGGATGTGGTTATTCATGCATTGAACCATCTTCGACAGGAAGGCAAGGCTTTCGACTGGCTGGTGATGCTTGAACCGACATCCCCCCTGCGTGAAGATGACGATATCGACAATATGCTTCAGTCCCTCGTTGTCAAACAAGCAGAATGGGACGCAATTGTTAGCATTGGTGAAGTGCATGAACACCCGTCGATCGTCAAGCGCATCGAGAATGACTGCGTCAAGCCCTTCTGCCCAACAGTGCCCCTCACCTACCGCCGGCAGGATAATGAAGAAGCATTCTTTCCATACGGGGTTGCCTATATCTCGAAAATAGAAAGCTTGTTGGCTGAGCGAACCTTCTATCCGGAACGATGCGGTTATTACCGCATCAAACGTTACCAATGCTACGAAGTCGATGACCTGTATGACTTCACCTGCATCGAAAGCATCATGAGACTCGAATGGGGACTGCCATGAAATTCCTCGTCGTTGGACTGGGTTCGATGGGAAAAAGGCGGGTGCGAAATCTCCAGGCGCTGGACGTTGCCACTATCGCAGGCTTCGATGTCCGGGACGACCGGGTGAAGGAAGCCACGGAGCGCTATGGCATCCGCGGCTACCAGAACTTCTCACTGGCACTCGAAGAGTTTGCTCCTGATGCGCTGGTGATATCCACAGGACCCGCCGAACACATGGATTACGCCTGGACTGCCTTCCAGCATCGAATCCCCTGCTTCATCGAAGCTTCCGTTGTCCACGCCGATCGCATACTCGCCCTGCACCAGGCCGCCGAAGAAAAAGGCGTCATCATGGCGCCATCCTGCACCATGCGCTATTTCCCGGGGCCACGAAAAGTCAAAGAACTCATCGCTGCCGGGGCTATCGGAAAACCCCTGTATTTCAACTACCAGACCGGCCAGTACCTGCCGGACTGGCATCCCTGGGAAAACGTCGCGGACTACTATGTTTCCCGCCGCGAAACTGGCGGATGCCGGGAAATCGTACCCTTCGAACTCGCTTGGCTTAACGATGTGTTTGGAGAGCCCGAGCCTTTGGCGCTGGTCAAGGCCAAGCTCGGCGATATCGATGCCGACATCGACGACGTATACCACTGCCTCCTGCGCTTCCCTGGTGGCGTCATCGGCAATATGACGGTCGACGTGCTATCGCGACCGACAAGCACCCGCGAACTGCGCATCATCGGCAGCGAGGGACAGATCGTGTTTAGCGCCGACAGCAAGGAAGTCCGTCATATCCGCCTCGGCGCCGACGATTGGATACATCACCACCTCGCGGAAGGGACGGTCGAAGCCCAATACATCAATCCCGAAGAACCCTATATTGCTGAAATGGCGGATTTTATTGCTGCTGCTCGTGAGTGTCGCCAGGATCGTTTTCCCAATACGCTTCTTGACGATTACAAGGTTCTGAATATCCTTCAGAGACTGGAAACCCTGTGTCCAACGAAATGAACTATCAACAACGCTTGCTGCGTGCCATTCCTGGTGGTGCGCATACTTACTCACGCGGCATGGATCAGTATCCTGCCAATGCACCGCCCATCCTGTCGCGAGGCAAAGGGGCCTATGTTTATGATGCCGACGGGCGACGCTTTCTTGATTACGGCATGGCATTGCGAGCCGTCAACATTGGCTATGCGGAACCCGAGATCAATGCCGCGGCCATCGCCCAGATCGAAAACGGCAACAACCTGACGCGCGCTTCGTTGATCGAGCTTGAGGCCGCGGAACGCTTGATCAACCTGATCGATTCGGTCGACATGGTCAAATTCACCAAGAACGGCTCCACCTCGGTCTCGGCGGCTGTCAAGCTGGCCCGCGCCTACACCGGCCGAGACTTGGTGGCTCGCTGCGCCGAGCACCCCTTCTTCTCCTATGACGACTGGTTCATCGGTTCCACTCCGCTCACCCGCGGCATCCCGCTGGACACCATCGCAAAAACCAAGTTATTCAAGTACAACGATCCTGCCACTCTGCAGTTGTTGATCGATACCTACCCGGGCGAAATAGCCTGTGTCGTACTTGAGCCATGCGCCACCGAACCGCCCGCTGACGACTTCTTGCACAAGGTCAAAGCCTTGTGCCAACAGCATGGAATCGTCTTCATTCTGGACGAAATGATTACCGGTTTTCGCTGGCACCTGAAGGGCGCTCAACACTTTTTCGGCATTGAGGCGGACTTGTGTACCTTCGGCAAGGCAATGGCCAACGGCTTTTCTGTTTCTTGCGTCGCCGGCAAGCGCGAGATCATGGAGCTCGGCTCCATCGAATTCGAGGGACGCGAGCGGCTGTTCTTGCTATCCACCACGCATGGCGCCGAAATGTCCGGCCTGGGTGCATTTGTCGCTACGCTCGATTTCATGGCACGGGAACGGGTAGTGGAGCACATCTGGGACTACGGGCGCTCGCTGATCGCCATGATGGAAAGACTGGCGCAGGAATACCGGATTGCCGACAGCTTCAAGGTAGGCGGATATCCTTGCTCTCCGTATTTTCTGACGCTGGACGCCAAGGGAAACAGCTCTCTGGAGCTTCGCACGCTGTTTTTGCAGGAGATGATAGAGGCCGGCGTGCTGATGCCTTGGATCGCGCTATCCTATCGTCACGGCGAGGAAGAACTGGCACAGACCGAGAAGGCGCTGCGGCGCGCCTTCCCGACTTACCTCAAGGGGCTGACGGAAGGCGTCGAAAAATACTTGCGCGGACCGGCCATCAAGCCCGTGTTCCGCAAGTACAACTGACCCGCCATGCTGACGGAAAAGGTGGTCGTCGTCACCGGTGGCGCCGGACTTCTGGGTAGGCGCTTCTGCGCTGCCATTGCGGCGCATGGCGGCATTGCCATAGTCGCCGACCGCAGCCTGGAGATCGCCAATTCGGTGGCACGGGATCCCCAATTGCCGTCCCTACACGGCCGCATGGCGGCGGCGGAAGTCGATATCACCGATACGGATTCCGTTTGTGCTCTGGTGCGAAATGTCAAGGCCGAATTCGGGCACATCGATGCTGTGGTCAACACCGCATATCCCCGCAACGCCAATTACGGACGCCGCTTCGAGGATGTCGGCTTCGACGATTTTTGTGCCAACGTCAGCAGCCACCTCGGCGGGTATTTTCTGGTATCGCAGCAATTCGCCGAATATTTCAAGGACAATGGCGGCGGCCACATCATCAGCCTGTCCTCGATCTATGGCGTCATCGCGCCGCGCTTCGAAGTCTATGAAGGCACTTCCATCACCATGCCAGTGGAATACGCCGCCATCAAGTCCGCCGTGATTCATCTCACCCGCTATATCGCCCGCTACTACCGGGGCACGGGAGTGCGGTCAAACTGCATCAGCCCGGGCGGCATCCTGGATGGACAGCCGGACTCTTTCCTGACCGCCTACAACGCCCTGTCCAGCCCACCAGGCATGCTGTCGCGGAATGACGTCAACGGACTTCTGGTGTTTCTGCTGTCCGATGGCGCCGCCGCCATCAATGGCCAGAACTTGGTGATCGACAACGGCTTCAGTCTGTGACCCGACAATAATTCATGAAGAAGAAACCCCTCGCCACCGGCAAATCCCCGGTACGCAGCGCGCCACAGCTACCCGCTTCGCTGGCGCCGTTGCTCCACGAAGGAATGAGCAAGCAGAACACCGGCGATTCGGATGGCGCGGAAACCTGTTACCGGAAAGTCATTTCAGCTTGCCCCCATCATTACGAAGCCCTGCACCTGCTCGGCATTATCGAGCACGGTCATGGCAATCTTGCCGAGGCGGAACAACTCATCGGCCAGGCCATTGCCCTGTATGGCGGGGAGTCGCCCTACTTTGCCATGAACTATGGGCTGGTGCTGCAACAGCTCAAGCGCTTTGAGGAAGCCGATAAGTATTTCAGATTGGCTGTGAAGAAGCTGCCCGAATCCGCCGAGGCCCATTTCAATCTGGGTCAACTGCTGCAGGAGACCCAGCGACTGGTCGAAGCCAAACAACACTTCAAGAAGGCGGTTCGTCTCAACCCCAAGCATGCTCCCAGCTGGCATAACCTGGGCAAAATACACGATGAAGAGCACTCTCCCGATCTCGCCCTCGAATGCTTCCAGAAGGCGCTGCAGGCCCAAGCGGATTTCGTTCCCTCCATGGCCAGCCTGGGCTGCACGCTACGCGACTTCTACCGTCTCGACGAATCCTATCGTATCCACTTGAGAGTTCTTGAACTCGCGCCGGAGAACGACGTCGCGCTGTCCAACATCGCCCTCACCTGCCGCCAGATGGGCAGGATGAACGAAGCGGTGGGTTACTACAGCCGACTGCTGATGTTGGACCTGGACAATTTCTATGCCCACTACAATCTCTCGCTGCTACTTCTCGAGATCGGGGACCTCGCCAATGGCTGGGTCGAATTCGAATATCGCTGGCGCGACAAGCGCGCCACCAATACCCAGCCCCGGCCTTTTCCGCAGCCCCGCTGGGAAGGCGGCGACCTGAGCGGCAAGACGCTGCTGGTCTGGGGAGAGCAGGGAGTCGGCGACCATCTGCGCTATTCCAGTCTGTTCCCCGAATTGATCGCCAAGGCCAACAAGCTCATCGTTGAAACCGATCCGCGCGTCATCCCGCTTTTTGCCCGATCCTTTCCGACTGTCACATTCGTCCCTGAGAAACCCACTCCTGACCCGGTGTTGATGGGATCAAACATTGATTTCCAGATCCCGATGGCCAGTTGTACCCGCTGGCTGCGCAACCGGATCGAAGACTTCCCTGCCGAACCCGCCTATTTTGTCGCCGATCCCGAGAAGCGCAGGCGTTGGACTGAACGCCTGCAAGCCCTGCCAAACCGGCTGAAAGTCGGCATTTCCTGGCGCAGTGGACTGACGGGGCTGGGCCGGCAATTTTGCTATGCCGACATTTCCCAGTGGCTGCCGATCTTCTCGGTGCCGGGCATCGACTTTATCAATCTTCAGTATGACGACAGCCGGAATGAACTCGTCCGCTTGCGCGAACTTGGCGGACCCGAGTTGCATCAATGGCCGGACATCGACCTCAAGGATGACTTCGACGACGTCGCGGCGCTGGTCAGCGAACTCGACTTGATTATTTCGGCCCCCATCTCGGTCGCCGAATTGTCCGGGGGACTGGGTATTCCCACCTGGATACTGCAACTCAACCACGTCTCTTATGTGAACCACGGAACCAATGGATTTCCCTGGCATCCATCGATCCAGTTGTTCAGTCGCGAATGGAACGAACCTTGGGAACCCATCATCGTCCACATAGCGGAAAAACTCTCCTCGCTGGCACAAGGAGTCCCAGAGACGACGGTGCAAACGATGTCGGCAGCCGAATTGCTCAACCAGCAAGGCATCACGGCCTACCAGACGGGCGCCTATGAGGAAGCGATTGGACATTTTCGCAGCGCCGCTGAACTCGCGCCGGAATGCCCGGACTACCCTGCCAACCAAGGTTCCGCACATCAGGCCCAAGGTCAGCATGCCGAAGCGGAAACCCTGTTCAGGCAAGCTTTAGCGGCAGATCCGTTGCACGCGAATACCTACTTCAATCTGGGCAACCTTTTCAAGTCCCAGAGCAGATTCAATGAGGCTGAAGAAATGTACCTGAAAGCCCTGGAAATGGATTCCGAGGGTGAGGGAGCCTGGAACAATCTGGGCAGCATGTGGCTGGACGGCGGCCAACCGGCCAAGGCGAAGGAAGCCTTCGAGCAGGTGCTGCTGCTGACTCCCAAGGATTATCGGGCTCACAGCAATCTCGCCGTCGCCCTGAAATCTCTTGGGAAAATCAGCGCAGCCGAAGAGCATTTCAGGGAGGCGATTGCACTGCGACCCGATTTCGCGGAAGCCCACAGCAACCTCGGCAACCTGCTAACGGGTGAACAGCGCTACGAAGAAGCGATCGACGCTTTTTTGCAGGCGCTGGAACTGCGCCCCGATTATGTGGACGCGGCCTACAACCTGGGGCGGGCGTATCAGGATGACTACCGCCTCGAAGAAGCCCGCCAGTGCTTCGATGCTGTTCTCGCACAGCAGCCGGAGAACAGCCGGGCACTGAATGGTCTGGGCGCCGTCCTCACCCAGCAAGGCAAGCTCGGCGAGGCAACCGGACTGTTCGTCCAGGCGCTAGCCAACCGCTTCGACGATTACGATGCCCATTGCAATCTTGGCCAGGTGGCGCTTCAGAGAGGCGATCTTGCCAACGGCTGGGACGGCTATGCCCAGCGCTTCCAGCGCAAACAGCAACCGGTGTGCGTGCGCCCCTTTCCCATGCCCTGGTGGAATGGTTCGGCACTGGCTGGCAAATCTTTGTTGGTGTGGGGCGAACAAGGTGTTGGCGATGAAATCCGTTTCGCCAGCATGATCCCTGACGCCGCGGTCCTTGCCAGCCACTGCCTGCTCGAATGCGACCCAAGACTAGTCAGTCTTTTCGCCCGTTCGTTTCCTGGCGTCCACGTCATTTCGCGCAGTAATCCCCCCACAGCAGTTGAGACCGATTGGCAATGCCCATCCGGCGATTTGGCGCGCTGGCTGCGCCGGGATTTTGCGAACTTTTCAGGCGCTCCCTATCTGCGCCCCGACCCGGCACTGGTGGCGCGCTGGGAAAAGCGTCTGGCGGCATTGCCCCCCGGACGACGCGTCGGCTTTGCCTGGCGAAGCCGCAACAACAACCGGCAGCGCTCGGAATGCTACCCGCCCATAGTGGAATGGCTGCCCGTATTCCGTCTGCCCGGCATGGTCTGGATTGATCTTCAATACGATTCTGCTGAAGGCGAGATAGATAGCCTGAACAAAATCCTTGGGGCCAATATTTTCCATTTCGACGATCTGGATCTGACCAACGATTTCGAAAACGTGGCGGCACTCATGGCTAATCTTGACGCCGTCGTTTCCGTCGCCACGACAGTCCCCGAGGTAGCAGGAACCATCGGTATTCCGGCGCTGGTGGTGGAGTTGGCAAATTTCGGCCCGATGTCCCTTGGCCAGCAGAATTCGCCCTGGCATGCCTCTCGCCGCAATTTCTATCGGACATTGGGGGAACCCTGGCAACCGACCATCGCCGCCCTCGCCGAAGCCTTGAGCAACCTGCAAGGCGGCAGCGACGAGCCAAAACCATTGGACACCCCGGGCGCAGTCTTCAAGGAAGCCATGGCCAGGCATCAGGCTGGCGATCTGGATATTGCCGAGGCACTGTATCAACAGGTACTCCGCAGCGATCCACACCACGCCGACGCACTGCATCTTTCCGGAGTACTTGCCCACCAGCACAACCGGCATGAGCAGGCTGAGCAGTTCATTCGCCAGGCAATCCGCATCAACTCGCGCGTATCGTGGTATTACAGCAACCTGGGCAATGTTTACAAAGCCCAGGATCGACTCGATGCCGCCGTCATCGAATACCGGCGCGCCATCGAGCTTGATTCAACCTTGGCGGACGCTCACTACAATCTCGCCAACGTGCTCCGGGAACAAGGATTGCTGGAAGGCGCCGAAAACCATTACCGCCTGGCGATCGCCAATCAGCCGGAAAATGGCAGCTTCCAGAGCAATCTTGCTCTCGTCCTGCTCCAACAGGGCAAGTTGGCAGAGGGCTGGAGGTTGAACGATCTCTGGCGCTGGGGTGCCTCGGGTGCCGAACTTCGCCACCGGCTTCCACAGCCCGTCTGGGCCGGAGAATCTCTTGTGGACAAAAGCATCGCCATCTGGGCCGAGCAGGGCGTCGGCGACGAGATACGCTTTGCCAGTATGTTCTCCGACATCATCGCTCAGGCTGAGCGTACGGTCATCGAATGCGATGACCGTCTGATCGCTCTTTTCTCTCGCTCCTGGCCACGGGCGCGGTTCGTTCCCCGGAGTTCGGAACCGGATTGCACACAGTCCGATAATGGCATCAGCTTCCAGTCCCCCGCCGGCAGTCTGGGGCGCTGGTTAAGACCTGACATTACCTGCTTCCCGCACACCACCTACTTGATACCAAACGCGCAGCGCGCCCGGTTCTGGCAGGACCGGCTTAAAGCTCTGGGGCGTGGTCTGAAGGTCGGCATTTGCTGGCGCAGCCATCTCCGCACCGAGCAGCGCAACCGATCCTATGCCGAAATTGCGGACTGGGCGCCGGTGTTTGCCATCCCTGGAGCAGTCTTCGTCAATCTTCAGTATGGCGATTGCAATGACGAACTGGAACAAGCCGAGCGATCTGCGGGAATCACTATTCACCGCTGGGACGACATCGATCTGATGAACGACTTCGACGAGGTCGCGGCGCTTATGAGCGGCCTCGATCTCGTCATCTCCGCTCCCACGGCAGTGGCGGAGATGGCGGGTGCGCTGGGCCTGCAAACCTGGACGATGTTCTATGCCTACGAAAGCGCCATGGAACTCGGCACCGGACCGACCGTTCCCTGGTATGCCCGTATGCACAAATTCGTTCGCGCTGCAGGGCAAAGCTGGTTTGATGTTCTCGATGCGCTGGCTGTAGCGCTGCATAGACTGACGGATCGCTCCTTCGATCTGGGAGCGGTGGGCGCAAAATGGGCGCTTGCCGGCAAGAAGTTGTTCGAACAGCACAAATTGCAGGAGGCGATCGGCCTTTACCGCAAGACCCTGCTGATCTCGCCGGAAAACGCACAGGCCAGCCACCTGCTCGGCGTCGCCTTGCATCAGTCTGGACTCTATGAACCGGCGGAGAAAGCCATTCTGGCCGCGATCCCCCACGAAAGGAACCGGGCCATGCTTGCCGTCATGTGGTCCAATCTCGGCGCCACTCAACAGGACATGGGGCAGCACAAGAACGCCGAGGCATCCTTCCGCAAGGCGGCCGAATACAATCCGAAGCATGCCGAAGCCTATTACAATCTCGCGCGCCTGCTCGGACTGGAAAAGCGCTGGGAAGAAGCCATTGCCCTTTACCACAAGGTCATAGAACTCAACCCGAATATCGCAGAAGCTCACAACAATATCGGCAACTGGCTGATGGAGCAAAAATCCGATGCCGAAGCCGCCCTGCCCTACTTCGAGAAGGCCGTTGCGCTCAAGCCGAAAGATGCCATCAACCAGTACAACCTCGGCAAGGCCTGGCACGATCTGTTCGAACTCGATCAGGCCGTGGCCTGTTACCGTCAAGCCCTCTTCCTCAAGCCGGATTACATCAAGGCCGCCAACAATCTGGGCGGCTGCCTGCGGCACATGGGCAAGGTCGACGAAGCCATGGCCGAATTCGATCGCGTTTTCGAGATCAATCCGACGGATGTCGAAGCCCGCTTCAACACGGGATTTGTACATTTGCTGCGCGGCGACCTGGGGCAAGGATGGGATTTGATCGAGTACCGATGGCTGATCCCGGGCAGCGGCGGGAAACGAGCTTTCCCGCAACCCTGGTGGGACGGCTCCGCGCTTGCCGGCAAGCGCATCGTGGTGTGGGGCGACCAAGGCGTCGGCGACGAAATGCGCGCCTTCAGCATGCTGCCCGATCTCGTCGCGCGTGGCGCCGAGGTGCTGGTGGAATGCGATCACCGGTTGGCGAGTTTGTTGCGGCGCTCATTTCCAGAAGTCTCTGTTTATCCACGGGGGGCGTCAATCCAAAAAGAACTCAGGGAGACCAACATCGACTTCCAATGCTGCGCGTCGGGACTGGCGCGCTGGCTGCGCCGCAATCTTTCCGACTTTCCCGACCGCGCCAGTTTTTTCAAGGCGGACGATGTAAGACGAGGATACTGGAGGAACAAACTCGCCGCTCTCGGCCCCGGTCTCAGGGTCGGCATCAGTTGGCGCAGCCGCACGCTGAGCCGCGAACGGCGGCGTTCCTACACGAGCCTTGAGCAGTGGGGGCCGATCTTCTCCATTCCCGGAATCCACTTCATCAATCTCCAGTACGACCAGTGCGAAGAAGATCTCGTCGCCGCTGAAGATCGCTTCGGCATATCCATCCATCGCTGGCCGGAACTGGATTTGATGAACGATCTCAACGAGGTCGCCGCGCTCAACGTCAACCTCGACCTGGTCATCACGGCCCCCACGGCGGTAGGTGAACTTTCAGGCGCCTTGGGGGTGCCCACCTGGACCATGCTGCTCAAGCATGAAAGCATCATGGATCTCGGCACCGGCGGCATGCCTTGGGAACCATCAGTGAAGCTGTATTACCGGAATTGGGATGACGCATGGGAGAGAATCATTGGCATAGTCGCTGAAGACTTGCTGGAGCGAATGGCAGAACAGCCTTCCAATAGCGCCCCCCTATCAGAATAGAGGTATTGCCCAATGCGTATTCTGCTTGTGGTTTATGACAACGACTCATTCATCGCCTGGTTTCCTCAGGGGCTGGCCTATATCGCCACCGTGCTTCGCAATCTCGGCCACGAGGTAGTTACCTATTGCCAGGACGTATACCACTGGCCTGAGGAACACCTGACCGCCTATCTTGACCGGGAAAAGTTCGACGTCGTCGGCGTCAGTGTGATTGCCGGCTATTACCAATATCGCAAGCTGCTGAAAATTTCAGCGGCCATCAACCGCTCCCGCCACCGGCCTTTCTATATCCTCGGCGGACACGGACCCGCACCCGAACCCGAATTTTTCATGAAGAAGACCTCCGCCGATGTCATCGTCATCGGCGAGGGCGAGGAAACAGCCGTCGAGATCATGGCCGCTCTGGAAAGCAAGCGTTCCTTCGATTCCGTCAATGGCATCGCCTGGAACGACAATGGCCGTTGTCGCCGCACCCTGCCGCGCGGACTGATCCCGAACATCGACGGCATCGCCTTCCCTGCCTACGACCTGTTCCCGATGGATCACTACACGCTGTTGCGCATGCCCCATATCCGCAACAGCGAACGCTGCCTGCCGGTGCTGTCGGGACGCGGCTGCACCTTCAAGTGCAACTTCTGTTACCGCATGGACAAAGGCTTTCGGCCGCGCTCGGTGGCCAACCTGCTGGAAGAAGTTTCCCTTTTGCAGAAAGACTACAACATTTCCTATATCGCCTTCTCAGACGAACTGCTGATGAGCTCCGAAGAACGTACTGTGGAAATCTGCGAGGGCATTCTCAAATCGGGCCTCCGCTTCAAATGGGATTGCAACGGCCGCCTCAATTACGCCAAGCCGGACATCCTCAAGCTGATGAAGCAGGCCGGTTGCGTCTATATCAACTACGGCATCGAGTCGATGGATCAGACGGTCCTGAACACGATGAAGAAGGGTCTGACGGTAAAGATGATCCACCAAGGTATCCGCAACACGCTGGATGTCGGCATCAGCCCCGGCTACAACATCATCTTCGGCAACATTGGCGAAACGCGCGAATCATTGGAGAAGGGCGTGCAATTCCTGCTGGAGTATGGCGACAACGCCGAACTGCGGACGATCCGGCCTGTCACGCCTTACCCTGGAACCCCCCTCTATGACTACGCGATCAGCAAGGGCATGGTGAAGGACTGTGAGGATTTTTATGAAAACAAACATATCAATTCCGATCTCCTGGCGGTGAATTTTACCGACCTGAGCGATGATGATTTCCACGAAGCTCTGCTGGATGCCAATTCGCGCCTGATTGAAAGTTATTACCAGCATCTCAAGACAAGGGCTCTGGAAACCGCGACCCAGCTATATCGTCAACACGACGTTTCCTTCCGCGGCTTCCGGCAATCCTGAGGCTATCGGGCAAGATTGTGGCAAACGGACAAGAAGGCGCGAGCAAAACCGGCAGCGTCTCCGTGGGCCGAGTTGGCGAATCGCTGCCGTAATCCGGCACGCAGCTCGTCAAGACAGGAAGGAGCAGCCACGAATTTCAGTGCAAGCCGCAAATAGTCCTCGCGCTTGTCGACCACCCAGTCTGAAAGCCCCAGCGGCAGCAGCAGACTGGCGCCCGCCCGTGAAGCCAAGGTGGCACCGCACCATGAGAGCACCGGAACCCCCATCCAGATCGAATGGAAACTGGTCGTTCCGCCATTGAAGGGATAGGTGTCGAGTGCCACGTCTATTCTTCCATGCAGTTCCAGGTAGTCCCTGAGGGAAAGACGACCGATCCACTCCAGACGCTCACGCGCGATGCCGCGCTGGGCAAACAGGGACTCCACTTCGGCGCGCCGACCCGCGCCTGGCGCAGCGGCAAAGATCATGCGAGCATCAGGCGCTGCTGCGAGGATGTCCGCCCACAGGCTCAGCATGGCCGGCGTGACCTTGGCAAAGCCGTTCAGAGAGGCAAAAGTTAGATGACCGGTACGCCGATAAGGCGATGCAGTTACCGGGGGCGCATCCAACGGCGGGCGATAGGGCCGGTAGACGGGCAGACGTATCAATGCCTCATGTCCCACGGCAAGCTCCCCGTGCGGGGCAAGAATGCCATCCACGAGCAAGCCATCCATGCTCTCCAGACCGGTTTGGCCCGGATAACCCAGCCAGCTCAACTGTACCGGGGCCGGCCCGAGAGCGAATAGCGGCAGCCGGTTCAAGGCGGAATGGACCGACAGGTCGATCAGCACATCGATGCCGTCGTTCTCGATCCATTCCGCCACCACCTCATCGGCGATCCGGAAAATCGATCGCCAACCATCGAATTGCGCCTTCAGGCGGGCCGTGGTGTCATCTTCGGTCGGGCCGGCAGCGTAAGCGAACAGCTTGCAGCGGGATCGATCCAGGTTTTCCAGCAGCGGTTCAAGAAAATACTGGACAGGATGCTCGCACAAATCCCCTGAAACAAAACCGATCTTCAACAAATCATGTCGTGCATGTCGTGCCGTCACCGGACGCTTGCAAGCGGCTGGAAACAATTGGCCGTAGATCGCATGAGCCGCGGCAAGAAGTTGCGGATCCTCGACCAGATAGCTCAGCGCCATGAGACGGTTGCTCTGGGCATTGAGGTAATCTGGCCGTTTGGCGAGCACACGGTCCCACTCGGACACCGCCTCCGCCTGCCTTCCCTGTTCCAGCAGCAACGTGGCCAGGTTGTTGCGCGCCTCCACATCGGTTGGATCGGCCATTATTGACTTGCGGTAGCTGGTCTCGGCCGCCTCAGGCTGCAAACTCGCCTGTAAGGCCACCCCCGCCGCATTAAGCAAGCCGGCATGTTCCGGCGCGGCCACCAGACCATATCGGTAGTGCTCCAAAGCGTCATCGCGCTGTCCCGCATCCATACAGGTGAGACCAAGGTTCAGCCGGGCCGCCGGACTGGCCGGGGCAATTTGCACTGCCCGCGCCAGTATTTTCCGGGCCTCGGCCACCCTCCCGCTCTGGCGTGCGAGAAACCCCAGATTCACCTGAGCCTCCAGGAGTGCCGGATCAAGCATGCAGGCGTCTCGCAGGAAAACTTCCGCCTCGGCGCGACACCCCCCTTCAAGCAGCGTGACGCCCAGGCGGTTATGCAGACTGGCCGAGGCTGGGTTGGCGGCGCAGGCCGAACGGCAGGCCTGGAGCGCGGCGGCCACTTGCCCCTGTCTCAACAGCGTCTCCACCAGGTTATTCCAGGCATCGGCGAATCCCGGCTGCAGGGACAGGGCCTGCCGATAGCAGTCGCCGGCTTCGTCCAGGCGCCCAAGGGACCGCAGAGCCCCGCCCAGGTTATTGAGATAGACGACCGAGTCGGGTTGTTGCGCCAAAGCCAGCCGGATCAGGTACTCCGCCACATCGTGCTGCCCTGACTGATGGGCAATCAGCCCGCTCAGATGGAGGGCATCGGGATGTTCCGGGCTCAGTGCCAGGATTTGGCCATATTCGGCCTGGGCGCCGGCCAGGTTGCCCTGTCGATGCAGCGCCAAACCGTCCTGCAGTCTTTCTGGAAGCGTTTTCTCCTTCATGGCCGGATTTTAGGGCATCGCCTTCCCGCCTGGACATTTTCCTAAAGTTTCCATGAATGGCGCCGATATAGGTCAGGACACCAGTCGAATTCGATTGATATTCGATTGATTTTTGCGACCAGTTTTAAAAACCAAGCCTCTGCCCCACTCAGTCAAAAGCTCAGGCAAGCGGTAGTTCAACCTTCAAGGAGATGAAAAATGCCCCAAGTCATTAACACCAACATTGCGTCGATGAATGCGCAGCGCAACCTCAGCAACTCGCAGATGACCCTGCAGACGGCGCTGCAACGCCTGTCTTCGGGCCTGCGCATCAACTCCGCGAAAGACGACGCCGCCGGACTGGCAATTAGCGACCGGATGACTTCCCAGGTGCGCGGCCTCAACCAGGCCGTGCGCAACTCCAACGACGGTATTTCCATGTCGCAGACGGCCGAAGGCGCCCTCGGCGAAATCGGCAACATCCTCCAGCGCGTGCGCGAACTGTCGATCCAGGCGTCGAACGCCACCAACAGCGATAGCGACCGCGCCACGCTGCAAGCCGAAGTGGTCCAGTTGAAGTCGGAATTGTCACGCATCGCCAACAACACCACCTTTAACGGCCAGAGAATCCTCGACGGCTCGATGCAAAGCGCGTCCTTCCAGGTCGGCGCCGACGCCGCCCAGACCATCAAGATGTCGATCAACAGCGCCAGCTCGCAGAGCCTCGGCGTTAACATGAAGGCCACCGACAACACCAGGAATGGCCTCACTGTGGCCACCGATAACTATCGGGTCGATTCTGGCGGCGGCAACGCCACCCTGATGGGCAAGGCGATTGCAGCAACAACGGTTTCATCCACCAGCAATGCCTATTCTGCCCAGACCCTGATCATCAAGGATTCAATCGGTAACGTGCTGGTCGGCGGCAGCATCAGCCTCGCCGCCGGGGAGCAAGTCAGCGAAGTCGCCAGCCGCCTCAACGCCATCAGCGGCGTGCGCGCCACTGGTTCGACCCAGTTCAAGCTCACCAGCATCCAGAGCGGCTTGAGTTCCGACGGGGTTGCCACATTCAGCGTTACATTGTCGTCAGGAACCGTCACCTCCACACTCAATATTGCTGGCGTCACCACCGCCAGCTCGCAAAGTGCGATTTTCGCCGCTATCCGCGACAGCATCAACGGCGACTCTGATCTCGCCAATGCCGGCGTGGTTGCCGGCCTCAATGCTTCCGGCCAGTTGGTGGTGCGCAACAATACCGGCGCCGACCTCGGCTTCACCATCGATCAGTCGGCCACAAGTACTGTCGTGTTCAGTATCGTCGGCTCCGATGTGGCAAGCACAGCGCTTACAATCTCTGCTAACGGTGTTGCCGGGGAAGCTGGCGACGCCATCCGAGTCGGTGGTCAATTGAGTGTCTATCTTGCCGACGGCTACACCATCCAGTCCAGTAAAGGCGCTGCTAGCAGTTACTTCAATGCCTCCGCCAGCGCCCAAGTGGCTGCTTCGGCCAACGGTGTCGGCATCGACGATGTAGTGACCAATACCATCCCCTCCAATTATGTTGCCGCCAACGGCGCATTAGTCAGCAAGGCAATCGCGGCATTCTCCGCAGGAGTAGTCGCCAGCCAAACCAACGCCTATTCGGCGCAAACTCTGACCATCCGCGATTCGACCGGCGCCAAGCTGGCCGGTGGCGACAGTATCGTCATCGCAGCAGGCGCCTCAGTGGATTCCGTGGTTACTTCCCTCAACAACCTGGCCGGCGTCACGGCCTCCGCCTCGGCCACGCTGCAGGTGTACGATTACACCATCGGTGGTGCATCTGTAACTGGCTCACTCTCTTTCGCCATCGTCTCCGGTTCGACCAGTATCAATCTGACCCTGGCGTCGGTCGCCGCAACAGCGACCGACATCGATGTATTCAAGGCCATGCGCGACGCGATCAATGCTGACACCACCCTGGCCGGAGCCGGAGTCACCGCCAGCATCGACGCCACCGGCTATCTGTCGATCAAGAACACCGACGGCAAGAATCTGGGCCTTCAACTCACGGGCGGGAACAACCTCGGTTCCGTTTCCTCCTTCAGCTTCGCCGCGCGGGGAACCGATGCAGCCGCCACCTCGATAACCATCTCCTCCGCCGCCACCAACGGCGTCATCGGCGCCACTAGCGCGACTATGATCGGTGGTACGCTCAAGATCTCGCTGGCCGATGGCTATACCGTCTCTTCTAATGCCACCAAAGCAAGCAGCTATTTCGATGTTAATGCCAACGCGAAGGCTACTGTAGTCGAAAGCGGAGTGAACCACGGCACCCGCACCGCCGCCCAGACCCTCACCATCGTCGGCAAGAGTACCGGCACCGTCGCCATCGCCAAGGACGACTCGGCTGACCGCATCGCCCAACTGGTGAACGGCCAAACTGTCGCCACCGGCGTCACGGCCACGGCCCGCACCCAGGCCAAGCTGTCCAACCTTTCCACCGCCGGCACCGTGAGCTTCACGCTCTACGGCGATGGTGGCGCGTCGGCGGCCATCAGCGCCCTGGTCACCGGCAGCGGCACCACCGCCAACCTGTCGGCCCTAGCCAGCGCCATCAACGTTAAGTCCTCGACCACGGGAATTACGGCCAAGCTGGCCGACAACAACGCCTCGCTGATCCTCACCAACGACAGCGGCGCCAACATCGAGATCATGGACTTCAACCACAGCGCCGCCTCCGCCGCCACCGCCAGCAACATCACCGGCACCCAGGCCTCGCTGATGGTCACGGGCCTTAGCGATACGCTCAACGCTTTGACCGGCGCGACCAGCACCGCCACTACCACCAGCGTCACGCTCTACAAGGGCGGCACCACCAGTCTGGGCGCGGACTCGACCTCGGTCGGCGGCACCGTGAGCTTCTCGGCGGCGGACTCCTTCACGGTGTCCTCCAACATCGGCGCCAGCAGCCGGATCGGCGGCAATTCCTCGCTGCTCGCCACTGATGCCAGTGCGATCAGTTCGAGCACCCTGTTCAACGTGGCCACGGTCGATGTCAGCACGGTCGACGGCGCCAACCAGGCCATCGGCGCCATCGACGGCGCCCTGACCCAGGTGAACGCGGTGCGCAGCGCCATGGGTGCCTTGCAGAACCGTTTCCTATCCACGATTTCGAGCCTGTCGGCGGCATCCGAGAACATCGCCTCCGCCCGCAGCCGGATTCAGGATACGGACTTCGCGGCGGAAACCGCCAACCTGACCCGATCGCAGATTCTGCAACAGGCCGGCGTGGCGATGCTGGCGCAGGCGAATCAGCTGCCGCAACTGGTCCTCTCACTGCTGAAATAGCCGGATGAATTGAGAGTATGACGCGGATGGACTCACAACCCCGTCCGCGTCTAATTCACTGACCAGGCAAGGAGGCAATGATGAGCATATCGATACCAACGGCACTGCGAGGAGGGGGAAATCTCCCCTCTGCAGCGTCAGCCGGTCCGGGGAGCGGGGCAGTCGCCACGCAAAACCCAGGCGCTGCTGTCGCCGCGGCACTGCAGGCGGCCGCGACCACTCAACAACAGCAAAGCAGCCAGCAGGTGCAACAGGCTTACGAGAAAATCAAGGCCGCTGTGGCACCCATGGCCCAGAACCTGCAATTTTCCATGGACGAGTCTTCCGGCAAGACCGTGGTGAGGGTGGTCGATTCCAGCACCCAGGAAGTGATTCGTCAGATCCCTTCTGAAGAAGTGCTCAAGATGGCGCAGGAGCTGGACCGGATGCAAGGACTGCTGTTGCGCGGCAAGGCATAGGAACGCCACGCAAGCCCACAGGAACGGAACCGCGCCGCTGCCAGGCGCGCCAGCAAAAGCCCGCCTCGTGCGGGCTTTTTTATATTGGGACGCTGTCGTGTCTCAGATGCACGGAGCGGATGAGGCAAATAATGCTGGAATTAGGCCGCGATCTTTTGTTCCGGCTTGCTGTTGCGGGTTTCGCTGATAATTTCAGCTACTTGATCGTCCGATATTCCGCGCTGTCGAAGCGCATCCGCAAGTTTTTCCCATTGGGACCCTTGCATTTCTATCAGGCTATCCCTGAGTCCCTTGCCAATATAGAACCGAATCAGTGGTTGATATCCGCTCATGCCCAACATCGGCGCGATCCTCTTGAGTTCCTCGATCACGTCTTCTGGCAACCGCATGGAAATGGTTGTCATCGGACGATCAGGATTCTTGCGAGCTTCAATATAGGCGGGCTTCATAGCGTTTCCTTTCATCGGGTGTTGCATACCTGGCGGAGATGAACAGTACATCGGTATCCGATTCCTCAATCTGCACCACAAACAGCGTAAGCGCCTTTCGAGTTTTACCAATCAATGCCTGTCGGCCATCAGTATGACCTTCTCCTGCGGACGTATAGACTGCATCAGGATCAAGAAACGCATCGGCAGCTTCTTCCAGTGAAATGTCGTCGTGGTTACGTTCGTTTTGGCGTAATTTCTTGTCGTGCCAAGCGAAGCGAATCCCGAGAAGTTCGATATACACGTCCATTTGTTTATTATATGGCAACGCATATACATTGTCAATATGTTTCGGTCACACCGTTTGCTGAGGAGCGGAAAATTTTGGCCCTTGACACCCCGAAAATTCTCATATAAGTCATTGTTTATTTATCTTTGTGCATCTGAGGTACGATAGCGTATTGGGGCGTTAACAAGCAGTTGCCCCAAGAATCGCAATAGGCCAATACCAAGAGCACAAATCAGCCATCCAGGCCGCTGGTAACCTGGAATTTGTCACTTAACTTGGCCTACCTAAGTGCGTAGCCTTGTAGACGATGCCATAAGCGCCGTAGAGAAAAAAGAAGCTAGTGAAGAAAAAATATATAAAATAGTAACAAAATACCAGAAAAATAGGTACATTAATAATTCATATAGACATTTCCGTAATCCAATGACCCCTCTTGGCTATCTCGCGCTAATAACCCGCTTCAGTTTGAAGGTTCCTCCCCTTCGGAAGACGCATGTGCTTGCACCTAAGACCGGAGTGATCCGGCACATCGTTCAGGCCGATGGCACTGAGCGTACAGAGATTCCTCGCAATAGATATTCTGGGGATGGGACTCTTGTTGCACACTTGAGTTTCGCATTGAGACGAGAAGACCTGAACCTTACAGTCTTGGCGGCTTTATTTGAACACGACGAAGCGCTCCGCGCGATTCAAGAATGGCTGAAAGAAACACCTACCTCAACGCTTGCCAGGATAGCGGCACACTTGGCCAAATGGCTCAGTCCAGCCACTTTTGTTTATTCCCTGCCAGCGGGGGCTCCCCGGATACCTGTATTAGACCCGAATAAGTATGTCACAGCGCCAGGTCAATCCGACACTCAAATGGGCGTTATCAATAATGTTCTGGGTACTCAGGATTTTTGCCCAATTGTTCGTCTCACGGATAGGCTAAAAGCACTTTTGGCTTTGGATATCCAAAGCAAGATAGCTCAAGCTCTTGATGCTATCGAGCCAGAAATGCTTCTTCGAGCCATAGATTATCTCTACCTTGCGGAGACTCGCTCGACGTTTTCCATAGAAAGGGAAATACCGGATAACGAGCGCGCGACCAAATTTCGGCGCTTGCTGGAATCAGCGGGAGAGCCCGGCCCCTTAACTGAAGACCAACTGTGCGATTGGCAGAACAGCATTGTTTCCAAATATGCCACCGAAATGTCTTTTCGCACTAAGCAAAATTGGCTGTCTCGCTCCGGTCGGCTTCGCAATATTGCCGATTTTATTCCTCCATCCCCGCAGCATGTGCAGTCAATGATGGAAGGGGTGGCGAAGGTGGCACAACTTGGTGCGGAAAAAAGCCTAGACCCTACGATTGCTGCAGCTTGTGCCGCTTTTGGCCTAGTGTTTGTTCATCCCTTCTATGATGGCAATGGACGGCTACATCGCTTCTTAATTCATCACGTACTGAGACAGGCCGGGGTCACGCCAGCCGGCGTAGTCCTGCCTATCTCTGCTCGTATGTTGAATAATCTCGATTCCTACGGGAAGCTGCTGAAAGGCTACTCCCGGCCTAGAACAGCGTTGCTTGAATACGCACTTGACTCCGATAGCCAAACAATTCATGTTCGCTCATCCCAACCAACGTGGCTCTATGCCTCCTTCGACGCAACCGAGATTTGCGAATATATTCTTTCGTGTATTGAGCAGTGTGTTGAGACTGACCTAGCCCAGGAAGTGCGATACCTCCGGGCATACGACCGGACCAAGAACCGCCTGGAAACATGGCTAGACTTGCCACAGCCAAAACTCGACCTGCTTATTCGGCTCATTGTGCAGGAGCATGGAGAGCTTTCGCAGCGTAAACGCAAGCTTTACGACATGATGAGTGAAGAAGATTTGGCTCGTGTCCAAACCGTTGTTAGCGATGAATTCCAAGATTTCATTATCGCGCAAGGTTCTACAGAGCCGCAGGGGCGGAGCATGAAAACTCGTTCACAGTCAGCGCCTTACAATAAGGACTTGTAAACCCATGTGAAATCGCGTCTACTCTCGCTATTTGGAGGCGGGAAATGGATGAGAACGTGATCGGCGGGTTGATCGAACGGTTTGCAAATTTGCCCGATCCGCGAGTGGAAAGACGCACGGATCATGATCTTCTGGATGTTGTGGTTCTGGCGCTATGAAAGCCCGCCCAGTGCGGGCTTTTCTCATGTATGTCGCAGCACTAACGACGGATTGTTTTGTTTTTTACCATCCACGGAATGATGACATTTCTGACATCGTCTGAAATCAACATCGGGGTGTTTATTGATTTATTGATATTGGCAAAGGCTCTACGCAATTTTCCGGCGATAGCAATGGCGTCTCGAATCTCGGCCTCTTTGCCGAAAGCCAGGAGCGCCTGGAGTATTCCGTTAGCTTGCTGTATATCCTTGATGGCCTTGATGTCGCGATTCAGTGTG
>Ga0172380_10000838_pt1 | contig 55928 bp, 80 predicted proteins | sample Leawe162metaG_FD_119747 | JGI IMG/M metagenome (GOLD analysis project Ga0172380, IMG submission 119747) | Leachate microbial communities from a municipal landfill in Southern Ontario, Canada - Leachate well 162 metaG | ecosystem: Engineered > Solid waste > Landfill > Unclassified | place... | reverse complement strand
GTTGGTCAAGCAAGTCCTGACTGTCGTCAAGAAGATGGGCCAGCTTGGTGGTTATTTCTTGAGAGGTCGGTCTCATTCTTTTTCTCCATTAGCAACTAAAGCTATTTGGTTACAACAGCTCGGTAAAGAATTTCATGCCCACCAAAGGTCTTTACGGCCCATTGTACGGCATGACTGGCAGACGCTGCACATACAGAGGTCATATAACCTTTATACGTGAATATATCAAAACTGATAAAATCAGCTTTTACCTGAACTGGGTGGAGGCCCTTTTCGAAGGCATCCAGAATATCACGAGCACGTCTAAGAGAGCCATGCATATCCTTTACCTCTTCGGCATTGAAAGATACACGGCCAGTTTTCATACTGATATTCATACACTTCTCCAGAAAGGCGGGTTTCCCCGCCGAACTTGATTAGACCGGACGAACTTCTATGGTCAGGTCTTTCAGCTTCACTTCGCGCAGCTTAACGGTGTTACCGGTAGCTTTGAGGATGGTTTCATCCACCTGCTCTTTGCGAATGTTGTTGTGCTTGGCCAGGATTTCAGTCATAGGCTGCTCCGACAGATACTGCATGATGGTAGTCTGATTGTCGTCTTCGGAGACGAACGGCTCAGAGGTATGAACCATGCTGTGCTCTACTTTCAGACCGCTGTCGCTGTCGATGATGGTCAGGCGTACGAGTTTACGTTGGGTAGACATATTGGTTTCCTCCACAGGAATTTTGATTTCGAAGTTGATGTCTAAGTCCGTGGGTGTAGGACTCAGAACTTGTATTGCTGGCATATGGTCTTTGCCCGTCTTAATCCGCATAGTTACAGACCGGCCTTTCAGTATATCCAATGAACAACCCAGATTAGTGGCTATTTGTTCAAGGGCTTCGCCGGATGCCTGTTCAATCAGGGCGTCTTTACAATCATCCCAAATAGCTTGGTAGTGACCTTCTGGCAGTTTGACATTTTTTGCAATCCGTTCTTCAAGGTCGCCATAGTTTACTGCGAAAGCCGCAGCCTTTTGAGTGGCACGCTTACCTAGAACTTCATCTGCCAACTCGGCATCCTTTTCAAAGTTGGACGGAAACGATTTGAAGGTATCCATCTCACTTGCACAGAATTGCCCACGGAAGTTAACCCATGCTTTATCTCTTGCGCCTTCATTAGGCCACAGGTCATTTCTGGAGAACATGCCCCGCAGAATTGACATGTGCAACGGGACTATATCGGAGGTGGGGTCAACTATCATCCCAACTCTTACTTGCTTAATCCCATCTTTCCAAGAGTGCACATCAGTACCAAGGCGGAAGTAGGCCACACTTGCCGAATACATAGATAATGCATCTTTAAGTTTTTCTTTGCCCTCTTTCGCCCGCCAATCCGACAAAGTAGTTTTGAGGGAGGCTACGGCAGACTTTTCAAACTTACCTGTCAGGATAAGTTCCCAACAATGCAGATATGCCCCAACAGTAGCAGAGCTGCTATTGATGAAGTTCTGCATCTTTCTGTGAAATTCAGCACTCATTCTTTCTCTCCATTATCAACTAATTGTTCCGTCAGTTCTCGAGAGCTGAACGAACCAATTGCTCTTCGATTTCCGGAGTGAGTTCGAGGACTGCATAGATTTCAGGATGCTTATACCCAGTAATGGATATACCCTTAACCATGAAGCGGTTTTCGTACATGCGTACTTCAAATTCAGTGTGTTGTTCAACAACCGCATTGATTTGTTTGTTGAGTTTCACAGTCCCAGGCATTTCCTCACCCAAATGATTCAGGCAACGAATAACTATCTGGCGCAAATCCAACATACGCACATTTTTACGCATCTTCTTCAATTCAGCAAAGATACGCACAATGACTGTTTTGTACGGACACTCCCATTGAGGTCGGCGACGTTCAAAAGAGAAACACCCCTGCCTTGCAGTGTGGCCATTTACACCTTGAACGAATACTTTGTCTTCCTCTTGGAATGCCAGAAGGAGGAGTTCAGCATTACATTTCCGCATCAGGTGGAAAGGTACGCGTGTTGTCTTAATGATACGAGCAGCCTGAGGAAGTTTCAGGAATTGCCAATCAGATTCAATTTCGTTATCTGGATTCTTACCCCAGTAAACGATAACATCCTCTTTGGCCAGATAAGAGGCATCAAGCTCCTTAATCCACTCCTTAAGTATTGCAAGCAGTAGTTCCTGCTCATCTGTTATATCAGACACAATGTGTCCTCCTTTGACAATAATCATAGAAGCCACTATTTCTAATGGCTTCGAGCTTACTGTTAAAGCTGGGAAGTATCTTTCTTCGCAAACAGCGTTGCTGTGCAATCTTGATACTTCTTCTCCATATGCATACGGATTTTAGTGAGCACCCATATTGCATTGACTCGCGTCTTGCCTTTCAGGGTTTTCAGTACATACCAGTACGCAGCCTCTTTTGCAGAGAAGTGGATGTATTTCAGGAACGGCTGAGTGTGCATATATTGATAGCACAACTGTTTTGCCTCACTCCGAGTAAGGCCGAGGATGCCAGCAAATTCAGCATGGCTATCCACATCCATATCGGGGCCCTGTTTCAGGTAGGCTTCCACCCAAGCCGCTGTTACCTCTGGAGACATTACGTAACTCAGAGGAAAGTGCGGTTGAATTACTTTTACCGGTCTACTCATCTTTACCACCCAGTTCGAGTTCACCAGCGCGGCGACCACGTTTTGCTTTACGGAGTTCTTTCCAGAACTTGCTTTTAGCGGCGGAGACTTTGTCCCCACCGTTTGCTTTAACAGTTTTACCCACGGAATCGTTCCTTAAAAGGGAATGTCGTCGTCGAAATCAGCGGGCGGCTCGTTGTAAACCGGAGAGGCTACAGGAGCGTTTTGCTGAACTTGTTGGACATGCAGTTGGTTAATAGGCGCAGGCTGTTGAACCGTAGCTGTCGAGGCAGGACTGGGAGCAGTTGTTGGAGGAGCACCCCAACGTGACTGTACGCTTTGAGTCTGACGCGCGGCTTCTTGCTGTGCCAACAGGGCCGCTTCCTCTGCTTTCTTTACAGCGATATCGGCGGATTTACGGTAATCTTCTTCCGTAAATTCTTCGATGTTCAAAGACTGAACTTGGCCTTTGCCAGTTGCTTTGACCCATGAGGCAATCCAGAACTTGCGTCCATCGACCTCCATCTGGCCACGATAGTCTGGATGCTTATCCAGAGTTTTCTTTTCGTTTACGAACAATACGCCAGTATATGACATGTGTTTTCTCCCCACTAAATGAATGTTGGAATTGCAGGCATATCGCCTTCAAGGATTCCGTTTAATGGACGGGTTTGCGCGTATATTTCAAACGCACGTACACCCATCCCAAGTTGACTTTGAGCATTAGACCTTTTGGTATCTTTATCTCCATTATCAACTAATGCTTCAATAAAAGGAATGCCGTGCTTATTACAGAGGTATTGAACCAGTGCAACAAGTACCTCAGCATGACAAGGTTTCGGAGCACAGAAGCACCCCAATACTTTACCATTGAGTTCTTCGATAACCTCCAACTCTTTCCATTCACCAGTCTGGAGCATTTTCCAAGCATGGTCACGGAACAGCTTAATTACATCTGCACGTTCACTTTCTACGTGCATAGTGTAAGGATTGCCGTATTTGGTTACAGCGTTTTGACCAGAGCGACCAACATAAACATAGTCATGTTCAGGAATGGAATGAGTACGGATATTAATTACTTTCATATCACACCTACTTAAATAAAGGATTGGATTTAAATTACTCCTTCCTCCACTAGGGCATCAGGTCAAATCGGTGTCAGGCATAGTCAGCAAGGCCCCTGCCTGCCCCTCTCAGGGCGTTTCAGGGGTCTGCCTAGGCTACCCTACAGGTACAAAAACGGGGCCGTACAGGGCCGCTCAGGAAGGCGCATTTGAGGCCCCTGAGAGCGTGCTGGGCAACGTCGAGATATGGGTAAGGCGGTTGTACCGCTTTTGGCTCGAACGTGCCGGTATCGCCTCCTGTTGGCGTTGTCATTACTTAGGCTCATAGATACTCCAACCGATATCCCAGTTACAGCCACAAACAAAGCCACGGCGCATTTCCCAACCTTCTTCAAAGTTGCAATTATCCTCACAACGAATGATAAAGCCACAAGGCATATGTAGAAACTCACGAGAGGTAAAAGATGCGTGCTTAACTTTCTTGCCTTGCTTCATCAGTTCGTGAGCTTCATCACGAGTAAAGAATTTGTTGCTCATTTCCGAAAGTCCTCGGGTTTGAATGACATAAGATGGAACTTATCACTTGCCAGAATTGGCAGCAGCATAGTTTCCACATTACGCTTAAAGGATAATTCACCTGCACCACATCCCGGAAGTGGGAGCAGAACATGTGAAAGGTTGTCAGATTTATAAACTTCCAACAATTCCAGAGCACTACGGCGAATGATTTCAACATTGGCCTTACAATGAAATCCCGGAACAGTTGCCCCAACATTTGTCTTAGCTTGGGCATGTTTAACAACCAGACGATTGATTGCATCTGGATTTGGCACCAGTAAAGACACAGGCTTCACTGGGAAAGAATAGATACGGGTACTATGACCAGTATGGCCTTGCAAAGTTATGAGATAGTTTACACAGTTGCCATTCGCACGAATAGCACGACCCAACAGAGTAGGCAGTTCAGGAAACTTCTCAGCCATTTGCTTAGCGATACCCATTCCCATTACAGCTTCACCATTGTTTTTAACGAAGCCATTGGTTGTGATGCAGATTGCACTTACCTTGCCAATTTGGTCAAGGATATTACCAGTGTGATACTTCATAATGAATTCCTCAGTTAAGTTCATTCTCAACTAAACTTAATCGGAGCCCCTGTTGTCAAGGACTCCTGTTAAGCTTACCAGCTGTAAACTGCCAAGTTGTATCGGCTGTATGGGACGTTTTTGGTACCTGCATAAATACATGGATAAAGAACCAGAAACTCTCCACCTTCTTCGAACAGTACATCACACTCATTGTCATGGAAGAGGGTATCTGGATACTGTTCGGATAACTGCCCAATAAAGAGTTTCAGGTCACTGCATACATCATTGGATGCATTTACGACGGAGAACATTTCATTAATCTCTCCTTCATCATACATCGTCAGGGACAGACCTTTAGAAATTGCCCACTCTTTAATTTGCATATATAAATCATTATGGGTCACATCATGCAACATCACAGGACAGTTGTTCATCACACGTTACCTTTCTGGTTGCCATTGGCGGAGGTGTATTTAACACCGTTGGTGAAAGTGATAGAGCGCTGGGAAGAGTTTGCTTTATCGTATCCGATTGCTGCAAAGAACTCTTCTACAGAATCATAGCAAAGCACCTCTGGGTAATCCCAATCAACCCCTTTCTCTTTCATTCGGGATATGGTTGCAACATCACAACGAATATTCCTTTCGTTGGTTGAGCCATACCGGCATTGGTCTTGACGGTCACCATTATACCAAATATTCAGCCAACGGTTGGTAAATGCCTGAATCGAAGTGATTGCACGGTAGGTGTTTTCATTGCTGATATCTATCATGTGATAGACCTTACCAGCTTTGCCATCACCCAGCATTTCTTTCACAAACATGTATTGGTGCATAATTAATAGTCCATTTCATCACCAACCTTTATGGCCAGTGCTGTGTTGATTGAATATTTCCAAAGTGTTTCTTTGGTTTGTGGGCATTGGCAAAGACATGCTGTCCTTACCCTTTTCCGAATATACACCTTTTTACCTGCAACCAAAAACACTTCCACCCGCATTGTAATCCATGAGGTCTTACGGAACATTTTGGTTGTGTTCCTGTATCCGAACGTCTCATAGAAGCAATAGGCCGGTTTCGCGTTGTGCATGACTTTAATTTACCTTCATGTGTTACACGTTGATAAATTGACAATTTGTAGGCATGGGCCTGCCTCCATGTAGGAAACCGACCCATTACTTTAGCCCGCCATGTCAACTTGTAAAAGCCATCATTATCCTTTGTGGTGATGTTCCACAATGATAAATCTCCTGACACTACTTCTTCCAACCAAGCGGCCAATGATACAGGCGTGACGGCAGGTCTTTATGCGCTGGGTAGAACGCACCAATATATTCACCATTACGATGAATACTATAGCAGCGGCTACCACTACGGGAGATAACCATACCTTTTCCACGCATCATGCGCTTTACCCGACCCAGTGTGAGGCCCCAGTATTTGTTCTTTGGCTCACCACTTTTTACCCATGAAATGCTATAATCCACTTTCATCTTAGCCATTTTAACTTCTCCTGAAATCACAGTGACCAAATTCTCGGTCTTTGAGGACGTAAAGATTTTCACCTATTGCGATATATACTTTATGGCTTTGCAATATCGCATTACGTATATCAAGTGAGGAACACACTTTATACATGACCGTACTTTCTGTCATATTAGGGGAGATACGCAACATATCTCCATCCAATATTAAGTGATGCCCACTATTAAATGGGTCACGAGGTCTTAGCCATTTACTCACAGATATTTCCCCATACCCAATAATTTCAGCAGCTTTTCTTTATCTGCATCAACCAACAGGTTATATACAGGAGTCCCTGCTATACGGGCCATCTGAACAGCAGTATTAGTGCCACCTTTTACAGTGCCTGCATACTGTCCGAGTGGAGCCCAACAGATAAGAACACGGCTTGGCGATTGCAAATCATGCCCCCAGAATTGATACACGTTGCGAATATGTAGAGCCTTTGCTCCATCAGTACAACGATGCCAAGCTGGATGAATTTGTGACGCAACTTCCCTTGCATCATTGTAATTCGCTTTGCGCTTAGTGTTCACCATTTCAGGAGTGTTCAAAGACAAACCGTTAAAACCTTCCCAAGGAAGATACACTTCAAAGTTGCCTTTGTTGCATCCATGCTGTTTTGCAACAACGTAGCCTTCATAGAAAGCAGAGTCAGCACCATCAGCACCACCTGAACGACCAACATAACCCAATTGAGCCATACGATACCCAATACGCTTCATTAGCGTAAGAATATCAGGAGGAGTTTCACGTGAGCCAACAGCTGTATAAGCTTTAACGGTTTGCATCTTATTCACCTTTTTAACAGGGACGAGTGACTTCTCACACATCATTTCGGCTATTTCAACAACAGGGCAGCCAGCAAGCCAGCCAGCTACCCTGATTATTTCAATCAATCCCGCTTACCCCAAACAATTTCGTTTTTCAACTTGTCCAAGTCGGCTGGTATTTTGTGTACATCAAAGAAGCCGAGGATGTTGCCGACGTTGAAGTCTTTAACAATCAGGCGAGTGTGAACACAGGTGTTCCAACTCTTAGCTTCAACGAAATCTTTTTCCACGTACTTGAGCAGGGCCCGAGCTTTCTTGCTGGCCTTGCAACGAGAGACACCCAACTTCTTAATGATAATGTGGGTGAGCAGATGTTGCAGATGGTTCATAGTAGCTTTCTGAGAAATCATACCAAACTCCAGATTGATTTATTTAGTCCATTATCAACTAATGTCCGAACCAATTCCTATGGTGTCGAGACTCACTGATATATGCACTTACATTGCTTCGGGCTGGCGTATGAAACAAACCATAGCCTGAAATCAACAGGGTGATGGCCCTGAATACTGCATACACTGCGAACATAGCCATCGCTGCAAATTGAGGAGGGGACAGCCAGAAGGCCACCCCCATGCACAACAAACAAACCTTGCCAAGATTATTGGCAAAAGTAGTAAGAGTTCTCATGATACATACAATCCTTGAAGGATTCGTTATCCATGCCACACACACCATTCATTTTGCCATACTTGGCAAACAGATTGGTCGGTGCACCCATTGCAACCAGTTCATCACGAAGATGTTCCAGCTGGCGGTTTACAGATGAACCATCACCTACAAAGATATCCATGTAGACGTCAGCAATCACCTGTTTCAGCTTCGGCGCATCACCCAAGCATGAACGGAAGCAATCGTGAATCACTGTGATTCCACGAATACCAGCTTCTTGAGCATACTTGACGAATGTACGACATACCAGAGCATCAATACCTTGGATGAAGTTAACCATGAAGGTACGGATAAACTCTTCACCACTCGGCTTGGCATCACGAACTTGCCACGGCTTGTCCTGCTTCATGTCACCAAAGATGACACGGGATTTCAGGTCAACACGAACAGCTTCTGGTGCATCCACCACCCACTTCTTATAGCAAGGCTTGTGAACAACAAAGCCATCACTCATTTTATAATCAAAGTGAGTAATGTCATGCTTGACGAGGATGTAACGAACAGCCTCTTCCAACTCCTCAATGAAGTTAATGATTTGCGGGCCAAGTGCTTCGTAGATTGAAGCCACCATCATTTCAGAGAAGGCACGGGCACGTTCGTCCCAAGTCTTCTGATTATGGCAACCTTCAAACAGGCCAGTCTTTTCCATTGCTTCAACCCAATCCTTGCTGTTAAGCAGGGCCTGAACTGTGCCACGGTATTGAATGGCCATGTACGGAGTTTTAACCAAGCTACGGTTGAGCTGGTCCATATCCAACTTAAAGTTAGACATGCTTACGTTCTTCTTCAAGAAGTTCAAAGACTGAACATAAGGGTCAGCAACTTTGTCAGAGCCAGTGGTGATACCAGTAGCTCCAGAGATATTCAAATCACCAGCCAATACAGCCAGATACTGAGTACCTGAGTTCTTGGCATCTAAGCCAAAGGATACACGACTGTCGCATTTACCTTCGGTTTCGAACTTGTACCAGTCACAAGCAACACGTGCTAAAGTAAAGGGCTTAGCAGGCTGCATATCTTCTGGTAAGTTGATAACATGAAGGAGATAACCACGTACATCAAGAGCGATGTTGGTAAGAGTATCAGCAGAAGCCCATTCAGCCGTGCCAGCACATTCTTCCAATTCAGCCATAAACATATGGTACGCATCGGAATCTTTCTCCACCCAATTCTCAACTGTGTGAGAATACAATGAACGAGCAAGGTCTGACGTCTGGGAGTTTGCAGAAGCACAAGCCAACAGATACAGACGACCACGACTATCGCCACCCCATTCAGAGAACAGGTCAGCCAGATAGCCAACTTCATTCACCAATGAGATTGAGTTGTTGATTACGTAGGCATCAGCCACGAATTTGTGGGGCATACGCTCAAGTACAAAGGCCAAATCTTCCACGATAGGGTCGATTCGGAATGCTTCATTTTGCAAACGCTGCATCGCCCAATACATGGTCTTTGATGGCTTCTGGCCACCAGCAACATAACCGAAACGACGATTCTCGTGAGTGCAACGCTCTTCTTGAGGAAGAACAGCAGAGTGTGGAACTGTTGACCAGAATTCATTGGTTACAACATATCCATCAGCACCCAGTGTGATATAGTTCAGAGCACACATCAAACTGACCATGTATTCTGCATCACGTTGAACAAACTCAGCAACTCCCCATTTCTTAGCCAAATCACGATTCAATGTGTTGGCACGATTGATATGTATTTCAGCTTGAGTGCGCATACACTCAGCATTGATTACAAAGCCAACTTCTGGCCAGCAATCTTGCAGCATGAAAGTAACTACCAGAGCATCAGCTTTGGCATACTTACCACACAGTTGCAGATACTGACTGAATTCAGCAGACTGAACGATACGTCCAGAATTATCATCTTTCTCCTCACGAACACCAACGAACTTGTCAGCCATTTTAACAACCAAGCGATTCGCAGTGGTTTGATAGAGTTGAGAGAAGAACTGAGAAATCTTACCAGTGGCATCAGCAACGGAGGTCATGGTTACGAGTTTCTTTTTCATGATAATTACCTATAAAGTAAATGAAGAACACAGTTTGTTTTACTGGATAATCAACTAATGGCTATGTTAGGCACGTATTCTGCCAACATAATTATACTTTCCACCTACATCAAACTTGAAGATATAGCCTGTCTTAAGGTTAACACAGATAAACTCTGCTTTAAACAGTTTAAGGAATAACTTTAAATGAGTTACATCACAGAAGTACATGTGAGTATTATCTTTGGTTACAACTTCATATTGTTTCATCTTATTACCCTTTACGGTGATGAAGTACAGCACGCTTTTCCATGAATTCATTAGCGAAGTCATGACCATTTTGTATGGACTTTGCACAGAGTTCATTATTGAATTCTGTATCTTCTTGGAATCTCCGATTTGCTTCTCGCATATAACGCTTATATTCACCAAGCATCACAGCTTTCTCTTGACCTTTGATGGCAAACTGTTCAGTAGCACCTACCATGAAACACACTTTATGATTACTTTCATCATAGATTGTACCAGCAGCTCTAACACTACCAATTAACAGCATTGCAATGACGAAGAACGTGATTTGAAGGATATGTTTCATGAGTACACCTATGTAGAGAGTATGTGGAAATATGAATGATGACTATGTAGTATCCACTGAGTTCAAGCCCAAAATCAACTAAAGTTTCAGGCATTTCAATGACGTTTAGCATACTTTCATCAAATGTGGCTTGTTGTGTCGTAGACACCATATTGTATGATTCCACATAGTTTTGTAAGGATTATGACTATATGGGTATACAGAGTGTGACGAAGTCACTATATTATGACTTGTGATGACCAATGAGCTACTGAATGGGAATATGTGTTGAAAAAGTGGATGAGGGAGAGTCGCCTTCGGCTCACGTTCCCCGTTACATTCCCACTAATCACTGGTATCTATATTGTGTCTTCGACACCAGATTATGACCTCCTTGATGACAATCGGTTACGTCATAAGATGACAAGAGATAAGCCAATGTAATGACTTACTATTTCAATTTCTTTTAAGTTAACGATGACAATCACTGTGACGGAGTCACCATATTATGACCAGTAGGTAATCAAATCAGGACAGATAATGTCAGGGATACAAGCATGAAGCTGAGTTCCGAATAGTCACTGTGTTTGTTCCACAGGATATGGTATGGCTGCTTTGCATTGGTCAGATGCTGTACTTCATACTAACCAGCTATCTATCCAATGCATGAAGCTTGAGACCGAATGAGCCACTGTGTTTGTTCCAAAATCCACTAAAGCCAACAGGTTGCCTCCTACTAACCTGCTGGCAGACTACTCCATCAAGGGTTGCATTATCCCTGCTTGTTAAGTGTTACATGCCTTAGCTGTTCATAAGGAATGCGTCATAGGTAGTAAGCATACGAGAGTGAAGTGTTTCACAATGCTCAGCTTCCTTAGTAAGACCAAGAGCTTTCAGTTCATCTATGATAAGAGTTAGTTCACACTCACTCTCTTCAAAGCCACCTACTGAACACTTAGCAGGCATACGTATCATGTCGTTATGTGCAATGGATGCGCGATGATATACTTCACGAGCATCAGTAATAGTAGCTGATTGGTCTTCTGTCAGTGTAATCTCTTCAAGCATGTTGAGCTCTTGTTGTTCAGTCATTGCAATAGCCTCGTATTGAGTAATGATTAGTGCTTGCATTGCTTCTACCTCTTCCATCATGGTAGACAGTTGAGCACAGGTCTTAGCATTCAGGATAGCTTGAGTAGATACGTTCATGTTATTTCTCCAGATGAAGTGGTATGTAAAAGTAGGTACCATATCTAAGTACCTACAAACACGGGCCCACACACCTGCCACATCAAATTTAAAAATTAATTCACCTAGTCTTTCACAACATGTTCACCTTTAAGTTCACCATAGAGTTACAATAAGATGACTCCGTCATAAAGATAAAAAAAAAAATATTAAAATAAAGAATTAATAAAACCCTTATTTTAAGATTCTTGTAGACTAAAGAATATCTGCACTTTTCACACAAACATTCAATAGTCTTTATTATTTGATTCAGTTTCTTGGAATGCAGAAAGAATTACTTACTTTCTTCTTTGCTTTCCACAGAACACTCAACACCTTCACACAATTTGTGTACAGTTTCTGCTTGTTCTTTTTCGAAACCTTTTGCGTCTGCTCGCTCTTGCAGCAAATTAGCTACGTGCTTCATGAGCATGACGAGAACTTCTGTACCCATAGAGGTCAGGAGTTTTACCAGTGATGCGTTCATTACGCCTCCTATTTATTATCGAACATCTGACAGTTCGGATTCAACTTGAAACTGGTCACCTTTGGGAGTATTGATTCCAAGGACAACCTTATTGGGAACACCACTTTTACTTATGCCAGCATAATAGAGAACACTGCCCTCAATTCCTTTGACTGTAAGTTCAAGTTGGTCATTCTTAGCACTCATTTCATCAAGACGATTTACGATTGCTTTGGTCATGTGTAACTGCTGGTCTGCATTCAGTTTAAGAGCTGCTAGCTGTACGGCAGTATTGGCCTTTGTATCCTTAATGTCCTGATAACCTTCCCTGATAAAGAAGATGCCTACAAGAGCCAAGACGTAAATCAAACCTTTCTCTGTAACAGGCATACTACTACCTCATTTCTCAGATATGGATGTTTGGGTTGTTACTTGCTCAGCAATGAGAGTAACTTCGGAGATTGTGAAATTGTTCCCATTCGACCTAAGGATTGGGGCTGTTCCATTATTAACAAGAAAGCCTGCGGCATCTACAGAGAAGAAAGAAACTAGAGTTATAACATCCGTTATTACTGACTCGTCACGAGACTTTGTAAGACGGTTTCCATTCGTACCTACAAAATCCAACTGGATTGAACGGTTACTCGTTTGAGTTCCTGTCCATGCTCCAGACAAACTTAACTTGAACAGTACAGAAGAATCTTCGGCATACACATTCATCTTGTCAGAAGATGTGTTAAAGAATGGTGCTAGAGTGCCGGAAGTTGCAACCAAGGCTTTCAAGAGAGTTACCAAGTTGTAGTTGGTATTGGCTGTCAACAGTTGGTTGAGTCCAAGATAGGTTACCTCAGTCTTTTTTACGTACCGGCACTTCTGGTAATGCATCAACCTTCTCATTAACTGCCACCAGTCCTTGGGATAAATCTTCAAGGCTTTGGTCTTGCAGCAAGTTCTTAGCTGTTGCTGCATCTGCTTTAATTACGGCATCCTCAGAATCAAGTAGGGCCTTTGCGGCATCCTCCTGAACCTGTACAAATTCTTCTTGGGAGAGAAGGTAGACTTGTTCTTCTGAGATTGTATTCTCAACTCCGAACAAGCCCACTACCTTCATCTTTTGTCCCAGTGGAATCGGTGTGAACTCACTGAAACGCTTTGCTGTCATTTAGTACCTCCAAGACACCGGAGTAGACTTGCGGGTATCCACATGAACAAAGCCATTGCCCAAGGCAATACCAGTGAAGCCCAGCTCAAAGGCCAGCTTCTGAATCTGGTATGCCATAGCACCATCAGTTACCTTGATATCGAATGCAGTCCCTTGACCATGTTGGCCGGGTTTTGCTTTCTTTGCTTCTACAGGATGGCGAGGACAACGGTATGCCGAAGTCAAAGACAAAGGCTTTCCGTAGGCATCACGCAGCTTTTGAAGCAAGTCCAGTGCACTCTGTTGCAATTTGTGTGGAGCCTTTCGGTCACACAATGCGCAGTGACAGCGAAGTTCATAGGTGCCAAAACTTTTACTTGTAAACATTTATAGCTCCTTATTGCATTGTTGGTAGAGTTGGTCCATTGGAACGCATCAGCTCTATGCTAAATATTTCCAACTTATTCAGCTCGGCCAACTCCTCTTTTGACGCCAACTCAAGTCTGGCAGCTCGTGCCAGAGGAGTAATCATCTTCTCTACTTTTTCTAAAGCAAGTTGCTTCCTGACAGGAAAACTGTCCTCAAGCATCTTTTCTTTAGTTGGTGCAATGCAGGCAGATACCTTTCCATACTTTCCAAACTTTGCATATGCAAACAGCTCTCTTCCATGTTCTTCGGCATCATTGGGGGATGCTGTAAACAGTATCTCCTCCGAAGGCATATGAGAGAATCGTACAAGCAGAGTTATTGCAGTGTTTTCATGGTCTGCCCAAACAGGGGCCTTAGCCCCCACCACTTCAATCTTAGCCATCAGGTTTCCTTATGCTATCCGAATCCAAAGAGACTTGTGAGCCATCCAATCATTTTCTCCTACTGCACCACCTCTGACAAAGCCTTGGCACTGCCAAGTTCCTGGAAGTGGTGTCCCATGCATATCATCTATGTCAAAATCACAAGAGGTGGGGCGAAGGTCTGCACCAGCTACCCGCGTTCCAGGATTCACTACCCCATAAGGGCCAGCAGGATAGAGTTGAGCAAATACATAGGCACCAATGGCACCCCAAACTCCTTGCGTTACATCGTAGTTACCTTGATAGGCAGTGTGAGTGTGGTAAATAGGTGCAAATGTACTTTGGGCCCAGTTAGTCATAGTCTTCCCAAAGTTAGGCAGGAAGAGGTCACCGTCCTCTTGAATATACCAGCCAGCTGGGGAATTAAGTAACCCATTGTTTCTAAAGAACCAAGATGAGATATAGCCTTGACCACGCATGGATAATGTATGTGCCGTATCCCCTAATGAGTCAAATGCCATAACACCAGTTATTGACTCAAGGCTCCACAGATTTCCTCTGTCCAATTGTTTGGAGGTCATTGCATATAGGGTGCTGTGAGTTGCTGCCTCTGTTTTACCCAGAAGATGTGCAACACCACCATCACCCCATTGTCGAGCTGTTGACTTCATTGACTGGAATCGGCCGGATATATCTAAGGCATCATAACTAAGAACTGCATAGTTAAGAGTTTCACCACCGCCACCATTTGAGCGACCAAAGTTAATGGTCGTCTGGTTGGCTGGCTTATACATTATTACGGCATTTATGCCTGGCTGAATAAATTCAAATGCAACATTACCAGCACCCTCAATATCTATCTTGCCTGACTTGGTGGTTATTTTACCTTCCGATACAAATGTACCTTTGTTAACTGCACCAGCTCCAGTGTGTACAAATGGTGTGTCTACGTATACACCGTCCTGATACCGGTTTATACCCAGTCCGCCAGTAGAACCCATATTCAGTGACCAAGTGCTACCTGATAAAGTCTCTGATGAGGAGAAGCGGATGCCCGATATGGTTGCTACCCGCATTTCATTCGCGGTCAGGCGTTTGTGACTAAATACTTCGGCAGGGTTGAACGTGAGCGCCTTTGTTGCAGATGCTTCTCCAGTGGCTCTCGTAGTTATGTACGGAGCTCCTGTGTCTGCTGCTTCAATAGCTATCCTTTTCAGGCCATCTAATGAGTTAATACCTGCGGAAGATTTTGCTGTTATGGTTCCGCCAGCAGTTGCGTTGCCGGCCACTGTGAGTCCTGATGTATTCACAGACATCATTAAGGTCTCACCAAGGGCACCACTACCCCAACGCAAGTAGCTTTCGTCAGCATACTGGTGGAAGTATGTGCCGCTTCCACTGAACATGCTAAGGGAGGCACCATTACGTAATTGCAGGGCACCTTTTATTGGAGTAACAATACCAATGATTACCGAGCCACCGAATGGCTGTAAGCTAAGGAAGCCGGGATTTTTGTATCCTACATCGGCATGGCCAACTTGAATACCCATATGCCGTGAGTTTTCTTTATTGTCACCAAACATCGACACGGCATTGTTACCTATCCGGCCTACGAACATTGCCCGATTAAGGTAGTGGTTTGCATCATTAATCCAGTCTACTGGAAATCCGGCAGCCCCTAAAGGAAGACCTACCCCAAGCTTGCCAGATGCTTCTCCACCAGTTATCGGGATTGCCCCTGTGGCAGAGGCATTAGGTATAAATCCCTCGTGATACACCCTGTGCTTGGTTGATGCATCTGGCGATACATAGAGTAGGCTACCCACTGCATTTAGTACCACTTCTCTTGCGAAATCACCGAAGCGGGAAATGGTGGCACTTACCCCTATAGTATTTACATCTGCTACAAACAGGGAGCCCCTTGCATTCACATTCCCTGTTACTGTGAGTCCACCATCTATCGTACCACCAGTAAGATTAAGTTTCTTATTCAGTTCTGCCTGAACAAAATCCCTTCTTGTAAGGTGCCCGCCACTTGCTCCCTGCACCGCAGAAGTTGCAGGGCAGGTAGAAAATGTCTTAAGTCCTGCAACAGTCTCATCTCCTGCCTTATGTACAGCAGACGCATCCACAAGCAACAATTTATTTACCAGTCCCTCAAAAGAGTAACCTACTTTCATATGACCTCCTTAAAGGGTTGATATTTGCGCATCGGATAGTGGGAGTGCCCAGCACCGGAACCTTTGCAGTTTATAGTGGCTTGTGTTTGCACCTGCCAAAGTCTCCATGAATCTGGTCCATTCCCAACCACTCCTACTTGGGAGGGCCGAGTAAGTTATGCTAGTTGCATAGATTCCATCCCAATACAGACGGACTTCTCCAGAGGCTTTAAATACCTTTGTAATCGTATGCCTGCCAGATGTAATTGCTGGAGAGACTACTACTGATTTTTTAGTTACTCCATCCATTATCTCAAAACGAACCGAATTATCGCTATACCCATACAGCAATTGGCCACCAAAAGAATACTCTTTTGCTATGCCTATTGACGCAGAAATGATTGCTGAGTCAAAGTATACCTCTACTTGTTCAGTATATTCAGTAAAACCCTTGCCATCATAAGTCCGATTTATTCTAAGTGTTTCTGTATTGTCGATGAATGCTATACCTGATACGGTATGTCTTGGCTCGTCGACCAGTGCCACTCTAGTTACGCCCTCTTTATTTAGATAGGATTTTCCGCCCGCACTCACAAACTCTGAATACCCCATACCTCTCAGACAATTTACATCTGAGAGGAAGTTATACTCCACATCGGGTTGAGGCACTGCATACAATACCTCGTTGGTACGTTTCAAGGTCAAAAACAGGGCTTCATCCAGCAGTAGGGTTTCAGTCGCATTCTTGAAGTATGCTTTACCCGCAGCATTAATACCTAGCTCCAGTGTACCTTTTTTAAGAAACACTTTACCACTTGTCGACTGAACGGCATTTGTAGTATTTGCTCCCAATCCTATTATGGCTGTGGAGAACAATACTTGGCCAGTATAAGTGCCACCTGTTATAGGAACTGCCCCAGCTTGTGAGGCAGTTACCCTGTGGCTATTTGTGTAGTCCACCATGTGAGTAGCGAGATTTTGGTTGGTGGTAGATATGAATGCATCATACTCTTGCTTTGTGTAGGTATTGAGTTGCGCAGCCGTCAGGTTATGTGGGTTTGCCATATTAGCTATATGGCTTGACACAAGATTCTCTACGGTAGTGAATTGCGCTTTCGGTACTTGTATCACCGACTCTTCCCACTGAGCAGCATTTGTTGAGGGTGTTTTTGTCTTATCTGGGTTTGCTACCTTAGCAATATATACCTTTCCGTTGGCATCCCATGCAGAGGCACCTTTAAAATAAGATATATCTCCGCCCCATTCAAACACCCCACGTTCTGCAAGAGCTAAGATGTTTGTGTCCATTCTGTTATGAATGTAGTTAAGGACTTGGTAGGTGGGTATCTCTGCAATAAAACCTAAATTCCACTTATCCAATCCGGGGTCTCTGACAGGCATGAGCGGAGATGTTGCCCACACCCTACTCAGATTTTTTGCATTAGCCATTATTTGCTCCCAGCATAGTTTTTTGATTGGTTGTGAGTGGAGTCAGCCATATCCGCAGATTCTTTACATTACCTACTGTGCCTAGGTATGTCCTTAGGTTATCGTTTGACATGGTCATAGAATACACCTTGGTCTGCCCATCCAACTCAAAACTCACAGTTGCTGCACCAGACATATTCCCAATAAATTGCAGGACATAATCTGTGGAAAGCTTCATTCCAAGAACACCGAAAGCTGGCTCATCAATAGGGGCCACCAATGATGCCCCTGAACGGTCTGTATAGCTCAATGTCGATGGTCTGGTAAAGTTCAAAATGAAATTACCAGACGACAGTGAGGATAAGGAACCCTCCAAAGGAATAAATATGTCTTCTGGTGGCAAGGCAAAAGATGGCTCTAGCGCGTTTCTTAGCCTTGGATATGAGTTTTCTGTCAACACTTCTTGGCCTGTCACGCTTAACCAAGGGACACTAGTTATACCAAAACCCTCATTCGCAGTATACAGCTCTGTACTTCTTACCCCTGTGGTGGCTGTCAACTTAATGTCTGACATATTTACTGTTCCAGTAAAAGTGCCACCCAGTGTAGCAGATAGTGCACCTAGGTGTACGTAACTCACTTGATGTGGGTTAGAGTTATTGGCTTTGTGGTTATTGATATTTAAGAGGTTGACATTGTTTTTTGTGTTGGCCTCTTCCTTCGTGTACCCACCTGCCTGACCTACTGTGGTATTATGGGCATTTTGTGTTGGCCCTTTCTTACCTATGTGGGTATTCATGGTCGTTGTATTGTAGGATACCCATGCATCCATTACAGACTTTGAATTGCCTGCTGCACAATCTCCCCAATGACTTGCAAGTGTCGGTGCATTTACCAGTGCAACTTGCATCACCCTTGTTGTGGGAGAATGTGTAAGGGCACCAAGCTTGTAACTTACCGAACTTTCTCTTGGAAATATGCCGCTGGATAGACCTTTACCTATGGCCTCCTCTTGGGCACCGTACAGAAAGTTAATCCATTGGTGTGGTTCTTTTTCTGGAACCCAGCCCAATGCATACTTTCCTGGGCCTCCATGCCCACTAGGGTGGGACGCATCTAAGTCTGGGTCAATTGTTGCGGCAGTTGCCCCACTCGCCCAAAGGCGTAAATCAAAACGGTTCATTACGCCTCCTTAGCTTATAGTTGCAATACCATCGAAATTGATATCAATCTCACCTTGGTCATCTTCCATTGTGTACCGGACACCGCCAACCTTCATAGCTTTAATGAGTGTAGACACTAAGGCTTTTTGGGTTAGGCTTAAAGTAGTGTGAAATCTCAGATGTACCGCATTTGCTACATCTGACTCTATCATTTCTAAATCTACCGGCATGGCCAGTATCAGGTCTACATATTGCAACACATCGTCAGTTATTGTGTTTGAGACATTCTTCAATATCTTGGCATAAATAGCTTTAAGGAACTCTGAGTCTGTGAGTACAAAGTCTGTACTATCTGGGTCAAAGTCTCCTTTAAGTATTCCACCTAATAGGCTGTTTGTGTCATCTCCGACTGATGGGGTTTGTGCCTGTGGGTTTTCGTAATAACCAAAATAACCAAGAGGCTTTGAGCCTGCTAAGCGTCTAGCTTGTCCTACGATATGCCCAACAACATCCATCTGTGCTCCGTAGCTTGCATCAATATACCTGAGGGTTACTACCTCTTTTGCTGCCTGCATAATATCCTCGAATACGCAAAGCAGGTCTGAAATATATTGCTTCAAGTTATCCGATTCTTTATACTGACTTATTAGGAGTCTACCAAGGCGCTCCTGTATGTTAGGGTATTTGGTACCGTAATCATCTACCAGTCCTAACAAATTCCTTTGGACATTTGTCTCAAGGAAGGACATTAATGATTACTCCTGTTACAGTTGCTTTCGGTTTTTCATATGGGGTTACCACTACATCATCAGGAAGAAGCACTCCAGCCGAGCGACCAATTTGTAAATCCCGTATAGAGATAAGCTCTGTGTTTGCTACAATGTATGACAGTAGTTCACTCCAGATAATTGTTTGACCAATCTTTGCCTCATTGACGTAAGCCATTGCAGCAGCTCTCACTTGGTCTTCTGACTCGTTTGAGCTACCTTTAAGTCGCTTAATATCTATTTCCATAAATACTTCTGCTGCACTTGGCCTTGAGAATTTGACTGTTTTATCGTAACCATTACGGTCTTTTACTACCTGACTGATTGAGCCGTAAGTCCGTATGCCTGCTCCCTTTGTTCTGAATATCGCCCCAGCTATCTCGGATGCTGTACCACCCTCTACAATTACTTGGATGGTGGCAGGCGGTTGCCCATTAACTGTTTCATCACTGTCATTGTCTACAACAGTCACGAACTTCAAACCTTGAAAGCGAAGAGCTTCATAGATTGCATCAATGGGCCCAGTGCCGGCAATAATTGTACTATTGTCTCTTCTGGAGCGAAGGACTGGGTCTTCTTCATAAGTGACCCCAGGATATCCAGCTTCAAGATTATCAACACCAGTCCAACCATTAACTTCATGGCCAGGTTTAATGGTTGTAATTTCATGAGCTGAGACATTTATTGGGCCAGGAGTTGTGCATATAGCGGTCACCGAACTTGGAAGAAATACTTGCTCCTTTACGGCATACTCATATCCTGCCACATCAAGTACCAAAGCTCCCTCGGGGACTATGGTTCCGTTCTCACCTGCCAACTCTACTGTCACTTTAGTGAAAGTATTCACAAACCTTTCGATATAGTTAAGCTTGACTACTTGGTCAAGACCAGTGCCATAAGCTGCCGAAGGGTTATAGCTATTATACCCTTCCTCACATACATCAAGAACTTGCTTTGCAATGTCGGCCACAGCCCCAATGATTTGACCATCAGGAGATTCTGGACTTACATCAAACTGGGCACCAAAAGATGCCCTGAGTTTGTTTGCGATGATGGTGTAAATAGTGCTTCGCTCTGTGTTGAGAAAGCCTTCGTTACGAACACCTACATCAAGGACGTTAGCCATATATTACCTCTTGAGTAAATGTGCCATAGATTGAGGAGGCTTCAAACTGTACCAGCAGGTTCCTCCCATCCACGGTGTAATCTAGGTAAGTTACCCCATATACACCTTTCGTATTTTCAATAGTGGATTTGATAAGTCCTACTAGTGTGCTGATTTGAGTCGCACCTTTATAGCTATCACTCACCCAAGGAAAGCCAATGGTAGGGTCTAAGTCCCACTCACCCAAAATAGTGAGTAGCCTGTTCTTAGTAAGTTGCGCAACGTATTGCACTCCATATATCCTTGCCATTCCTTTTCCAGGAATTATATCTCCACTGGAATCTAAAAGTAGATTAGCCATAGTACCTCACGCATCATTCTGAGGCTGGGTTATCATAGGTGCACCATTGTCAGTGTAGTTATGAGTGTGCCCTGTGTAGAACTGAATAAGCTCTGAAAGCTTTCTGGCAGCTGCACCAGCCATTACCATTACTCCACCCATGATGAAATCTGCTGCTGTGACGGTATCTGTAAATGTAGCAGTCTTTTCTCCAATCACATCCCCAGTAATTTCCACTGTTGGCGTATTAAGAACTATCTTGCTTGTTGCATTCACAGTCATTACAGAACAGTTTACATTTACGGGACTGTTTGGATTATGTATGTCAATACTTCCACCAGTATTCAGGGCTATCTTTTGGGCTCCAGTTTTGCTTCGCAATTCCAGCGCACCCATATTAAAGCCCTGAATACTTCTCACAACAGGATTGAAACCTACAGTAACGAATGCATCTGATTGGTCATTGACTCGCATCAGTTGTGGCTTAGGAAAACCACGAGAATCGGTCCCCGCTTCCATATTCCCTTCATACAACCAATGGTCATACCCTCTGTGGGCAAACCAAATCAAACAATCATCCCCAGCCATAATTGGCATGGTCAGTGCAAACTCCTTACACTGCATGAAGTGAACAGGTACATCATCAATATCTTCCCTGTCAACTTTCTTGTAGTAGTAGTCCATGTTGGAGTGATACCTTTCCATAGCCATCTTTACTGTTGCTGTTTGGGTCTCTGCATCAAAGGAGACTATTTTCCCAGGATAGCAAGTTCGAGCCATGTCTAGCATTTAAACCTCCTCTGGTACATCGCCTTCATCAATAACAAAGAGGTAGAAATCCCCATTTATTGTTGGGTCAGACTTCATATCATACTTGTTAATAGCAAACAAAGATGGCAGCCCCACATTCATCCCTAGAAGACAATCAACTCCAGCCCTTAATGGGATGTTGTAAAGTAGTGCTCCTGCTGAATCTTTGTACGTTGCCATCCAGCATTCGAAATAAGGATTCCAACGTATTGGCCCCAGAGTTACCCGAAGAGTCCCATAGGAAAACTCCACACTTGTATTTATCTTGAATGGTATTCTATAGGCCACCGAATAACCCTCCTACAACTACTGAGGCATTAATGCCTAGTGCTTTAGCATACTCATCCCACTGCAACTGGGTCTTTGCCTGTTCATCCAATGAGGTACGAATTGTACTTGAATAATCCTTAATATCTCCTTTCACTTGCAGTTCTTCCAGTAAAATATCAACTATAAGAACAGAGGAAGTATTTACATCTTGGGTTACCTTCACATCTCTAATTACACAGTTTACATATGGCCCCAATATTGTGGATGCGTGAACTATTGTACCTTTAAGGCATAGCTGTTGCAGCTCCTCAAACACTGACCTTACCCTGTTCTCACTGCTACCAGTATCGGAAAATACATTCCTTGCCTTAGTAATAATGCTGCCTATGATTGCTCCAGCGCCTGAACCAAGTAATGCACCGCCAGCCTTCGATGCAAGGTCAATTGCATAGTCTACGCCTTGTGGCATAAGTCCTACGTTTACAATTATACCTTTCAATGAGAGAAGTCGGTTTGCTCGTATGGTATGGTCGGCAACCACAAAACCTGTTTGGACAGGGTACTTGGTTATCTCATTACTCACTGAGTGAGTCTCTTTAATAACACAGTCCCACTCAATGACTTTCCAGCTTGAGCCTTGGTCAGAGATAGATTCTCCATCCACACCTGTATAAGTATCACTTACAGTAGAGAGCTCTCCATCCTTGTTAGGTTGAAGTTCTGAGTCGTGATAAGTGTTCTTGCTGTCAGGGTCTGAGTTTACTGGAGCAACTGCAACACCTGTGGGAACTCTGTTATACATAATCAGTGCTTTCCCGTACACATGCTTATTACTCAATGCATACCTCCTTGAGGGTGTACGTTATATAAAACACCGGTTGATGGGTCAGAGTAGTTATAGTTGGTTACCATTGCGGTCACAGTGGTATCCCATGATGGGCCATGCGTATCTAAATCGTGGGTAACTCCTGTTATGAAGTAGTACCTGAAATCCAGAAAGCTTATATAGATATCGTTACGAAACAGGTAATCTTTCCCTGAGTCGTAGTTGATGATACCGTTACTAAAAGGCTGAACACCTCTTCCACGGTTTTGTTCATCTTCAACTGAGCTCCCTACTGAAAGTAGTTCAACTGCATCTAATATTCGGCCTGGGAGATAAACAGCATCCATTTGAAGTTTTACTTGCAAACCTGATAGTGACCTCTCCGGTGTCTGTTTAACATCATCTAGGAAAGGCGTGACTACATTTCGAGGGTTGCTTTTGGCTAGCCTGTTCTCATAACTCTCGTCGTGCGTATTACCAACAGCCTGTTTCGGCTGTTCGTAGATGTCAATCCCAGAAGGGGTTAACTTATACGTAAGATTTGCCTGAGTCATAATTTTGTCCAGACAGAACACAAGTGAACCTTCAAATGTGAGGCTACCTAACTTTGCATTTAATACATCTTCTGCTACGGCATTAAACCGAACCAAAGAAGTATTGTCTTCATTAAACCATCCAGCATCTGCTGCAAGAGCATCAACTGTTTGTCTAAGAGTTAAACCTTTCGTCCTTACTTTTACAGTCTTAGCACCCCAATCAGAAGCTTTGGGAATACAGAATAGTGTGGATATGTGTTCTGTGAAGTCTTTGCGACCGTACATCGTATTTACCACACCAACAAAAAGTAGAGAGTACGGGGACGTATCCCCAGCACTCTCGGCTTCTTCCATCGAGTCTTTGTCAAACACACCTTCTGTGAAGACAGTTCCCGCATATCCTGCATAAACACGAATACCTAATTTTTTGTAAGATACTCGAAGGGCCTCGATTGCTTGTGGGCTAAGGTTGTAGATTTTAATCTCTGCGCTGTCTGCACCAAACCCTAAGGTTGCGTGATACTGCACAGTGATTCTAAGTTCGTTCAATCCCGGAATTACTAGCTTCTCGCGTTCATTGCCGGCATCGTAGAACTCTATCTCTATTTTTCTACCCCAAAGCATACTTACTCCTTAACTGCCACCACCTACATTGTAGCGGCCTTGTTTAACAGTCTTGCCATTCTGAACCACAGAAGCATCAACAGTTGTACCTTTGAAATTCAGGTTGACGTCTATCTCCTGTTTGCCCAGATTCGGGCTATACAGTTTGGGGTCGGTCTGGTGAACTGAGAGCAGTTTACGGTATCCTTCCTCTTTCTGTAGAACCTCATTGCCATAAGCATTAGTCTTCTCTTTCCACTTAGCTTTATCTGGCCCAGCAAAGTGGTGACGCAGGGAATCAATATGACTATACCCTTTGTCCATTGCTTCCTTCAAACCTCTGGCTGTTGCGTCAATAGCTTGAGCTGGGTCTTTCGGGTCGATGCCGTAAAGCTTTGCAGAATCCTCAGTAAACTGTAGGACACCAGATGCACCAGAGCTCTTATTCACAGCATTCGGATTACCATGAGACTCTTGCTCAATCAGTGCAAATATAGACTCTTTCGCAACACCCCACTTATCAGCAGCAGCACTTACAAAGTCTCCATACTTGTCCACAATCCCCTGTTGAAGATTGCTTCCAGATTGAGCCACATTACTCGCTGTTTCATTAACAGTCTTTCTTGTGTTATTTATCCCACTCATAGTAGTGCTTATAGCCGCACCAGCATTCCACAGAGTCTCATTACTGCCCGCATTAAGCATCAGGTTTGATTCTGTAGCGCCTCTTGCTGCCTCAGTCATAAATGCTTGAGGAGTAGTGCCATAGCTTTTACCGGCATCTGTTAATGTTTGGGCTGCCTGATAGTCGCTGTCAGTCTTGAAAGAGTTACCCCTTGCAAATCCTGCCAGCCCTGACAACTCAGCTGCACCAGCCATTTGACCTTGTGACCAACCATTACGCTTGGCACGTTCGGTAAACAGCTCCATCAGCTTCGCTGGGTTCTCACCATTTGCAATAATGTCTTCTGGTGTAATAAGCCCACGAGTACCGGCAGAGATAGTTTGTATGCCTGAAATATCACCAAGCAATGCTTTGTTTCTTGCAGATGCAATACTTGTCGCTGTACCTGTTGCCTGATTTGCATCAAGCCCCAGAGATTCAAGACCAGCTCTCGCACCACGTAAACCAAAGCCATCTTCATAGCCAGTATCCATACTTGTGCCTACTGCATTGCGATACTCTCGCTCTGTAGTAAATGCTGTCTTGGATACGTTAATACCCGTCTTGAGAATGTCGCCGAATATCCCCATTTCACTAAGGGCTTCTGTTGCACCACCAAGCACTTGTTCAGTGCCGCCACCAAATATTCTATTGGCAACTCCAAACGCATGGGAGTATCTGGCATCACGTTGAGCACGTTCTCTTTCTTCTTCCTTCTCGCGCTTTGCTTCTTCTTTGGCCTTGACCTTCTCGGCTTTCTCTTCATCTTTCTTACGATTTGACAGAGCGGCTGGATACTTATCCCCACCATCCCTTGCCATTGTTTCGTAAGCTTCCAGAAGTCCTGCTTTGATTCTGTCTTTGTCGGACTCTGATTTCACATTGTCGGCTGTTTGGTAAAGATTGCTGAACTTCTCTACGTCTTTGTTAGACAGTGTAGACATGGTTTGCACCAAGTCTTTATCTTCTCTTTGGCCCTTATATGCATCCAGCAAAGCACGACGCTCTGCTATCTTATTCATATTCGGGTCAAACTCTGGGTCGCGATTTACTTCACGCGCATGATACTCCTCAGTATCCCAAGCTCCCTTAGGTGCTTTGTGTTGCACATGCCAAGTCTTATCCAGACCTGTTAACGCCATACCCATTTGCACTTGAGCGTCATACTTCTTAGCCCAAGCCTCGTCACCACGAGTTATCTGACCCACAGACTTATATTCTGCCAGCCCTACAGCTTCTCCAGCATCCCTGTCAAATACAATCCCATCAGGAGAGTAGCCAAGGTTGGGATTACTTGGGTCACGAATAAGGCCAGTGTTGCCTATGCCGTAATTCTGCCCAGCTTCCTTAAACTTTCCACCAAGCCAATTCTGAATGCCTTCTTCTGCATCCTGACCTCGTTGGAAAATAGTATCGAACATGATATTGCTTTTCTCTTCAATACCCATCTGACTATTAAGGATTGACTGAGTGCTACCTTTGGCATTCTTAGTCATTGCTTGAGCAGTTGACCCAGTTAGTATTCCTCTGCGTTCATCATGCCATTGCTGGCTACGTTGAGGCGCATCAGAAACACTAAGACCGGCTGCCCTCAAGATTTCATGTGCTTTCGCATCATCAATCTGTTGGGTGCTTTGTCCTGCTTGTGCTGTAGCAACTGTTTCTTGTATTGCAGTTTGGGTATTCTTTCCTACCCCGAGAGCCTTGTTTCTCTTCTGCTTATGTGCAGCATTAATCTGCTCAATTGATTTGGAACTCTTAACAGATTGCACAAATGCTTCTGCCTGTTTCGGAGCTTCTCCAGCGGATTCAACATCCTTGGTTTTGCCACCTACTTTAGTTAAGTCCCTTCGCCCATCAATTGCATCTACATCAGGGTTCATCACATCTTCAAGAGTGAGTTCCCCTTCTTTATAGTTACGCAGCTTAGCACTGTTCTCTGAGGTATTTTCCAACCCCATTGCTTGGAGTACGTTCGATTCTTTTTCTTCTTGCTCGTCTCCTGAGCCTGTTGTCAAGTAAGACGCATTATTTTCATCCGATACTCTGGAGAGTTCATCAATCTGTTCTAAGAAAGGGTTGTCTTCTTGTTTGTCAAAGAGGTGACCATATTCCTTGTCACCACCGGCTGTGGCGTAATCCCATACATCATCTAGACCGCTCTGCAAACCAAGTCGTTCAGCATTCCATTCTTCCCGAGTCATGTTGTTATTATCTTGCATGAATCTCGGCAGCTGTGCTCTTTGTCCTTCGTAGGATGGTGCCAGCTCAACAAGCTGTTTAATCATGTCTGACTTATAGCCAGCCTGAATACCATACTTGCCATAGCCTACATTATTTGCCCTTCGAAACTTTGGAATATTCTTGAACAATGAATTCATTGTTGCCATACGCCATTCCCTTGGGGCATCCTGAGGAAGTATAGCGCGTGTTAAGGCGTTCAAAGACTTGCGGTTCTTGTCCCGCATTTCCAAATCTTTCTTCATGCTTACTGATTGGTTGGTGAACATATCCGTATTGGCTATGTCATTGTGTTTGAGAATCTGTTGATACAGGTGCTCTTCACCACCAAGTGCTTTCGCATCATGATACCGCATTTCATCTTTGTGAACTGCGATAGAATCTAGGAGTCCAGCTTTTCCAGCCTTATCCATATTGCGCTGCCAAGCTTTACGTTTGTCAGCAGGAACATGTTCGCCACCAGTACCAAGATGATACCCTAATACTTGTGCGCCCTCTCTTCCTAACTTACTTGCAAACGTTGCGCTTGGACTATTCCAAGAAGACCCATCTACTTCTCCTGCATCATAGGAATACTCTTCACCCTCTTCATTATATCCTGCTGCCTCATAGACAGTCTTGAACATATCGTTGAATTCATCAGGTGGAGCTGCATTGGTAGTCTCTTGTTTGTAGTTGTTTACAGCCATCATTGCTTCACCAAAAGCTACCTTTTGGTCAAACATCCTCCCAGTCTCAGCTGCAATAGTCTGACGAGAATTGAACTGTGACAGAAGCATTTTGTAATCAGAAGTATCGTAAGAACTAAAAGAGGGTTCCAGATACTTTTCATAATCAGAATCCCCGTATACTCTACGGGCAGCCATCTGAATATTCTCAATTTTCTTGTTCGCCACTTTTACTAATCTCCTCTTTAAGGTCTAAGATTTCGTGCAACAACTGTATGTCGTCTATGCTATAAGACCCGTCACTTAAATCCTTAAGAGCAATCATTGGCGGGCTAGTTAATAGTGGTCGATGAAGAAAGTAGTTAACGTTCGGGTATCGTTGGGCAAGAACTTCCGCTTCGGAAATCTCTAGTCCTCCTCCCCCGTTGACTGCTTGACTGAGGAGTTCTCGGCTTGAGATTCTTTCACCTCTGGGGTTTCCTGCCCTTGTTCGAAAAAATCTTTGTATTGAACCTCACAGACGAAGCCAAAGATTTTATATGCCAGCATCAAGTCACCACTGAATTCGATATCGAATGTTGCAGGGGTAATCTCTTTGCCATCCATACGGGCACAATAGATGAATTCTTTGACAACTTCCAGAATCTCTTCTGTAGTCTTGTCAGGTATTCTGGATAGGCGCAGGATATGCTTAAACTTAGCATTGCCCTCAATAAAGGGGATTGCATCAATCCCCATTACGTTGAGAAGTCTAAGCTGCATAGCCATTGCTTTACTCGCAGGCCATTGCCGTGCAAACACGGTATGACCTTTGATTTCTGCATTGCTACTTTGGCAAGCCATAACTACTCCTTACAGACCTACGTTCTCATAGGTGCCACGGACGAAGAAGATTTCTTCAAAACGCAGAGCCCAAGTAACAGTCACGATACCGATACCACGAACAATGTCGGGCTGCTTCGGAATGAATCCGTTGACGCCAGTAACGAGGGTATCACCCATCTTATCGTTAATCATTGCTTGGAAAGGAGTGAAGGTTGCTTTGTTACCAGACAGACCGGTATTCTGGTCGAGCATGGCACGAGCTTGCATGATTTGGTTCCAATCGGAAGTTTGCAGAAGAGAGAAGGTAATTACACCACTCTGGTCTGCAATAGTCGCTACAGACATTTCACCACGAGCACCCATGAAATCCAGATGCTGAGGCGCTGTACGAGCGGCAGTGATGATGGAGTTGCCTTGGGTGTACCCTGTTACAGGTACACCATCAAGCAGCAGGTCAACACTATAAAAGCTATACTGCTTCATTATTGCTCCTTACTCGTCGAAAGTGCCGGTGATTTTGACGAACTGAATCGCGCCAGAACCAGTACACTTGAATGTAATGCCACGATAGAGTCGAGCACCTTTATCAGCTGCATCAACTTCTGCAACCGGAACCGTCATGATTTTAAAGCCTTGCGGCAGATATTCACCATCGGCGGTTGTTCCTGGGGCAATCAGGCCATTACGGATGGCTTGACGGAAAGTCATTTCCATACGTTGAACCACCATGCCTACACCTACGTCAGTGTAAGGAATCTTCGGAGTTTGGTATACCAGATTGAATACACCAGTCTCCATATGATTCTGCATCCAGTCAGTACCATGGACGGTATCGAACCAGTTTCCATTAGCCATGACGGAAGTTGCATACATGGAGTTGCCACCTACATCGAGGAATGCGTTGGCATTCTTCTCAACCAGTGCAGCATACTCAGACGGTCCGAGGTCTTCCACTGTAATTCCCGGAAGCTTTTTATACATCAGGGTGATGGTGGTATTGGTGCCTTCGAAGTTGACAGTGAATGCGCGACCAGCTACAGATGCAGACGGATATTCTTCCGGATGTGAACTGTAAGAAGTCAGGGTACGCATTAAGCTCTTTGCCTTAAGGCGACTTGCAGAACTGCCTGTACCCAGACCTGCCAGCAGCAAGGTTGTTGGGTCGTTGGTGGTATTGAAGTACACCTTTTTAGATGCTTCAACCCATTCCGCTACATCTATGGAATCTTCTGTGTCTCGATATACTCGGTCAGTCACGATGCCATAGCCGTCATAAGAGGCCAACACAAACTTACCCAAAGCTTCCACTGGAGTCTCTTGGGAGTTACCATCTATAATGGTGGCGCCTTTTACTTGGGTCAGGCCCAATACACTTGCCAGTCCCGATACGTCTGAGGTCGGGTATGCCAAGGTAGCTTCTGCTCCGATAAGGGTGGTCGTAATTACGTATGCATTAGATACATAGGAAACAACTACAGAGCTGCCGAGGGCTGTTTGAAGGATTGCAACGGCATCTTCTTCGTCCACAATACCGGACAAATCAATGTTGGAAATTACAATCGGTACACCATTCACTGTCAGAGTAAAACCACCTGCCGTTACCAGCTTGAGGTTTGCCAAAGACTCAACGGCTCCACTGGTCAAAGTGGCTGCACGAGCAGTACCAAACACACCACACACGATGAATTTGAGAGGGGCCGGATTTTGGGAGTAATAGGCTTTTGCTGCCTCATATACTTCACCAGATGGGGCATCTACTTGCACTGCTTCAAAGCTATCGTAAGGACGATAACGCTCACCAGCAAGCAAGAAGGTGGCGTTCGGTGTTACAAACACCAAGGTACCAAAACCTTTTTTAGCGGCAGCCTTAGGAGCCACCGAAATATCCACACCGACAAAAGTGCCAATAGAGATTGTCATTGAGTTCCCTCTTGTACGTTTAAATTCATACTAATGATGATGGGTGGTTCATGGTATTCACCTTGAATCTCCACCGCATTAATAGTTGAGAGGACAGTACGAACCGTTCTGTGTACATTAAACAGGACTTCGAATCCTGTACGCAGTTCCCAATTTGTTTCCAATGTGAGAGATTCATTACTTAGTTTAGAAATACTCATCAGCCCCATCTTGTTGCTGAACAAGTAATCTTGCACGTCTGGACGAAAGACGCAATTCTGCAAAGCCTCGGCTTCAACATCGTCTCGACTAAACAAAGCCCAATACTTCATGATACGAATGCCGGAAGTTACTTGAACAATGTCATCCCCTTCCTGCACGTAGTTTACGTTATCAGTTCCGGGATTAGTCTGGCCAATAAATTTAACTGCTGCATAGTCCCCTTCCGGCCTTGCTGTGTTTACCAGCATGGGGTAGGTATATCGGGGCTTCTCTACAGCAACATCCACTAACCCTTTTAGTAAGTCAGTCTCTGTTCTCATGCAGGCTCTCCCACAATATACTGGTAGGTTTCTGTAATCAGATTCTTTCCATCTTCCGAATACGTATATGTGATATTGTCATCAGTTTCCTGAGTAATGTTTATCAATGCACCAACAGAAGAATAAAAACCAAAACCCTTGTAATTACCTCTTTTGGTAATCTTATAGGCTCGGTCATATATTTCCACAATACAGTTTACAGGCATGTCGGTCCTAGACACAAATTTCATGTGGCTTGGAATACGTTCAAGCTCTGGTCTTGCCTGCAATGTGTCACCATATGCCGCATCATCACGGTTGCCGGATGGCGTTGGTGTTACTCGGAAAGGAGCTGGGAAAGTAAGGCCGCCTTCAATCCAATTATTCTTGGCATCCCAAGCGCCATCAAGGCGATAACTTATCTTGCCTTTGACAGTGGTATGGGAATTAAAGGCGCGTCTCATATTCATTCCCATGATGGAGCCCTCGGGCCACCCATCGCAAGACGACGATAATACACATACCGTTGTCCATAGGACGTTGAAAGGTATATATCAAAACTGTTTTCTACAGTCTTGGATACTGCATACTCAACTACCACATCATCTACTTCCGTGGAACGGAGAGGTACTGATGGGTTCACATCACCAGATTCGGTAACTTCTGAAACGGAGATAAGATGGGCAACAAGATGATATTGTGCGAGGTCATAGAATGAATGCCAACGAGATTCGTCAGCACCCATTTCAACTATGGCATCTTCTACAGCTATATCAAATCGTGCCTCAAGCATACCTGCATACTCAGGGAAACGAATCGTAAATTTCCCGAAGGTTATCATGCAAATCCTTAGCCAAAGATTTTGGAGTACAGGACTTCAATCTCTTCTGCGGTATGGGAGTCCTTGGTAATCGGAATGTTCATATCCAGCAACTTCTTCGCTTTCTCTTGAACAGTCAGAGTGGACTTCGCTTTCTCAGTAACAACGAGGTCGCCAGAATCAACACGCTGCTTAATCAGGTTGATTTCTTGGAACACACCAGTAGGCAGCAGAGTACGGCGTTTGTACAGAGTCTTTTCATCGAACTGTTCAAACTCACCAAACTCTTCTTCATACTTCTGGACAGTAGTTTTGGTGGCCATCATGGCTTCCCAAATCTTGTCATCCAGTTCAACTTCGGCAGCGGCTGGGATATAAATATGTTGAAGTTTAGGCATAGCCTCTTCGGTATACTCATTCCCTTTCTGGTCACGAAGGGTAACCATTTCCCCAGCATTGGTGCGAACCATGAATTGGATAGGGGCTTCTGTTTTATTGCGTACTTTCAATTCTTATTCCTCCAAAAGTAGGGGAAGGTTTCCCTTCCCTTACAGAATTAAATACCGTACCAGATATCCATAGCACGGGGGTAAGTCACTTCCAGACCTGCGAAACGACCACGGCCAGGAATTTCATAGACGAGGCCATGAATCTGGACAGGCAGGTATTGCAGCGGTAGCGGCTCACGGATACGGACAGTCTGCTTGCCTTCCGGAGTCTTGTCGGTCATGACAACGAAGCACTCAGAATCACCATCACCTTGGCCTTCCAAAGCGTTCAGCTCCTTCACTTGCTCACGGGATTTGATGAACTGGTTGTTCTGGATGAAATACTCCAGAATGGTAGTGTCACTCAGGTCAGAACGAGGGGTGCTATTGATATAGTTCCACTTCGCAACCGGCAGCAACAGCTTGTTCGGCTTGTGAATCTTCTTGGTGGCTGCATACATTGCGTTGCAAGCACCATTCAGGTCGGCCAGAACTTCGTTCGGGGTTTTGTCTTCCCAGTTGGTTTTGGTAGAAACACCAGCGGCAACAGGGTTGTGAGCAATTTCCGGATGGGCAAAGAAGCCAACGAAGTGACCTTCACTGTCACCATACCAAACGGCATCGTTTATGAATTCTTCATAGCCACGGCGAGAAGCCATAGCCTTACGACCTTCCAGCGGCATACCGGTAACTTGGGCGGATGCGATTTCATCAATATCGAAATCGTAACCAGTACCGACAGACTTGACGGAAATGGAATACTCTTTACCAGAGATATCGGATTTCGGCAGGTCGGTAGCACGAGCATTGATTACCTGTGCTTTACCGATACGGTCATAGCTACGATAGGTCAGGGTAGTAATACCTGCACCACCAAAGGTATTGGTGATGAATACTTCACGGGCTTCCAAGTCCGGATAGAGGACGTCATAAGTCTCGGTCTCGATTGCTTCGAGCTGACGTTGGAAGAACAGGCCATCGGAGTCAGTCAGCTGAACGGCATTCGGGTTTTCAATCAGAGCCACATACTGGTCTTTCAGGACAACGGTTTGGCCATCGGCCAAGGTAATTTCTTTAGGCATTTCGGGCTCCTAATTACGGTGCAACGGCATCGGTTTGATTGGCGATGGTGATAGTCAGGCGAGCGATGCCACCAGCAGGAGCAATAGAGTTCCAGCGAGCATTACGGGCGAGCACACGACCAGCAGCAGTTACCGAGTGGAATTCACCAGTGGCGGTATCAACAAACACTTCACCCAGCATGGTAGATGCGCCAGACAGAACTTTAACCTGAATGGTACCTTCACGGACGAATGCAACTTGGGCCTTGGCCTTATACTTGATTTCACCAGTACCCGGATAAGTGGTCTGCTCCATATTGATGGTACGGATGGTAACACCATACAGCTCACCTTCGGCATTCACACCGAGTTTAACTACGCGGTCTTCGTTAGCTTCCGGTTGTACGGCCAAGCCGAAACCCATTTCAGTCACTGCGCGGGCAGAATGACGCTCGGAGTTGGTATAGGACATACCGTAGAGTGCACCAACTACCGCTTTGCGAATGTTGATAGTATATTCTTGAACAGGCATTAAATTCTCCTTCCTGTTATTTGGCAGTGCCGGAATTGCGGTCAATCATTTTCTGACGAGCAATCTCGGATGGACTTTCAATCTTGGCATCTTTCAGCACGGTTTCATGCTGCAAAGATTTAATGAGCTCTTTTTGGAACTCGGAGCTACTTGCAGGAACACCAGTGTCTTGCAGCACTTCATAACGCAGATTGATTTCTGTGTCAGGTTTCCCTTTGAAGTCTTTGCCATACACATGTTCCAGAACTTCCCGCTTAATCTCTACGTTGGACTTGCCAGCAGTTTCGATATCACAGAAATCAACCGCTGATTCCAGCAGTTCGCAACGCTCAGTTACCATCGAATCAATAAGAGTGACGGGAACCATCTCTTTCATCTTTTCTTCCAGTACAGTCTGACTGTCTTTCAGAGAGACGATTTCTGCTTTCAGCAGGGCGTTGTTATCCATTGCTGCATCCAGAAGGATAGTCAGCTCTGCGGCATCTTTCAGGACAACCGCATCACCTGAGTCGGCAATGGATACACTTTTACCAGCACGGCCAATTTTAACAATGGCAGTATGGTTGTTCTTGATACAGGTCTTCTTTGCATCCCACTCACCTTCCCCAGTGTCATTCATAACGAGGATAGACTTATGACCAGAACTCAGTTCAGTTTTACCTGCTTTGATTTCTGCCAGTGCATCTGCATCGCTGATAACAATGGTGCTGTGCAGCTCGGATTCACCGTCTACATCTACGCGAGTTGGCAAACCTTCTAGATGACCCTTCATCAACTCTTTACTGTTTTCAACAGTGACCTGCTCTTTCGGATGGTCGAGTGTAATGGGGGATGCCTGATAAGTCTTCAAAGAGTCTTCATCAAACAAGTCTTCTGCAAAGGTAGCAATTCGCACAATGGAATCCGGTGCACGGTCTGCGAATTGAGGGCCACACTCCTTTGCCAGATAATGCATGATGCCGGTACGGGCAACCACACAAGGCGCAATCATCTGCCCTGTATCCTTAAAGATACGCTCAGTCGGAAGTGGCAGACGGTCATTGAACGCCACCTCAACAGTTGCGTTATCTTTGAAGAATACTTCATGTACTTTCTTCTTCATCATGTCTCCTTAGACGGGCCTTTGCTATCTGGTTTATCAGATGGGGCATTGGCTGGTTTGTTCTTAGGGACTTCCCCTAATTCTTCTGTGGTGAAGATACGCCGCTTAATAAGGATGTTATTCATGGCTTGGGGAGTAATAGCCCCTTCCTTGACAGCCTTAGTTAAACTATCAATCAACTTACTTTCTCTTTCTTGCTTCTGCATTGCAGACTCAGGGAAGATACATTGCCACTCATAAGTGTACTCTGGAATACCAAAGTGCGCTTGAAGTACCGCATCTATTGTCTCAAGACGTGGCCCAAAATTGTTTTCTTGGTAGCCAATCAGTAAGTCAATATAGTTGTTAAGGTCAGATTCACCTGTTGAGTTCATGCCATCAGGAGAGGCTGACAAGAAGCGTGTTGCTGGAATGCCTACAGAGGCAGCGATAACACGAAGGTATTCCCATATCAAATCCTTCACACCATTAAGTGCTACAGTCTTTGTAGAGTATTCTTCTGTGGTATCCAACAACAGCACATTGAAGTTAGACTTCATTTGCTTCATCAACCGGAACCGCTTCATTACAGCGAGTTCACCTTCTGGGCTTGTCAGCATTGACTGTAGACCTTCAACCGTCACAACGTCAGTACAGGCCTCATTTGTCAGTTGGCTTGCATTCTGTGCAGCCACATGGAAGTTATCCATAGTGGTTCGCAAAGGAATGAGTACTGAATCAGAGTACCACTGGTTTCTCCAATTCTCATACATCGGAAGTTCTGTGCCTTCAAAACGAATGAATCGGCTACAGTGAATCTTCTTAGCAGAGCCGGCCAACTGATAGAACTCAGGCATCCCATAATGGGGAGACAGAGGATTCATTTCAGTCATGCCTGTCGGCACAAGACGGGTTCTGTCAATTACTTGCAGACTGGTGATACAACCTTTCTTAAGGCGAGATAAATCCAGAGGAGTTTCCAGCTTACCCGACTTCTTCAAATCCATGAAGATAGCTGCGGTGCCGAATACTCTTGCCCACTTTGACGCATCCATAAACAATTTACGAATATGAAAGATGCGGTCAGCCTCAGTTCCCTCAGGGGTACTTATAAGACGCCACTCTCTTGTTGCATCATGAGGAATGATATTACACACTTTTTGTGCAACCCAGTCCTCTCGGTAACGAGCAATCAATGAGTTCCAATCTTGGTTTGCACCTGACCTTACCCATTCATTGAACGTAGATTTATCTGCGGATGTACCTAGACCAGAAACCAAGTTTTGAAGGCCGTCACCCAGATAAACATATTCATCTTTTGTATATGCTTTCTTAGGGATTTTGCTTGGGTCTTCCCCTATCTTCTTTGGCATTAATACCTCACTGTGACGCATGGCTTGGGGGTAGGAGGGCCTTGCAGCCCGTCCCCTAGCCCTTGCCTTGCCTTGGCTTGGGTGGCCTCTGAGGCCGTCTGAGGAGCCCTGAATGAGCCCTCGCTATGGCCTCTGTATGGCCGCTAGGCAGGCCCTGCCCCCACCCAATACGATGGCAAAGGGTAGGGTCGGTGGGCTTGGCCTATGGGCACTGGTGGCCCTTCCTGCCCTTAATCTTCTGTCCCTACCCATGCCAAATAGTTGGCTGACGGTTTCCCGTAGGTGATTATACAAGCGTCACTAAAGTTATCAACGACGTCATCATTTCCAGTACCCGAGCCTTGTGCAGTCATGCCACATATTTCACGTACTACATGAGCTTTATGTTCATGTTCAAATGGTAAGTATAATCTTCCTTGTGAGAAGTAAGGGATAGTGTTAAGGAAGCGGGCAATCTTGTCTCCAGAGTTACTGTCTCTAGGTACAGGCAGAACACGAATCTTGCCTTCACGAATGAATTGCTGGTTAAGGAATTGGCCAGACGATTTATCTTCCATATACATTGCTTGAGGCAACATGCAAGGAAACTTCACATCCAACTTATTATGCTTCAACCAGAACTTAATCAGTGCTTCTTTCAATTCTGGTATTTCATACTTCCCTATCATCAAATCACCAAGATACAAATCCTTCGTTCTTGTCTCATGCCACAAACAACATACAGAGAAATCTGAGTAGTCTTTAATGGTTGAGGCAGTATCTACAGTCATGTAGCTACGAATAATTTCTTTCTTAGGTAACTCGGTATAGAAGCGCAGCCACTCATCCTGAACTAAGCCAGTACCTTTCGCTGTCGGGTCACCCATATATTGGGACCAGAAAGTGTAAGGGTTGGCCTCTCGCATAGCGATAAGACTTGCCAAACTCTTTCGTGCTGGCCACAAAGCAGAAGGATACTCTTTCCGTTTGAGGGAATAAGTAATCGGTATGCAATGGGTATATGCCTGACGGGTAATGATTTTGTTGTACCATTCTATGCTACCTGTATCCTCTTCAAGGATTGCAGGGATGTTAAGCCAGTGATACTTATCACTTGACTTGCCACGCAGAAGGTAGCCAACCAAATCATCATCATGAACACGCTGCATAATAACGACCATTGGAGTACGAGGACATTTAATCTCGTTCCCTTCGGCATCGTTAATGCATCCGTCATTTGCAAGACGAGACATAAACGTGTTATCAAATCGGTCATTCACTTCATTACGAACAGCAGGACTGTATGCATCCTTTGGCTTAATCGGGTCATCCACTACGAATGAACCTGAGTAAATGGTCGCCAAACTACCGGCACCTTTACCTGTCAGCTTACCACCAGTTGGAACTGCGTGCATTACACCTGAACGGGTTGTACCCCATCGGTCTAATGCTCTCTTGCTGGCATCAATCCTTACTTTCGGGAATATCTTCTGGAACAAATCATCTGTCATTATCTGACGGATATAACCAGAGGACTCCAAAACAACGTCTTCGGCATACGAAGTTATGATGTTATGAGAACCGGGATTGTGACAGAAGGAATATAGTGGCAGGAATATAGACAGCAACTGCGTCTTACTGTGACGAGGAGGGATTGTTACAATTGCTCGGTCAACTTCACCATCTACAATACGTTGACCTAAGTCGAATATTAAAGAGTGAAAGTCTTGCATTTGGAAAGGGAAACCCATCTGGATTTCAAAAGACCAACGGGAAAAGACCTCGAAGCTTGATAAAAGCTTTGCACGTACCACATCGGCTACTGCTGAACTAATTTTATCTACTTCTACTTCTAAGGGTCTCTCTAGCACCGCTTTTACGGCTGCATCAAGGTCTTTTCTTTTCTCTGATTTGCTCTCGGCTTTGCCAATAGCTTCTTCATCTACGACACCCTTTTGCACCATTGATTTAATTTCAGATGCAAACTTGGTATTGTTCTTGTTGTCTCCATTCCTTATGGCCACCAGTTGACCGATAACAAGCGAATTAAGGACAGCATCTTCTGACAGCCCCTGACCTGATATCTCAGTACGTAAATCAATTTCATACCTTCGAATCAGGTATTCATTTGAGGAAACATACTTACGAAGGGCAGGCAGACTCATCATGACGCCGCGTGTTCTACTTATCTTCAACAAGTCACCGTACTCTTTAATCAGCAAGCTGGCAAAGAATAAATCGGTATCTTCATCTACTGGTGGAGGTATTAGAGTGTACGGCATACTACCTCCTAGTTAAAACACACAAGAATAAAGTGGTGTTTATTCTTTTGGGTTTTGTTTCCATGAACAACTAATGGGGAGAACTTCCTCCCCACCTATGTTACAAATTTCTGCCAAGCCACATCTGCTTCAACTCATAGTAGTTATAAGCCTCTTCTCCAGATTTGGCGGCATCAATCTTTCTTTGACACCAATCACTTAGTTTCTCAAAGACTATCTCAGGCTCTTCCATAGATACCTCAGTTAAATAGCGCAGCCTCCTGCGGTACAGGCTACTTCACCTTGCAGGTCTGTGTTATCTTTCTCTTCGGTAATCTTGGACAGGTCAACAGCTTGGAACCCTTCACACATACTTTCGAATTTCTCTTTGGTGATATCTTCAAAAGGTGCTTGAATATAAGTGCCACCATTGTACGGGAGTACGCTGATACCATTATACCCATTACGGTTGTCCCACATCCATTCTGCAACTTGCAGCCACTCGTCATCTTTGACGCTAATGGTACAAGATACGTTATGAGTGTTCATGCCTTCTACGTGGCCAGTACGAACCCAATCAGCATTGAAACGACGAACTCGCTCAAGCAAATCAGCTACACTTTCAGTACGCAAGATTGCACCATCAGGAGCTTTCTGCGGGAAAGATGCCACTGCACCGAGAGGATTGAATTGGTCATCTTCTACCATACTCGGCTGATTTTTCAGCAGATACTTGTAGAGTGCCTCATCTTTACCCAAACGCATACGGCGTACATAGTAGTCATTATGCCAAGCATGAATGCCGGAAGAACTACCCAGAACCAGAGAGCTGGTGCCAGAAGGTTTAACAGTTGTGGTTCTTGCAGCAGGATTAATTCCAATAGCTTTCGCCACTCGAATATTTTCTTCTACAACAACTTTTGCAGCTGCAACCAAATCCAGACCCAATACTGCACCAGAACCAATGCCGGTCATACCAACACCAATCAATGCATCCTTCTCTGTATTCTCACGCCAGATTTGACGGAGGTAGTGGAAGTTGGAATAGCCTGCTTGCAGTGTACCAATGAAGGCAGCCGCTTTACAGCGTGCTTCCAAATCAGCTTGGTCAACTACATCATTCACATTCACTTCACACAGGTTACAGAATTGGAAAGGACGCAATGCGATTTCACAACAAGGGTTAGTACCCCAATCCAAATCGGAAGTCCAGTAAACTCCGGGCTCACCTGCACCAGACTTTTCAACAATCTTCATCAAATCCATAAACTCTTCACGAGTTACTTCTCCACGAGGAAGGGTTGCTGAATTGTTTGCGCGTCCACGATACGGAGCAGTGTTCCACCACTCACCAGATTTGCATTCCAGCATCTCTTTATCATTACGGTCAAACAAACTAATGAGGGCAGCTCGACGTATACCGCCTGCCAATACTGCATCAGCAATGATACAACACATATCATGTGCTTCAATGGGTCGCACTTTACGACCTTTTGCTTTCTCTAACAGAGCTTCCAGATTACGGATACACTCAGCAAGAGGCTCGGGGCCAGGAGCTTTACCGCCAGTCTTAATCAACTCGGCACCCTTAACACGGATATCGGAGAAGTCAAATTCTGGCTGTGGTTTACCTGTGAAGTACGCCTTCATCAATACCTTAACTGCATCGGCCCAACCTTCAATCGAATCACCTACAATGAATCGACGGGTAGAATTACTGGGGCCTTGGACTACTGGCAATTGAGAAGTGTGACGCTCTTGAACAGAGTAGCCACCACCTGTACCACCAAGCAACAGGAACATCAGTTCACTGAATGCGGCGATATCATCAATCGGCAGGTATGCGCAGTTATAAATACGATTGTGGGCGAGTTCGATAGGACGGCCACCAAACTGCAATGAACGCATAGACGGCAATACTTTCTTTGCCAGAACCAAATCATATGCGGTATAGATTTCAGATGCCATATGAGGGAACTTGCGAAGGTGCATTGCACGATTGCGGGACACTAACATTTCCCAAGTCTCTCGGGTTCCGAGGTCGGGACGAAATTTTGCATACTTGGTAAACACTGTCACATCGGACAGTAATTCGTTCGTATTATGCATTTGCCATTAACTCCTTCCAAGAGATAGGAAACAGTTCACTACAGATGGCAGATACCATTTGTGCAAAATGCTGCGCTTCAACTTGAGCATGTCCATCAAGACGCAGACGAACCAGATGGAAGAATGAAACCAAAGAACCAGTCCATACCCATTCAGTCATCATTGATTGAGGAAGAACGGCACGAGCTTGCTCAGGTGCAACACCATTACTAACCATATAGTTGTAGGTTTCCAGACACTTCTGTTCCATACAAGCTATTTGGGTTTTGATGGTGCTGGATGCTGGATGAATACCTGCACTACCTTGCTTGATGCTGCCTTCTGGTGCCATGCGAATGAAGTCAAACTCAAAGAACTTGAAATCATCTTTCACGTAACGGCGACTCACTTCATTCCAACTCATACCTACTTGATGTTTACCAAGTTGACGAGCAAGGAAGATTGGTGCAGAACAACGCAAAGTAATTGCGGTATGTCGGAATGGGCTTGAATGTTCATTGGCAGCCAGATAGTGAATCAGTTTGGCATCGCCATCGTTGAGTTCTTCTTTCCACTTACCAAATGAAACGCGGGCAGCATTAGCTACCCGCAGGTCATCACCCATTACGTCGATTAGTTCGACTTTCATGGGTTGCTCCTTAGACTGCCGCTTGGCTTTCTTGTTCTGCCATTGCCAGCAAATCCTTCTCCTTGACGAAGATACCATCAATCATCTTCCCCTTACGAGGAGCGATATCACGTAGGGCTGTTTCCAGACACTCGGACATAGAGACCTTGTTGCGGGTCATGATATTAATCAGGACAACCATAATGTCACCAATGTCGTCACGGATATCCCGCTTCTTACACATGTTGTCGGACAGTTCGGCACACTCTTGGATGAGTTTGTGGAATTGGTCTTTGTCAGTGGAGCCGTCAATCAGATTGCGGCGATGATGCCACAGAGAAATCAGGTATACCAACTCACCGGTGACTTGGTCATTGGAGCCATGACACAGGTCATGTTGAATCAGACTAAGAAAGTCTGCATCTTTCTGGTCAGTCACTTCACCATCGGGAAGAACCAAACCATTTTCAACAGACAGTTGACGCAGTTCAGCCAGTTTGGCTACAGCAGTTTCTGCATCATACTTCGACATTGGGTGCCTCCTCAATTTGTGAAGCTTCTTCTGCACTGGAGGCATCCTCTTTGATTACCTGCATCACTGCAATTTCGGCAGCCTTCATTACCATCATCATTTCAGGCACTTCGGCTTTGAACTTCACCCCTTGTCCGGTAACTACTTCAACGTGCTCTTCCCCCACACTAAAGGTTGCAGTTGCCATATTAAAAATGACTTGTTTTTTCTTTTGAATGTCGGTCAGTACAACATAGATTGGCTCAGACATGATTGTTTCCTTCTGAAAGTTCTGTGAAAATGGCGAGCAGCCCGAGGGTATCATCTGCAATATTTCCTTCTGTAATGAAGTAATCCATTGAAGCAATACCATCGAGGTACAAATATTTACGGGTATCCCCTGTGAAGTCCAGACCGTTCTTACGAACACGAATCAAGGACACATCAGATACCTTGGAGATAGATTCAACTTCTTCCTTGAATCCGCCATCAGAGAATACGATTACCTCTGCATGGGAGTTCTCCACAGCTTGTGCAGACTGCTTGCCGAAGTAATCATTGCCATAACGTGGCTTATAGATTTTCTCGGATACATGCTGCAAAGCTTCTCTTGGTGACAGCCCACCAAATGTTACAGAACGGCGTTCTTTCAGAACACGGTCGATGAACATTTCTGTGTAGTAGTCACTCAGGCCATAGTATTCCAGCGTCGCCTCATACAGGGCCTCTTTAACTTGCATCACTTCGGCTTTAATCCCCTGTTCATTCAGGAGCTTTGCCATACGTGCTGCTTGAACGTCCTTCCCAACACTGGGAGGGCCATTCAGTATAACTACTCTTTTTCTGCCAGCCATGGAATATCCTCCGTGGATTTGTCTTTACGTACTTTCGCCAGAGAACTGAAACGCATCTTTCCTTTCTCGGTTACTTCACGCAAACCAACTTGAATAATCATTCCTATGAAGCGTTGCTTATTATCCCACAACAACTTACGGAATGCCCAATCACCAATAGGCGTACCATTGGAAGTGAATTGCTCTTTGAAGCTACCAACGTTACCGTATTTAGTTACGATGGTGCCAGCAACTCCTGCATACTTACCTTTACCTTCCAGTACATCAAGCACTCGAATATCAGCAAATATCTCAGGAACAACTTTAATCCAGTGCCAACGGCCCCCACGGAATTGACGAACAATGATGCCTTCATGGCCTTTATCCAATTGTTCTTGCATCTTTTCCAACAGGAATTCTTTGGTAGGATTTTCCACTTTACCAAGGACAAGACGTTTATCGACTTTGCCATCAGACAATTCATAAATCATATCTTGGGTAGCTTTGATAGGATGGTGCTTGGAGCGAACGATGCTCACAGAATGATTCCAATCCTTATAGAAGAATTCGGCATCATGGAAGTACAGGTGGTCTACGTTGTGAAGCGGCTTATCGTCGCGACTGCGAACATTAGCATTGGCATCGCGAATAACTCGCACACCATCAACTTTTACGTACAACTCCCAAGTACCTTTCAGGTCTTCACCATCCCAGTAGAGAGCTTTAGTCCAACGAGTACCATCAATAAAACGTTTAATGGTCACATTATTGTCCTTAAATAGACCCTCGCTTGTTCACAACGTAGGGTGATTGTTTTGGCTGGAACGATACCAAGTTTTAGAAGTCCTGCTTTCTGCTGTTCGGCAGTCTTACTCTTAAACTTAATAACCTTCTTCTCTATTGCAGAATCTCGCATACTCATACCACTTCGTTCACTGTATGTGACTATTCCATGGCATACCTTACACAAGATTTCTAGTTCCTCAGGAGAAACCACTAAGAGTTTATAGCAGTAGTCCCCAAAGGTATCGAAAGTTAAGTCTTTCCCTACCTGTTCTTTGTGGTTGACTTCCACATCATCCATTTTGAACACCTTACCGCAGTGTGCACAACGAACTTGGAATATCATCCTGCCTGTTGCAGATGGGGCTTTGAACCTTGCATCTTGCAGCATCTGCAAACGAACAGGGTGCTTTACCCACACCCTGCGCATTGCTGAACGAAGCCAGTTGAGGAAAATCTTTTCAGACTTGCACCAACCGAATTTAGCCATGCAAGAACACCTTCTCTTTCAGGGAGAACATAGATGCTTCCCTGTCAGCCGAATTGAAATGCCACAGTGTAACAACACCAAACTCGTCAGGGAGTTTATCGAGCATCACAACAAGGCGGGCTGTTTTCAGGAGTTCTTTTTTCCATTCACCTGCATCATGAATGCATTGATACAGGTGAGCAACAGCTTTAAAAGCCTCGCTCTTGGTCTTGCAGTCTTTCAGTGCTTCATAGGATTCTATGGCACCGATACCCACACGCCTTTCTACTGTTTGGCCAGCACTCTTGCCAGACTTGACCACTTTGAGTTCACGTTTACCGCAACCCATTACGCCATCAGTGGAGTCACCAATAAGCATCTGATGCATAAGGAACAGGAATCCGTCACCTTTTACTTCTTTGCGCTTGGTCTTTTCCCCTTTGATAACTATTTCCAGATGCCCCAAAGGAGTGACAATCTGGTTAACAGCGCCAATATCTTTACGTTCCCAAGAGTGGTGACACCCAGGAACTTGCTTCAAGTCTTTATCCAAAGTGATAATGACGGTGGAGAAATTCTCTTTGTCTTGGTAGATAGACATGAGGTCATCTGCTTCAAGACCATGTTCTTGTTCCGCATTCCAGAGAGCTCTCAAATGCGCTTTGGCATTTTTCAGGTTATAAGGACGCCATACGCCATCACGGTTAGATTTATAGTCGTGTGCTATATCATACCGGAAGTTATAGTCGTCAGAGAGAAATACTCTCAGCTTCTTAATACCAAGGGAGCGTTTCAGGAATATGAGCTTATTGTCCATTATAGCGGCAATTTCGTTAAAGTTCACATCTGCGGGATTGTCAAGACCATATTCAAGGGCTGCGCAACAGGAGAATGCAATCATATCTCCGTCGACAAGACCTTCTTCAAACTCAGTTGGGAATTGCATTTCTTACCTCATAATTTGAGGAAGTACAGTCCACCTACTTTGTATGTGTTCTTACCTTTTGCCCAGTACGGAGCAGACCCACTATAGAAGTGATTAAATTTCGATTTTATCTGATATTCAGGACTAAGCATTTTGTATGCTTTGGCTTCTGCTAATTGCATAGCCTTCAAATCTTTAGGTTTAATATCCCTCAACACTTTGTTGTGGTGTGACATTATCCCAAACACTGATTTGATTCCATTATCACCTACCCAAGTAAATTGCTTACGCTTGAGAATTACTTCACAAACATCCACATCTTTATTAATTGCTCGGGTTAGTACAACTTCACCAACTAAGTTATAAGCAAGTTTTGGCTCGCTTCGGGCTTCTTCGTACATAGTCAGGCTAAGGCATAGGGCAGCTACTGATAGGCTCATATGTCCTTCCTGCCGCTCATTGCGGCGCTTGGGGGCCTTGCCCTATAGGGTTGTGTGCCTACAGGGCAAAGCTCGTTACGTGTCGCCTCAGAGCTTATGCAAAGGGGTCATCTTCGTCTGCATCGGCGTCAGGTGGAACCGCACCAGAAGGGGCTGGTTCGTCTTCTACGGACTTCTTCTCACCTGCCTTGGGCTCTGGGTCAGGCTCGTTCGCCTGTTCGCCCAGCAGCTCAGGGAGCGGGCTGGTAGCGTATTCCAGACCAGCCTTGATGCGGTCTTGTTGCGCCATACTGTAGCCTTTAGACAGCTTAGCCCAAGTATCCAGAACCGGTTCAGACAAATCGAAGAACAACTTATCCAAAACACCAGCACCTTCAAACTTGGCTTGGTCTTTGGCTTTCATCGGCAGAATAGCGGAGATAGCGCTGTAATCTTTACCGGCATTCTTGCCAGATTTGCGCTTCTTCTGAATCAGCATGACTTCACACAACTTGCCGAGGAATTCCTCAGGGCCAATTTCACAGGCTGGGTCAATTGCTTGATACAGCTTATACATGGCAGACTTTTCGTGCATGTAGCCATCCGGTGCATAGGCAACATCAGTAGTAAAGGTAGCCGGAGCGCCTTCTACTTCTTTGCCATCTTTGTCAACCTTGAGTTCTTCCAGCAGCTCAAAGCCTATTTCCAGCTTGTGCTTGGGGTCTGGATAATCGTTGGAACCTGCTTGCAGACCTAAATCTACTACTTGATAGATACGGGCTTTATAGGTACCAACTTCCAGCACTGGGTCGAAATTGTAATCGCCCTCTTGAGCGGTTTTCAGGGTAGGCTTCTTAAACGCCATGTTTTTCCTCCATAGGAATTAGTGTACTTCTGAGTAGTCGTTGCCAAAGCTTGGCGTACTCGCGAAGTCTCGATTCATTAATGTTTTCTGATTAAGCTCAACAATTGAGTCAGCGATAATCTGTTCCCAGATTTTACGTTTACCCAACTTAGTGCGCCACAACCCTTCATCGTGCCATTGGCCCATCAAAGGAGCGTGCTGCTTATACTTTCTCAGGCAGGTTTGGTCTACAATTTCAACCCAAGTATCAAACACCCATGCACCAGTACCTTGACACAGTGTAGAGAATTTGTCCTTGTCAGCTTTCAGGAAATAGTAGAAACCATTCACTGGATTATAAAGATACTTTTGGCCTTCATGTATTTTAACTTTCACATTATCTGCGATAGCTTTAATCGACCAGTTCAGTTTCCAATAACCTTCGTGAACTTTCTCAGCAACAGATAAATCAACTCCTGTGGAGCGAGCTATTGTTGGAGCACCAGCACCATATTGGCAAGCATAGTTACCACCTTTACCCGCATGGCGAATATCAGAGTAGTCTGCTTCCTTAGCTTTATGTGCCCGCACTTGTTCTTCTGTCAGCATTCCTGCCGACACGCATACTTGTAAGTGTGGGTCATATCCATCTGCCATCTGTAGTTTTACGTACTCTGGGTCAAATGGCCACTGATAGTGGTGCTTGATTCGGTCTTCCAAAGATGATTGGTCAGAGCCCATGCATTCGTAGCCTTCACCTGCACCAAGCAAGGAACGTAATTCTTTGCCTCCCCAGACTCGGGTTGATGGCAAGTTTACAAGCTCTTTATGTTTGAGTCGCAAGGTGTTTGTAAGACCTTGTGCACGACCAATTATTTTCCCATCTACATGGGCTTTGAGGAAACCATTTACAACAGTAATTCGGTGTTTTAATACACCAAGACCCTCTAGCACCTCCAATTTGGGGTGCTTCTTGATAAGTCTTTGCAAATCTGGGTCGAGCTTCCCGTCAGACTTTGGTATGTAAACTTGAGGTATGCGCCTCTGGTCACCAGTCTCTTTATCTCTGACGTACTTAAACGTTTCGGGAGCCCACCCAAGGGAAAACAGCCAGTCCTTCATTTGCTGATGACTGCCTGGATTACCTAAGTTCTCTTCTTTTAAAACTCTGACACCTTGTGGGCAGTCAAAGCTTGGCTCACCTGCTCTTGCAAGTGTCATGAACCATTTCAAACCAGTTGCAGACAGCAATTGATTTTTCAAGAATGGCTTCTTCGGCTTTTCTCGAAGTTCATATTTGGGTACTGACGGCATAATGCTTGCCAGTTGCCCTGTACGAACCTCTGCCCTTGCAGCCCAATCTTTTTGATAACATTCTGCCCTTTCAACATCTAAGTCAACAGGGTTATTTTGAGCAATCAGAAGGTGCTTTGCCTTCATCATCAGGAAGTTGATATAGTCCTGATAAGTCGCTTTCTCGTTTCCATAATACAAACCTTGTAAGGTTCGATACAGTTCACGAGTCAAGCGGAGTTGAATACGACAGTCTTGCATTACACGATGGTCATACTCATATTGAGTTTGGTTTTCCCAATCCTCAATCTTTGGCTTTTTAACTCCGTACTCTTCTCCGTACTCTTCGAGGCCATGCCTGATTCTTTCGGGATAGAGCCCATAGGAAATCCAAAGCGTATCAATAATGGTACAGGAATCTATACCATCGTACCCCAATAGCCTAAGAGCTTCCCCATCAAAGAGGATGCCGTTATGCATATATAAGGTATGACCCTCTTTTAGAAAGTCATTCAGCTTGCTTATATGGCGGGTTTCTCCGGCATACACAGCAGCTTTTGAACCCACTGGGTCATGCGTGAACAAGAGCTCTTTGCCAGTTTTAATGTCAACGAACCCGAAGTTATGCAACCGCGGATTAGGCTGGTTACGCATCATTTCCAGAAGGCCAGTAGTCTCTATGTCCGATGCCCAATGGCCCATAATTACCTCTACTTACGTGTAAATACAAACCCATTAAAGAATGGGGAAATATCTTCACCCTTGATGGTGGAACCTTTCAGCAGGGCATGATTAAGTTGGAGGAAGCGATTAGCCACCTCCTCCGTAATTTTCAGTTTACTTGAAATGATTTCCAAGAACTTTTCATGCGACTGCTCAGACTCGTTACCTTTGGGGCTTGTGATTTTTATCACAGCATCCATTAGTAATTTCCTTTACCGAAATGGTGAACTGCATTCAGCATCATTTTGGCAGTAGTTATCTCTACACCACAGCGCAGCAGGTTAGTACGAAATACCAAATCTGCATACTCTTTGCTTTTGTAAGCTTGGCGGTACATGTAATCATGCACGATACAGGCTGGCAAATGGCGGTCATACTGTTTAACCAGCAGACAAGCCAATTGGGGCATCGTTGCTCCATCAGTATACTGACCTTTCGGTACAGTAATTTCAGGAGTTACATAATCCTCAATCAGGACAAAATGCCCTGTGGCCATATCAAATCGCAGCAGTGGGTCAGGAATTTTTGCAAAGTCAATCATCATGCATCCTTAAACATATCATCTGCCCAAGACTTCTGGACAAGGCGAGAGGTGTTCTGTTCATAGTAGGTCTTGACGAAGCCCGTCTTACCATACTTACGGTTTTTCAGAACTCGGATAATAGAGCAACTTGGGTCAACCGCTTGCTTGTTGCGCTCAAAGCCAAACATCATGTGGCAATAGCGCTGCAATGCCCGAGAACCAGTGAACTGGCTTTCATGAACTTTACCACCATTTTCATGGCTACGAGAGTTCTTATCTGGAGCATTCAAGTGCGACATTATAATAATGTGCAAATCAAACTTGTTGGCCAAATCTACACAGTCTTTAGCGACCATGCCAATAAACTCATTCTTCTCAGACATATTGAGGCCCTCTGAAAGAGCTGTCATATTATCCAGAATAACCGAGTCAATCATTTCCCCATTGGCACGAATGGTTTGCTTAATACCTGCCCAAGTTGTATGTGGGTCTGATATTTCATCATGGTTCCACAGCAGGATATTTTCTGAGAGCCTGAGAATAGTGTCACTGAATTTATCTTTGTCAAACTCTTGGCCAGGGACGTTGTATGGAATGCAATCCACTTTACCTGCAATATTGCGCAGACTTTCAACTCCGGGCTCTTCCAGCATTATCGCCAAAGATTTCCAGTTATGCTCTTCTGAGTTATGTGCCATCAGCTCGTGAGCAAGAGTGGTTTTACCAGTACCAGTACCACCACCAAAAGCAACTACCTCTTTCTTACGTTGGCCATATGTATAGCCATCAACGTCTTTCCAAGGAGTGCTTGCACCATATTGAACAGGGGCCAATGCTTCTTGCAGCATACTCGCCATAGTTCTCAGGGTGGTTGGTAATTCTTTCTTGATGTTATACACCACAGCTTCACGTACAGCTTTTGCTCTGCCTTCAACTAAGCAGGCATTAGCATCTTTACACGGCAGCTTTGCAATATATGCATCTGGCAGTAATTTAGAAATAACTTCTCTGGCAGCTTCCTGTCCTTGACGGTCATTGTCAAACACCAGTACGTGCTCTTTCCAGATTGAGGTTATGTCTTCCAACTGTTGAGCAATTTCACGGATAGCAGCAGATGCCCCATTATTGAGACTCACTACCGCGTAATCGATTGACTCATAGTTGGTGCCTTTATTCAAGGCTTTGAGCATAGTTCGGAGTGCTTGGCAGTCTTCTTCACCTTCTGTGATATAGAGGGTTTTGCCACCAGCTTGTTTTGCACGTTCCCAGCCATAAAGGTCGATGTTCGTGTTGTCACCAACGTTCCACATTACCTTCTTATCTAGGCATTTAACTTTGAACGAAACCAGTTTCCGGTCTTTTGTTCTTGGAAAGCAGATGTATGCAGGAGTCTTTCCATCGTGCTCACTGTAGCCAAGACGTACTCCATAATGGTTCCACACATCAGCATTCATACCACGATGGGTAAAATCTACTTTACCGCAATCCCGTATTTCCTGAATCTCTTGAGCTATTTCCTCAGGAGTCTTCGGCTTTATGTTCTTAATGGCTTCCGCATCTTCCTCGGAAATTTCCCCCAAAGGATTGGGAACAACTTTCTTACAGGAAAAACAGTAACCACTATAACTTGCGTCTTCATTCAGAAATACTTGCAGAGACTTATTTTGGCTCGTACAAGCGGGATGCATGTGATAAAGTTTTTTGATACAACTTCCAGCCACATAGCCTCCTTATAGAAATAGGGGCCTTTTAACGTCATGCTGAGGACGTGGAGGAAACCTCCTTACGCCACAGGCTTGGCCTGTACGAAAATTGATTGCGTACAAAGCAAGGCTGCAAACATCCGATGCTTCCACAAACGGATACACTTACGCACCCATTTGGCAAACTCTTCATCGACATGATAGAGATAGCTGAGTAACAGCCAAATCAACATCAGGAGGAAGATAAGGTTATTCATAAACGCAGTCATTACAACTCCTTTAGTTGTCGCAGCGATACAGGTTACTGCATACGCCTACATATTGTTGCAGAAGATTCCGCAGATGATGAGGACAGTAGTCGTCTATGACCTCTCCATTCTCATTATCAATTACTTCACAGGCAGCTTCCTTAATCCTGTTGGTGATATCTTCTTCATAATTGTCCTGCATGGACTTAAAGACAGTTTCATCAACATTCTTTAGGATTGCACTTACCTTGTACGTGTACCCCGCGACAACTACTGGTGGATATATTTCATCAATATACTCACATACTTCATTGTCTGGAGGAGAGACCAAGCTAGGAAGGACGTTCTCCAGATAGTGCTGGATATCCCTCTCTATAACTTTCTTCTGTTGGGACAGGAATGCTGCATTCATCATACCTTGAGTTGCAACTTCATGGTTGCCTCCGTAGGTTGGATGATATAGGTAACAGGCTTTGACTTAAACATGTCAATATGCACACAGTAGTCACCAAATATGACCAGCCGCTCTTTTTCAGCAACAGCTTCCACAAGTGGGCAAAACATCCGACTACCTACAATCAGCATTTTAGTCAAGTCACCATAGTGGACAGCACTTGCCCGCTTAAATGTGAAATGCCCATGAAGGCAATCTAAAAGCCCCCTGCCATCTTTTAAGAATGCCGGAACATATCCAGCAGCCAGCTTGACGGTATGTAAATCGTGACCTTTTCTGGTGAAATGACCAGTAGGGTCTGGAGTAATAGCAAGCATAAATCTCCCCTTTCTTAAACATTGTTGCTTGAGAAAGGAGAGAGGCAAAGGCCCCTCTCTTCTCTAGTCTGTTAAGACTTACTCAGCGCCGAACACGTCGTCAGCAGCTTCCTGTTCAACAACATGGTCAGCGGGAGTGTCGGCATCGCCTTCACTCTTTTTCTTGCGCGGGGTCGGCTCGGAGTCGAACACGGTACGCTCTACAGCAACACCGTCCCAAGACTTCTGCCAGCCGAGGAATTCGACAACGGCATTGAAGCGCAGGGAACGAGCACGGTCGGCCAGCTTGTTGGCGTTGCAGTGGCTGTCAGCGATGGCAGAGAACTCAGCCATGTTTTCCAGCATGAACTGGTGAGCTTGAGCCTCTTCGGCACTCGGGAACTGCTTACCGTCTTCGGTGGCGAACATCTGGACAGCGGCGATTTGGAACTTAGACATATTATTTCCTCCTAGGAAATTGGTTAATTGGAATGGAATACCTACACAGATATTCTTTCTGGGCCTTCTCAGCTATAGTCTGGCTAAAACAATTCAGCTGGTCTTACAGAAGACTCAGAAAGAATACCCCGCTTTCGCAGGGTAGGGTCTTGTTGCAATATTATCAGATAATGCCCTTCTCACTAAGAAGTCTACGCCTTGCGTATGTCCCACGCTCGTACCCTTATCAATACTGGCAGCAATACTTACTGACTGGGCAATAACTCCTCCCGCATAGGACAAGGTTCCCTATGGTTGCACAACTCAGGTATATTAAGGCGATTCTGATAAATCGTCTTGTCCTCAAAGCTGGCGAGTCTTGCCGAGGTTTTACACCTTCTCGGTCATTGGTGCTTAAGACTATTTATACGGAATAACTCGGACATGTAACTTAGACCAGTCGAATTGCTTCATGTCTTTCATGGCAAATCCACGGTCTTGTTTCTTATCCAAGTCAAACGCAGTCATTATCCACTGTGGCTCAGTATGCCACTCTGTAGAAATGAACTCTATAAATTTTGGAATTACGTGCCTTTGGGATGTTTCCCCTTTCCAGTTGGTGTAGAGGAAAGTGATTGGCCTTTGGTTAGAAGCAATCACGATATATTTCCTCAATTTCCTCAATCTTTCCAGAGTGATTGTATTTATAGTGCCTTTCCAAGTACCATTGTTTCAGACAATCATCTGACAACATACTTTGGTCAACAACCATCATTTCTCCGGCATCCACCCAAGGGTCAATATATATCCTCATTATCTCTCCACTCAATGAAGGATAAGAATCTTCTGGTGGATTTTCTTGACCATCTACACATGCCCTCTTGGTCTGTGCATTATACTTACCAGGCCAGCCACCATTATGAACATCAAAGGCATATATATTTCCATATATTTCAGTTACAGTTACTACTATATTTCTCTTTGGGAGAAAGCATAAGGAGTTAACTTTTACTTCCTCTCCGGTGTATGCCTCTTCTATTTCATCAACTTTTTGCATGACATACTCCTTCAACAATAAGATAACCTGACAGGGACTCGAACCCTGCAAATAAGCCAGTGGGCTGCATTACGCCAGTTCCCGACACTTGAAGGTGTAAGGTGTTGCCATGCTCGCAGGTTAAATAGGGGGCAGAAGATGGGAGTCGAACCCACATTGGCCCAACAATTAGGGCTGCATTACCGTTATGCTACTTCCGCAAAATAAGGGGCTGGTAGCAGGGCTCGAACCTGCGCTTCCCATCTGCACGACAGGCGTCTTCCCACTCGACTAGACCAGCACCGCCACCTTTCGGCAGCATCACGTATTCAGGAGTCGAACCTGACAATCTTTGCGCTAGATTGGTTAACCACAACATACTAGATTCAAAACGTAATTCCATAGTTCTTCAAACCGAGCGAAGAACTATAGAGTGCGTCTTACACCATTAAGTCAGTTTCATAGGTATCGTCCTCGACCCCACGACTAGAGGGTACTTGTAGGAGAACTTACCGTGGCCGCTCTTAACGGCTACATCCGAACCTCGTCTCTTGGTAAAGCAAAGAAGGCAGGGCCGTACCCATATTGCCAAGTCTTTACTTCTCGCGCATCCCGCCATTCAGACGGATTGAACATACACTTGTCCTCGTACTTAATCAGCAAATATATGCTGCTAAGGAAAACAAGCACCAAAAGTCCGAGGCGCTCAAGAATTGTTACAAACATTTCTCGTCCCCTCGTATGCTAATTAGTTCCAGGTTTCATCAGGTTCTATAGATAAATATAGGCCCCGCTACAGTTCGTCTCTTGGATTATAGAATTCGGCCGGTTTGAACACGGACTTTGAACCGCTCGGACTGCCTTCATTCAAAGGTATCCTATCAGGGATTGGTTCGTTGTCGAATTCTTCTGCGACTCCCCAGTCTTCTATTTTAAACAGTGAAGACCTATCCCTCCTATCGAGGAGTGTTAGGGTGAATTCACATCCAAGAGATAATAATGCTGCATACATAATTATCTCCTGTATTAATTTGGTCGGGCCTCTCCCCGATTGTCGCACCACTTTAGCCCTCCAGATTCTCGGATGAAGCTACCGGCAGGTGTCGCCCACCCAACTATCTGGGCAGTGCTCTTAACCTTTTCAGGCATATAAAGGGACGTACTTCTAGCCCATTACTACCTACCTGCTCTTTTGCAGGGGCAATAGGAGTTATCTGTACAACCTTGCAGGGAGGTACGCGATTCTTATAGGCTGCAACCTACTATCTCTTCGGTACGTCTCTTTATATGTCTGAATAAGGCCCTGTTTCCAAGGCCCTTTCTTTTCCTTCCATCAACAACTAAAGCTTATGAAGGCTTCTTTGTCTTGGGTTTTACGGATGCAATAATGAGCAGCACACCCATCACTACAAAGTAGAGATTGGTTTGCCAGCCATCCACATCCCAAAGCAAACTGCCTTGGTCTAACAGGAACGGGATGATGCATAATGCAATCACCGCCAACACTGCTAGAATGCGAACAATCAGGTTAGGCATTACGATTGCCTTCACCAATAGTTTGCAGCTTGCCGTCAATTTCTTTGACGAGCCACACATCGCCGCACATGTCCTGCACTCGGCCATCCGCATAGGTGGCAACGATAGGACGAACTACGGCAGTAGCTGCTACCAGTTTAACGAGGCCGGTCTCTTCGTTCAGTTGGGAACGGTGACGGACGGTAACGGTTTTGAAATTGGACATTATATAACTCCTAGATATAGTAATAGGATTGGAATACGGCATCATTCATATCGTTACTGAAACCAATCCAGTTACGATAATTCTTTGCTAGGCGTTCAGGGCCCAGATTGGAGTGCATCACTACGAACTGGCGAAGGTTCGGGCCAATGTAGCGGGGAGAGTTTTGTTCTTCATCCCACACAAACATGTTCACGTTGCAGTCGAACAGGCTTACAACCTTTTCGATGCTGTCCATACGTGCACCTTCGTTGAAGCGGGCATACGTACCATGAGGGTTCGGATGGCAGTCATCAATAAAGATGATATCCACGTTCTGACCTTCGTGCACAATCTTGATTACACTGTGGACTTGGCGGAATGCCGGAATGTGCCCAACGTTGTTATTGAACTCGTCTGCCGATTGTTCATCTTCATCATTAGGGTATTGGTCAAACACTTCCACACTGTCGAAGCTGTCCGTCAGTTGCAACACCAGTTGCTCGTAGAACTTGCTTTCGGCAATGTCATTCGGATGGAAATTGAACACGCAAATGTCCAAGTCCTTCGCTATATTGTGGGAAGCTACATCCCGAGGAAAGCCACCAGTAATACGGCAGTCGAACAGGTAGGCTCGCAAATCAGCGAGTACCAGCATACCCATATCCAGCAACTTCTTATTGTGTTCGTTCATTATTTCTTTTTCTCCCCGAACCATGGATAGATGCCAAAAGCTTCTACTGCAATGCGACTGAGTGCATCTACATTTTCAGCTGTTGGGTCTATATCCAATTGTTCTAAAATAATTACTGCCCCGCCTGATTTGGCACCATACTCTTCAATGAGAACACAGCACCACTCCATGACTTGGTCAGCATCGTACTCATGGCGTTCCATGAGCTTCTTAACAACTGCGTTGCTTTTCATACCTCAACCCATTACAGGAAGGTATGCTACACTTGCACGTTTTACCGTAACAGTTTTCTTGCTATTGTTAAGGTAAACCTGCCTTGCAGTTAGCGGCTCAACAAGGTTCCAATCCCCTCCATTAGAGGGGCGGCTGTTGCTGCTCGCTTTCGCTGTCTGATGCGTCGCCATAAACGTAGACTCTCACTTGGTTGTTGAGTTGTCCCAATACTTTGGAATCGAACTCAGTCAGTACAGTTGGGATAAACCCACCATAATTCTTGGCGGATTCAATCAGAGATTCGGTCAACACATACACCCGAGCTGGGGATGTGAATGCCATAAGGACTGCACTCCCATGAACTTCGGCAGAGAACATGTCTTCACCGTTTTCATCGAGAGACTCGTCAAATGCTTTGGCCTGTTCCTCGGAAGGGAATTCCAATTTCAGGCTGCTTACACTTACCGGAGACGAGATATAAGTCAACTGAGTGTTGAGCTTATCTTGCTCGAACTTGTTTTGTGCAAGTTGGTCAAGCAAGTCCTGACTGTCGTCAAGAAGATGGGCCAGCTTGGTGGTTATTTCTTGAGAGGTCGGTCTCATTCTTTTTCTCCATTAGCAACTAAAGCTATTTGGTTACAACAGCTCGG
>Ga0172380_10000837_pt1 | contig 55943 bp, 55 predicted proteins | sample Leawe162metaG_FD_119747 | JGI IMG/M metagenome (GOLD analysis project Ga0172380, IMG submission 119747) | Leachate microbial communities from a municipal landfill in Southern Ontario, Canada - Leachate well 162 metaG | ecosystem: Engineered > Solid waste > Landfill > Unclassified | place... | reverse complement strand
GTGCCAGCAAAGCCGCTGTTGTTGACGTTGTAGCCACGCGCCGTGGATACCAGACCAAGCGGGAATGCCGCATGGCCGAACATCATCTTGTCGACAGTGATATAGCCAGTGGTGCCCGAAAGGTTGATACCAGATGCGGCCCAGTCGCTGCGGTCAATCAAAGTCAAACCGTCCTGGGTGCTCATGTCAGTGGTGTTCCAGCCACCAGAAATGGTGATCGGGTTGCCAGCCGAGCCGTTGCCAGAGAAGACCTGGTCGTAGACAGTGTTGCCGGTGCCAATGGATACAACCGTCGGCTGCAACATGTAGAACGTGGTCGAACCAGTGGCGCCACGATAGCCCTTGGCCAGAGTGGCAGCAGTGGTTGCCTGAGCGTCGACATACACAGTCGTGCCGTTGATGCTCTGCACTGGATACCAGACTGCGTTGTCTGGCGAAATCAGCGTGTTCAGCGTCAGGCAATCGGCAGCCGAAGGGGCTTTGGCTGCCGAAATGTTGTCCAGCGAAATGGTCTTGGAGGCCAGCGTAGAGTTGGCCGTGAGGCTCACGCTATTGATGGAGGCGCCAAGAGCCGCACCGTTGTCGATTGTGACTGCTGTCCACTGACCGGCATTCAATGCCTTGTTCAGCGTCACAGTGTTGACCACAACTGCACCAGCGGCGTCGCTGCAGAGGTTGAGACTGAGCGCACCAGAGGCCAGAGCGACGCTCGACTGCACCCAGAAGGTGAGCTGTTGGTAGGCGCTCAAGTTGAGAGCACCGGTGGGCCAGTAGGCGACAAGGCCGGTGGAGAAACCAGCGGCACAGACGAGCTTGGAGCTGTTGGCACCCTGCTTCGGTGTCGGGGCCGTTGTGTTGGCAGTAGCGGTGACGTTGGCCGCCGGAGTCCAGGCGCCGTCGCCATATACCAGCTGGTTCATTAACGCAGAGAGTGTGACCAGAGGCAAGCCCTTGGTCCACGTCGCGGTACCGCTGCTGGTGCTGGGTTTGCCCATGACTCGAATGACGTCACCAGCGGCAGCAACCACGGATGCTAAGGTCTTTTTGCGGAGGGCGAAGGTTGAGCCGTCGTTGGCGTCGTTACCGCCTACCAGGTCTACGAATTTGTTAGACATTTGTTTTTCCTTTTAAATTGGTTTGGTAGGAAAAATCGAAGTGATTTTTCCGTGTTTAGCGCTTACAAGGCTTCAATCCTTGTAAGTCGCGAGAATCTGCGAATGCAGATGATTACGTTTCTATTTGCAACAAGATGTGCGCCATCCGATAGGAATGCGCACTCTGTTAACTGGGGGTCGGGTCTAACTGACTGCACTTAAAAGAAGATGCAACAATTAGAAAAATGGGGGCGGAGAAATTAGGGATGCTGGGCTGGTTTGAGTTTTCAGCCTTAGCCGCGAAGTCAATAAGACATAATCGGTCGTTCTCAGTCTCATGATTTCTCAGCCTTATCAGTCGTTTTCTCGGTGTATCTGAGCTTGATTTCCTAGCCCTATCAGCCACTCCCTACTAGTTCTTGCCTCGAAGAATCACTTCTTCTTCGGCACCGCAATTGGTGTCGGTGCAACCGGCTCATCAACCAGCTGATTCCACAGCTGACGAACCGCCGGATCTTTCAATGCCTTGGCCAAGTCTGCCTTGTTCTTCGCCAGCTCAGCTTCCGCCAACTTGAGCGAAGTCTGCATCACCTGCTGATACAGCACGAAGATCTGCTCAGAACTCAAGTTCTGATTCATTCCCTGCTCGCAAAGTCGAAACAATGCTTCGCGTTGGAAGCTGATGAACTGCGACCTCCGAGCCAAGTCGATCACCGCAGTCTGGAAATCCAGCTGCGTTTTTACATCAACATTGGGGTTGTCGAGTTTGACCTGGGCCAGCATGCTCGCCACAGCAGACATCGCAACGTCAGGACTTGGCTCCGAGCAAACAGCCATGCCCGCGCCATTAGGCTTTGGAACCATGATGATGGCCCGCGCCGAAGCGTCCAAGTCAACGACAGTGGGTTGACCGACTGTGAGTGGATGAACTCGCACTGAGGGAGCCACAGCGCAGCCGCCAAGAGTAAGCGCGACGATTGCCGCGAGAATTAGAGAGGTTACTCTCATACGTTTTCCTTTCTTCTGCCTCACCAGAGGAACCTATTTCGCTCCACAAGGCTGGCAAATGGGGCCTTACTTGCCCGAGGTTCCAGAGCACTGGAAGCCGGGACAAACAAAGGCGAGAAATCTGGTTGCTCCATTTTCGAATAGTCGCAACCAGCACAATTAGATTTGGTGGCTCCAGCCAAGTCGATACCTTCAGAGATAATGACTTGCTGGTCCAGAAGAAGCTCTTGATACGCCGCCTCATGCAGAGGGGCAAAATCAGGCTGATCCATATTTAGGTCTCTTTCTTCAATCAGAGTTAAGAAGTGGGCGGCTCCGTGGGAGTCGCAGGCTCTGCAGGCGGAGGTACCACAGGAGGCTCGGCCGGAGGATTACCAGGGTAGAATTGCCCTTCCAACACAGGGATGATCAGTGTCGTTAGAATCAATACCACCGAGCCTAGATATGGTTGGTACCAATCAAACGTGGCAAAGGGGCCACCGACCGCGAACACGAAGGCCGTGAAAGCCAGGCAGGCAGTGAGCCAGTGGAACATTTTACTTGCAACGAAACCAGCAGGCTGGGTTTTGACGTAGCAAACATACAGCGGAGTCAGTGCAAGCAGCACACCGAAAACGCCCCAACTGAGCCACAGAGGCGGGTTGTTGCTCTCTGTGATACCAGAGATAGCAATATATGCAGCAAGAATATCCGCTGGAATGTAGCGTACTAACTTTTCCGCGTAAGAGTCGCTGGCCTTGCTATTCGGAGGCGGCTCCTGCGCAGCAAATAGCCTTTTAAAAGGATTGAACATATAGTTCTCCTTTATCTATATTGTTGATTATTAGGGCAGTGAGCCTTTCTTTTGAAAAAGCTCACCGCTCAATTAGATCTTCAGCTGAGAAACTTGATTTAGAAGCAGTGTTAAACCCGCTTCCAATCAACCGCTCAGCGCAATGGCCAGACAATCGATGCATCGATATTTGAAGAGAAGCATCAATAGCGCTGGCAGAAACCATTTAGCACTTAGCTCAAATGGCTTGTGTCAACGCTATTCAATCTAACTAAGGGGAAGATCCAATTGGATCTTCCCCTTTTGCCAAATTCCCTCAATCAAGCAACCACAGGCAACGCTTCTGCCAAGAAACGCTTGAGCCGCTTGGAGACATTGTCGAGCTTTGTCAGCGCAACAAGGCTACCTTCACTATACTCAGAAGGCCCAACCTGAGCCATCAAGCCTTGAAGAACCTGCACGGCTTCAACTTCATACATGAGCTTCGTGGCTTCCGGCAACTCGCTAAAGGCAGGCAGCTCCCGCAATGCAGGAAGAGTGATTTCACTGCTCTTCTTATCATCGCCGAACGAAAGTGCCTCACGCACATGAGCTGGAAGGAAATCGGCAAGATTCTGAAAGCCCGCGATATTTGGCATACCTGGGATATTTGGCAGGCCCGGGATATTGGAAAAACCAGACACGCCCATACCGACATTCACACCACCAAGGCCGAACTGGCCACTACCTGGTCCGCTTCTCCGCACTGAGCCGCCGAATATCTCCATGCCAGCTCCTATTCCAGCTGCTGTAGCAGGGTCGAAGCCAAAAGCATGACCGCTATTGCCGTTGCCGTGCTCACTCTCATTAAGAAGATTGGCCGGATTCTTCGGTGCAGTGAGCTGATGGTGCCGACCAGCTGGGTGAGCAGGCTCGACGAATACATCACTCTTGAGTTCCGCTTTGAACCGCTCAGCAAGATTGTGTGCCTGGTCCCACGGCAGAACATCTGCCTTCGGCTTCTCAATCAAGGCTACTTCTAGCCATGATTTGCCTGCGATCTTCTCGCGACAAAAGAGCGTTCGTGCCCTTGCCGAGCGAAGAAAGTAGCTGCGTTTCATGATGATGTGCCGCAGAGCGTGGCTCATCTCAATAAGGAAGGCGGGATTCGTTAATACCGCTTCTTGGTTGATCATATGTATTCCTTTTTCTAGTATCTCTGTTGATTGAAAAATCCGGGAACGCCCGAAACCGAACAATGACAAACCTGCAACGCAACTCTTCTATTTACACGTTGCGGGTGCGCCGAGCTAACCGACAATTTGCCAGTAATAAGCTCACCCTTTATTCCACAGGGTCATTCATGCAGGCTGCTGCCAAGAAGATAGCAGCATAAAGCAACCGCCCGAAATCAAGTAATAGCAAGCTTGCAACGCAACCCTTGTATTTACACATTGCGGGTGATTAACAATCACTGCAAAATGAGCCCCGCCTAATTACATCCACGAGCCGTTTCTCAAAAGATTTGTTGCACTGACAGCGCCAAAAATACTTATCCCTCAAGACTGCCTTTGTACTGTCAGCCTTCTTAGAGTTGCCACCCTTGTTAAAGGCCTCTTCTAAATGAGGGTAAAGCGCAGCAATGTTCTTTGCTCTGGTCATTGGCCTTCCCTGGCAAAACGGACAGCCGGTGCCTTTTGCTCTGTCCTTAACAACTGCTGCCCATTCGTGCCCAGCTTCAGAGCAAGACCACCAAACCTTCTTATTACTGCCAGCAGTTACGTTTTTCGCAGACAAGCCCTTGCAGTGTTTGGCATTCTTCTTGGTATTCCATTCGGCAGCAAGATCTGGCCTTAACTCATGTATAGAACTCGGCAGAACCTCACAATCGTGACAGCCCTTGCCATGCACCGTGCGGGCAGCAATCGAACATTTATACGAATGTCCAGCTGGACAAAGAAACCAGTACTGACGCCGGTCTCGACACCAAATGGTATTGGGCGACAATGGCAACCCTGTTTTCGGCGATAGGTTCTTATCGCTATCAAATTCTGCTGCTATTTCTCTGAACAAATCAGCCAGGCTCTCTCCATTAGCGAGCCGCTTGTGCCCGCAATATGGACAGCCTCGCTTGTCTCTTGTTCTTCTATATGGAAATGCTAACCACTCATGAATCGGATCGGCCTTACAACGCCAACGCACAACTAGAGTTCCGGAACCTGACGGAATGTCCTGCATGCCAAAGTCTGGGGCCAGGTGAAGATATGCTGGTGCATACAAAAACTCTTCCCACAGATACTCAAATAGAGGATCTGCCAAGTTGGTGCCTTTTAGCTCATTGGCATAGCATGTGACACAGCCATCTTTCTTCTTCATCAGCTCTAAACTGCAATACGCTATGTGTCCTTCAGCGCACTGAAAATGAGCGTTGTGCTTAATTGGAAACTCATCAACTAAAGATAGATAGCCCCGGTTGCTGCTGTCCTTCACTAGCGTATCTAAATATGGCTGGTAACTTTCTCTGTTCTCCGCTCTTACCCTCGGACCGTGGTATGAGCAGCGAGGACAGCCTTGCGGATTCTTTATTCTTGTTCTAGCTGAGATGGTGGCAGAGAACAAAAACTCCTCATTATTATCAATTTTGCAATCCAGGCATCGCCAAAGCCTCAGCTCTCGCATACCTTCAGATAGGTGCGACACAGGAGTAAGCAGCGGATCAGGCACTACCTGCTCACGCAGTTCATCAGACAGCGGTGTCGGGTGTGCAGGACCTTCACCAAACGGCTTAGCTCCACATCCAGGACACGCCCTCTTCTCACTTCCTTCATCTATTGCTCTTACTCTTGTAGACAAACGATTTGGGAAAGTCTCACCGCATACCAGGCAGGTGAAGATAAACACAAGCTGTGAACTCGGTGATGTGTTTGTTGCATCCCTACCACCTGTTGCATGAACTTCCTTGCCAAGGCTTCTGTGTGTCTCCCATAGAACCCTATCAGGCTGCTTGATGAAAGCTGGATCTCGTCCTTTACTCGTCAGCTTCTTCACTTAAATCTACGCCTTCTCTGGTGCCAATCTCTTCTATTTTCTTTTTGCTTCTTCTTTGTAGCGTCAACTCGACCATGAAGAACCATTTGCTAGAGCTTAAAACAAAGACGGCTGCCAAGCAATAGAAATTTGTCACTCTCTCATAATGAGGCCCAGCTCATTAGTCGTGCTCTTTATGCATCATTTGCTTGGCAGTAAATTTCAGCACCGGAGCAGAAAAGAATTGGCTAAGAGAAGCAGCGCAAACCATCAAAGCTAAATCTCAATCAATATAAATTGCTGCGGCCACTTCCAAAGAGTCTCATTCGGATCAACCAATTAAAGCCTCTCTTCGCTCAACCCCTCGAAAGTACAAGCCTGTGCTGCTATCACCCGGAGCGGGCGAAGTGAACTAGTGGTGAGAGCGAAATGGGGGAGGGTTGCTTGCTGGCCTGTGGAAAGAAAAGTAGTTCGATGTATCACTGACTATATTGATGATGCAGTTTCGAAATCCACCATTTGTGGCTTGCTCTTCCATTTATTGACACTAATATTCCGTTCTCACGCTCTCACCTTAGCGCTAAAACTTTGGCACCAAATAAAAGTCTGCTCAGCTTACGCTCGGGTGCTGCCGACAGAGAAACTCATTGGAACAACAGGCAAAAGCCAGGCTAAATAAGCCACTTGGCTGATCTAGAAAGCTGAAATTTCGATTCTTCGAGACGCTATTGAATTCAAATCAATCGAAAAACTGAAGAAAAAACCTAGCGCTAAGCACCATCTGCAATGCTCTACTTATACTCATTAGTTACACAACTTTGAGTGCTGTAGAAATGTTCCAGAAATCAAGCTCTCGCTCAAAGCCCTCTAAGCAGGCAATATTCATGGTTCTAAAGTATGCCCCCCGTTTTCAACGGGGGCATACTTTACATTACTTAGTCCGTTTTAGGACTATTTAAAAAATCGAAAGAAAACACTAGAAACTGTGGACACTAGTGAATCTTGCACAAGTAGCAAAAGTCAAATGTTACTTTGTACCTTACAAAACTGTACTTACAGCCACTGTTCTTTGCATTCACCAACTACCCATCTAACAGAAATATCAGTCATGACACTCTCTTTTACTTGATGCAATCACCACTCGACAACATACCGTATGCAAGCAATATTGCATGTTTCACTGAATGGCACCTGACCGACAAATGAGACTGGCCGAATTATTCGCTTTTCCTTTATATACCTGAAATGGCTTGTTCATCAGCATTTCACAGGCTAATTATGCTGGAACTGACAACAACGCTTCACAATAAATTAGTGGTAATGAGACGCTACAAGCTTTAGACATCGCTTTCTTCGTTTCAAATGAGACCCTTTGCTACTTTGTCTAAATCTACAAGAGTAGTATCAGGGCTAAGGGGTAGGTGGGTGCTCCTGCCATTTTTTTGTGTCAATTCTATCTCTCTATAATCGAGCTTAGGATCAACTTCTACAGAGACTATACTAGACGTAACTAGCAGTGCACCAACCATATCAAAGACAACTGGCACCCTCAAAGTGAACAGAGGCAACACCGGGCACTTTACTCCTTCGCTCCGATCAAGAAAACAACACTCGGTAATCAATTACTTCATTGCCCAAAAGGCTTAGTAGTGGACCATATTGACAGTGCACGTTATACCTAGCTGGCATTTCTTCTAGGGTGAGCTGATCATGACAAAGGTGACAATTATTGCTGTTAAAACAGCGACATTTATCGACGATCATCGACACGAGGTAAACAATTCGTCGCTAATGCAAGTTGATAAATGTATATTAGTAGAAGAAAAATTCACACCTCAAATAAATAATCGGTTTTTAAAAACTCCTCAAAATAGCTGGGAGAGAGGAACTTATAGATGCCTTTACGCAGAATAAAGATTGAAACTTTGACTGAAGCTCCTGATATTCGACGGCGAACGCCGCTTTCGAACTATCCTGAGATAGCGGCGATGTGGCATAAGACAAAAAACTGCGGTTTCAAACCAAGCCAGTTTTCGGTTGGCTCCAATATCGAAGTTTGGTTTAAATGTCCGGAAGGACCAGAACACGTCTTCCAAAAAGCAATTTCAGCAATGGTTTTGGCTAAATGCAAAGGCGCAAAAGGTTGTCCTGCATGCAAGGGCGATCTAGTAACCAGAGGCAATAGTCTGGCCAAACGTTTTCCAAAACTGGCCAAAGAATACTTAGAGAAGAAAACCGGTCTAGCACTTTCTAAAGTCAGCTATGGCTCTAGCCGCAGAGTATGGTGGCACTGTTCAAAATGCGACCATGAGTGGCAAACTGCCATTTCTAATCGAACCCAATTGGGCTCCTCATGCCCTAGTTGTCACAAAGGACCGCTACTCAATCTAAAACATGTAAACAGATACATACGCTTCTTTGACCAAAAAGCAAACAAAGGTATCGATCCAGAAAAATTGCCTTCGCGCAAACCAATTTGGTGGAAATGCAAACGCGGGCCAGATCATGTATGGAAACAGGCATTTAAAGAAAAAGTCGGCGAATTCTGTCCATTTTGTCGAGGCTTGCGTTCGTCAATAACCAATAACCTGACATTGATGCCTGCTTTGGTGAAAGAGTTTCATCCCACCAAGAACAACAAGATGAAGCCTAAAGATATCTCCATTCGCAGTTTCAGAACGGTTTGGTGGAAGTGTCGTGAGGCCCCCGATCACGAATGGGAAGGCCGGATCTATGAGCGCGCCTTCGAAGGTGCCGGTTGTCCTTTCTGTCGCAACCATCGTCTCTCTGTCTCAAACAGTTTGGCCAAACTAGCTCCTGATGTTGCTAAAGAATGGCATCCCACCAAAAATGGCAAATTAACGCCCAAAGATGTAGTTGCCTTCACAACTAAACCTGCCTGGTTTCTATGCCCTGCTGGTCATGAATACGAAAGACAAGTGCATCTGCGCGTTCGCCTTGGCCTGCTCTGCCCAGAGTGCAAGAAAGCTGGCATTAAGAGAGCAAAAACAAAAACACTGAAAACGCCAGAAACAGCAAAGCACAAAAATAGAAAGAGCAAAAAGTTCTAGAGCTAATATAAAGCCACAGATCCTTACTCATTTCCCATTGCTCAACCCTTTCTAGGCAACAAGAAGGCCGCTGTCTCACACGCCAACGACTGGGTGAAAAGATGGAGCAAATACCCTCAAAATGCAGAAGGCATAGCCGACTACGTCAAGAACTTTATCCCTGGCATCAAAAAAATCAAATCAATTTCAATTTCAATTTCGCAGTGAATTCGCTTTTCATTACACCCTGAACATGAAATTGGAACAAAAAACAGCTAGCGCTATATAACATGCACATTAAACGCCGCTCTCGAAGTCTTTCTTCAGTGCCGCTAAGTGAAGAAATGATCGTAACGATCTCTTAGATAGCAAGCAGCGCAGGAACTTTGCGATTTCAGGCAATACTCACGATTTAACAGACCGGCTACATTTGAGCCAATCCGCACTTGACATTACGACAGGTATTGCGACACAAAACAGTTCAAAACCCTGAAAGCCCCTGCCTGTAATTCATTGATTGATTCCAAGCGCTAGCAGCAATCACAATCCGTTACGCATGAACTCACAATAATGATAAGTAGTTCACACCCTCGCGCTTTCTAGCGGCATTTCAGTAAGTGGCGAAGACCAAATCAACCGCTTTACCAATCAACAAGGTGTGGATGAAAACCGCTTCTTATTCTCGCTTCACGAGCGCTTCTGCATAACTCGGAGTGCCTGCTCAATATTAACTTCGCGCTCTTCAAACACCCTTAGCGTGGCCAAGATCCTCTCGACTTCGTCTGCAATATTTGGCCCTGGTGCATTTTTCAGTCGCACAGCACCGCTCTCATCCAACAACCAGCCATGGGTTTTCTTGATCAACTCCACTCGCAGAGGAAACAGCTGCGTCTTCAATATTGCCTGCGACCGCAGCTGCCGCCTTAACCTGAAAACATCCAGAGCTGACACGTAACTTGTTGATGCCCTGGCATGCTGAAACACACCTTTTGCTGCCAGCGCTATTATTCGAACGTCCTGGCGGTTCAAGCTCTGCATCGATGGCAGACGCTCTTGCCAAACAGACCAGGGCAGAACGTGCCCCCTTAGTACCTTTCTCTTTCTATTTTGCTCAGCGATTCGTTTAGCTTTCTGTGCTGCCATTGACGGCATTGCAAACTGACTCATTCCTGTTCAGCTCCACCTTAGTTTTGAGTTTTCAATTCTCTTCGTGCACACTAAATCTCAATCTAACTCTAACTCAACAGTTTCATTCCTCACCCCGTGGACTAATGCCTTGCCTGAATCTCATTCTAATAGAGTCACTGGGGTCAACTTGTGGCGGTGTTATGACCTGTTGAGTTTCTGGGCCAGGAGCTGTTTCTACTGGTGTCTCCTCTATCGGCTGAGGCCTTTCCAAGTGAAGATTTCGACGTTGCGGTCGATAGTACTGCGTTGGCATTTGTGTTGAGTTGCTAGGCTGATTTATTTGCTGTTGAGGCTGTTGAGACTCAGTGTTATTACTAGAGCTGCTGGCTCTCGGCTCTTTTCCTTGCCTCGGTTGCTGCCAAGGAAGAATGCTTTCTTCTGGCCTTGTATCTTCAAACTCGGTGTGGATTTTAGTTCGTGCTTCTAACTCCTTCCGCTGAACGCTCTCTGCCTCAAGCACTATCCCGACAGTAGTCATTGCCAGAATGGCAAGAGCCCAGTTCGGTGGCCGCAACGCAGCAAACTTGCTTTGTATCTTTTCCGGCAGCGGAATACCGACTGCTCGCTTTAACTCATATGCCGTCTCTTTGATAATCTCATTAGCTTTGCTTCTTACTAGAGGCGAGTCCACATGCCATCTTTGAGTAATCTTTGACCGACCGACTAGCTCAGAAATACCCGGTATGTTCTTGCCTGAAAACTGCTCGTATATGGGTTTTTGCTCACTTTCAGGCACGGCTTCAATAAAAAGCTCAAGCATCATGTGTCTTCTGGCTTCAGTTGGCGGCGACAGAAAACCACCGAGCATCTCACTGAACATCAAGCTGAAGACAAGCCTACCGGCTTCTGGCTCATCATGCTTCAGAGACATGAAGAAAGGCCCTACATGCATCTCCACCAGCCGAGCTTTGGCCTCAGAATAAGCCTCTTCTAGTGCTAGATTGCCAAAGAACGGCGGCGGGTTGTCCTTCTTGCGATCAAGCAAGATATCGACTCCACGGCAGGCAAACCAGGCGCAGATTCCTAGAGCCGCTCCGAAGCTCGCCGCCGTTATGCCGTCATGGTTGTAGCCAGGCACATACTTCAGTACAACAAAGAAAATCATCAGGGCCAGTGGGATGCCTAAAAATGCAGCGACCATATAACCTCACTTTTTGATTCAACTTTTGCTCTTGCTACCTCGGCTCTAGTTCTACTCGGGTTCTAAGTTTGTTCTTCAGGGTCGTCCTCAATTTCAATCTTCCGCTTTCGACCACGCTTCTTTGCTATCGACCGACCCCTGCCATCAGATTCTTCAAGTTCCTCAGACCCTCCCTTGGCAGAAGCTGTGCTGACTGGCAGCTCTACTACTGAACCACTCGTTGCATCTGCTGGCTCCGGCTCTTCGACAACTGCTGCACGAGCACTATCTACAACAGGCTCAATAGACACGGCTATCTCTGCCTGGCTTTCTACTGGCGCTAGCTCCTCAGCTGCAACTAAAGACGTAACTAACTCTGGGCTAGCTACGTCTGATTTGGTACTTTCTGTAGGCGCCGCTTCTGTTTCTCTTTGCTTTTGGGGCTCATGCTTCTCCTTGCCTTTTTCCGGCGCCTTCACGGCTCCAGACTCCCAACTACTAACCGCAGGCTCTACTGGCGCCTTAGCGGTGCCCAGAATGGCCTCAAGTAGTCTTCTCTCTTCGTCATCTGGCCCGTCAACGAGAACTGCGTCTTGCTTGTCGACCACCAGAGCCTCTGCTTCTGGCTCCATGGAAGAAACAGCAGTAGATGAAGGCGCAGTAGATGAAGACGAAGAAGTTGGGGCGTTAGTTAGGTCCAGTGCAGAATGCCTCATCCAGTCCTCGTCGATTCTGCTAACTTTCTTTTCGACAGCATCATCTTTGCCTACAGAACCAGCCAGCTTCGCTTCTTGACCTTTCTCGCTGTCTTTTTTACTATCGGGTGCGCCTTCTTTCCGGCTCTCTTTCCTGTCTTCTTTCGCTCTTTCTGCCTGGTTGTCCTTGCTGGCTTCTTTCTGGCTGCTCTCGTTCCGGTCGCTTTCGTTCTTGCCACTCTCTTTCTGGCCGCTCTCTTTCTGTCCTCCTGGCTTCTTCGCCCAATCTGGCTCTTTGCGAGCCTCAGCGCAAGCCTTCACTACCCGATCGTCAATCTCTATCTTCAAGCGTGGCAATGGCGGCTCAGCAGTCTGCGCCTCGTAGTCCCTCCATGTGAACTTGTCCACCAATATCGGCGGCGTCACTGGCGTGAATGCTATGTATTTAGACGTATCCAATGCCAGCAATTCGCTCGGGTCAAGCAACTCCCTGCCCCGCTCATGCTCGGTTATTTGGCCGCTGCTCGTCACTTTGCGCTCAACAATCGTCTGCCTTCCGAGCATCTCCGATATCTGCTTGGCCGTCTTCAAATCTCTTGGCCGATAAAAAGCCTTGAAACCGGGCTGATTGAAGAGCAGCTGCGCGTCATTGCGACCATATGCCTCTTCCAACTGGATATAGTCCTGGACGCCGATCATGGCCGGTATGCCCCGGTGCCTGATAATCGTCAAATTAGAAGCGATGGCATTTATCACACCGAAATTGGTGAACTCATCCAAGCTCAAAAACAACGGGTGAGCGAACTCTTTTTCTTGCGCGAGATTCAAGAAATAATTGAAGATCATCGCTGCCAACGGCTTCATGTGCGGCCGGTGCGCTGGCACGGCCAAATAAAAAGTAAACAGCCTGTCTGGCAATGCTGCTAAATCAGGGTCGGTCTTCTCTGTCAGCGCTACTATCTTCGGATTGGTCCAGAGGCTAAGCCTGGTCATTAGGCCAGAAAAGACGCCTCTCTTCACCCCCTCCTGGGCGGTATTGCTGAACCCTCGATACTGCTCCTTGGCCCATACAGACGGGCTCTTCGCAATAATCGCCGTTAAGTTATCCGGCCCCTCATTCAAGAGCTCTCGCACAAATCCAAGATGCGAATTTATCGACTTGGCATGGGCAATCAGAACTGATAACAGCTGCCTCTCTGAATCTGGCCAGAAAGGATCTCCGCCAAAATTCTTGCCCGTAGTATTGTCGATTATCAGCCGGGCCAGGGCCTGGGCGTCATCTATTCCCCGAACCGTGTCAATTGGATTGATGCGATCAGAGCTCATATCATCAGGGTTGAAGTAGTAAATTCTGTGTCCAGCCTTCTGCCGATAGCGAGAAGTCTTAAAAAACAAGTCTGGCATCTCACTGCCAGCTGTCGCTTCTGTCACTATCGCACTGGCTCCCAGCCGCTCAATCAAGTTAGGGATAAATAGCGCGGTGGTTTTGCCGCAGCCAGTTGGCCCACAGACAAGGGAATGCATATTCGTGAACTCAGTAGGCAGTGTCATCATTGCGCCAAGCTCAAGGTTAGGCCCGATCACAAATCGCCTCGCGTCTCGCCTACTGACTTGATTGTTAGCTTCTACCAGTCCGGCTGCTTCAATGTCTTTGGCTGTGGCAAATCTAGCGGAGCCATATTTGCTTGCCGGCGGCCGAGTCTCTTTTAATTTCTTCAGCGACTCTGCTTTCTCAACCAGCACCGAAGCTATGTCTTTCCAAATAGCCGTGCACTTCTCTGTACTGCCGTTGTTCTTCAGCTCGTTCACTTCGATATTTACTTCTACGCCATTCTCCACTGGCTCCCAGTTGCAGATCACCCGGTAGTCATACGTCCAATTGGTCGTCCTGATGCGCTCTGTCTTCGTGGCCGATGCCGCCAGCTCGCATAGCTCGTCATTCACTAGCTCAATTCTAAAATTGTGCCGCGCTAAAGCAGTTCTAAGCAGCTCAGCTACTCTCTCTAGCGGAGCTTCTACAAATTGCTTACCACGTGCTTGTGTTGGCATTCGGCCTCAAATATTCACTATTTGCTTGGTGTTTTGACTCGTCTAGCCTAGTCGTCAGTCGCAACTCTGATACTGCTTAGGCTGTACAAGCGCTCTAACAGCCCCCTTCTGCCAAGCCTCATAGTCTGAGGTGGCATAGATTCTTCCGGCGTACCGGCCATACAGATTCGTGGCGTCAATTACTGCCTCCTCTAGAAACTGGCTCTTTTGTGCCTCATTCAAGCCATTGAAGCTCTTCTGCTTCTCCCACCAGGACTTAGCGAAAGCTCTCTGTTCTGCCATCGGAAGGTAATTGAAGCCTGTTTTATTCTTGGCAAAATTCAAGAGATAGCTATCGTAGTCCCGCCCTTTAAGCGCAACAAACCTGTGCAGCGCGTATGCAAACTGGCACATTGTCTCAGTCTTCTCTTTTGTGTAAGCCGAAGAGAATTCACAGTTAGGAGCAACTAAGTACTGACCTAGCGGTCGCTTTGCACCGTTGCCTCCTCTAATTCCTGTTGTAGACTCATCAATACCAACGGCTGCGCGGCCGAAGTAAGGCCTTGAATTGGCCGCATTTAGCAGCATGGTCAATTCTGCTTTCTTTCCAATCTCTAAGTTAAGGGCTGGCAGCCTTTTCTCTTTACACTGGGCGCATGGAGCGTATTGACCCATCAGAAAAGCTAGCACTAAACCAAGTGCAAAGAGTCTATTATTCATGTGTTCTTCAAAGCCTCCACTCAAGAGCAATTTCTTCCTACGAAATCAAAAGGTCTCCTGGGCTTCCTGCTTTTCTCAAGCTGCTAACTGTGGCTAGCTATAGGTCAACGGCCTCGGCTATCACTATCATCATCCCCTCGATCCTGCTCTTTGTCATCTCGGCTCTGGTCTTGCTGGATACTCTCCACCCGGCCGTGCGCATCCATCGAATTTTTAGCTTCGGCATTGGCAGCGGCATCGCGCTGGCCAGCACCTTTGTCTTTAGCCTGCCCTTCAAGCGGCTCTCCCTCAGAACGATCAAGTTCTTTGCCAGTTTCTTTGGTTAGCTCTTGAGCCGATTTTTCGCTTACTTCTCTGGATTCTCGACTTTCTCTGTCGCCGTCTTTGCCCTTGCTCTCATCGCGACCATCACTATCAAGCCTCTCACGACTTGTATCTTTGTGCTTCTTCTCATGGTCTTTGTCTTGCTCTTCGTCTTGTTCTCTTGCTTCGCCTGCTTCTCGGCCTTCCTGCGCTTCCTTCTCGTCGCCTCGCTTGCGCCCTTTGGTCCTCTCTGCCGGTTTGCCATTTACGAGCTCATCAAAAGATTCCCAACCACGGTCTTTCAATTGCTGAACGTCGTACTTGCGCACTTCTGCAATCTCGCTATCAAACTCTTGGGCTCGCTCTGGAAACTTCTCTTTCAATAGCTCCAGCCTCGCAATATTCTGAATGCTCGAATAGTGAACATGCTCCTCTGTTAGTCGCCCTCGGCTCACATACTTGTATTCTTGCCTGCTCATTTTCTGGTAGCGGCTGTCTGAAATATTCAAGCTGCGCCTTAGCTCTTTATCTAGCAACCTATGCTCTTCAATGTCGCGGGCGGCCTTGCCTTCTTTGTCATAGCCTTTGTTGTATTTCTTGTCGTGCTTGTACTTAGCCTGCTTCTCGTAGAAGTCGTCTCCGAACTTTTCCTTCGTCGTCCGCCATGTGCCAAGCAGCCCATACTGCTCCTTTGGCAAGTAATGAGAATAGTCCTCTTTCAGGTACTCATCCAGCTTCTCTAGTTCTTCCGATGAGCTAAAGCGGCTATATGTCTTGCCATTAGCTAAGATCTTCTCGCCATCCGGTAACTTCTCAACAGCTTTCTCTTGCGACCACTCAATGTATTTGCGCTTTTTACTAGTGCCAGAACCTGCCCCAGAACTAGAACTAGGATCAGCTCTCTCTTTCTCTGGTTCTCTTGCTGGCTCACTTACAGGTTCTATTTCTTCGCGCTGCCGGTAAACATCACCCACCAATCTCTGAAACTCTTGGTCGCCCTGGCGCTCATATGAATGGTCGCGGCTCAAAAGAACCCTATCCGTCTCCCTCTGAAGATACCGCTCTAGCTGGTGCTCCCGCTCAATGTACCGATCCCCAAGATCCCTGATTCGATCCAAGTCCCGCCTACCAAACGACACTTCAACGCCGTTTTTGTCCAGCCCTAAAACGACAACGTGGGCGTGATTGTTCTCAGTGTTCTCATGCTTGACTGCATACCAGGTCAAATCTAGGCCCTTCTCGCTGCCGAGCTTGTCCATGATCTCTCGCGTGTAATCCTGCAAATCAACTGCATTTAACCCTGGGCTCAGAATCAACTTGTGAGCTACAAGCGGACTGCGCTGATTGCTGTCTTCCAGAACCTCCCGGAAGCACTTTTTGACCTCGTCGCTGCCAATGTTCTCCCGCAAAGAAGCATCAAAGATAGGTCGGCCTTCACCACCACCCCGGTCTGGCCCAGCTCGGTGACGGATATAGTCAACGTGCGCGGCCATCTTGCCTACGCCACGCGTCCCACGTACAAACCTCGCCTTAACTACTGATCTCATCAGCTATCAGCCCGCGCACTTCTGAATTGTCGTCCTTGTCCAAGGTCGCCTTCTTCAATCTTTGCACGGCCATCTTCCGCGCCGCTTGAAAATCCTTCACCCTCTCTTCCGGATGCGAGCGCTCAAACAGAACATTCCGCACCTCACCGATTTCAAGATAGTTCTGAGCCAACAAACCTGCCAGTCGGTTCACCCCTCTTTTGAACTCAACCACTAGTTCTCGCTCGGTCTCATCCATCGCTTTGGTTTCCTTCTTTGTCATGTACTCAAGTAGTGCCGCCCTGACAAAATCGGCAATTGAAACTTTCTCCGCCTCAACCAGGTTCTTTAACCGCCTTTCATCCCTGGTGCTCAGTCTCGCCTGCACCTTAAAAGCCTCTCGCGTCTTCGGCATGCTACCCTCCAAATATCGTGATTTCTGGCAATGTAAGAGTCTCCACTATTCCCAGCATACGGCCAATACAGAATTCTTGACTCCTTTTTGCACCACGCATTTGCCACTTTCTAAATTGCCGAACCTCCCAACACCTACTATTGATAGGCGCTTTCGAATTTTTGACTCCTTTTTCATCTCAATGTGCCACCACTACGAAATTCTCTTTTCCCAAAAGGAGAGTCACCTTTTTTGCGCCAAAATTCAGTTCTAAGGTATTTTTTGACTCCTTTTTCCTACCGCCGATTTCAGCAAAATAGAAGGCACTGCTTTTGCTGAAATCAGCCAGCTGTTAGGACAAGCCATAGCCCAACTGCTACACTGGCAAGGCTTTCACGGACACAACTGCCAACTGCCTCACCCAAAATTAGCATTTTCGCCCGATTATGTACGAAATATTAAAAACACTGCTTTTCTTGAATTTTTGACTCTCATACTTTCCGGCAATAACTACCCTTACAACATTTTTTGACTCGTTTTAGCACCACTTTTGTATTTAACGTATCGGCTATATTATGAATATACGGGTAATACCGAATTTTTGACTTTTCCCTTTATCCTGCCTTACTATCGTAGCGGCGCGTTGCGAATTAAATTCGATTGCGCGTTGTCAATGTCAGAAGGCGACTTCAATGGGTCACAAGACGACTTCAATACCTTCTGACATTGACTTGCGCGTCAGTCCCACTTCCGCGCGCCGCACGATAGTTGGCCGAACTTGAAGACTCAGCTACAAATGCCTAGCTGCCCGGATAGACGGGCACTACCCCTCTTGAGGGGTTAGGGGGCAAAGCCCCAAGGTCCTAATTTCTCTTTGCCATTCGAACAATAAAGCTATTCAAAAGCTACGTCTTTACATTCTCCACTGCACATTCCTCAGGTCTCTGCTTGCTGTTGTTAGGCTCTCTCAATTTAAATAAAGTGGCATGGTATCCCGCTGCTTGAAAAATGCCTCGTTCCACCCTATCAATCGCCGTGGCCATCTGGAAAGCTCGAGCCCTAATTACATATAACGGGTCAGACGGCTGGTAATCTGTCTGCATTCCTTCAGCTATAGCCCTTATTCTATTGAGTTGCTTCTCAAGCTCTGAATCAAACCACACATCCGTTTGCAATTCGAAATCAATTGCCCTCAACACGCTAAACCAGTCACCTGTATCAACCTCACCGCCTGGCAGTTCTACTATTCCTTTCGTCAATGCAGCCCAAGTTCGATTGTCCATAGACCGAACAACCTCCGGTGCCTCCGCAATTTTCCCGTTGAACCATTTAACCGAATCTTTCATTGTTCCCATCGGTTCCAGCATTAGCCCATGTATATGGCAAGAAAGCACTATGGTTAACTGCCAAGGCAGCATTACTCCTGCATTTGGGTAATCACTTAGACATTGACGGCATCCATACATCCGGTGGCGCCCTGGGTGAGACCAATTGATCCAATCGGCTAGCTTCGGTTGACAGCCAAACAGACCATCGTGAAGATGCTGCCTGCCAGAGATAAGAACAGAAGCATCATGAATTTGTCGAGCCTCCGCTCGATGGAATAGAAATGGCATTACCCCATCAAACGTAGTTGCTGAAACTCGCTCCAGAGATTCCCCTGTACATCCTGCAATTTTTGCCAGTATCTTCTTGCTTGGCCTTATATCAATCAGCGCTCTATCGGCTTTCCGAATACCAAGATCCTGCATTAATTCGACACTACTTAAACCATAAACCTGGGCTATCCTACGCAACCAAGATGAAAGCAGTTCTCCTTCAAGCGGTCGAGGATGAACCGGCCATCGATGCAAACTCATGACAGTAATCTCTCAAACGTTCGCCGCCGCTCACTTGGTGATTGATAGTCGGCTAACTTTAAAGTCTTCTGGTTTATAACCTCTTCACCTGTTTCTACCGCTACCAGTGCGGCTGCAGTTATCAGCTTTGCGATTTCTCCAATTGTGCCTTCTGTTCGCGATAAAATGTATTTCGCCATAGCCTCCGTTGCTATCACTGATTCGTGCTTCAGAGGCAGCGCAGCGCTAAAGCTTGCTAGCAGCGACAAAAGCTCATCACCTTCTTCCCAGACTGGCAACGGCATTGGCTCAAACCTATTCTCCAACTGCTCGTCTGATCTAATCGCTAGATAAGCATCTCTAGTGCCAACTCCAACTATTGGTATACGCAGCTCATTGCCGAGAAATCGAAGCAAATTCAAGAACTCTTTTCTTGTATCAGACCTGCCAGCCAAAATATTATGCAGCTCGTCAATGACCAATATCTTGGCTTCCACAGACCTTAAAACACTCAGGGCAAGCTGCTCCAAATCAGCAATCTTGACCGCTTTGCGTACTGGTGCCCCAAGGTCAGTTAGCAGTAACGTGTAGAACCTCCCTACCGTCGGTACCGATGGTGTCTGTACCACCACAACCGGTATCACTTCATGGCCGCTTCGGGAGCTAGAAGGCACGTCATGCTCCCTTCTGAACTTCTCAACTATCATCGATTTGCCATTATTGGTCGGCCCGACAATTAGTAGATTTGGCATTCTTTGCTTACTTGGCCAAGTGAACAACTCTTCCAAGTGCCGAAGGACCGCTACTGCTCTGGGATAAGCGATCCAATGATCTGAACGAATCAACCTGATCCGTTCTTCTTTCGAAAGTTTCTCAACATTCACTTCTTTCACAAAATTACCACTGCTCGACTTCAAAAATTTTCACTTTCCGTTGATCTTTCGCTGGCTCGTCTTCCGGTGGTATCAGCGCAATTGGCTTTTGATTCTTGGGCAGATGACTACTTCTCTCACTATCACGCCGTGCTCGTTTTCTCTCTTTGGCAGCCGTTTCTGTAATCTCACGCATTTTGTCGACCATTCGAAATATTGCCGCTTCATCCACCTCTTCTCGTCCACTCTCTCTTACTTTCTCAACTGCCTTCTTATGCTCCCACAGCGTTACTGCCGGATTAGAAATTGATCGATATGGTATTTCAAGATATCGATTACTTTCTGGATCTAAAACCCACACCCTGCTTAGATCTCGCGGATCGCGCCGAATAATGAATTTCTCCATTCTTTGTCTTTTCGATATCCACGGCTTGAGGTTGTCGGAATAATAACTGATGTGATCTATCAAAAACCCTGTACGCCCAATGTCTCGTCTAATCACTGGTAAAAAATCAATCAAAAACGCTTTCTCACTTGTCACACCGAAAAGCTTGATACCCTCAACAGCTTTTTTCCAACAAGCCGCAGGGGGCTCCAATAGGCTACCGTGTACAGTCCCATGGTACGTACCAATTGCCAATGTCAACCACTTCTCTAGCTCACGCAATGTTAAAATAGCTCTAGCTTCAGAATCGTACTTGCCACGTTCTTCTGTATTTGAAAACGTCGTACCAGGCAGCTCATGCACCATCGTCATTGCCGTTCCGATTACTCGTTCGATGATGCCACCAAAATGTGGCTGACCAATAGGCCTGTAGTCCATTCTAATGCCATGCTGCTCACAGCCTCGCTTTAGCGCCTCGCTCTTAAACTCTCGGGCGTTATCTGTGTAGACCAAATTCGGTTTGCCATGCATCTCCCAGCTCATATCGCTCAGACCGAGGCTGGCCAACCAAGCACTCTTGTTGCTCACAGAATGGGCCAAACACAAGCCGACTGATGTAGCTGATGGCGCCTCCAATGTAAGTATCATTCCCACTATGCAGCGTGTGAAAGTGTCTATTGCGAGCGTTAAATAAGGTCGGCCAATTGGCTCTCGCTGCTTCTCATCTACCACTATTACATCTACTGGTGAATGGTCTATCTGAACAATATCAAGCGCTCCAACTGGCTGCGGCACCTTGCCAGCTGCCGGCCTAAGGCTTCGAGTAGCGTCAAAACCCTTTCTCTTCCGAGTGGCAACCAGTGGATCAAGCAGCTGAATTCGTGCACGAATAGTATTTCGCGCTGGCACCTTATATGCTGCCTTCTTGCATCTCATTCGAATTTCCCGAACTATCACCGCCTCAGATCTCTTTTGCCTCGTTAAATACAACGCCTCAATCACTTCGGCTATCACCGCGTCAACCTCCGGCGCTATACGCGCCTTCCCTCGACCACCCTCTGATTGCCCTATCACCATATCTGTGACAAGGCCGCTACTCGCTCTGTATCGATTGATCAACTCGTAAACTTGCCGCTGCGAAATACCCAACTCAATTGCTGCAGCATCGGCCGATACCATGCTCACAGTTTGCTGCTTGGCTAAAGGGCCGATCACGTCTGCTCGCTGCTTTGCTTTTGCCCAAGCACTCTCAGAAAGTTCAATCAGACCTCGCTCTTCAACAGACTCATCAGAATCCACTTTAAATCTCTCGCTTACTCGAATTCACTTATCTAACAACAAAGCCTATCACTGAAGTCGCCTTCTGAACAAATCCCAATTGATATGGGTCAATAGACGGGTTCAATATGCCTACAGATGGACATCGCCATTGAAGTCGCCTTCTGACATTGACATCACTCCTCCGAAAATCTCGGCTACAAATGCCTGGCCAGGATAGACTGGCACTACCCCTCTTGAGGGGTTAGGGGGCAAAGCCCCAAGGTCCAAATTTGCTATATTCCCTTTGAATTTTCGACAGTCAATGTCACAAAACCCATGTCACAATCAGCAATTCGACTGTACGAATAAGCTCGACTGCCCTTAGATTAGGCAACCTGAAACAGCTCGACAGCTACGGACTTAAGTCATCACTACTGTCCCGCTCTTTTTCAGCCAGCTCCCTTACCCGTCTAGAAAGCTTGCTTTCCTTCGAGTCACTTTTGACCGACGGTGACTCATGCTCTAGCACCCTTTCTTTCTCATCGACCCATTTGTCGACTTGTTCCTTCAGTTCAGGAACCCGCTTCTCTACAATCGACCACAGCACTTTTGGGTCCGAGCCCCAGTACATGTGAACCAAAATATTACGCAGCCCTTTTATCTGCCGCCACGGCACCTCAGGATGCTTCTTCTCATAATCAAAATCCCTAGTGAGACTGGTCGCGGCTTCTCCAATAATCCCAAGCTGGCGCTCACAATACCCACGGTAATACTTGTCCTCATCCCAAGCGCTCTCTCCCTCGTCGTAGCGCGGATGCCCCTGGATCTCCTCAAGCGCCTCTTGGATATCTAACAACCGGTCAAGCTCCCTTCGCTCTTGTGACCGTTTCGCTCCAGGCTCTTCGGTCATAGGGCTACAGCTTCTGACAAAACCGTCTCTTTTATCCTCGGCCGCAGCATCGGCTCAGTCCCCAAATCGACCTTCCGCCCCAATAACATCTCCAGGCTGTGCTGCAATTCGCATAGCGTCCCAAAATCATAACCACCGGGAAAATCAACCAAAAGATCTATGTCGCTCTTAGCGTGATAATCATCCCGAGCACATGAGCCAAACACTCGCACATTCGTAGCTCCGTGCTCCTGGCACGTAGTTATTATTGCCTTCCGTTTTTCCACAATCAGATCAACTACGTCCATGTGCTTAAGATTCCCTCTACCATCATTATCTCACCGATAATTCCCCTGGCAACAACAAGGTGTCTTTTCGGGAAGTGTCGTTCACAACCTAATGAAAGTCCTGTTCACTACTGCTCTAAAGTTCGCCAAACTCAAAAAAACACAGCTACAAATACCTGTGGTCCTTTGCCTGCGAAAGCAAAGCCGCAGTGTCCACACTCTGACCAAACAAAAAGGAGCCTCACGGCTCCCAAACTCCTGAATCTTGTGAGTAGTCGTCGTAGTACTCCTGAGTCACGGCAATCATCTCCTACAGCCGCCCTAGCTCTGCTTCGTCCGTGTCATTACTAACAAGTGGCGAAAGACTTTAGACGCAGGCTGTCGCCTGCGCCTATCAACTATTGCCCCCTAGCAAACTGGATGGATCGTTGGCAAAATCTTTGTTCCGTGCGCCTTGTTGTACTGCGAAACTTGGAAGAATACTTCCATATAGGCAGCCCAGGTTGAGTCTTGCTCGGCTTGATCGCCATTGTTTACTGCTGAGTGGAATTTCGCTCTGGCTTGATCGAGTTTTCTCTGCATTTCTTCCATTTGCCTGCCCTCTTCTGGTGCTAACGCCAAGGTCTCAGGGCATATCGAGCACGCAAAAAGGGGTCCGCAAGGCGGACCGAGCAGCGCGAGGCTTGCCCCTTGGAGCGAGCGCAGATCTGCCCTATTTTCGGCAGTTAGCTCCAGGAGGCAGTCATTGGTAAGAGAGCAAGGGAACCCGTACTTGCCAGCAAATCCCAGCAGGCCAGCTGACAAACAAGAGCAAAAACGTGCCATCACAAACAAAAGTCACCAATGTGTCTTCCAAGTGCTAGCTCAAACATCCAAGGGAAATAGCAAATTTATTAGCGACCGCCAATGCAGTTGGGGGCATACACTTTGTGTATGCCCGGTCTCAAAATGTCAAAATTTTCTGTGTTCTTAACTACTTCTCTAGTCGCTTTGTTCAGCTTGACTCCATGCCAAGCCGTCCCAAGCCTAATGTGTGTACCTAGAGCTTCTTTTGCCGATACACCAGAAACCATTAATAGTAATAAAAGCAATCAAGTCACTGCAAAAAGAATCCGCGTCTACTACGTCAACGGCCACCGCCAATGGGAAGCTACAGTCCTAGTCGTCAACGACCAAGTCAAGGAAATAATAACCAGAGGCACACAAGGCAGGCCCTTTGTTAAAAGCAAAATCGACGGCTGTGGCTTTGGCAGTGGCATTGATTTTCGTGGCATGCCCTGGGAGTTCCACGGTTATTTGGACCCGTGAATATACTCGCTACCAGCGCCAAGGCTTGACTAACTTACACTCAAGCCAAAATAAAAAGGAGAAGGGGAAGGGCAGCGCCCCTCCCTTTCAACGACTCTTCACTGACGGATTGTTTGAAGGATTTCTTCGATTATCTCGTGGCGGAACTCCCAGGCGAAATCTCCGGGCTCCATGTCTCGGCTTTCGATCATATTGTCTCGGTAGTCTTCGAGCATCTCCTGGTACTCGGCTGTCCCAACTGCTACGAACTTACCAGCTTCGATTTCGAATTTGCGTGTCATGTTTCTTGCCTCTCCTAGCTTTGAGGGCGCTGCCTCGTGTTAACGCGGGAGCAACTTGGCTCCGGAGTACAAGCCCGAAGAGCGCGGCGTGGCTTGACTCCGGTGGCGCCAAGATTGCTACCATTAAGAAACACAGGCGAGCGCTATTGTGCTTCACGCACGAATCAGCGCTTAAAAGTACGCGGCTCACCCGCTGCTTCTAACCTTGCTCTCGGACTTATAAAACAGTAAGTGCCGATGATCGCTCACCAGCACTTACTCTTGCACTATTTGATCGAGCCTCCATCAAGTGAAGAACTGAGGCAAGAGCTGGCGCACCAGTTCGGCGTCTTCGTCTTCTTCGTAGAAGCCCTGATAGCCTTGGCCTGCAAAGGTCATGTCTTTGATACTGTCTGGGACAGTGCTATTGATTTCAGGCGAAAGAAAGATGCCGCCATGGCTGGCCGTGGAGAGGAAAAAGACTCCGGGTGCTATCGTCTGTGTTTCTTGAACTCTTCCCCACGGCGTTGTATTTAGTGTCTGCATTTTGACCCTCCATTGGGTTTCTGGGATGGCACAAAAGAACCACGAGGCGCAACGGACCAGAAATCCGCGCAGCGCCTCGTAGAGGTCGATTTCGCAGGCCGCAAGACTCGTGGTCTATGGATGCCCCCAGAGCCCACGGTGGGTAAGCACCATCTCAAATCAACCATGTGGCAGAAAAGAGAAAGCCGAATAGACAGCCAGAAAGTCAGCTATCACATCCGCTCGGCTAATCGCACAACCACTAATCAAGATAAGTGCACCGCAAACCGTTGTCACAATTGACTTTACAGGATTTAACGCAGGAAGCAGCCGTCCTACTAAGCAATGTCATTTATCGAGATTGCGCCCAAAATCTAGTACCAGCTCAACCACACTCAAACTGTATTCATAATCGCTCTGCGAATCTAAACTAACAAAATCAAGCTCCAAGTCATCACACATATGCCTAAGATCACACAACAAATCAGAGATCCCTTTTTCTAGGCATTGCTGCCAATCTGACCGGCCTGAATGTTCGTAGTATGCTGGCGCTAGACGACTTGTTTTTTCTCCTCGCAATGCAACCAGTGCTCTAGCTGCCCGCTTCTTGTTCTCGTATTTCATAGACTTGTGTCCTCCCATTAACAACTCCCAGCCGTTCTCGGTGCTGCGCACCCCATGCGGCAATGCCGGTAAAACCCGCACTAGGGTCCCAAAGTCCTGTCTGAGTTCGGGAGCAGCTCACTGGAGCGGCTCCCGAACTCACCCGCAGGGCTCGGACATGGACTTTGGGGTGCGGGTTTAGGCTTAAAGCCGGGCATGGAAAGGAAGCTAGCAGCGATCGCAAGCTCAATTGCCGGTCTCTAAGGCGCCAGAACAACTTGAAAAAGCCCGTGAAAAGAAACAGAGAAGAGAGAGGCATTAGTTCTGCCTCTCTCTTCCAAAACTAGCTATTTACTGCAGCTAGCCGCTTGCGTCTGGCTGGCTTTTCTTCCGTTTGGGTTTCAGTGACAGGAATCGGCCGGGCACCACAGAGGTGAAAGCTCGTCAACTTGATCACCGGTTTCGACATCTTAACCAGAACACCGTCCTCTTCTTTCGTGAATTGGTTGATGGCAAGCCTTCCGGTGATAGCCACTTCGCGGCCCTTGGTGACATTCTCCATGACAAGGTCGCCTAGTTTGTTCCAGGCATCTACGTCGATCCACATGGTTTTCTTTTCGTTGTTGGTAGAGAACTCCTTGACCGCTACTGAGAATTTGACCACTTTGTCATCGGCTACTGAGCGCTCGATTGGGTTTTGTCCGACGTGTCCAACGATGGTGATTTGGTTGTTCATTTGAAGGCACCTCCAGTGCTGTGTTTAAGTGCAATCCCAGAGGCACTGCTTTGCCGTGGTGCATGGACGCAGCGAAGCCTGCGCCCTGAAAGGGTCTGCCATTGCGCTACTGCAAAGTTGTGCCATTCTCGCACTTATTTAACACCGCACGGAGAGACACATGAACAGCTATTTCAATTGCCATTGGCTCGCACACGCAGAAAAACTCCGAGCAACTCCGCCGGCGATTCAAGTCAAAATATTTCAGCGGCTGAGTTAGAACAACAATCAAGAAGCAAGAGAAAGAGAAGGCAGCACAGACTAACTAGGCAGAAGTTGGCCCAGAGAACTCGCTAAAAAGGCAGCGCAATCGCAGACACACTGCCCCCAATTCACAGTTGAAGAGCATATCGTTGGTAGAAAGTTGAAACCGGATCAAAGCAAGGACCACAAAGAGAGACAGTGCTAGAGCTGTCTATGGAACTCACAAGAGAAGCAAGATAACTACGGCCTGCTGTAAATAGCAAAGAGAGAGAAAGAAAGAAAGAAAGAAAGAAAGAAAGCAGCGATCACTTCTCCATTCTCTATGGCAAACAAAAGCTACATATCTGACAAGGACGAGCCAAAGCAGCGTTGCTCTGAAGCTTGTACACTCCCGTCACTGCCGGGCAGGTAGTGAGCACTTTGTCTCGAATTGGCTCAACATGATGACCACCTCGGTGAACAGGGAAGTGCACCACCTCACCCACAGGTGCCGACTGCTTCAATGACACAAGAACCTCAGGCAACAAGTCTTTGTCCTGCATCAACGCTAATTTCCAGACACCAACTGGTGTATTGCACTTAGCCAATATCGCCTTTGAAAAGTTCTCGGAATCCACAGAAAGCCAGCCCTGGCAGTTGGGCAAAGCAGCTAGCTCAGTCAGTGCCATCAACATATCTAACTCCACAAAGCTCCTGGTATAAAACCAAAAAGCACAATCAACATATTTTCGAACCACAAGAACCCAGGCCAGCACGTATTCTACAGAGAAAAAGTCGCCTACATCTTGAATTCTCAGACAAAATGGAATCGTTGTTTTACCGCCAGTTATTCTTGCAGTGAGCCAATCTCGTGGTCTCGCCTGTTCGACTAACATCGAGAGATTCTCAGCCAGCAACCCCGGGCCACCTTCTGCTAGAAGGAATTCCACTGTCCGCAGATTGCGAGCTCTCTTCTCCTTCTGGCCCTTCGACTGATATCTAATGCCATTGCCATAACAGACCTGGCGACAAATGCCAGTGGCTCCAATGCAAGTCTCAGTCCGAGGCAAGCTAAAGGCCCAACCAACCTTACTGTTGCTGGTCAACTCCAGACCATACTCAAGCTTGGTCTTATCCTCATTTCTACAGTCAGTGTCATGATTTTTCATCGGTCCTCCTCATTGCTTTGCAGCAAGCGCTACTGAGGAAGACCAACCGGCGCGGCTCTACAGGGCAAGCCTTGAGAAAAATCACCAGCAAGAGAAACCGCCGCTTGCGCTGTGGTGGCGCCGCGACGGTAAAATTAGAAAACAGCGCAGAACATCAAAAAAACTGCGAAATATAGAAACAAGCACCATAGGCAGTATTGCCCGTCAAGCAATAAGCTTGAAGACGCAACTTACGATCGAAATGACGACCAGCCTTTAATGGCTCTACTTGGCCTTTTTGTCGACCGCTACAGCAAAGTCTTTACCAGCTTTGAAACGAGCAACTCTTTTAGCTGGAATGTCCAAAGGTTCATTGGTCTTGGGATTGCGGCCTGTGCGAGCACTTCTTTGACTAGCATCAAAAGTGCCAAATCCAACTAGTGTCACCTTCTCACCACGCGCGACTTGCCTAACAACAGTATCCATGAAGGCATTTACCACCATCTCAGCCTCTTTCTTGGTAGTGCCAACTTCGTGAGCCAAGATATCTACTAGATCTGCCTTGTTCATGCCTAACCTCGCTTTCGGGACTATAGTGCTTCTCCCACCTTAGCAGATCGGTCGCTACAGTATTCTTCGCTGGAACTCAGTAGTCATGAAAGCAAGCTGGAGCGGTACTGCCCCATGTCGTTAGCACCAATCGCGGGCACGCCAAAAGACATCCAAAATAATGGCTTTAGGTATGCATTATGCGTCAATCGTGCATGTGTTGCATATACACGAGAAAAGCTACTGGTTGCCTCTGCTGCTGGAGCCCGTTCCAGCACTGTAGAATTGGGGAACTTCACTCACGAGACCTATGCCAGCCAAGAAGCAAAAAGAGAAAAAGAACCTGTGGGTGGCGCCTGTTGGCAATCCGAAAAGGCCTAAGCGCTTCATCGAAGAGGTTGAGTGGCCTCGGTTCTTGACGCGCAGCGTAGCGCTGTCAAAAGCATATCCAGAGATTGCCGCCGAGTGGCTATACGCAAAAAATTGCGGCTGGGGGCCGGAAGATTTCCCTACAGGATCACATGTCGTTGCATGGTTTAAATGCAGCGAGTGTAACCATGCATGGCAAGCTGCTATCAAAACCAGAACTATCATGCACTCCGGCTGTCCGAATTGCAATTGCGGTGAAACTACAGACTTGAGAGACTACCCGACTGCTCTTCAGCAATTCGACAAGAAGAAAAACAAAGGCGTAGACCCACATATGCTGCCGAGAACAAAGCAAGTGTGGTGGCAGTGTCAGAGTGCAAAAGACCATGTTTGGCTTGCTGCCTTCCGTAGAGAAGGCAAGACCAGATGCCCTTTTTGCCGAGGCGCCAAAGGCTCATCGTCAAACAATATCACTATGAACTCCAAGCTCGCCAAGCAATTCCACCCCACCAAGAACGGCAGCTTGAAAGCAAAAGATATACCGCTTGGAAGTAAGCGAATGATCTGGTGGCGGTGCAAACGCAGCAGTGACCACGTATGGCAAGCCATCGTCGATGACCGAGTTCGCGATGATAGCGACTGCCCATATTGCACCAACCGCAAGGTCGCCTCCACAAATTCACTTGCCACGCTGTTTCCAGAGGTTGCAAAAGAATGGCACCCAACCATGAACAAGCCAGCAGCTCCAGATAGGGTTATCGCCACCAGCCATCGCCGTACCTGGTGGCGGTGCTCAAAATGCAAGTACGAATGGCAGGCGAACATAGAGAATAGAACAAGACGCAGCTTTGGCTGCCCAGCTTGCGCTGGAAGGGCAATCACGAAGGACAACAGCCTGGCTTCTTGCTATCCCAAAATAGCTCGCGAGTGGCACCCTAAGAAGAACGGCAAAGTCACTGCACACGACGTTCATTGTGGCTCAAACAAAAAATACTGGTTCCTCTGCAAGAAATGCAATAAATCCTTTGAGACTCGAATAATCTTAAGAACCAAGATGGGCCATGGCACTTGCCCTCACTGTCGATAGACAGTACACCAAGATTGAATCAAAATACATGCGCATAAACAAACAAATTCGTCCTCAAAAATCAAGAAAACTTGTTTTCATCGAAGATGTCATAAAGCCTGGTCGCATCAGAACCGCTTCTTTTGCTCAGGCCTATCCTGAAGTAGCTGCCCTGTGGGACTTCAAAAAAACTGCGGATTCGGTCCAGAAGACTTCAACTACGGCTCTGGTATCAAAGTTAGGTGGCTCTGCCTAATCGACAATTGGCGAGAAAGCTAATCCGTCCATCGGCATCAGCAGATTGCGAGCCCCAAGCAGCGGCGGCGATGAAAATGCCCTTCCAACGCCGCCGCTCCGGTGCGGCACGATCTGTTGCCTTTAATGCGCTGACAAGCAAAAGCTACTCAGCCATCGAACTCAGCAAGCTGCGAACTTGTGTTTTATAGTCCTCGCAGCCTTTTTTTGCTTGGATCATGAACGCCCATTTGCGTCCATTGGTTTCTGCAACCAACTTCGCTAGCGCCGACAATTTGGCGCCTGACGATTTTTCAATTTCCTGCTTGATCTTTTCTTTGAGAACTTCCTTCCAAGCCTCATCAGCCAAGCAGAGAAGCTTTTCATGCATGTTGCATTCTTGCTCTCCACCTTTGTGCGACGCGCCAGTTGAACAATTAGCCTGAGCTGAGCCTTCGTGGCACTGTTCCTTCTCGCTGCTGCATTCATTTCCCATGATTTTGGTATCTCCCTATTAGTAGAATTAGAACCGACTTGTACTAGATACTATTGAATCATACCGGTCTGTCCTAATCAAGCATAAAACAGATTAGCCACAGCTCATTCGGCTCTCGCCTATCTGGCTGAGATTAAGCTAAATAGCGTCTTGGTATTCATATCGATAACGGAAAGATCTTTTTGGACTTTTGACATAAGCATCGTTCCGTTCATAAGCGACATAATCATTTGAGCCGCCTGAGTCGGCAGAATTCGATTAGTGAATTCGCCCTTCTTCACGCCCTCGTCGTAGCAGCGCGCGATTCTATCGGCGTAATCATTGTAATGACGCGTAATTCGCTCTCTAAATGCCGGATGATAATCAGACGTCTCGGCAGACAAATTGACAAAAGGGCACCCCCCGGAGCATTCCGACTCAATCATTTTCTGTTTACAGAAATCAATAAGCTTGTGCAAACGCTTCTTAGGACTAACCTTGACATCGAGCAAGATGGGGTCGATGAAATTGGCAAAAAAATTGTAGGACATAGTATCTAGAGCGGCTAAACAAAGCTCTTCCTTCGATTTAAAATGGTAATAAAAATTACTCTTACTGACGTCAGCGGCTTCCAGTATGCTGTTTATGCCCATGGATTCGAAGCCGCGCGCCGACATGAGCTTTATAGTCGCACCAATGAGCTTCTCTTTTGATGACATTCCAGTAGCAAGGTTCATTGCATCACTTTAGAACTATCCGGTTCTAATTGTAAAGGTATCGACGCGAGATGGCAAGCATTCAATTCGATGAAGCTCTGCTCACTACCGCAAAGAAAACCTAAATGGAACCTTCTCAGCCTCTGCTAGCTACTACTCTAAACCGGCCACCGGCTGAGCGCAACAGACCCTAGCTGTCTTAAATGCTGGGCTAGAAACCAGTGATAACTGCAATTATCACCGGTTTCTATTTGTCCAACAACGCCTCCAGCGCCTTGGCTTTGTCCGCTGCGCTGGGCAATGTATAGCGCCTTGTCGTGTTCAAGCTTCTGTGTCCAGCAATATCTGCCACTAAAACAACATCGTTTTGTTTGCGTATCAAATTGGTCAATAATGTGTGCCTGAGCGTATGTGGTGATAACTCTAAGGCGCATTCTCTGCCAATCTTGCGTATGATTTCATAGACGCTATTTGGCAACATGGCATTACCTTGAGGATTCAAGAAAAGAGCTGTCGCGACTGACCGACCTGCATACTTTTTCTTGCGCTCCTGCAGCCACTCTTCTAGCCTCGAACAAACAATAGAATTGAGCGGCACTTCTCTGTACTTGCCGCCCTTGCCACTCCTAATCACTGCTCTTGTTTTGCGACCAATGATAAAGACATCGCCCAGCTCAAGGTCAGTGCACTCCGATAACCTCATGCCTGTGTAGAAAAGTAGCGTAGCAATTGCCCTGTCCTTCACTCTCTTTGTTAGTTCAACAGCACGTAGAAACTTCTTCTGGTCGCGGGCAGAAAGAGCTTGTGGGGCTTCCTGCGGCATCTCATCGCGCTTAACTTTGCTCGTCCCAATCTCTAAGAAGCCATAGAAATTGTCGATAGCAGATAGATAGGAATTGAGTGTCGCCGGCTTGAGCTTCGCCGTCTTCTTTAGATGGAGCCTCAAATCTCGCACCGGTAGATCCTTTGTAGCAGCCGACAAAGGAGGGTAATCCTCTTTGCTCTCTTTCAAAAACTCAATGAAGGCAACGATTCTAGAAACATAGTTGCGACAGCTATTTGCCGACAAAAGCTGCTTAGAGAGCCACTTCTTGTAACTCGGTAATTGCGAGTCTAACTCGCTGGCTAGATCAAACTTTGCTGCTGCTATCTGCTCGACCGGCTTGATCTTAGGTTTTGATCCTGTTGCAAAAGTGGACTCAGACTCAGACGGAGACTTAGCCTTAGACTCTAACTTATCTTTCGACTTAGCCTTGGTTTCAGCTTTGACGTTAACCTCTAACGTACTAGCTTTAGATAAAAGAGTCTCAGGAGGAGACGACAACTTGAATGGCTTATCCAACTCAGCCATCTTTTGAATCAACTCAGCCTCACTGAGCCTTACATCAAGTGGCTCCTTAACTGCAACCGTTGCAACTGGCAAAATCTTAAGTTCTTTGGGCTTTCTGCCTTTTTGCTTGTATTTCCAATACTCAATTCCTGCCTTGTCAAAACCAGTCTCTAGAATTTTTCGCGCACGATCATTGGGCGGCAAAGCGTTGTACAGAGCGACTGCAACATCTGGTCGCTTAGTCTCGTGAAACTGGCAGATCCAGCTGCTTAGGCAGCCACAGTTAAAATGAACCACACAGTCCTTGTTGTCTGCGCAGTGGCAGACACAGCCCTTAGGGCAATAGGTGGTCTTCTTCCCCTGTTTATCAACGCTTGTCTTGAGCCAGGCCCTACAGGAGCCGCAGCGACTAAGGGCTTTCTCTCGCTGTATTTTGTAAAGAGCTATCCATTGTTTGGCTTGCTCATTGAGCACGTCAAAGCCTGTGGCATAGGCCCAACCTTTGTCTCGATTGCCGTAGCGAATGGTGACTAATTCTGGCTTGCGGCGGTGGTAATCACAGAGAACTCCTTTTTCGCACTGGCATTTCCAGTGAATGAGGCACTCAGTGTCACCCTTCTCGGTAAGCTCCTTGCCTAATTTGTTCTGCGTCAATATATCCTGACAGTGGCAGAAGCGAGCACAATACTTGTTTCGACAAGAGGATATCCACTCTCCTTTTACCTTATCCAGCAAGACGACATTACGGCCGCAGCGACCGCAGTATTCTTCTTTGTCGCTGAGGGAGGCGGCTATGTCGAATAGTTGTTGGTTGACCATGTTCAAGTTAAATCAAAAGCTTTGAGAGTCGATTTTCAATTATCACCGGTTTTTAGATAAAAATGCCCACAAACAGAAATGCACCTGTTTTCAATTATCACTGGTTTTAAAAACTACTTACGTGGCTTTTCTAGGATTTTCTTGACCTGTGCCAATTCAGCTTCGTCATTTGCTCCTAGATACGACAAATCGGAAAACAGGCCATACTCATCAGCATCATGCAATTTAGTAAAAATCGCAGCCACTTCCGCTGGAGCCTTGCCAAGTCGAAGGTGACTTCTTAAATACAAAATGGCAAGCGGCATGTAGGCAGTATTCAAGAAATCATCTGGCTCACAAGGCTCAGAAAGATTTTCCTCAAATTGAAGCGACCACTCAAAGAGATCTATCACCTGCTGATATTGCCCTTTCTCAAAGAGCTGTTCGACAATTGACTGGGCGGCATATAGCTCAGGCTCATGATATGAAGCGTCGCGCTGGTCCAATGTTTCGCCATACGCTCTTTCAATGAACTGCTTGGCTAGGTCAAATAACTCAAGGCTGCTCGCCCCTGAGGCCTGAACCTTGGCAATTGTTTCTAGGTAAGTCCACAGACTCTCGTCATAGACAGCTCGTTCCAGAAGAATTTCAACAAGCTTCTCTGATGGAACAGCGAGCAAGCTCTCCTTTAGAACCGCTAGTCGCTCCTTGAAAGTTGTCACTGCCATTCTGATCTCTCCTACTAAAACGGGCCAGCAAACTATGTGGCACCAGTATAAACCACACTGATATTCTTCTTGCAGAACCCACCTATCACAGCAAGAGCAAGAAGCTAAAAGGGGAGCGTTGCTCCCCTTGGCCTAGGCTATTCAATTGTCAGTCATCTAACGAAATGCTGCCAGCCTCTCTCTGAGCCTGCGCTTGCCATAGTGTATCCTTGAGCGCACAGTGCCTATCGGAACCTCTGTCAGGGCGGCAATCTGATCATAAGGAACCCCTTCGACATAAAGATACATCGTCTGCCGCTGATGCGCATCTAATCGAGCGAACTCTTGCACAATAGCTTCCTTAAAATCGAACTCCAGAACATCCTTAACAGGATTTGGAACAGCAGAGAGCCGGCTATCAGTCTCTTCTTTGCTAGCACTGACTATACCATCAGAAGCCGTAGACTCAGTGTTCCTGCTGATTCCTTCAGCGCGTCGATATTCACGGCGATAAAAATCTGCCACTACATTGCGCGCCACCACTGTCAACCAACTCTTGTAACTTACGCGCACCCTGCAACCTATAAGTTTGATGCAGACCTCTTGAGCCAAATCTTCTAATTCAGGCATCACTACACCCATTGAAGACAGGATCCCTTTAATCTTGGCCGTCACGGTGCTCCAATCAACCCCTATTCCGAACTCGATGTTGCATTCAACAGGGCTTCTCATCACTGTATTCATAGCTGTCTCATCTCCTAAATTGAATCATGCAGCTCATTGCTGCGCGGCAGGAGAGGTGATTCGCGGCTCCGGTCAGTCAAGCCATTGCGTTAGCCCAAGGCGGCTTGACTGCCGGTGGTGCTGCGAATCAAGAATAGGAAAGCAGCAGAGCCACGAACCTTTTGCTGCTGAGTATTCCGCATTTGTTGCGGTTAGTCACAGCTACGTATTTACACGATTGCCGCACGCCTTCCTCGCAAATATCCTTAAGATCCCCACAAAAATGCGGTCCAGCGCCATGAGAACTTCATATCGTTATCCTCTGCGGATATAGCCCTCAGTACTTCATTCGTACAGTCAAAATCCTTCAGAAGTCTCGCAAGACAATCGTGGCCGGTCTTTGTAGTGCTGGTAAAAACGCACAACTTCGCACCACAAGTAGTGCCAGCGGCACTACCGAGACTAGGTTGGCAACAAAAGGGCAAGGTACTCACTATTGATCGCAGATTCATTGACATTGCCTGAACTGGTGGCTGTCGTAGACAAATTTTCAATTGGCACAGTAGCGTTGTCGAAAGAAGAAGCAGACTATCTCTTGCTTTTGCTTCAATCTTACGCCCATGAAATATTAGGAAATGGCCAACGTGTTCGGCTAGGTTCTGTAACAATGACAAAGAGCCTTAGAGGGCAAGTCTTAATAGGCTTAGTAAGTTGCATTGCCCAAAACTAGTGGTTTGTATATTTTCTCGACAGTATACAGAATGCACACGAACGAGCATCACGCCGTATACCAGAGCAGAAAGGAGCCTCGGAACTAAATTTCCAAACGAGCAGTTCTCTCTACTTTCTGTGTTTCTCTAGAATCTTCTTGACCGGTGCCAAGTCAACTTCTTGTTTCGAGTCCAAATATGGCAGTCGACAAAACAGGCCATATTCATCAGCATCACGCATTCTAGTAAAGATCTCGGCCACCTCTGTCGCTGTTTTGCCGAGCCGAATGTGGCTCCTGAGACACAAAATAGCTAGTGGAATATAGGCTGTGTTCAATAAATCATCGGACTCGGAAGACTCAGAGAGATTCTCTTCAAATTGCAGGTACCAATCAAACAGTTCAACTACCTGCTGATTGTGACCTTTCTCAAAAATCTTCTCAACAATCGATTGGGCAGCATAGAACTTAAGCTCGTGATACGAAGCGTCACGCCCATTTAACGAGTTTTTGCCGTAGGCTTTTTCAATGAACTGTTTAGCTAGATCGAATAATTCAAACTCTCCATTGGCTGGGGCTGCAACCTTGGTCATCGCGTCAAGATAAGCCCAAAGACTTTGGTCATAAGGAACTCTTGCCAGAAGAATATCAACCAGCTTCTCTGATGAAACAGCAAGTAAGCTCTCTTTGAGAATTGCTAGGTCCTGGTAACTTGTGCCAACCATTATTACCGCTCCAACTATGACTGGGCAACTCAAAGGTAAGGCAACAGTATAAACCAGATGTTGATCATTCTTCTTTGCCGGTGTGACTATAACTGACCTTGGTTAACCCTAAAGCGAGCGAAGCAACTGTATATCTCCTAAATCTTCAAACTAAAGAAATCGCCTGCGTGGTACAACTTAATAAAGACTAGAGCTTATCTCTAAGTTCATAGAGGGTGACTTCTGGTGTCAATTACCGCTAAAACCGCCTTGATTGCTGCCCCCGCTAAAGATGTCGATTTTCTAGAGTCAACCTTAGATAAAACTATATTTCAATCCAAGTTCGCAGCTGATTACAAAGAGGCCACTCAAGCACTTTCTTCTAGCCACTTCGATTTAATCCTTTGCACCATTGATTTCGACGACTGGCAAATGATTAGCCTCTTACTATTTATGAGACTACAGGCAGAACCTATAAAAACTAACTTTCTTTGCCTGCGGCTTCACCCAGCCAGCTCGGAGACAATAGATTGTGTACAGCTTTGCTATGCCGCATTTGGAGCGGTAGGGTTCGTCGAAATTGACGACATGGATGACGCTGGCGCAGAATTGCTACGTTCTCTAATATCAAGCTTGTAGCCCGTCCGCCTTCACCCATGCGGTGACTCAAACATTTGTTGCGAATACCTGCTAAAGCTCTCTCCAGACTATTAGCCTCTCTGCATAAATGCACGGCAGAACTATTTCCGTTCGCAGTCCATTTTCAAACTCCACATACCAGTTCCACAACAACTCCTCATTGAATGGAGGCTCCGCCCAAGTCTTCTCATTGCGAATAATCCAAGCAAAGACAGGCCTAAAAGCATCCGCGGCGGGAACGAGATCAATGGCCCCTAGTAACTCGTTATTGTTGGCCAACACATTGGTGATTGTTCCAATTAGCACGGCCTGATGATAGAGCTTAATAGTCTGTACTGACGCCATATTAATTACGTTCGCTCTGAAACAGGCGACCTGAGAAAGAACACTAAAGTACTGTATGACTTACCTTTTAGTATCTCATAATTTTAGTCTACACAGACCCTATGATAAGACCACCGACTTTCGGCTTGGCCTTAACGGAACTAGAGCGGCAACAAAGAAGTAGACTCCAGGAGCCGAGTTGCCAAATTGCTACCGATTTGAGCACTACAGTCTTTTATATAAAAGGCCGCAACGAGAACTCTGATCTTGGACTGAGCATAGTATGAAAGCTCAAGATGGGCAGATGATCGAATATTAGCTGATTGATATAGGTTCATCACAGCGAAATTCCCACCTGGCTTGAACTCTATGATGGCCAATATTCCAGAGTCTTCTTTACACCTTAGACAAGAGGCAAAAGGTCCATCGAAATCGAAGCCGGCGATACTTATTGAGAGTGTAGTTGGCAGGCTCCGTGGATCTCGTATCTTCAATCCAGTCACAAATACTCCCTCGCCAGGTCACAGGCCGAAGTATCCACCTCTTTTCACTAAGAGTAGGTTAAGGGAAATTGGAAGTTAGAGCACAGGTTGAATCTGCACGCGCCAGCTAAGCCCCAAATATGTCAATTAATCCGGTGTTGTGGCTCCACCTCTGGCCAGACTTAATTAATCATTTTCGTCCTATCTCAATCAAGGGAAAAAGAGAACGTTTCTTAGGTAAGAAATTAAGCTCAGCTATTGCGTAGTTGCGCAATAGCTACACGATCGTGTACCCTTAAAACCTTTGGTATGGTTACAATAGGAGGAAATTAATTACATTCATATAGTACGTTTTCGCTCCATTTTATTCGGTTTTGGAACAGCACCGGAGCAAAAAACGGCTTCAGAATAGTTGACCTTGGTGGTCCAATATAATTCGCGCCAAGTATGGCGCTGGAGGCCCATTTTGATTCCAAAAGGAGCTGAGTATGCACTGCGCGTGGTTGTACTGCTGTATCGAAACAACGGACGACGACTGGCTTCTTCAGAAATTTCGGAGAGAACAAAGATCACCATAGCCTACATCCCCAAAGTACTTAAACCTCTAATTAACGCCGGTTTGGTTACAAGCAGCAGAGGGACAAATGGAGGCTACCGATTAACACATCCAAGAAGGCGCGTTTCTGTCCTCGACATTCTTTCAGCCTTTGGCAGTATAAGAGACGATCATTCAGAGAGAACCAGAGTCCGTACCGATTTCTACTCACTTTGTCAAACGCTGGATCAAATAGATGCCCATGTGCTGAGCATTTGTGCCAAAACCACTATTGCTCATTTGTCACTTCAATAGATTAGCCGCTCCTCTTAACTCGCAGTAGCGCCTTACTGGTGCTACTGCGAGTTTCCTATCAATCAAGCCGTCAAGAACAGCGAAACCGAACAGCTATCGCAAGGGTACACAGGGAATTAATCTCTTTGCCTAACTTAATCAAGAGAATGAGCGAGCGATTATTCGAGAATAGATCAAAAACACATACTTGCGCAGTTGCGCAACAGTCACGCAACACCGTAACCCTAGAACCTATTACAGGGTTAAGATAGAAGGAATCAGTTTACATACCTATCGTACAAATTTTTAGTCTTATTTAGCTCTGCCTTGAAGTAGTCTCGAAAACCGTCTTACTAGAATTTATTGGCCTTCGAAGCTACCGAAAAAAGAAAGGAAACCTTAGATTCATGCATGGCGTTCGCAATGAACAAGTTCAGAATGAATAAATTAGATAGCACCAATTACCGAAGAAACAGCAAAGGCAAGCTGGAAGATTCCACTGTACATCGGCCGCCGCAGGAGACAGGCACAAACGAGTCGACAATAGCAATAGACGCCAGATATCATGACTAACCCACACGCCAGCTACTGGGACGATCTCACTCATTGGTTTTCTTTTGCCCTGCATCAGCTCGCCTATGTTCCGGCTTGCTGCATACATGCCATTGAGCAAGAACTAAGAATAAAACACGATGAGCCCCAAATATTGCACAGACCTCCAATCCATTCTGAAAACCACGCAGCTGACAAACTTGAAGCAGCTAAAAATTCGAAGAACTACGTGGAGAAAGCTGCCCTTGGGGATCAGCCTCATATTTGTAGAAGTTGCGGGGATGACATCATCTCCAGAGTTCATTCAAGTCATGGGCATGAAAATACTAAGCTAGACAATGATACCTTTCATGACTGGTTATCGAACGACCAACCTAGACTCGATGTCAACGAAGCCTTGCCTCATGCCAGCGGTTATGAGCAAAATCTATCGGGCTTTAGCGATGAACACCTGCAGAGAGTAGAAAAATACTGGGCAGAGCATCAACTTATTAACCCAAACTGCGCGTCTTCCGCCAAACTAGCAACTGCAGCGGACTGGGAACGAACCAAGCGACTGGCCCTGGAAGACAGCGAACGCAGTATCGCAAACGATGATTCGAGAAACCAAGCTGAGTAAGAATTGCGGTTGACAGGAAGCAGTGGTTTAATTCGAACGTAGCTCAGCCACTGCCTGCTCAAAGGAAATGCTGTTTTCGCGCACACGGCACTGCATTCGCAACGCCTTTGCGACAATTGACTTAGGCAGACCACCGTCACGTATCAAAACATTGCCCAGTGGTAGACCCTTATCCTTAGCTCGTTCGATAAAGAGTCGCATTGACTCCTCATTCAACAGCCCAAGCGTCACAATCAGCTCACCAAGTTTCGCTTCATCTCCTTCCAAAGAACAAAACGATTCATTTTTGAGTTGCGCTTCCAGAGCAACTACCTCCAGCGATCGTCTTGCTTGGTGTTGCACATATGGGTTCTCGTCGTTTGCTAACAGTTCCAGCAACTCCTTCTGAAGTCTGTGATTCTCGGTCAGAGCTAGGCGGACGTTAACGTCCGGGTCTAAACAAAGCCGTTTTAGAACATCGGCATGCGCTGTGGTATTCCAGGCAAGGCCTGCTCGCACCTCAGTATTTTCATCGAGCGCCAAGAGCATCAGGATTTTATGTGGAGTACAGGGGTTCTCGGCGAGCCTACGTCGCACTGCTGGATTATCATGCTTGGAAAGAGAACACACTGACTCCTGCGACACATCATCTCTGCCGGCAATTATGTATGAACCAGTGTAATTAAATGAATCGGTCAAGACACACCTCTTGCACAAGCACTGCAAACCTCACCGCCTTTAAATAGCGCGAGGAATCGCCCCCATTATTTCTGAATCTCGGGTAAAGCCCTGTAAATACTAGCGTTGCACAGAGATCAGATTGGCAGCAATCCCCCGACTGGGGGAAAGATCTGGTGCCAGCTGTTTGCAAAATATGACACTACTAATATGCACTAAAAAATCAGACTTGTTAACTAGTCAACTCGCCTGTCACCGACATTCGAACGACTAAAAATTCAGGTCTGAAGATCCTTGCGCAGTAGGCGGTTCTGGCCATGAGCAATGGCGAATGAGCATAATGCTTATTATCTGACACTTACGGCAACGCAATAATCTAGTATCACAAATGGTGCATTTGTCTCTAAAGCAGTTAGATTTAAAGACTATACTTATTTGACAAAGCTCTCTCAGTTGGCTTCTCAAGTATTGGAGTTGATTACGAAAGTCGCATGGCCTGGACAGCAATTTCTATGTAATGACTCGCCGATGAATTGTCGAGCCGGAAACTTGTCCTGCTAGGTATCAGAAACCCGCCCACTAGCACAATGCTCAAGAAGCACGACCAACACAGCCATGAACTGCGAACCTGAAACCTAGTGGTTTGAAGCGCAGAACCTCAAATCAGTTATTCCTTCTGTCAGCCGGTCGCAGAGGTTACACGACGCCTCAGTCGCGGCATTAATAGACCGGTCTATTATCAATCTCACCCAAAAAAGAGGAGAGAGTGGACTAATTCAATTCATAAGACCTGACCTCGCCCGTTGCAATTCGTCAGGCAACACGAGTATACAAAAATCCTCGCAATCTGCTACTTTAGAATGAATAGCTTGTGTGAGTGTGTGATGTTTTAGGGAATTTGTAAGGTGCAAATATGCGACAGAATTCTAATTTAGTGGCTTCCGCTATAAGCTTACTCCTTAGCTTTTTCACTGCTGTTCCATATTGCAATGCTGATGAAAGTAAAAAGCTAAATTACTCACAACCAAATTCAACTAGTAGCGCATGTGGTCTTAGCCCAAAATCCTCTTTGCCAGTGACTAAACAAACCGATGTAACCACGGAAACAAAAAAAGAAGCCGGGGGGACAAAAGATAAGAATCTGTCATCCTCCCCAGCTCAAGTTAATCAAGCGATTTTAGAATCACTTGAACAGCAGAACACAGGAAAGTTTATTTTCCCGTCTAATTGTATTTCCGACAAAGAATCAGAAGATATTCATCGGATGGGCCAAATTGGCACAATGAAAGACCGGCTTATGCAAGCAGGATTCTCCAAGGAACGCTACGATAAATTTGAAAAAGCTGTTCCTCGCAAGGGCTCTACAAAAACGCTGACGTTCTCACGCACTTTAGGTTCTCACCAAGCCCAGAGTTCCTCGAAAATAAGAATACTGACTAGCCCAAAAGAATCTTACGGCATTGAGTCTTGAATTATTAGATCACTGACATCATCTTTGAGGTTTGCCAATGATACCAACAATCAGAAGCATGATTATAATCGGAGTCCTTGGAACACTAGTTTTGCCACTTGAAGTATGTCTGGCAAGGGCTAACTATGCCGGTGAATCCTCAGCAGTTGGACCAGTGGAACCATCTAAAAAGTCACAGTCAGCAACCAGCGATCTGACATTTGAGAACACTGTCATTTCAACCGCCATGTCGAATGAGCATAGAATAGCTCTAGATGCTTGGCACCGCCAGCTCGCACAAGAATTAGTGACTAGATTTGATAAAGATAGCCAATCATTAGCAACTGGTTTAGGGCAACGATCTGTGTACATAAACTACAAAGTTGAAAACGGTGAGTTAGTGAGTTCTGTATGTAAGAAAAGCAGCGGTTATCGTGCCTTTGATAGTAACCTATCTAAAGCTTTAAGGTCTCTCAATAAGAGTTCGTTTTTGGAACTTCCGATTGGGTTGACTTCAATAAGCGAAACCATCAAGCTCACTCGCGATCTGGGACCCGTTATCAAAAAAGCTTACACACCAACACCCACTAAATTTCCCAGCTGTTTTCCAAAAACCAATTAAAATGCATACGAAAGAATCAGACGAGTTGATGGAAATGGGAGGAGGAGGATTCGCTCCTCCTCCCACACCGCAGACCTAAGGCACTGGCTTTGTTTTACAAAGAGTCAATGAGATTGGTCATGTATGTCTTGGTATCTGGAAGATAACCAAGAGCAGTAACAAGTTGTGCATAAGATTTTCCAGGAAAAGTAACCTCGGAAAACACGTTCGCGAAAAGTTCTACATTTCCGCCTACCCATGCATCCAGCTTTGCACCATTTGTGCCCGAGTAAGTACCACATACAGTAGCTCCAAGTACATCATTACAAGAATAGCCAGAGTAGTTGATATGAGTTGCTGTGTTAAGCGCATACTCAGCATTCTTAGCGGCAGCAAAACCATTAGTACTGGGCAGCGCAGGAGGACTAGAGGTTGCTGCCAGGATGTAATCCAACTGGTGTGCTAATTCGTGAGCCGTAGTAGCTTGCTGAAGGTCCGTTGTTATTGGCGTCGAACCTTCAGTTGTCAGAACCGCTGTTACGAATCGTTCCCGAATAGTTATTCCTGTAACATTCGAAGGGCTGGTTGAGGCAAAGAACTCATCAAAGTGACTATAGGTGTCCATGTAATACAGGTTCGAACCAGCCGCTTGAAAGCGCGCTCTAACGCCATCATCGATAAGCCGAGCAAAGTCAGCAATAGTGCTATCAGGAGTACCTGGTGTGAAGTTCTTCCAGTAGGTCAGCGGCCAATTGTCGTTGTGCGCCTTGTACTGTTGACAAAGAACCCCATTGAGTTTGATTGAGCCGAATTTACTACCAACAGTTACATCGTCTCCACCGTTGACTTTGATTACACTATGAACGTCAAAGCCCGCAACCTGATCGATTATCACTTGGCCGCCTTCTGCAGAACCATATCCTTTTGCCAAAAACAACTCTGTCAACCACAAATGAATATCAAGAGGTGCTGAGGCAGCGCTATTTTTTATTTCAATCTTTCCACCCTTACCTCCAATACCCACGCCACCTTCAGCGCTGAATTTAGCACCGGTACCTAAAATCAGCTCAGGGACTTCAATACTGATGAGGCCTCCATCGCCCTCACCAAGACCGTCTGCTTTCATTTCACCATTCACAGTCACTGATTCTGTGCAATTTAGTTCAATCTTGCCGCCCTTTCCATTGTCATAAGCAGTAACCTCTAGTGTCGCTCCCGCCGCCACCGTATATGACTTACTCTGCCAGGTGTAAACCTGCCCACCGTTGCCAGAACCATTTACAAGACTTGCCCGATGTCTAAGACCTGCGCTTTCAGCACCCTTTGCACTGACCAAGATCTGATTGTCGTCGGAACCAATGTCAACGGAAGCCCACTGTGTGATTACTTCCACAGTTCCACCATCACCACCAGATTTTCCATCAGCTGACAGAAGGGTGTTTTCCTCAGCAGGAAGAGTGATTTGACCGCCTTCCACGTGAAGTGTTCCACCGTTACCACCATCATTGCCACCGTCAGCCTTCAACTCTCCACCATTAAGTGTGAGGGTTGAATATCCAGCATTCAACTTGATTGTTCCTCCATCGCCGGTTCCGTGAGCGGACACATCGATGTTGATTGATTCCGCTGTAATCCCATACCATGACATTATGTCGATAGTTCCGCCTGCGCTGTCACCGTCCTGAGCAACAGCAGAAAGTGAAACATCACCGTTGCCAGCACCAATCGTCAGAGGAACATTGGAGGCTACGATGATAATTTTGCCACCATCACCACTCGCAGAACCGCCATCAGCCTTCAGATAAGACGGATTAGAGGCGTCAAAAGTAAGGCCTGCTGCTCCATAGGCGGTGATATTGATTTCACCACCGTGGCCGTCAGTTCCCGGAACCGACACATCCAATACAGTTGTTGTATCAGTAGCGCCAATAACTTCAATAGAGCTAGAGTAGCCCTGAATCTCGATCTTGCCGCCGGAGCCGCTGGTCAAACCACCTTTCGAAGAGAAGGAATACTGTTCGTCAGCCGTGCCGAATACCAGGTCAGTTGTTCCAGGCTGTATTAAAATATGGCCACCATCTCCAGTGTCTTTGCCATCAGCTTTCATGACCACCTTACCAGTGTCAGACCGATAAACTGGGTCCATGTAGATCGCGATGAGGCCACCATCTCCATCGTCCAAACCGCTAGCATCAATGGTTACGTCATCGCCGACAAACTGCAAACCATCGCCACCAGATGCGGAGTAACGCGAGATCTGGATCTCATGATCTTCATCACCTTTGCACTCGATATGAGTTTCGCCGGTATCAAAAACCAGCGGATAACCAGATATGAATGTCCTGGCATGCGAGCCGTTGCACGAGACTTTTAGCCGTGCAGTTCCAGCTCCATCAAAGCTTACAGCACCGGCACCACTACTTGAAATGCTTTCGGTGTTATACCAATACAAGAACGAGGTTGTGTAATCATTGTCATAGAGGGTCACCGAACCTTTAGGAAAAATTTGGAGGTAAGTCGGATAGGCTGAATTGCCGCCGCCGTTGGTCTTGATTTCGAGCCCACTCGTACCGGTTAGTGTGATGTTGTTAGCTGCAATTTGAAGCAGCTTCTGAGTATCAGAGACACCACTATCACTGGCAGAAATAATTGTGCCATCAACAGTCTCGATTGTTTCAGCAAGAAGCTGAATAAACGAGCCTGGGTTGGCGCCCGTGCCATCGGCACTCAAAGTGCCAGCAGGCAGCTTGATAGTGCCGTCCTCGGCATTCAGAGTAATCCCGCCAGACTTAGAGCTGGTTCCTTTTACAGAGATGTTACTAGCACTAGTTACGGTAATACCACCGTCGCCGCCATTGGTGATATAGACAGCACCATGAGAAAAGCTGGTTACTTCCGTAGCGCCGCCATCAACGGTGTCAGTGGTAATTGTCCCGTTTACTCCATTGGTTTCATCGGTTCCGCCAACAACAAATTCAGTACTTCCGCCAGTGTGGTGGGCCTTGATGATAACAGCACCGGCCCAAGCACCAGTGGAATTATCGACCGTGATCGAACCAGTTGCGACATCACCATCGCTATAGAAGAGAAGGTTTCTTGCTTCACTTGTGGTCACATCGGCCTTGATGTTTATGAAGTTGGTAGCTTCAATTCTTAAGTGACCAGAAGTGGCAAGCACTTTGTCAGTACCGTCCATCGTAAAGTCATCACCAAGGAAGGTGGTGAGCTGGCAATTCAAGCTGACATTATCCGAAGCTGTCAAAGATCCAGCCAAGTTGATGTACGAGTACAGGCCAGTGGAAGCAGATGCTCCCATAACCAGCTCACCCGCTACATTGAAATCTTCGCCTTCAAAGTTAATGGTATACGCCAGCAATGATGCATCTCCATCAACATCGAGATCACCAGTGAGCGTAATTTCACCGTACTCATTCAGAGTGTTAACTTCAAGGTTACCGCCCACGGTGACATCCGTGGCTTCGACCGTCCAAGCTTTGATAGTAGCTTCGCCAGAAACGTTGATAGCTCCCGAAACTACTAATGGCTGGTATCCAGGGCCGCTAACGGACCAGGCTACATCTACATCGCTATCGGAGGTCGGATCTGGGTACTGACCATCAATAGTGAAGGACACACCGGACCCTACATAGAGAGTCCCAGCAGTAATTGAACCGACGGCGATATCTCCACCGGCCAAGAGAACAACCGCATCACCCGCGTGAGAGATATTTCCCAGTGAAAGGCTGCTGGTTGAATAGTAAACGTGAGTACCGGAAAGAAGTGAGGATTTACCATCCTTCAGCATCGTGGATTTAGTACCAATTCTCGATGATTTCGCATTCACGGAAATGGCGCCTTCAAGCCCATCTGCTTGAACAAAGACAGTCCCATTCTCTGCCTCGAAGAGGAGAGAAGAAGACTCAAAAGTTCCGTCCTTGACAGTGATTCCGAATGAACCGGAGAACGTGATCGCTTGAGAAGCGGTTACGCTGCCGGAGCCATCAATTGAAAGTTTTCCAGCTGTAGATTTAAAGTCGAGGCTGTTTTCGGCCTTGATGTCGCCGGTATTTTGCACCGTTGACGAGCAGAGTGACAATGATTCAACTTGGCAGACAAAAGCACCATCATTGATGATTTCGGCGGCGATAATCACCTGGCTGCTTTTCTTCGGTCCAGTGATAGTGATTGTGCCATGGTTTTCCAGGTTGCCACGGAGTACGCACGGTCCTTTTGAACTGTCGTATGAGGCAGAGACTCCTTTCGGCACAACAACTTCTTTTGTTTTTTCGTTGAATAGGGACATTAAGTCCACTGTTTGAGTGTTCATTTTTTGTTTCCTTTATTTGCAAGGTTTTTAGTTGCCTGAAAATCTCAGGCATGTAGTTAAAATCTGCGGGGACAGGCCCAATCAGTGCAACGCAGCATGACTGGGCGCCCCGACGAATTGGTATGGCCAAAGACACAGAAGCAGGCACAGCCCAGGGCTAGTCGGATACGCCACTGTGACTTGGCGACCGAGAGTGCTTATGCTTCTCTGCGATCAGACTCTAGATTTGAGGCTTGACTCAAACTGGGCGAACGAAAAATCGCTCACTCAGATGAGACTGCAAGTTGAGCAAGTATTCGATCTATCCTTTATTAGGTCGCAAGTGACTCGATGAGCCAGGTTTCACAAAAGGTCTTTTCGCTAATCACTGACAGTTCAGCACCTGCTCAGTCAATAAATTCATTCGAACCAGGATATAGAGCACGTAAGTACCACAGTCAGTACTCACCCGAAGAATAGTCACGAGCCAGAAATAAGAGGAGTTCAGACTTACCGGTGATGCCAGTAATTTGGATTTCTTATTTGGGTTGCAGGTTCAGGAGTTCGGAATGGGGCTCATATAGAGGTGAAAGAATAAATTGCTCCTTACCTTACAAATGACAGTTACCCATTGCCACCGCATGACAGCTGAGCTTCTTTTTGTATTACAAAAATACATTATTAAGTGTAAAAGCCTTCAAATACCGAACCCTGGGAGCTTAACAATGAATTGCTCTGCGGCGAAGAAGGCTCCAGTTAATAATTTGTTTCACTACTGTTACTCGGAAAGGCCTGACTTAGCTAGTTCATCTTGGCTTCCGCAACTATTTTAAGTACAGAAACATTAACTACTGCCGTATACACTCTGTTAATAATTCACTCCAAGAAGAGCGCTGAAAGCCACTACAACAAACACTTTACTAATTTGAATTCCGCTGACGGAGACGGGAATATCGCGCAAGACGCGTTTATCGTGTAGAGTCACAGCCACTAACCTAGCTAGAATGCAATCAATTCAATGAGTCGGCATTGTAGTCACCGACCATTGAACGCCTAAAAATTCAGAGCTGAAAACCTCTGCGCATTGGGCGATTTTGGGCTCGACCAGCGGCGACTGAGCATAATGTTCCTTATCAGACTCTTGTAACAACGCACCTCTTCGGTATCGCCAATGGTGCTTACTCTCCACAACAGTGGCACACCCCATGGGCCATGGTCAAAAACCGAATAGATATCGCGAAAGCCTCTGCGACATTTGTTGTGAGAATTCAGTCAAATGGACATTCTAACTAATCAACTTCGTGCCCGACGATTGAACAAAGCGCTGCGTTTACTAGGGTAAGATCTAGCTCTATACCTTTATTCGGTAGATAGTCGAATGCAATAATCTTGCTAGTTCTTGGGGTAAATCGCATGCGCGACGTTATGAGATTGATATCCAAACGCTCTTTCAAGAGAGCTAGAGCATTTGAGCTATTCGAGACATAGACGAACTGAAATGCCGCAGTTTTCGCCGGACGATATTGTGCCACTACAGCCAGTCCAGATTTGGCGAAATCATCTAAACCGCGAGGCTCTACCGACGAGCCGAGATTCTTATTAGCTGCCGGATAGGCATTAAAAAACCAGTAATCACTTTGCCTGTCTATATAGCTCCAACCAACATGATTGACTGGAATGACACAGCTGGTAGCCCTCACCTTCATTCTCTGCACAGCGGCCAGCAATAACGCCGGGCTCGGAGAACTGCTGATCATCACGGTGTGGTCATCTGGAATAGTGAGGTAAAGGTGCAGATTGCGAGGAAACCTGGGCGATTGCGCCTCCCACACTTGATTGGCACCCAACATGTAATGCCTCAGCGGTCGCGAAAGCAAGTCTGCGGAAAGCTCTTTTTTGATAGGCTCCTTAAACTCGACAATATCTACATCAGGCCAGCAGTCAATTTTCATCTTTGGGTCTACGGCCGAATAACTTTTCATGTCGGCAGCTGTAAGCTCTAGAACTTGCGATCCGCGCACACTCGTGGAAATAGTCTTGCCACATATGGCGCTTCGGGCTGGGCTGCTACTATCAGCGAGAAACTGACTTATGTTGCCACCTGCAGAACCTTGCATAAATTCCAGGAGAGAACCTGAGCGTGAATCGGACGGCTCAGCGCTGTCGTCCTTTGCACAATGAACCGGCCCATTGATGCAGCGGATTTCAACCGTACCTGGCGGCAACCAGCGCAAAATAGTGTCTGCTGTGGCGGGTGCTGCCTGCGAAGAAAACGGAACGACAAGCATAGCGCCAAGGCAGATACAGGTGGATTTGATTGAGCGAAACACCTTATGTAGCACCACACACTCCAACTGACTGCGAATTTGACCAAGCCTGATAAAGCGAGCCGATACGGAGAAGCGCGCATCACTGTTAGAGGTTAGCACTTTCAGCTACCCTCCAACGAGAGCAGCCAACACTTCAAGAGGTGTGGCAAATGAATTTGCGCAACTCATAGTTTTGAGATGGGATACTATCAAGGTCTGGCTGCCCTAACTGCATTGAGCTATGCTTAGGCTAGACGCCTGGAGCTGCCATGGAATTTATACTCCCATCTATTCTTTCGATATTCTTGGCACCTTTTTTTGGCTTAGGATGCGCGATAATGGCTGTTCTCGGCCTTTGCCTGTTCCGAGCTGTTAAGAAACGTCCTCCTTTCAAAGACGTCTGGCTAATAGCAATTGCAGTATCTGTAATTTGCACAGCGGCCGCTCCGTTCGTCTTGGTTTTGGGCTGGGCCACTGCAATTGATGCAATTAAGCGTGCTGAAAGAGAAAAGGCCATATCAACTTCCCGAGAATTTTGGCAGGCATTCAGCTCTATAGAGAAAGACCTGCATGACGTAAAGTCCGAGGATGGCCCTGTCTATCAAAAATTGAAGCTTCAGCTGGATAAGTATCTGTGGCCTTCCACTGTCATTGTTGGAGCGCGACACGGCAATGTAAGGGAATTGTCTTTCAAGGATCTTGATATCAAAAGCTATGCTGTAAGGCCGAATAGTTCGAAACTAATTACTTCCATGGCGCTAATTAACTGTGCAGAATACGACCAATTTGACAACTGGTTAATTGGCTCTGGATTTGATAAGCCGTATATCTGTGACAGCGTTTTTACGCATTTGTACAGTGGTCCAAATAAGTATTTCGCTAAAGACGTTCTGTTCTCCGCTAAACGCACTGGAAAGCGGATCAACGTTGACGTATACACCGATATTGATACTAAGCCAGCCTTTGATAATCCCCCGCCAGTAACAGATTTTTTAAAGCGCAATCTGGGAGGACAATTCTTTTATCTTGTTCTTGGTGACGTAAAATTTCATCCGCTTTCCGAAAAAAGAGAATGTACTGTCCAGCCTATAGACAAGATACATCAAGCCTTTCTTAGCTTGCTAACCCCATCCGAACTAAAATCACTCGAAGCAAAAGTTACGGATAATATGTGTGTGCAATTGGTGTCTTCAGGAGATAGCAGGTACCACAAGCAATTCAAAAATCCGCATTTAAAATCTACGGTACCTGAAGAACCCTCCAGATACTGACCTTGCTTCAAATGTTGAGCCTGTCATCACGAGAGGGCACACAGTACAAGGCGCACTGACGCCTTTTAGCCGAGGTCCTATAATCACCGTTCTGATCAAGAAATCAATAGCCCGCTAGTACTTGCCTAGCAACACTCATCTCAGTTATTTTTTCTGAGTCATGGACGACTGTGACACCACACAGCTTTAAAGTTACTTCGAAAATAAAGTGAGCAGGCAGCAAAAATAGAAGTGACAATTCAATTCTAAATGGTGCCTGTTCGCAAAGAAACAAAGCTATTGATAGAGATCAGTCTCTGTCCTCAGATTGCACCGAATATCTTGGCTTTGCCCAGTTGCGACAAGAAGTTCATCCTTCCAATGGTTTCGCGCCAGAGAAACAAGGAACTCGGATATGTTCTTGGTCGTCGATGACCCAATATAGCGCCAGTTATCCTTCATGGTAGGACTTGGAGAAGAAGGATCCTTAGGGCCGCGCTGCCAGGCAATTTGGTCTATCTCTAGCCCTCGTCGGTTATATGAATTGAGCAGCCCAAGACCTATATCTTTGACCACATCATAAGGATCCGCCTGCCCGATCAAAGAGCGAGAAACGCCAATAATATAGTGCGCGCGCCGCTTGTTATAGAGCGGATGATTTTCAAATATGTCGAAGCGTCCGCAAAAATAGTCATCGTAAGTATCAGCGATTGGCTCAAAATTTATTTCAAAAAGCCGCCCAGAAAGAGACTTAATCACACCGGGGGCATACCCAGACTCCAGTAAATGTCGATTTACGATGCCGACAAGGAGACCGTTAAGCGTTAAGCCTTGGCGAGATGCCTGGGCTGCCAATTGTCTATGAAATTCGTCTGGCAGCCGTAGCGTCAGGTTCTTGCTCTTTTCATCAACTCGCCCGTCGACATTTTTTGAAGGCATTTTGCTACCACTTTTCCGCATTAGTTATAGTACTATTTATCCTATACTATTTTGATGAACTCGTGTCAATTGAATTAATACAGCTATCAAACATAAAACAAGCAATAGTAGAATTAGTAATAATTTGCGGCGCAAATTATCGAATTCGCCGCAAAACCTTCAATAGCGACCATCGCAGCGTTTTGAAGGTATTTTGCCATCAAAAAATAGCAGCAAAAATAGCATGGGTATTATCCCACTAAATTGATGCATTAAGCCGTATGATATAGTTATAGCGCACAAACACAAGACGTACTGTAGTAGGATAAGTCGTTTCATGCGGCGTAAATCAGATAATTCGCCGCATAATTTGAAGGATTGTAGTGTACATCCATGAACTGACTGAGTGGCCTAATTTTCACTGGGACGAAAATCGTCTCAAACCTCTCCTAGCGGAAGTAACCCGCCTTCAAAAAGAACTGTTTGAAGATCTAAGGCACTCTTGCTTCGATGATGTTGGAAGTTCGTTACGGGACGAAGCCGCCCTCGAGATGCTCACTCAAGAAGTGGTCAAAACAAGCGACATTGAAGGCGAAAAGCTTAACAGCGATCAAGTGAGATCTTCGATTGCGACTAAACTAGGATTGAACGTTGGCGGGCTGCGCTTAGCGCAGGGTCAACCTAATAGAAATGTTGACGGAATCGTCAATGTTGTTCTGGACGCAGCGCATAGATGGAAAGAACCATTAACTGCAGAACGACTCTATAGCTGGCATGCCTTGTTATTTCCCACTGGCTACAGTAACTTTGGCAAGATTACTGTTGGCCAATGGAGAGACGGACCTATGCAGGTAGTTTCCAGTCCATTCAACAAACAAAAGGTGCACTTCGAAGCACCCGAATCAAATCGATTGCCAGATGAGATGGAAAAATTCACAACTTGGTTTGAAGCATCAAACTCCCTGCACCCGGTCTTAAAAGCAGGAATTGCCCATCTTTACTTCGTTACCATTCACCCTTTCGACGATGGCAATGGCCGAATCGCGAGAGCTATAGCCGATCTTGCAATGGCGCGAGCCGATGGCGTTGACCAGCGCTTTTACAGTATGTCCGCTCAGATTAAGTCTGATCAAAAACAATATTACATAATTCTTGAAAAGACTCAGAAAGGAACTCTCGACATTACCGAGTGGCTTGAATGGTTTCTTGATTGCTTATGCAATTCTCTCCAGTGGGCTCAATCAGCACTACAGGCTGTTATTAGAAAGGCCAGAGTGCTACGACGAATGGAGAAGCTAGACCTTAATGAGAGGCAGCAAAAAATCATGCTGAAGTACTTGAATGGTGAATTTGGCGAACGCCTTAACACAGCGAAGTACAAGAATTCAGCAAACTGCTCGGCCGATACGGCCAATCGAGACCTTAAGTATTTAGAAAAACTCGAGCTTTTAGAGAGAATTGGCCAGACAAAAAGCACTGCTTATAGTATCAAAGACCTATCGAGGGAGTAGCAGCCTACAAGCGAGTATGGGCCAAGACTCTGCAACCTTTAGACAACGGCTGATAAGCCTGATTATGATTCATTGCAAACAGCAAGTGACTAGCAGATGCTGTTGAAAAACCAATGAGATAGTTCATCACTCGGGGCTATACTGGCGTCAGTCAAACGCGCTCAATACTACGAGAAACTCAGAATGCCCAAACAATCAATAAAACCAAACGCGCTGAAAAAGCTTGAGGCCGAGGTGGCACTAACAGATTTGGCATTGACGATTGCAAATGAGGAAATCGAGGATCGAGCTACCTACGCCCGGCAATATTTTGTCGCGGCCGATGATCAAGAAAAGGAAAGGCTTGTGTCTTCAATCACTGACTTCATCAAAGACGGAGACCAGGAGTTATCAATTGCCTGCGCAGCATTAGGAGTGCCTGAGGCTATCTACCATCAGATAAGAACCAAGCAGCAACTTCGAAAATTAGAATTAGGCAGGTAGAGTAGGCGGTGAAGCGGTATTGCAAAAACCTCAACTACAAATTAGCAGACAAGCGTTTGACTGGCTGTGCCTGCTCTCAAGTCACCTCAAGGCTTTAATGCCCCAAGCTGACGGGTACTACTCAAATGACAGCCTTGTTCGAGAATTTGCATATAGCCTGCGACACATTCGCAGCTTGAAGCTTTGGTGGGACTAGACTTCTGATGATAGGTGTTATGAATAACCGGATCTTTTCTGTATTGTGTGCAATAGGTTTTTCGATTTTTCTTTTGCCTAGTGCGCTAGCGCAAGAAGCGACTTCGAGTTCTTCTGGCTCCGGCAGCACTTTGGTTGAGGCCAAGGCGAAACTCAACAGTCAAATATTGGAAGCGAGAAAATTGGGTATTGGTACTAAGCAACTTGAAGGTGGCATTAGCGAGGCCGACGCGGAACTTAATAGCGGTAAGCCTGAGAAAGATTTGGTGAAGCGTCTAGAAGCTCTGCATGACGGAATGCGCCGTCATATGGAAGAGGTGGTTCTACTCAAGGCTGGCGTAAAAAATGGCTTTGTCTCAGCAGCCGATCGAGAGAATTGGGGTGCAGAAACCATTTTTATGGCCAAGTTTGAAACGGCTATCAAGAAGTTGTGGATGCCACCGAAATTCGAAGGCAACAGACGAGTAGTGGTTCGCTTTGATATTTTGAGAAACGGAACAATCACAAAACTAAGCGTGACTCAGTCTTCCGGAGTGCCAGCTCTCGATCAATCTGCCTTAACTGCAATCAGAAAGCTGTCACCTGTTAATCCTGCTCCTCAGACGGCTCTCAGAGAAGGCAGCGTGGCACTAGAATATACCTTTCAATACAATAAGCCCAATGGCTCGAAGTAGAACGATTATAACGATCCTCGTAATCAAACCGGTGGGCTCTTTGCCGGTTGCAGTTTTGAACTCTCAAAACTCAACTGTAGCTGGTGCTTTAGCAAATTTGAATTACAAATCTCGCGCCAAAAATTCACTTATTCTGGCGCGCAGCTGATTTTCTTTTACCGGCCAGCTCCGACAGAGGGCTGGTCTTTAGACAGCGCCTGATCAATTAGAGCGTATATTGTTGGATCGTCAGACTTGCTTTCGATTGCGGTTTTCCACGGCAGTTGCATCCATGGACTATCTGGATCTCTCAGTAGACGCTGCTTTATCAACAAAAGATTGGGTGCCTCTCTGAGGCTTTTTCCATGCCACCAGAAATCACGGCCTATGAGATATTCGTTAGCCATCTGCTCCCAGCTTGTGTAAAGCTCTTGCAGACGTTTTGCAATGGGCATCATCAGCTGCCAGGCCTCACTTTCGCTGAGATATCCAGCCTGGTATCCCCAGCGACAAAGACAGATGTAGCGACAATAGTCCCAAGCCAGAATCCCTCTTTCGCCAAATTCAGGACCATGTTCCCTAACCAGCTCGACGGCGTTGTCATAGTCCTGCGCATTGTTCCAGTCACGTTTGAAAGATAGAAGTAATTGGTCCGAGTTGGAGACTTTTTTCATGCCCTCCCAGCGAGTATTGTGCCCTTGGTGCACAAGTATTTTTAGCTGCGCCAGCAGAGTCTTCCTGTCATTAACGTCCCAAGAATTCGGCAATAATTTTTCTCTTTGCTTTTTCCGAAATGCTTCTGTTAATTCAGCGCCAGCTAAGGAATTGAAACCTTGATGATTTTGACTAAATAGAAATGCCGTACATGCGAGAGCCCACCGCCTATCTGGGGCACTAAGTTTATTACGCTGGTCGAATTCTAGGTTGTCAATCTCATGCAGCCTACTCTGATAAGCGACAGGATCACTCAGGCTGGCCGCTTTTTGAAGGTCCTGGCGAGCCAGATCAAATTGGCCCAATCGCAAATGCGCCTCGCCTCTGCTAGCATATGCTTGACTATTATCAGGCTCTGAAGAAATGGCTAAAGAACTGTCTTCGATAGCTTTCCTGTACTGGCATTCATAAATCTCAATAGCGGCCTTGAGGGTTAAAAGTATTGAATTTTTAGCAGAGAGCTTTAGCCCCTCGTCAACTTCGCGCATTGCTTCAACGCTCTTACCTTGACGAAGCAGCAATTGGCCTTTTTCTATATTGCTCATCAGGGCCTGAAGGTTGGTTTTGCTTATGCCGCTCTTTGACTCTTGCTCGCTGCTATACCAGTCCTTTATCTCCGAAAACGATTTACCGGGAGCATAACCCAGCGCAGCTGCAGCAGCCAAATCCTTTGAGGCCAAATCCTTTTTGCCGAGCTTCTCATAGGTTTTACCTCGATATTGCAGCGCTTCGAAATTTTTTGGCTCTAATTCGATGGCTTTGTTCAAGCATGACAGGGCCTTTTGATACTGCGCGCAATTAAAATAGCTGGCACCAGCTATGCCCTGGGCGGCAGAACTGTTGGAGTCAAGACTGACTGCTTTCAGACTGTCCCTCAGTGCATTCTCATACTTGCCCAATTCAAGATAAGCGGAACCCCTGTTGGTCAATGCAGCTGATGAGTTGGGATGGAGCTCAAGCGCTTTGCTGAGTGTTGCAATGGCTGAGTCGAATTTCTTTAGGAGAAGAAGATTAGAACCTCGCGTCATGTTGAATTCATAGTGTTTTGTGCTGTAGTGCATTGCTTCGGCATTCTTAAAGTCAGCTTCAGCGGCTTCGTTGTTTCCCAAAAGAAAATTGGCTAGTGCTCTCAAGGCAAACAGATCGCCTGAGTCTGGCTTTTTCTCGATCTCTTTGTTTATCAAAGGCAGCTTGAGCCGTATTTCTTGTATTTTGCGTTCCCGATCGTTGCTCTGGGCGTAGACATGATCGCTAACGCCATTACCAGCAGTGGCAAGAAGACCTAGAAGAATTGACTTAATCAATCTATTTCGAAAACGGTCTCTTTTCTTCACTTTAAGTATCCTGTTAATAGTCTGATCAGAGCTTTACATCATAATCATGGCCGAATTGTACCACTCGCTCCTCTGGCTACCAGATATGCCGCACATTCAAGTTACAGCGGCGAACTCTCTTTGAGGCATGACAACGATTGGCGTTTACGTGAAACTGAACGCTAATCGTTGCATTGCCACATAACCATCCGACCTTTAGTAGAAGCGGTAGCAGTCGCTCTTCAAACATTGGAGGAGTAGAATGGTATTTACTAAGCAAAAGGCAACGGCACCGATTGGGCAACAATGAACTAGAGCGTTTCATGCAAACCATTGCGGCACTTGAGAGACAATATGGCCGCGTGCCAACTATTCGTGAAATTGCCAGCGAACTTGGCGTTAAACCAATGCAGGTGCGAAGTTTCATCAACAAAAATCTAGTGTCTGACAAAATCGACGGCACCTCTGTTTTTCACGCGAGTCTGCGAGAAGAATTACTGACTCCCGTAGAGTCTTCATCG
>Ga0172380_10000836_pt1 | contig 55947 bp, 52 predicted proteins | sample Leawe162metaG_FD_119747 | JGI IMG/M metagenome (GOLD analysis project Ga0172380, IMG submission 119747) | Leachate microbial communities from a municipal landfill in Southern Ontario, Canada - Leachate well 162 metaG | ecosystem: Engineered > Solid waste > Landfill > Unclassified | place... | reverse complement strand
AATGCACCACACAAATGATCAAGATATCTTTGCAAGTCGTCGTACATTTCCATCGCCGTCTCCTGTCGAACAAAGATATCTCTTTATCGGCAGATCGGCGGATTTATTGACACAGTCAAACTAAGGAGTGATACATGAGCAAGCTGATCCGCATTGTCGCGTTTTGCGCGTATGCCGTTTGTGCTGCCGCATGGGCGCAAAGCCAGACGCCGGTCGGCCTGGCGCTGGAAATCAACAACGGTGAGGGTGCCCCGCTCAAGCTCAAGACCGGCCAGGAATTCTTCATCAACATCATCGACATCCGCGAACATCTCAAAACCGCCAGCGATGCCGGCGTAGCCGGACTGAAGCAATCGGCGTTGCTCACCGGGTTGTCCTGGGACAGCATGCGCAGCGAGGAAGAATTCGCCGACCTCGCCAATCCCGACGGTTCCTTCACCCGTCGCCGTTTTTACACGGCAGCGGCCTGGATGAAGCAGTCGAGCACCTTCACCATCACCCCGCTCGATGCCAAGGGCGCCGCGACGGCCAAGCCGGTCGTGATCAAGCTGGGCAAGGATACGGCCGGCAAGTTCGCCGACAGCATGTTCATCAATCGGCTGCGCGCCATCCAATGGACTTACGACTGCCCGTCTCTGACCAGTTGCGCCGGGGCGAAAGCCTTTGAGGAGGAGGCCTTGTTTGAACTCCGCCATGCCAAGCTGCCCGCAGAAAAACTGGTGTTGCCGGGCGAGACCGCCGCACTGCAGGTGCGCTGGTCATTGCAGCCCGCCAAGGCGATGCTGATACCCGTGTCATTCACGACCAATCCGGAATACGCCTACGGCTATGCCATAGACATTGCCACCCTGACACCGCCGCGGGCCGACGGCACCTATGCACCCGGCACGAACCTGAGCTTTCGCATGACGCAACTCGACGGCGCCGGCAAGCGCCTGCATCCGCAAGGCGTCTTGCCGACCTTCAACGAGTTCCGCGACGGCAAGAATGTCGCCGGTCTGCAGTATTACCGTGGCTTCGAGGAGCCTGCCGTGGCCTACTACCGGCGCAAGCACCGCGAGCGCATGCTGATGGCCCAGATCATCGGCCCGGTGCACCAGCTCGAGCCGATCCGCAGCATCGTCCAGCTCGAGGACTTTCTCGGCAACAACGTCACGCAGTTGGTTGGCCGTCCCGAGCGCGACGGCATTTATTCGGAATTCCAGCTGTTCCCGCCCTCCAATGACCTATTCGGCGGTGCCTTCGATCCCAAGCATGCCGGCTGGGCAGTCCCCGTCACCGACCAGTTCACTTTCCACGTGCCCAACAACGCCGTGCCTGGCACCTATTACGTCACGGTAAAAGGCCGTCGCGTCTATCTCGGCGAAGACATCCCGGCGAGCAAGACCATCGCCATCCAGATCGGCACCACACAACGCACGGAACCCCGCCTGACGGCCACCAAGTGCACCGAGTGCCACAAGGAGGGCAGTTCGCTTGGCCTGCTGCTGCATGGCAACGACAATCTGGCGGCATGCAACGGCTGCCACTCGCCGCTGTCCTTCGAACCGGACAATGAGGCTTATGTGCGCATTCACTTCATCCACTCGCGCTCCGATCGCTACACCAGGCCTTTGTCGCGCTGCGCCTCCTGCCACCAGGAACGCACCAGCATCCAGCGCGCCAGCAAGGCGGCCTGCCTGTCCTGCCACACCAGCTATCCGGCTTCCCATGTCAAACGTTCCGGGCCGGTGCGCAGCATCTACGTGGGCGGGCACCTCGAGTCGTTCCAGAGTTGCGCCGAGAACTGCCACAAGGGCCACATCGGGAGCGGGTTTTAGAAAGGCTCGGAAGGACAGTAGCGTGCTTGAAGCCTGATTCTGCTGTACCTGCCAACACACCCGCCTGTGTGTTTTAGCTCGGATTTAAGTAGAATTTGATTCAGATGACAGGCAGACCCAGCCGATTGCGGTTGTCTATGTGACTGGCGTTGATGAGGCGCAAGAGTTGAATGTTCGGCCTCATTGCAGTTAGACTTTCAATGGCAGTTGCCTGATCAGGACGGCGAGTCAAGAATGAACGCAAACAAAATTCCCCACTACTTGAAAGCGCTCGTCTTTTTAGTGGTTCTCGCCAGTGGATCGGGGCAAGGGTTCGGACAGGAGTTTGCTGCGGAAGGATTCAGGGGAATTCCCTGGAAAAGCGATCTGGGTCGGCGCAACGACATGGTCTTCCATGAAAAATCGAAGAGCACGGCCTATTTCACCCGGCGTGGGGAGTCCCTCAGACTGGGTAACGGGGATCTGGTCAATCTGTATTATGGCACCTACAAAGGGCAGTTCTATCTCGTCCTGGCTCAGTTCCAGGGCAGCAACGATCGGGAGAAAATCAAGTACGTTCTCTTCAAGGAGTTCGGCAAGCCCTACAAACCGGACGAGGATCGACTGGATTATGTCTGGACAAAGGGCGATACGACAGCAACGCTGATGTACGACAACAGAACCAAGACCGGAACCCTTATCTATACCTACGATCCACTGGATCGAGAAGCCAGCCAATCCATACCGAAAGGGAAAGCAGAATGAGACGAAACTGGACGATGTGGCTGATCATGGCCTGTCTGGCGGGTTGCCAAGCCGGGACACCGACCGAAGCCACCAAGGCGAGCGGCTCTCTACCGGGCAAGGCGGATGGTGGACTCAAAATCATGACGGATGAAGACATGAAGAAGCTGCAGGCAGAGCGTCCGGAAATGATTCAGCGATCATCTCCCCTGGGCGAGGAGAAGGATCCTGTAGAGGCATTGCGCAAGCAAGCGAGCGGCAAGTAGCGCTGAACAATCCGGTGGCGGCTATTCCGGCTTCGCTCCGACGATGACCTTCCTGGTCCTCCTGGTTCTGGCCATCCTTCTGGTACTGGCGGTGCGTTCCTTTTCCCGCTACAGGCAGGAACAGCGTGCACTCAACGATGGATTGCGGCAAGCAGTTACACAGCGAGGGTGGCGGTATGAGGACCGCCCGGTACGAGGCGTGGAGACCCGGATCAGAGGTGAGCGGGATGGCGTCACCTGGACACTGGAACAACACAATCCTGCGGCGGCGGATGATCTCACGACGCCCACCTGGGTCTGGCTGGAAGATGCGACCCTTTGCGGTGACATCGAACTCATGCTGCTGGACCCGCTCAGCGCCGATGCCATGAGGGGCGCACTGGGCGAAGCGGTGATCCGAATCGCCGAGAAATCTCTGGAACAGATCGGAGGATCGGGGACCAACCTGCGTCAATTTTTCGAGCGTGCCCGGGAAAGCATATTGCTCGATTCGACGCTTCAAGCCCGCTTCAAAGTGCTGACACTCGACGCCGGTTTTTCGAAGCATCTGCTTGATCCTGCAGCGGAACAGGCATTGCTGGAGTGGCCGGATGCCCGCGTCACCGTGCAGGCAAGCCGCCACAACATCATTCTTCGCCTGACCTGCGCAGAACTGGATACTGATGATCTCAGACGTCTAGTCGATCTCGGCACATTACTGACGCTGAATGTGCGACGCGCAGCGCCGTTGTCTTGACGCGGCTGGCGCATTCCTGGCCAAACCCCGCAGGCCGGTATGGAAGAGGTCATCGAGTGGGAAGTTATGACCGGGGAATGGCGAGGCTCAATGAGCTTGCCGACAGGAAGCGGCTCAGAAGGCCGGCTTCTCCCCGGCGGCGTTGTAGGCCGCAACGCCGTTCATGATCTCCTGCTTGGCCTCTTCGACGCCGACCCAGCCAGACAGCTTGACGAACTTGCCCGGCTCGAGATCCTTGTAGTGCTCGAAGAAGTGGGCAATCTGATCGAGCACGATCTGCGGCAGGTCGCGCACATTGACGACGTTGCGATACATCGGCGTCAGCTTGTCCACCGGCACCGCCAGCAGCTTGGCGTCGTCGCCCGCCTCGTCGGTCATCTTGAGCATGCCGATCGGGCGGCAGCGCACCACCACACCCGGCGGCAGGGCGAACTGCGACATCACCAGCACGTCAACCGGATCGCCGTCGCCAGCGATGGTGTGGGGAATGTAGCCATAGTTGCAGGGGTAGTGCATGGCGGTCGACATGAAGCGATCAACAAAAATGGCGCCCGAATCCTTGTCCACCTCGTACTTGATCGGTTCGGCATGCATGGGAATTTCAATGACGACATTGAAATCGTTGGGGAGGTCTTTGCCCGAAGGCACGCGCTCAAGGCCCATGGCGGCATCCAAGTGAGTGGAAAGCACGATTATAACGGCAGGGTGTTGCACGGCTCAGGTGAATCGACTAAGCTCGTCAGCACCTTGCTACCTGCTCTGCCCGCGCCCGGCGCGGGCTGTTTTTTACCCTTGAGGAAACATGAGTTTCTCCGACGATTATCTTAGCCAGCTCAAAACCTTTGCCACGCGTTGTCCATTGCCGCGCATCCGCAATCTGCACCTGCCGCCGCGGCTGTCGCCAGGGGACAGCCGCGCTGAATTTTGCGCGCTGGAACTTGAAGACGGTTCAATAGGACTGACCTACGTCCTGCTCGGCGACACGCTCGAGAAACTGCACAGCGACATCGATCATCTGAATCTTCCCGGCGCCGATTCCCTGACGGTGGCCTATGGTTATGCGCAGGATGTCGGCATCGCCAAGACTGTCGGCTTTGCCGCAGCCAATGCACTGAGCCGCTGCCTGTTCGACCGCGCCGGTTTCCGCCCCAACCCCTGCGCGGACTCCATCGGCGAGATGAATCCACAAGCGGGGGAACAGATCGGCATGATTGGTCATTTCAAGCCTTTGCTGGGTCGCGTCACGCAAAGCGGCGCCCGGCTCACCATCATCGAGATGAAAGCCGAACTGGTCGGTGAGCACGACGGCTATCGGGTGACGCTGGATGGAACGGAACTCGAACAATGCACGAAGATACTGTCCACCGGCACGCTGCTGCTCAACGATACGCTCGACCGCATGCTCGGCTACTGCCGCAATGCGCAGTGGCTGGCGCTGCTCGGCCCCACCGCCGGCTGCCTGCCCGACGCGCTGTTCGCGCGCGGCGTGACCCTGCTGGGCGGCAACTGGATCACCGACGGCCCGGCCTACATTGCTGCGCTCAGAAGCGGTGAACCGACCAGTGCCCATTCCTACAAGTTTGCCCTGAATCCCGCCAATTACCCGGGCTTTGATGCGCTTTTGCAATGCATCCGGTAGAACTGACATGAACACTCCGGTCCGGCTCAAGGGCGCTCCCAATTTTCGCGATTTCGGTGGCCACGCCACCACGGATGGACGACGTGTCAAGCGCAGCAAACTGTTCCGCTCGGAAGCATTGCACGCACTGCCGCAGGAGGACCACGCGCTGCTGGCCGAGTTGGACATCCGTCTGGTCTGCGACCTGCGCAGCGACCTGGAACGCTCGCGCCGACCGGCGCACTGGCCCGTGCCTCTCGCACCGACCCTGCTGCACATGGAGGTGAATGTCGATTTGCGCGCTGAAAGCTGCGAATTGTCCGACATGCTGCGCGCCGATCCCAGCGCACATGGCGCGCACCGGATGATGCTGCATGCCTACCGTTATATTCCCGACGGTCTGCTCAGGCACCTGGGCAAATTTTTCGAAGCGGCTACTAGCGCGGAACCCGCCGCAGAACCCGTCGCAGTGTTGCTGCATTGCTCTGCGGGCAAGGACAGGACGGGCGTGTTCGCAGCCCTGCTGCTGTTGCTCCTGGGTGTGAAAAGAGAAAGCGTGCTGGCGGATTATCTGGCAACCAACCAGTGCGACATCATCGACCGGCTCGAAGCTGCCCTGGGACAGCTGCTCGAGACGGTGCTGGGTCAGACACCGGCGCCTGAGGTGGTCAAGCTGGTTGCCGGCGTGCGCGAGATCTATCTCGAAACCGCGCTCGATGCCATCAGCGCACGCTACGGTTCCATCGAGGACTATCTCGCCTGCGCCGGAGTCAACCGCGAGCAGATTCAAAAATTTCGTTCACGGCTGATCGAGTAAAATTGAATCGCAACTTCGCGCTAGATGCCGACGCAAACTCATGAGTAACTCCGCAGAGACGGCTCTGAAGATTCTGGTGGTCGAGGATGATCCGGGCGACTTCGGTCTGGTCAGGGCAAATGTGCGCCTGGCCAAACTCGAACACGGCAATGACGCTCTGATCTGGGCCAGGAGCCTGGCCGATGGCATCGCACAGGGGCAACGACTCGGGGCCGACGTGGTTCTGCTGGATCTGTCCCTGCCCGATTCAAACGGTCTGGCCACGGTGCAGGCGATGCGCGCCGCCCTGCCCGATACGCCCATTGTCGTGCTGACCGGACAAGACGAATCGACGCTGAGCACCGCTGCGCTTGAAGCAGGCGCACAGGATTATCTGGTCAAGTCGCATTTCGATCACGATGCGCTGGGCCGTGCCATTCGCCATGCACGGGTACGCGGTAAACTCGAGCAACAGTTCCTGCTGCATCAGCAACATCTCGAGGATCTGGTCCAGCAGCGCACGGCCGCCCTCTCGATCGCCAAGGAAGTTGCCGAAGCGGCCAACCGGGCCAAAAGTGTATTCCTTGCCAACATGAGCCATGAACTGCGCACGCCGATGAACGCCATCATGGGCATGACCGACCTGGCGCTGCGTCGTGCGACCGACCCCGAGCAAATCAACCAGCTCGGCAAGGTCAAGAAGGCCTCACAGAATCTGCTTTCCATCATCAACGACATCCTGGATATCTCGAAAATCGAAGCGGAACGCCTCACGCTTGAGGAAATCACGTTTCGAATCGGGGATCTGACGGAGAACCTCACCACCCTGATGGCTCAGCGTGCCACCGAAAAGGGATTGAAGTTCACCATCGAAATGGATCCGTCCCTGGCCAGGCGCAAGGTTGAGGGTGATCCGCTGCGCCTGGGACAAATCCTGCTCAATCTCACCGCCAACGCCATCAAGTTCACCGCCTCCGGCGAGATCAGCGTGCGCACCCTGGTGCAGGAAGACCAGCCCACTGCCCTGCAGCTGCGTTTTGAAGTGCGGGATACGGGTATCGGCATTGCCGCCGAGGATCAACAGCGCATCTTCTCTGCCTTTCAGCAGGCGGATGGCTCCATGACGCGCAAATATGGCGGCACCGGCCTCGGGCTGGCGATCAGCAAGCATCTGACCGAATTGATGCAGGGCGACATCGGTGTCGAAAGCCAACCCGGCAAGGGCAGCCTGTTCTGGTTCACCGTCAGGCTCAAACAGCAGAAAGAACAGCAAGCTAAGCAGCCACCGGTGAGCCATGCGAATGCCGAAGAGGAATTACGCAAACGCTATAGCGGTAGCCGCATTCTGGTGGTCGACGACGACGCGATGAATCGCGAAGTGGCCGCCGTCCAGTTGGAAGCTGCGGGCCTGATCGTGGATGTTGCGGATGACGGCACCGTCTCACTCGACATGGTGCAGCGGACGGCTTATGCAGCCATCCTCATGGACATGCAGATGCCGACACTGGATGGACTCGAAGCAACACGGCAGATTCGCGCTCTGCCCGAGTACCGGCACACGCCGATCGTTGCCATGACCGCCAATGCCTTTGCCGAGGACAAGGCACGCTGCAGCGAAGCGGGAATGAATGATTTTCTCATCAAGCCCTTCGAACCCGAAACCTTGTTCGAAACCGTGCTCAACGCTCTGAGTCGGCGCGACATCTAACTCCGCAGCAGCGCTGCCCTCCCTGAAATCATCGTTCAAAGTGTGAGTTGAATCACACTCCTGGCAATTCATTCCTCAAACGCGAAAAAACCCTGCCGTTTAGTGAGTTGGCTCACTTCGTCGACTAAAGAAGTTGCGAATAATGCCTATCGACGAAAACACAATCCCGTCACTTGATGAGAGCCTATCCGTGAATACGCAGCAACATATTTCTCAATAAAGCGGGCTTCGTGTCGATATGACTACAGTGGAAACAGCTTCTCCCCGGACATGACGAATTCTTCCCTCAATGAAACAGAACTTTTCGAAAGCTGCGTGACGATGGTCAATCGCGTCGCCAGCAGCCTCGCGCGCCATCGCCCCAGTTTCATGGACAGGGAAGATCTGGTTCAGGACGGCATGATCGGGCTGCTGCAAGCGATCCGCTCCCTCGAAGACCGCTACGCTGAAAGACAATTTCTCGCCTATGCCTACCGTCGCATCCATGGGGCGATCGTGGACAACATCCGCGCGCACACATCGCTTTCCCGCAGCGGCTACCGGGAAGCCCGGCTCACGCAAAAAGCGGCTGCGGAAGATCTCGGATCGGTATCGGCGGAAGATCTTTTCTACGCCGACGCTCTGGTCGCCTCGCTATTTGCCCATCATGTTGTCTTCGATGAGGAAATCCATCTCGAAGACACGTATCCGGGGCCGGATGAATACATCTCCGCGTTGCAGACCTATTGCAAAGTCGTCGATGTCCTGCAGAAGACGCCCGAACAGCAGCGCGATGTATTCATTCAGTGCGCGATCTACGACCAGCCGCAGGCCGAAATTGCCTGCCGCCTCAAGATCAGCGCAGGCCGGGTCTCCCAGATCGTCAAGCAGGTGCGCCAGAAGCTCAAGGACACCGTTCAGTAGGTTCAGTAGCGGCAGCGCTACTGCGCGCTGCGCGAAACCGCTTCAAAATAACGGTACTTGTTCTTTCCGGTCTGCTTCGCCACATACATTGCCTGATCGGCGCAACGCACCAGTTGGTCCGCTTCCGCGCCATGCTGCGGATAGATGGCGACGCCGATGCTCGAGGAAACATTCAGCGTGATGTCACCCATGACGAACGGACAGGCTGCGGCCTCCAGCAGCCGAACCAGGATGGGCTGACAATCATCGGGGGTTTCCAGATCGGTCAGCACCGCCACGAACTCGTCGCCACCGATGCGCGCCAGCGTGTCACCTTCGCGCAACGCCGTCTTGAGTGTCTGCGCGACCGCAATGAGCAACTGGTCGCCGACGTTGTGGCCGTGCTTGTCATTCACATCCTTGAAACCATCCAGGTCCAGATAGACGACCGCCACGGAACATTGGCGCCGCTGGCTCTGCAAGATCGCCTGGTGCAGGCGGTCGGCCAGCAGCACCCGGTTGGGCAGATCGGTGAGCACATCGTAATGCGCGATATGCTCGAGCCGTGCCTGATATTCCTTGATCGAAGTGATGTCGGTAAACAAGGCAACATAATTCAGCGTCTTGCCCTCGGCATCCTTGACCGCGCTGATGCTGAGCATTTCCGCATACACCTCGCCGTTCTTGCGGCGGTTCCAGACTTCGCCCACCCAATAGCCCTCACGGATGAGGGTCTGCCACATTTCCCTGTAGTAATCCTCCGGTTGGCGGCCTGAATTCAGAAGCCGCGGCGTCTTGCCCAGGGCTTCCTCGCGCGTGTATCCCGTGATCCGGATGAAAGCCTGATTGACATTGACGATGATTCCCTCCGGATCGGTGATCAGGATTCCCTCGCCGGCATGGGTAAATACATTGGCAGCGAGTTTCAGGTTGGCTTCGCTGCGCTTGCGCTGGGTGATGTCGTGCACGAACGCAAAGAAGCGCTCACCCAGGTCGGGTACATACAGGACACTGACCTCGACATTGAGGATGACACCATCCTTGCGCCGGTGCCGTGCTTCGAACCGGACATGCCCGGTTTCAGCGATTTCGCGGGTGTGCGCAACGGTTTCCTCGGGTGTCTCGTCCGCCTCGATGTCCTGAATTCTCAACTGCAGGAGTTCATCCCGCGTGTACCCGCTCATCTGGCAAATCGCCAGATTCACATCAAGAATCCGTCCTGTCTTGTCTGTAATCCAGAAACCGTCAAGGGAAGCGAGGATGACCGAGTGGTATTGTGCGGTGACAATTTCCGAGCGCTTGCGTTCGGTGATATTCACATGGGTGCCGATCAGACGCATCACCCGCCCTGCAGAATTGCGGCTCAGCGCCTTGCCGCGACCCAGTATCCACTGCCACGAGCCATCCTTGGCACGCATGCGGAATTCCAACTCGAAACTCTGCACACGACCATCAATGCACTCCTCAACGGTGGCGACAGCTCGTTGCCGATCATCAGGATGAACCTGGCTGGACCAGCTTTGACCGCTTGCGGGAATCTCCCCCGGTGCATAGCCCAGCATGCGATAGTAGGCCGGGCTGAAATACGCCGCATCGCTCGCGATATCCCAATCCCAGACGCCATCCGATGTCGCCTCCATTGCCTGCCGGAAACGCTCCTCGCTTTCGCGCAATTGCAAGAACGGGGCACGGACGCCCGTCACAAAAGTGGCCCAGTAGAGCAGACCGTACGAAACAATCTTGAATACGTGACCGAACATGTTCTGGAAGTCGGAGGGTGCGACATAAGCGGTAAACATGATTTCGCCGATGCCCATGAGAAAAGTCGCCAGAGCCAGCAGGTAGTGTTGCACCTTGCCCGAGGCATTCGCCTTCCCCCAGAACCACCATGCAACGCAGAGATCGCCAAGGCAGAGCAGGTATTCGTAATTGGCCTTGAACGGCGTGACGCCCTGGCCTTTGACGAAGGTCAGAGGAAACTCGTCGATGCGATAGGCGCCGAACCAGACCAGAGCACAGGAAATCAAGGCGGCAATTCCAAGCCAGAATATCCGCGGTCCTTGCGGACGCCAACCCAACGCGAGCAGCGCCATGGTCAATAACTCGAAGCTGCGCCCCATCAGCCAGAAAAATATCGCTCGCGGCGTGCTGCCTTCCACCAAAAACAGCGGCATGCCTTCATAGGCCAGCGCATGCATCAGATCGCAACCGGCAACGATCAGGAAGCCGCAGATCAGCAGGTTGGCGGAGCGCATTTGCGGCGCACTGAAGGTGTGCCAGGAAACGGCGACCAACTGCATCGCTATGACGATGGCAAACAGTTCCATCAGCAGATGCAGTGCCAGCATGTTGCTGCCGCCTTGAGTGACATCAACGACACGCGGCACGGACATGCCCGCCACCAGGAGGAGGACGGCCAGCACCGCTGAGGCGATGGTCCTTTGCCTCAATCGGGTTTGATTCTCGTCACGCACCGCGTCAATGCTCAAAGCATATTTCCTTGTTTGCCGGAACAGCATGTACCGAATTCATGGCGCACTGGAAATTTTATGACGATTCTCTGACCTAGCTCAAAACCCGTTACCCTACTAATTTCATGGGGATAGAGCAGCTAAGCTAGCGCCCCAAAATTAACGACGGGCACTAGAATCGGCGGGAATAAAAAACCCGCCAAGTGGATTCCACGTTGGCGGGTAAACTGATCACATGATCAGAGGAGAGGGAGAGTACTTCAACTACGCTTGCAGAATATTCATTCTTTCCATTGCGCGCTGTGAAGTGGATCACAAAATTTGTTTTTTAATCTTCTCGGGAAAGAGTCCCATTGAAAAATAAGGTATCGACGCTGGCGGAAGCGGCTGCCCTGGTGCCATCGGGCGCATCGATCTCGATCGGAGGCTTCACCAGCCAGCGTCACCCGACGGCGCTGCTGCGTGAGTTGATTCGCCGGCAGATCAAGAACCTGATCGTCTATTACCATTCGGCAGGCAGTGACGTGGACCTGCTGATCGGGGCCGGCTGCGTGCGGCGTCTTGAAGGCGCCTATCTGGCGGATGGCGTGTTCGCGCCAGTCGCACCCAACTTCAGGCGCTGCGTCGAATCTCAACGTGTCGAGATCGAGGACTACAGCAACGCCGCCATGATGGCGCGTTTCACTGCAGGTGCGATGGGGCTGCCGTTTCTGCCAACGCGTTCGATGCTCGGCACCGACATGATGGCCGAAAGCAAAGCGCTGGCAATGACCTGTCCCTACACTGGCGAATCGCTCGCGCTGGTGCCCGCGGTGCGCACCGACTTCTGCCTGCTGCATGTGCAGCAGGCGACAGCGAATGGGCTGCTGCGCATCGAGGGGCAGGAGTTCCTCGATGTGCAGCAGGCGCTGGCCGCCAATACCGTCATCGCGACCTGCGAGGAACTGGTCGATGAAGCGGTGCTGCGCGCAGAACCCGAGCGCAACCGGATCCCCGCGTTTGCCGTGCATGCAGTCGTGCCCCTGCCCTATGGTGCGCATCCGCATGGCGTGCACAACCGCTACGACTACGATCCCGAGCATCTGCGCCTGTATAGCACCGCCGCGCAATCCGACGTGACGTTCGCCGCCTATCTGGAACGCTTTGTTTTCGCTGCCACGACGCACGATGCCTACCTGGAAGCGGTGGGTGGCGCTGCACGCCTGGCGCAATTGCGCCCTGCCGATGGACTGGGGTACAACCCCGGACTGAGGCGTGCGCCATGAAGAAACCCGTCTGCTCGACCACGGAACTCATGGCGGTGACCGCCGCGCGTGAAATTCACGATGCTGAAGTCGTATTCGCCGGAACCGGACTGCCGATGCTGGCGACGATGCTGGCGCAACGCACCCACGCGCCGGATTGCGTCATCGTGTTCGAGGCCGGTACGGTCGACCCGCGCATGCGGCACCTGCCCATGAGCGTCGGCGACTCGCGCACGCTGGCCGGCGCGGCACAGGCCGCGGGACTGTTCGAGATATTCAACTATGTCCTGCAGGGCGGGCGCGTGGACGTCGGCTTCCTCGGCAGCGCCCAGATCGACCGTTACGGCAATCTCAATTCCACCCGCATCGGCTCGGACCGGCAGCGGCCGGCGGTGCGGCTGCCAGGCAGCGGCGGCTCGGCCGATGTGGCGGCGCTCGCCAAACGCACCATCGTCATCGCCCGTCATGAGCGCAGGCGCTTTCCCGAGCGCGTCGATTACCGCACCAGTCCGGGCTGGATCGATGGCGGCGAAACGCGACGTAGGGCAGGAATTTACGGCGGCGGGCCGGCGGCCGTAGTGACCACCATGGGCGTGATTCGTTATCGCGAGATGACGCGGGAACCCTATCTCGCTTCCTTTCATCCCGGACTGAGTGCGCAGCAGGTGCAGGACGAAACCGGTTTCGCGCTGGACCTCTCCGATGCAGAGGAGACCCGACTGCCCGGCAAGGAGGAACTCGATATCCTGCGGCGCGAGATCGATCCCGAAAGGATCTTTCTCAAGTAGGCCGGGCAGATAACGAAGGCGTGGCGCTCAGTCCGTGACCGCCACCGCCTCCACTTCGATCAGGATATCCGGCAGCGCCAGCGCTGCCACCCCGAGCAATGTGTTAGCAGGCGGCTGGTGAGGCCCCCAGGCCTTGCGCCGCGCCTGGTTGATCACTTCGATGTGGGACGGGTTGTAGCCCACCACGTAATTGCGCAGGAACACCACCTGTGCCGGTGTCGCCCCGGCCGCGGCGAGCGCCAGCAGGACGTTGCGATACGCCTCCTCGGCCTGCCTGGCCATGTCGCCCACGCCGATGACCGCCAGGTCCTTGCCCATGGCGGTCTGACCGGCACAGTAGATCGTCTTTCTTCCGCCTTCGACCGTGACCACTTGTGCAAACTCGAAAGGCTGGCTGTCAAACAGGGTATCCGGCGCGAGATGTTCGATTTTCATGTTGTGCCTCCAATGAGTCTGTTCAGGGAATGAGGATGATCGACCCGGTGGTCTTGCGCGATTCCACTGCGCGATGCGCTTGCGCTGCATCCTTGAGCGGATAACGGGCATGCACCTCGATCTTCACCGCGCCGCGGCGGATCACGTCGAACAGATCCCAGGCGCTGGCCAGCAAATCCTCGCGCTTGCGGGTATGCACGAAGAACGAGGGGCGGGTATAAAAATAGGATTTCCAGATGTCGAACTTCATGAGTTCCAGGGGTGGCGGATGTCCCGAGGCAATGCCGTACAGCACCATGGTGCCGAGTTCGTCGAGGCACTCCAGCGACTTGGTGAACGTGTCCTTGCCCACCGAGTCATACACCACCGGCAAGCCGGCGCCGCCGGTGATTTCCCTGACCCGGGCAACGAAGTCTTCCTCGGTGTAGACGATCGGGAAGTCGCAGCCATGGGCGCGCGCCACTGCCGCCTTGGCCTGGGTGCTGACAGTACCGATGACGGTGGCGCCGAGATACTTGGCCCACTGGCACAGGAGCAGGCCGGTTCCGCCTGCGGCGGCATGCACCAGGATCGTGTCGCCGCGCCGCACCGCATGGCTCTTGCGCACCAGATAGCGGGCGGTCATGCCCTTGTGCAATCCTGCAGCGACGGTGATGTCGTCGATATCCGCCGGCAGCTTGAGCAGACGGTCCGCGGGCAGCACCCGTTCCTGGCAGTAGCTCCCGGTGGGCACGGTGGCATAACCGACCCGATCTCCGGGAAGAAGATCAGTCACACCGGCTCCGGTTTCCAGCACCACCGCCGCCGCTTCGATGCCGGGAATGTCGGGCAGGGGCGGACACGGATACTCGCCCGAGCGTTCGCCGATCTCCTTCATGTTTACGCCGATGGCGGTATTGCGCAGCAGCACTTCTCCCGGCCCCGGCCTGGGCACATCGACCTCTTCCCAGCGCAACACTTCCGGACCACCGATCTGGTGAAAGCGGATTGCCCAAGTCTTTCCCATCATCTGCTCCCTTCGTGCTGTCGGTTTAGCCACTATAGCAATCTCTCTGGAATAGTGCGCGGCAGGCTCACAGAATCGACGATTGACCATGCCAACGAGGCTCATGTAACATTTGATCCGGTGTTCCTCCCTGTCAAACACATCCTATGAAACAGTTCAAATACCCTCTGGCGGCCCTCGCTGTCGCCGCATTGGCCAGCCCCAGTGCTCCTGCGCTGGCAGAGCAGGCGGTACTTTTTCAACCCTGGGCGGCGGGCATCAAGGTGTCGAACGGCACCGTGCAGATCGTCCATGGCGAGAAAACCTACAACGGTCGCGTCGGCGCCAAGCTGCGGGTCAACGACATTGTGATCACCGGCGAAAACAGCTCGGTTGGACTGGTCTTCCTCGACAACTCGACCCTGACGATGGGACCGGACACCGAGGTCGAACTGAAGCGTTACAACTACGACCCGACCACCTACATGGGCGCCTTCGATGTGTTCGTCAAGAAAGGCACGGTCTCGCTGCAACCCGGCGATCTGGCGGAAAGCGGACCGGACAACGTCAGCGTGACCACCCCGAAAGCCGAGCTCAAGGGCAACGCCAAGCAACTGTTGATCAGTGTGGGAGACGCCAAGTGAAACCCATGAAGCCCATCATCATTTCCGCAGCACTCGGTATACTCCTCGTCCTGTCTGGCTGCAGCACACCGCCACGCGAGTACTACGCCGTTTCCGGCGACAGAGGTTCCATGACCGTCACCTCGCGCGACGCCAGCAAGCCCTGCAAGGCCACCCTGGATGCCGCCAATCCGGTGGCGATGCATGACGGTGACAAGCCGCGCGCCGGCGACATCAGTGCCGATCAAATGCGCAGCAGGATGACCAAGGCGCTGGCAGCGCAACCGCTGCCGCCCAAGCGCTTCACCCTGTATTTCATCGAGGGCAGCGATACCCTGACGGCAGAATCGAAGGCCGTGGTGGCATCGATTTTCGATGAGATCAAGCAACGGCCGGATCCGGACTTGATCGTCGTCGGCCATACCGATCGCGTCGGCAGTGTTGCGGACAACGACCAGCTGTCGATCAAGCGCGCCGGCACCGTGCGGCAGCAACTCATCAAGCTCGGCATCGATGCGGAAAACATCCAGGCCTCGGGCCGCGGTGAGCGCGCACCACTGGTTCCCACTGCCGATGAAGTTGCCGAACCGCGCAATCGCCGCGTCGATATCCTGGTGCGCTGAAACGGATCGCAAAAGCGGTTGGCCGCCTGTGCATCGGGAAACCGGATCAGGACCAGCCGCGTCGGCGTCTCCAAGGGGTTGTGCAAGCCCGGCTCGGGCAACGGTCACGATACTTCAACAAGCCTCTGCGGAAGTTCGACACAGAATCTGCTTCCGTGTCCATTCCCTGCGGACTCCGCCCAAATTCGACCCTGATGGTGCTCAACGATCTTGCGGCACAGCGCCAAACCGATGCCGGTGCCTTCATACTCGGCGCGGCTATGCAAACGCTGAAAAACCTGGAACAGCCGTCCGATCTGATCGGGCGCCATGCCCGTGCCATTGTCGGCAACACTCACTCGCCAGGTGGTGTCGGTCATGCTGCTGGTCAAGGTGATTTCCGGTTTGCGATTCGCCACACGGAACTTGACGGCATTGCCAATCAGATTCTGCAACAGCCTGAGTGTTTCGTTCGGACTGACATTGACCCTTGGCCAGTCACCAAGAACCCGGACATCCGCCCGTGCTTCGGTAATTGCAGGTTCCAGGTAGAGCAGGGCCTCGTCCAGCAGGAGGCGGCTTTCAACCCAGGTCGCAGGCTCACCCTTGCGGCCAACCCGGGCATACTCAAGCAAGCCGACCAGCATCTGATCGAGGCGCTGTGCACCATCTTTGGCGTAGTTCAGGAAGCTGCGTTTCTCTTCTTCGAGTTGGCCGGCCAGTTCCCTGTCCAGAAGTTGCAGGTAGCTGGAAATCATGCGCAGGGGCTGGCGCATGTCATGGGAGACGGCATAGCTGAACTGTTCCAGTTCAGCGTTTGAGCGTCTGAGGTCTTCCTCTGCCCTTCTGCGCTCCGCGTTGTCTGCAATCGCGGTCACGGCATGACTGATGTCCGCCGCCAGGCCTTCGAGCAAAGTGATGGTCGCGGCATCAAAGGTGTTTCTTTCCGCGTTGTAGGCGGTCAGGACAGCGTACGGTGCACAGCTTCTGGAGATCGGGAATGTGGCCGAGGAGCGCCAGCCATAGGACTTGCCCGTTGCATGCCATGGGTTGGTGCTCGCATCCTCCTGGAAGTCCTGGCTGATGATGGTTTTCCCCTCGCGATAGGCCGTTCCGGTCGGGCCGCGACCCTCCGGAATATCCGGATTGCTGGATATGGTGACTTCATCCAGATAGCCAGTGCCATCCCCATGGCTCGTAACAGGCAATATCCGTCCATCTGTTTCACGGGGAATACCGATCCATGTCATCTTCATGCCGGCATGCTCGACAGCTATTTTGCAGATGCCGGCAAAGAGCTCGTCGGCATTCTCTACGCGGGCAATCAACCTGTCCGCTTCAACAACAGCCGCGTAGATTTTCTGGAGATGCCGCAGCGCATCTTCCGCCTTTTTACGTTCCGTGATGTCCTGAATGATCGAAAACAGCAGATTGCGTTCTTCCGTCACAATCGGAGACGACCTGACTTCGACAGTTCTCACTTCTCCGCTGGCGAGCCGGTGTGGAAACACAAACATGTTTTGCTCATGATTGATTGCCTTGGCCCGATTTTTCGAGATTTCTTCCGGCGTCAGCGTATTGATCTGATCGATCCGCATGCCATTGAGGCGCTCGATCGGGTAACCATAGAAACGGGCGGCAGCAGGATTTGCCGCCACAACAACGCCCGAACTCGGTTCGATCAGCAGCATGACTGCGTCGTTGTGCTGGAACATGTTGCGAAAGCGCGACTCGCTTTTGCTCAATTGGTCGATCAATGACTGCCGCTGAATCCAGGCACGCTGCATATAAACGGCGAAACCGGCTGTGATCAGCAGGAATATGCCCAGGATGATTCCCGCCTGGAGAGCGTCGCGCTGCCATGCTGCGAGATACTCATCATCGGCTACACCGACATTGATGTAAAAGCCGTACTGAGCATTGCGCCGATAACTGTGGAAGCGCTGGATACCGTCGATGCTGGTGGCACCGGCATGATAGCTACCGAACGATTTGTCTTGCTCCAGTGCGGTCTGGAATTCATCGGCGATCTGCGTCGAACCGACTGCGCCGCCATCGGGGAGTTCGGGATGACGCAGCACCAGGCGCAGATTTCCGTCGCGCATGCCAATCGAACCGTGCTCCCCCAGCTTGAGACGGGCAAAGCGCTCATCGATCAGTGCCAATGGAATTGTTGCGGCGATAACGCCGGCGAAATTGCCGTGACTGTCGTTGAGACGTCGCGACAGAACCAGCGACCATGAATGAGTAACCCGGGAAGCCACTGGCTGGGAAATCACCAAACCCGCATTGGGATGATCACGATGCGTCCTGAAGTAATCGCGGTCGGCAACGGAGACATTCCGGGCATCTCCCGGGTTCAACCCAAAGACAACCGTACCGCTCGAATCTGTGGCACGCATGCCGTTCAGAATTTTCAGATAGGAACGTTGCCGTTGCAGTTCGGCATTCCATTTTTCATCCGGAAATCGATTGGCGCGCAGGTTGTCTGCGTAGTTGTCTGCCAGGTTTTTCAGCGCGAGGTCGGTGTGATCGAAAATATCCGCGATCTCGGTTTCGAACACCAAAGACAGGTTCTGTGTTGCCGTGCGAGCCAGCTCGACATGATCCAGCCGGCTTGAATGGATGGCGTTGGCGGCGATCCCCGCGACAAACAGACTGAGAACAATCATACCCAGCCAAAGGTTTCGGCAGAAACCCTTGTTGTCGCCTACGTTATCTTGCCGCAACCCAAGCACGCTCGCTCCATCATCCTCGGGCGCATCAGTGCAACATGCGCTGCTGGATCAAATTAGCGAGGCAGTTTTTTGGGCCTCAACTGCAAACCGGGCAGGAAATCCTCAGTTCGCCTCAGTTCGCTTGATGCTATTCAACACGGGCATCTTAGCAGAATTCCTGGGCGCCTTCAGCCCAGGTGCTTCCTGAAATGCGCGACGCTGCGCTCCCAGGACAGCTTGGCCGCAGCTTCGTTGTATCGGGGCGTCGAGTTGTTGTGAAAGCCGTGCTGTGTGCCAGGATAGACATGCACATGATAGGACACGCCGGCAGCCTTCAGCGCCGCCTCGAAGGCCGGATAGGTGGCATTGATGCGCTCGTCGTTTTCGGCCAGATGGCATAGCAGCGGCGCCTTGATCTTCGCCACGCTCTCCGTGTCGGCCGCGACACCGTAATAGGGAACGCCGGCCAGCATGTCCGGGCCAAGCGCTGCCGCCAGATAATTGACCACGCCACCGCCGTAGCAGAAACCGGTGACGCCCAGCTTGCCGCTGGAGAGTTTGTGCGTTCTCAGGAAATTCGCACTGTTGGTCAGGTCGGTGCGCAGCTTGGCCTGATCGAGCGTCGCCTGCAGCGCACGGCCGTCGTCGTCGTTGCCCGGATAGCCGCCTACGGGGAACAGGCCATCGGGGGCGAGGGCGAGGAAGCCATCCACCGCGAGCCGCCGGGCGACATCCTCGATGTAGGGATTGAGTCCCCGGTTTTCATGCACCACCATGACGACGGGAAACGGACCCTGCCCTGCCGGCTGGACCAGATAGCCGCGCATCGTGCCGGAATTGCCTCCCGGTGAGGGATAGGTGACATAGGTCGCCTTGATGCGCTGGTCGGTAAAGGAGATCGTCTGCGCCAATGCATAACGTGGCAGCAGCGCCTGCGCCATCGCCAGCCCGGTGCCACCCAGCACGGCAATGGCTGCGGCACGACTGAGGAATTCGCGCCGGTCGATGCGACCGTGGCAATACTCGTCGTACAAATCGAAAACACGCTGGTCGATCTCGAGTTGGGTGATGCCCTGCGGTTCAGTCTTCGCGGAATGGGATTGTTCGCTCATCGCCTTCTCCTTGGTTTAGTCACCTTCAAATTCGCACAGTGCAAACACCTTCTGCCCGTGCTTCTCGAGCCGCTTGCGCCCACCGAGGTCCGGCAGGTCGATGACAAAACAACATTCGTGAATCTTTCCTCCCACGCCTTCTATCAGCTTGACGGCGGCCTCGGCCGTGCCACCGGTGGCGATGAGGTCATCGACCAGCAATACCTTTTCCCCTTTCGTGATTGCGTCCACATGCATCTCGATGCGGTCGGTGCCATACTCGAGTGCGTAGTCGTGGCCAATGGTTTCGGCGGGAAGCTTGCCTTTCTTGCGGATCGGCACGAAGCCCACCCCAAGCTGGAACGCCAGAGCCGCACCGATGATGAATCCGCGCGACTCGATGCCGGCAACCTTGTCCAGCTTGGTGCCGGTATAGCGGTTGACCAGTTCGTTGATGGTGACGCGAAAGCCAACAGGATCTTTCAGCAGCGTCGTGATGTCGCGAAACATCACACCCTGCTTGGGATAATGGGGAACGGTTCGTATGCGTGACTTGATGGGCATGACCTGCTCCAGAATATCAAAGAGTCTTCAACATGCGGCCGGCAACCGCGTCGAGGCGCCTGACCACTTCCGGATCACGCGCCTCAGGCGCTGTAATCAGGGCATGCTCCAGGGCGCTGCGGCAGCTGCAGGCCGTTGCCCGTTCATCCGCCTGCAGCCGCGGCGCCACCTTCTTCACCAGGCTGCGCGCGTTATCTGCATTGGCCAGCAGTACCTTGATGATGGCATCGACTGTGACGTCATCGTGGTGGGGATGCCAGCAATCGTAATCAGTGACCATCGCCACCGTGGCATAACACAGCTCCGCCTCCCGTGCCAGCTTGGCCTCGGGCATGTTGGTCATGCCGATGACGTCGCAGTTCCAGCTTCGGTAAAGCTCCGACTCGGCGAGGCTGGAGAACTGCGGGCCTTCCATCACCAGATAGGTGCCGCCGCGTGCCACCTCGATCCCGGCTTCGCGTGCTGCCACTGCGAGATGCTCGCCCAGACGGCCGCACACCGGGTGGGCCATCGAGACGTGCGCGACCAGACCGGTCGTGAAAAAACTCTTGACCCGGGCAAAGGTGCGGTCGATGAACTGGTCAATGATGACGAAAGTACCGGGGCGCAAATGCTCTCTGAGCGATCCCACGGCGCTGACCGAGATCACGTCGGTAACGCCGGCCCGCTTCAATGCATCAATGTTGGCGCGATAATTGATTTCCGACGGTGGAATCTTGTGGCCGCGTCCGTGCCGCGGCAAAAATACCATGCGCTGGCCGCCGATCTCGCCCAACAGAAGTTCGTCGGATGCCTCGCCAAAAGGCGTTGGCACGCGCTCCCAACGCTTGCTTGCCAACCCCTCGATGTCGTACAAGCCGCTGCCACCGATGATGCCTATGGCCGCTGATCGGTTACCGCTCGTCATGTTCCACAACTCCTGTCGACTTGTAATGTCTCATTCTACTTTTCCCTGGGGAACTGTCGTTGCTCGGGCTGCCGAATTTCGCGCACGCCACTTTACGCCAATCACTCGGCCTTTGGCCCTCGCGATCATCACCGGAAGCTATACCATCGATAGCTTAATACAATCGTATTTGACTATGTAATTACAATTGATTGTTCTAAAATTCGCTCGCCCCTTGTCCGAAACCCTTTTTTTAGGAGAAAACCATGGCTGTCCTCGTTGGAAAACCCGCCCCTGATTTCACCGCCACTGCCGTCCTCGGCAACAATGAAATCCAGTCCTTCACCTTGTCCAAAGCGATACAGGGCAAGTATGCCGTCCTGTTTTTCTACCCGCTCGACTTTACCTTTGTCTGCCCCTCCGAACTGATCGCCTTCGATCACCGCCTGGCCGAATTCCAGAAGCGTGGCGTCGAGGTCATCGGCTGCTCGATCGACTCGCAATTCACCCACCTCGCCTGGAAGAACACCCCGATCGACAAAGGTGGCATCGGCCAGGTCAAGTACACCCTGGTTGCCGACATCAAGCACCAGATCTGCCAGGCTTATGACGTTGAAGCCGCCCCTGGCGTGGCTTTCCGCGGCTCCTTCCTGATCGACAAGGCCGGCCTGGTTCGCCACCAGGTGGTCAACGATCTGCCGCTGGGTCGCGACATTGACGAAATGCTGCGTATGGTCGATGCACTTCAGTTCACCGAGGAGCACGGCGAAGTCTGCCCGGCAGGCTGGAAAAAAGGCAAGGCCGGCATGAATGCCTCCCCGGCAGGTGTCGCCAAGTACCTGGCCGAGCACTCCAAGGAACTGTAATCCAGTTGTACCGTCGAGAACAAAGCCCCGCTGGTCGGGGCTTTTTCTTTGGCAATATGAAAGTTCGTCAGTCAGGCGGATCAGCAAATCCGGGGGCCGATCAAATGGCCGAAACAGATCGTCACCGCAGGTACTCGCATGAAGGCGAAATTGAGAAAGTCTGGCGCGACGCGAAAATCGAGAGCCTGTGGTTGGGCGGCAGGTCGCTGGCGCTGCTCGACATATCAAGATACTGCTTTGACATCGAGACCCGGTAGCCGCAGGGGAGCGGATCACATACCGTTGGAAAATGCACGTTGAAGCCCGCAATACAACCGGAACTGAGGCGACACGCTACCCGGGGTGATACCTATTCCACAGCATCAAGAACTCCAGCACCCAAATCGCGGAAGAATGGCAGTTCGTTTTCGGGCAATTCCAGCAGGCGCAGGCAAGCAGCACCCAGCTTTGACCATTCTCGTGTACGGCTACCTCCGGTAAGTTCCTGAAGAATATATTCGGCCAGTTGACCGATGGCGATAAGGCTACGCGTTAACACGGGTAGCCCGGAGTAAGTGGACTCGATTGCCGAGAGTTCGTGATGATGGCGAATCGCCAGGCTGATTTCCTCAGGCAGCCACCAGTTCTGGGACAGCAGGTACCCAACCAAAGTGTGATCTATCGGAAATTCCGGCAATCCCAACTGCTCAACAAGAGTGAATGGTTGAAGTGCGTTATCGTTCGCGTTGGCCAGTACCTGCTGGTACTCAGGGAAACGTCTTATCATTACCGGGATGCCGCAATCTCGGAACAAGCCGTATGTATGGGCATCATCAGGGCGCACCTTGCCTTTGCTAACCACCTGGGCCAACCAGCCTGACAGTGCGGCGATTTGCGCCGAGGAATGCCAAAACCGTTCCAATCGAACATCCGCAGGGAATGCTTTGCGCAGACAGATACCGGCAAGGGCGCGACTGGCCACGTCCAGGCCGATCATCATCAACGCCTCGTGAGAAGAGCGTGCCCTGCTGCGAAATCCGAAAAAAGGCGAATTAGCCGTTTTGATGAGGCTTGCAGCCAAACTTACGTCGGCTTCGATGAGATGACTCAGATGACGAAAATTGGGCTCGTCCTTGGCAATTTCCGCCGCAATGCGCTCAAGTATTTCTGGGCGAGGTGGGATGCCAATATCCTTAAGGGTCTTCTCAAGGATGCTATCCAATGATATTGCTTCATGTGAGTCTTTGGCGCTCATTCCTAATTCTCCGCAGGAAACCCAACAATGCTTCGTTTGCAGCTCATCCACAAGCGCCATTTATTGAACGAGGCACTTCCAATTTCTACAGCGCGGCACTTCGACCATTTTTATTATAAGGCTATTTGATGGCCGCTATCAGATCTTGGATTCAACCGGTGGATGCAACACACTAGAAACTGCGTAAGCAGAAGGAGTGTTGCAGATGAAGCAAAGACCGAGGATTTATTACACGGAAAGTCAGAAAGCGTTGATGTGGGAGCATTGGCAGAAAGGTGAGACCCTCCATCAGATTGCGCAGTTGTTTGACAGAGGGCACTCATCGATACAACGCATTTTTGCCGAGGAAAGCGGAATACGGCCAGCACGACGTTGTCGTTCGAGATTAGCACTGACCTTAGCCGAACGAGAAGAGATATCACTGGGCCTGGCAGTGGGTGACTCAATCCGTTCGATAGCGGCGCAACTTGGTCGAGCGCCATCCACCATCAGCCGCGAGGTCAGTCGCAACGGTGGCCAGGATTTGTATCGCGCTAATTGGGCCGACCAGGCTGCTTGGGATCGAGCACCTCGCCCCAAGACCTGTAGACTGGCAGAGAACCGCACCTTGGCCCACATCGTTGCAGGTAAGCTCCAATTGTTGTGGTCGCCAGAACAGATTGCGGGGTGGCTGAAGCTTGCGTACCCTGAAGACGAGAACTATCAAGTGTCACACGAGACTATCTATCGAAGCCTCTACATTCAAGCCCGTGGGGCCTTGAAGAAAGAGCTGTTGCAGCATTTGAGGCGCACACGAGTCATGCGCCGTTCGCGCCATTACACTCAGAAGACGGATACTCACGGCAGAATCAAAGATACGGTCTCGATCAGCGAGCGACCAGCCTCGGCTGAAGATCGTGCCGTACCGGGTCACTGGGAAGGGGATCTACTGTGCGGAACTCAGAGCAGCCAGATTGCAACTCTCGTCGAACGTCAAACACGCTACGTGATGTTGGTGAAGATTCCCAGCAAAGCAGCCGAGACGGTTGTCAAAGCGCTGGTCAGGAACGCTCGAAGGTTGCCTCAGGAACTCTACAAATCGCTGACATGGGATCGTGGCACCGAGATGTCCGGGCACAAGCGTTTCACGTTGGCGACAGACATACAGGTCTATTTTTGTGATCCCCATAGTCCCTGGCAGCGTGGATCCAATGAAAATACGAATGGGCTGCTGAGGCAGTATTTCCCCAAGGGAACTGACGTCTCGAATTTCTCACAAGCACAACTAAACGCCGTGGCCAGGAAATTGAACAATCGTCCAAGGAAAACACTAAACTACGAAACGCCCGCTGAACGATTCAGCCAATCTGTTGCGTCGATCGGTTGAATCCAAGGATCAGAACCAGGCACTAAAATCACTGGCCGGGAGTGTGCGATCGCGCCTGGCAGGTTGATTCATCCTTCAGAATTGAAAGAGCCAGGGGTTGAGCTTTTCCCATTAGCTGGCAGACGCACCAAAGCAAACCAGTACTCGCCCAGAGAATTTATGATGGCCATGAAACTGAGCACGTCCACTGGCTTGGTAATGTAGCCAGCCGCGCCCAAGTTGTAGGAGGTCATCACATCGCGCTCCATATCCGAGGTGGTCAGAATGACTACCGGGATGCCGCACAAATTCTGGTCGCGTTTGAGCTCAGCAAGACACTCCCGGCCATCCATGCGCGGCATGTTGAGATCGAGCAGAATCAAGTCCGGCAACGGCGCATCGGCAAAATTCGACCCTTGATGACGCAGGTATTCAAGTACCTCACGGCCATCCTCCACGATGCGCAGATCGACCAGAAGATGATTTTCCTTGAGGGCAGTCTTGACCAGGTGGGCGTCGGCTGGCTCGTCTTCCGCAAGCAGAATGGTAAAGGGTGGGGCTGGGGCATTCATAATGCATCTCCGATTTTTCCTGCGGGCAATTCAAACAGGAGCCGACAGCCGCCTTCCGGGGCTTCTTCGATCCAGGCATGTCCGTCGCAATCCTCCACGATGCGGCGCAGGATCGCCAGCCCGATACCGGTGCCGGCGACGTTGCGTTTTGGCGCCAGGCGCTCAAACACGCGAAACACGCGCTCGCGATACTGCTCCTCTACTCCCGGGCCATTGTCGCTGATGCTGTAGCGCGCCTTGTTTCCCTGGATTTCGCCATCGATCGCAATCTTCAGGGGGTGATCGCTGCCGCCGTGACTCAGTGCATTATCCAGAGCGATTGAGAACACGTCATTGAAACGCGGCAAATCAATGCGCGCCGGCGGCAGATGTCCCAGCGTCATTGCAGCGCCGGCCGCGCTGATTCGATTTTTCCAGTCCGTCAGCAATTTGCTGACTGCATTGTTAGCATCAACCGAGACGATCTTGCCCCGAGGCTGGTTTGACTCAAGATAACGCTCGACATCACGCAACAGGCTGAGTTGTCGTTGCCCCTGTTGGCCAATGAATTCCAGAGACAGTCTGGCTTCTTCATCCTTGATCTGAGCACCAAGTTGCTGGGACAGTCGCTCGGCGTAACTGGCCATGCGTCGCGCCGGTTCTTGCAGGTGGTGCGCCGTCACCTCGGCAAACCTTTCCAGCTCGGACTTGCTCTGCGCCAGTTTGCTTTCTGTCAGCTTTTGTTCAGCTAGCAGAGTTTCCAGGCGCTGCTCCTCCATGCGGCGGACATCCAGCATTTTGTTGAATTCCTCGGCGACCTCGACTATTTCCGGGGGGCCGATGGGCTCCGCTTTCACCTCGCGATTACCATGTTTCACCTCTTTTACAGTCAATAAAAGCGACTTCACAGGGTGATTTATCTGGCGACTTACAAACAGGACGAAGGCCCCCAAACAAAGTAAGACAGCAACCCCCAAGATCACATTGCGTAGCAGCGCAGCCCGCGTTTCTGCGAATACGGCATCTGTCGGAACACCGACATAAACGTACCAATCCGCGCCAGCCACGGGACTAACCGAATAGAGCCGGTCCGTTCCGTCGATCCCTGTAGCTTCCAAGTCACCTTGCTTGATGGCTAGTATTCTCTGGATGGTCGCCTGGTCCTTGACATTCTTGCCTACCCATTTCTCTGCATCGCTGTTATGCCAGACCATGGTGCCTTGCGCAGAAATGATCGACACCGAAGTGCCAGGTATCAGTGAAGCCGTAGAAATGCTCGGGGTAAACAGGGCCAGGTCGACAGGAAAGCCCAACATTCCAATCATTTTGTTCTGCTCGTCTCTAATCGGATATGTCAGAACGGATACCCATCGACTCGTAATCGGACCGAAGAACGGATCACTAACGACAAACGTCTTTTCGGCGATCGAACGTTTGAACCAGGCGGCCTTGGAAACATTGACCGGTTTGCCTCCAGGCTGCGGAACTGCTGAGCATGTGGCTATACCCTGCATATCGACAGTAGTTGCGTTGGCGAACTTCGGAAAGATCTCCCGCAAGGTCCACAAGACCTGATCGCAGTTTGCCGCATTTACTTCGCGAATCGCCGGGCGTGATGCCAAGCGTTGCAGCATATCCCGGTTCTCCGCCAGCTTACTGCCGACATCGGCGGCGGTGATCATGGCGAGGGTGCGGGAGAAATACTTCGCTTCCTCAACTCGTTGCTCCGCATGGTTGTACAGTGCATAGGCAAGAAGCAAAGACACCGGGAGGATGGCTGCCAACGTCAGGAGGCTTAGCAAGGTCCGCAATGTGGCAGATTTGATCATCTTGCTTTCTCTGTACTCATTGGGATGGAGAATATGAGAGGGATTTGACTCATGAGGTTAATGAATGTCGGTGACCAGATCCCGATCAGAGTACACAGAGTCGTTCTTGTCTTGAGTCTGCCAAAGGGAGGGGCATGAAGCTGGATATGAAAGGAGTATGAATTGGCGTCCACAATGTTCCTTTGGAAAAAGTCTGTAAATACCGGGAATACGGTAGCGGTCGTTTGGTGCGCCTATCTCCGAGGTCGTTACAACTGTTGGCGATCGGTGAATCGGGTGAGATCTGTGCCAAGGGGCCGCAGGTAATGAGCGGCTATTGGAACCAGCCCGAGGCTAGCGCTGCGGCATTCACCGCCGACGGCTACTTCCGCACGGGCGACGTCGGCGTATTCGACGCCCAGGGTTTTCTGAAAATCGTCGATCGCAAGAAGGACATGGTCAGCGTCTCTGGCTTCAACGTATTTCCGAACGAAGTGGAAGCAGTCGCCAGTGCCTGTCCCGGCGTGGCTGAATGTGCTTGCGTCGGTGTGCCAGATGAGAAGAGCAGCGAGGCAGTGAAACTCTTCGTCGTCAAAGCGCCGGGGGTGATGCTGAGCGCTGACGCTGTAATTGCATTCTGTCGCAAGGAAATGACGGCTTACAAGGTGCCCAAGATCGTGCGCTTCACTGAGGCGCTACCCAAGTCCACCGTTGGCAAAATTCTGCGTCGTGAGCTTCGTGAAAAGACCTGAACGAAGTTCAGGATTCCGCTGCCGCTGACTTCGCCTCAAACGATTTTATTGTCCGCGGGTGATAGACTTGAGGCCGAATGAGAACCAGAAACCTCCCTGTGTTATTGCCTCTCGACAAGCGCATCGACATTGGCTCGAGCCACCATGCCAACCGGTGAGTCCTGCTCCACGCCTGCCGCACCCGGTTGCAGCCGCTGCCGGGATGGCGAGCCGCTTGATTTCGACTTCTCCTTTGCCTATCAGCCCATCGTCGACTTCCAAAACCGCAAGATCTTCGGTCACGAAGCCTTGGTGCGGGGAATTCCCGGCTTCGACGTCATCGTGTCATTGACCATCCCTTTCGAGCACCGCCTTCTATCATGTAGATCCGCGGGGCATGTTGTTCTCTTTACACGAATCGCATCGAAACGCTGCCCAGATGCTGTACCTTGAGCGTGACATGGTCACCAGCCTGGACCGCTACCGCCTCCGTGACACCACCGGAAAGTATCATCGTTCCAGCGGGGATTTCCTGGCCACGGGCGCCAAGATGATTGGCCAGCATGGCGATAGCCGTGGCCGGATGGCCGAGCACGGCGGCGCCAGCGCCCAGCGATACCACTTCGCCATTCTTTTCCATCACCACGCCCAGGGTACGCATGTCGACCTCGGACGGCGCCTTGATCTGACCACCCACCACGAAACGCGAGGCCGACGTGTTGTCGGCGATCACACTCTTCAGGTCAAACTTGAAGTCGCGGTAGCGTGAGTCAATCACTTCGATACCGGGCATGATGAAGTCAGTAGCTGCCAGCACCGCGCCGATGTGGCAGCCGGGGCCCTGCAGGGCATGCTTCATGACGAACACGATCTCGGGCTCGACCTTCGGGTGGATCAACTCCTCGATCCTGACCTCGCCCCCGTCCGGTACGCAGCCGTAGTCGGTCACGAAGCCGAAGCACGGCGTCTCGACGCCCATCTGCTTCATCTTGGCAAATGAGGTCAGGCCCGCCTTGAGGCCGGCGATCCTGGTGCCGCGGGCGATCTTCCGGCGCTTTATTTCTTCCTGAATCAGGTAGGCGTCATCCCAGTCCATCCCGGGATGGTCATCGGTGATCTTCAGCGTGTCCTGCGCGCTCAGCTCGCAGTTCTCGAGATGCTCGGCAAGCTTGGCAATGGTGGCTTTATCAAGTTTCATATCAGGCAGCTTTCAATAAACCGCGATCCTTGGCCATGGTCAGCGCGGTATCTTCGATCATGTCTTCCTGACCACCCACCATGCCGCGCCGTCCGAGTTCGACCAGGATGTCGCGGGCGGGAACGCCATATTTGACGGCAGCGCGCTTGGCAAATAGCAGAAACGAGCCATAGACGCCGGCATAGCCCAGAGTCAGTGCATCGCGGTCGATGCGGATCGGAAAGTCCATCATCGGCACGACAAGGTCCTCGGCGACATCGGTAATCTTGGCCACATCGACACCGGTTTCGATTCCCATCAGGCTGCACACGGCGATCAGCACTTCCATCGGCGTGTTGCCGGCACCGGCACCCAGACCCGCCGCTGCGGCATCGATGCGGTTAGCACCGACTTCTATGGCAGCAATGGAGTTGGCGACGCCCATGGCCAGGTTGTGATGGCCGTGGAAGCCAAGTTCGGTTTCCGGCTTCAATGCCGCGCGAACGGCCGAGAGCCGTTCCCTGATGCCGTCCGGCAACAGATGGCCGGCCGAGTCGGTCACGTAGATGCAGTTGGCACCATAGCTTTCCATCAGCTTGGCCTGACTGACCAATCCTTCGGCACTGTTCATGTGCGCCATCATCAGGAAACCGACGGTATCCATGTCCAGCTTGCGGGCCATGGTGATGTGCTGCTCGGAGACATCGCCCTCGGTGCAATGGGTGGCGACGCGGATCGTATGAACACCAAGGTCTTTGGCCATCTTCAGGTGATCCACGGTACCGATGCCCGGCAAGAGCAGCGCCGAGACCTTGGCCTGCTTCATCAGGGGGATCACGGTGGAGAGGTATTCTTCATCGGTGTGCGCGGGGAATCCATAGTTCACCGAAGAACCACCGAGACCGTCGCCGTGTGTCACTTCGATCAGAGGAACGCCGGCGGCATCCAGCCCGGTGGCGACAGCCTTCATCTGGTCCAGCGTCATCTGGTGGCGCTTGGGATGCATGCCGTCCCGCAGGGTCATGTCGTGCACGATGACTTTCTTTCCTTTAACAATCATTTCATCTCTCCTCAGGCAGCCATGAGCGTGAGACGCCCGGCAATGATCTCTTCAGCAAACATTTCAGCAGTACGGGCTGCTGCTGCGGTCATGATGTCGAGGTTGCCGGCGTACTTGGGCAGGAAGTCGCCCAGGCCTTCTACTTCCAAGTACACAGAGACGCGATTGCCGTCGAACACCGGGCCATTCACCAGCTTGTAGCCGGGTACGTACTTCTGCACTTCCTTGATCATGGCATGGATCGAAGCAGTGATCTTCGCCTGATCCGGTTCGGTTTCGGTCAGGCAATGCACGGTGTCACGCATGATCAGGGGAGGCTCAGCCGGATTGATGATGATGATCGCCTTGCCTTTCTTTGCGCCGCCAACCTTTTCCACGGCGCCGGAAGTGGTACGCGTGAACTCGTCGATGTTCTTGCGCGTACCGGGACCGGCGGATCTGGACGACACGGTGGCGATGATTTCGCCGTAGGCCACCGGCTGCACCTGGGAGATGGCAGCGACCATCGGGATCGTCGCCTGGCCACCGCAGGTGACCATGTTCACGTTCATCTCGCCCTTGCCGATGTGTGCCTTCAGGTTTACCGAAGGAACACAGAAGGGGCCGATGGCGGCAGGCGTCAGGTCGATCATCAGCACACCGAGTTCATTCACCTTGCGCGAGTTCTCGGCATGGACATAGGCCGAGGTCGCATCAAAAGCGATCTGGATGCCGTCTGCCTTGATGCGCGGAAGCATGCCATCGATACCCCTGTGGGTAGTCTTGAGACCCATGTCGCGAGCGCGCTTGAGGCCCTCCGAGGTGGAATCGACGCCGACCATCCAGACCGGCTCAAGCAGCGGGCTGCGCTGAAGTTTGTAGAGCAAGTCGGTACCGATGTTGCCCGGACCGATCAGCACACACTTGATCTTCTGAACCATGAGATTTCTTTGTTTGCCTTAGATGAATTTGACGGAGCAGCTACCAATGCCGCCTAGGCTGACGCGGAAGTTGTCGCCCTTGCTGGCTGGGATCATGGCTGCGAGTGAGCCGGAGAGAATGACCTCACCCGCCTTGAGCGGAATGCCGAGACGGCCCAGCGTGTTGGCCAGCCAGGCGACGGCGTTGACCGGTGAGCCCAGCGCGGCAGCACCGGCACCGGTACCAACGATCTCGCCGTTCTTCTCGAGGATCATGCCGCAGGTATTGAGATCGACATCACGCGGATCAACCATGCGATCACCGAGCACGAAGACGCCGCAAGACGCATTGTCGGCCACGGTATCCTGGATCTTGATCTTCCAGTCCTCGATGCGCGAATCGACGATCTCGAAGCAGGCCATGACGCCTTCGGTCGCAGCAAGCACGGCGGCGTTCGAGATGCCGGGGCCCATCAGGTCCCTTTTCAGCACGAAGGCAATCTCGCCCTCCGCCTTGGGCTGGATCAGGCTGTCGCTCGGGATCGACTCGCCTTCGTTGTAGATCATGGCGTCAGTGAGGTAACCGAAATCGGACTGGAACACACCGAGCATGTTCATCACCACCTTGCTGGTGACACCGATCTTCTTGCCGACGACTTTTTCGCCGGCAGCAAAGCGGCGGGCCATCAGACGCTCCTGCACGTGATAGGCATCCTCAATGGTCATGTCGCCATGACGCGAGGTCAATGGCGCGACCGTCTTGCAGGCCTTGAGCGCGTCGTAGAGTTCGTCGCCCAGTTGATTGATGAGATTCTGATCCATGTGTTCAGGCCTTTTCTGGTTCAGTAAAGAAATTGGAATACCCGGTTTTCCTGGGTATTCAAGCAAGCTGGCAGACGCTCGCCATCACCCCATTCTGCTCGGCGCCGTGTGGGTCAGATCACCAAACGGATGGCAATACGATGCTCCAGGTGGCGCTCGGGAATTCGCCGGATTCCGGGCGGGCATGGCATTCGTGCTCGCACTGCCCGGCGAGTCGCTCAGCGGATCGCAAACGGCCGGCCCGGCGAGCCAGTTGCACCCTTGAACGGCACGGCCCCGAAGACGAACGCAAATTCGTACACCTTCGCCGCGAGCAGGCGCGAGAAGTCGAGATTCTCCATGATGTAGATGCCGTTCTCGACCAGGAATTTCTGGTGGTTCGGCGCGAACAGCTTCGGGTCGGGACCCGGGATCGCCTCGACGCCCCAGTTGTCGGTGCCGACGAGCAGGACCTTTTTCGCCACCACCCAGTCCCCGGCCGCCGGGCTCAGACCCGGAATGCCGCTGTTGAACTTGTCATTGTCGACCTTCCACAGACTGGACCAGCCGGTATGGTAGAAAAGCGCATCCCCCGGATGAATGTCCGCCTCGGACATGCCCTGCCGCTTGAGCGCCGCGCGCAGGTCATCGATCGAAATTTCCTCGCTACGCTCAAGCATCCTGCCCTTTAAGCCCGCGATGTCGATCAGGATGCCGCGCGTGAAGATCGGCGTGACGTGTTCGATGCCGAGCTGCTTGCAGCCACGACCATCACCGACCTCAAGCTGCGACAGGCCGTTGTAGTAACGCTGCTCCGTGGCATCGCCGGACTTGCCGTGTTCGGTGCCCATGTGACACAGCGCGTCAAACTGCGTGCCGTCCTGCGTGATGTGGCCGGAGATGTAGTCCTCGTTCCAGAACAGCTTGTTGTCGCCGGTCGCGCCGTAGGTCGGCCCGCCCGGCACGATCAGCGTGTACTTGCGGCGAAATGGCGTCAGGCTGAACAAGGGCATCGACTCTTCATAGACGAAGGTCATGTCGTAGATCGTACCGGTCCTGATCAGCTGGGCAGCCTCAAGGACCTTGGCTGGCGTCAGCCGATTGAGCGCACCGATCTGGTCGCCGACACCCCATTCGGAAGGCCACCACTGCTTGCGCGCGTAGTCCTGCGCACTGGCGGCGCCGGCGGTCACGGCAAGAACCCATGCTGCCAGGAAGAACCCGGCCACGTGTCGCTGAACATGCATCACTTTTCTCCCAGGTTATAGGCAACTTCGGTGTCATAACGGTATCCGCAAGCCGCGGCACCAACACCTCCAAGCCTCTTCAAAACTACGATAAACCTAAACTAACGCCGGCAGAACCAGCGGTTTGTAAGCCACGGCCTTGATTTCGATCAGCAGGTGCGGATGCGGCAACTGGTGCACCGCCACCGTGGTTCGTGCCGGACCATCGAAGCCGAAGAACTCGCTGTAAGTCTCGTTGTAGCCACCGAAGTCGTTCATGTTGACGAGATAGCTGGAGATCTCGACCACGTCGTCGAGGTCCGCCCCCACGCTGGTCAGGATGTCGCGGATGTTCTCGATCACGGCGCGCGTCTGCTCGCGTATGTCGAGTTGGGTGGTACCCATCGAATCGACGATCACGCCGGCGAAGCTGTTGTCGGCGCGGCGCGAGCTGGTCCCCGAGACGAACAGGAAGTCACCGGCGCGCCTGACGTGCGGGAAGGTACCGCGCGGAGTGGCCTTGCCCTCGACCACCTTGGCTTGTGCGCCGGTCATGCCACTGTGCTCGACGCGCTGCACGGCCACGCGTTGCAGGGTATCGTCATGATGTCGTTTCCTCGTCGAGATGGATGCAGACGTTGGTCAACTCCGAATAGAAGTTCAAAGAATGCATGCCGCCTTCGCGGCCGATGCCGGACAAGCCGGCCCCGCCGAATGGCGTGCGCAGGTCGCGCAGGAACCACGAGTTGACCCAGCTCAGCCCGACGTGCATCGCCTGCGCGACGCGATGGGCGCGGTTAAGGTTGCTGGTCCAGATGCTGGCCGCCAGGCCGTAGCATGTATCGTTGGCCAGCGCGATTGCCTCGGTCTCGGTATCGAACGGCGTCACATGGCAGATCGGGCCGAAGATCTCTTCACGGATGCAACGCGCCGTTTCAGGCAGGCCCGCGATCACTGTCGGCTCGACCCAGAATCCCGCATCCCGGGCGTCGCCGAAGTGCGGCACACCGCCACCCACCAGTAGCGTCGCCCCTTCATCCCGCGCCAGGGCGTAATAGCCGAGCACCTTGTCGCGGTGCTCGGCCGAAATCATCGGGCCCATGTCGGTGTCGGCCACTTTAGGCCAATTGAGCTTCAAGGCCTTGACGCGCTCAACCAGCGCACCAACGAAGCGCTCGTACAGGGCTCGCTCGACATAGACACGCTCAGTGCACAGGCACACCTGGCCCGAATTCAGGAAGATCGCGCGCATCATGCCGTCCAGCATCTTGTCGAAGTCGCAGTCGGCAAAGATGATCGCGGCGTTCTTGCCGCCGAGTTCGAATGAGATCGGCTTCACGCCTTCGGCAGCGGCGCGCATGATGGCCGATCCGGTGCGAGATTCGCCGGTGAAGGTGATCGCGTCGATGTCGGGGTGGGTGGTGATGAACTCGCCCGCCGAGCCGGAACCGAAGCCGTGCACGAGGTTGAAAACGCCGGCCGGCACACCGACTGCGTCCATCACCTCGGCCAGCAGCGTTGCGGTGCCAGGCGTTTCCTCCGAGGGTTTGACCACGACCGCGTTGCCGCAGGCCAGTGCCGGAGCAACTTTCCAGGTGAGCAGCAGCAGCGGCAGGTTCCAGGGCGAGATCACGCCCACCACGCCGACCGGTTTGCGCACCGCATAGTTCAGTGCCTGCCCGCCGCCGGGCAGGTCGGTGCGAAAGGTCTCGAGCGGCGCGGTCTTGAGGATGTCGGCAAAGACCCGGAAATTGGCGGCGCCGCGCGGGATGTCGATGGTCGACGCCATCGCCAGAGGCTTGCCCGTGTCGGCCATCTCGGCAGCGAGGAAGTCATCGAAGCGCCGCCCAATCTCGTCGGCGATGCGGACGAGCAGCGCGGCCCGTTCTGTCACGGTGGTCTTGCCCCACGCGCCGTCCAGCGCACGGCGTCCGGCCCGGATGGCGCTGTCCACCATCGCCCGGTCGGCCTCGTGCACTTCGGCGATGGACGAGCCATCGACCGGGTTGATATCTTCGAAGCGGCGCGGACTTTCAAGCCACTCGCCGTCCACGTAGTTACGGTATTGCTTCATCCCATCTCCGTTGGTTCTATACGTTGCTTCTATACCTTGGAATGATCCGGATTCGTTGAAGAAACCCAACTCAAAGGACGAACTCGACCACAGCAGCTCCCGTGCCGTACGCGGGACCATACCCATGGACGCGGGCGCCGGAGAACCGGCCGTTGAGCGCCCCCAAAATCCAGTGGAAATGCTTGAAGCCCATGTCGACGCGGGCCTCTTTGGCAAACTCCGGAATCAGGCGACGCAACTGCCCCACGTCGCCTGACTCGATCAACTGCAATATGCGTTGATTCCATTTGTCGTCATCACCGTTGGCGATGTGGTCGGTGCCGGGGTCGATTTCGGTGCGGAAGATCGAGCCCGACAGGCCGCCTACGGCCACAACGGCGACACGCTTGTCCAGCTCCTCGGCACAGGCGACCGCCAGCGCGCCCAGCGTCTCGGTGGTTTCGGCGTTGTGATAGAGGTTGTTCGACGCCACCACGACCGGGAGTTCCGTGCCGCCGATGCCCAACAACGAACACGCAACAATGGTGCCGGTGTCGATCGGAAAGCCCTCGTAGTTCACACCGCGAGCGTGCACGCCGTGGCGGGGCGACTCGGCCACGCAGGCATAGGCCAGTTCGGTGTCGGCGTGGATGTCGTAAGGCAGGTCGCCGAACTCGTACCAGTTATGGTCTACATGCACGCCGTGGCTGCGCCGACGCGTCAGCCATTGCTGGTCCAGAACGGCCATCCACTGCGTCGAGTACACCAGCACGGTGTCGGGTTTGGATGCCGCCAGAGCGCGCCCGGCACTCTGCATCGCAGAATTGAGCCGGCCCCAGCCCGGCACCTCGGGCTTGAGTAGCGGCAGCGGACTGTCAGGAACCAGGAATGCCGAAACGACAGTCATACGGACCTCCGAGAGTCATCAAGGTTATTGCGCTGCGCGCCACCAGCTCCTGCGGTCAGGCTCTCGCCCGGCGCCCCCAGCATCGAAAGGCCGGCCTGGCGAAGGTTCCACTCCATCACCGCATTGCCGGTGCCGATCACCGTGCCATAGCCGAACAGTTCGGCGCCGATCTCGGGATACTGCATGGCCGCGTGCATCCAGGTAAAGGCCCCCGACTTCACTTCGGCAAACGCCTCATCGATGAACTGCGGCAGCAGACTGAAGACCTCCTGCATCTTGCCCTTGCGCATCAGTTCGATCATGCGCATGTCCCACTGATAGCCCGCCATGGTCTGCGGGTGCTCCTTGGACATGTCCTCGGGAATGGTCGGCTCTTCGTGGAAATGCCAGTGCGAAAGCGTGTTCGAGGCGAGCATCACGGCGCGGCGGCCGGTCTTGCGGATGGCTGCGCGGGTGGCCTTGCCAAGCGTGTCCATCTCGGTCAGACCCTCCTTCGTGTTGAGGTAATAGGGGGAATTGTTCGCCGAGATGACAACCACCGGAATGTCCCACTGCGGGCGCATCATGTGCAGCGAGGTGATGGTGCCGTAGTCGACCCGGAAGTTGGGGTTGCGCATCATCTTGGTCACGAGCCCGGCCTTTCGGCCCTCCTCGCAGCAAGCCTCGGCGAGTTCGACATCGACCTCGAGCGAGAAGTCGTAGCGAAACAGGTTGGGAAAAATCGGATCGACTGACTTGCCGCTGAGATGAGGCACGCCCAGAAAGTGGTGGCCAACGGATGTGATCCAGTGCGGAGTGTGAATCAGCAGCACGTCGGGCTGCATCGCCTCGAGATGGTCGCGGGCACGCTCATAAGCCCAGCGCAGCGCCTCCCAGCCGCCCTGCGAACGAGGTTCGTTCTGCGGCGGGTTTTCGCCATACACCAAGTGTGGCGGGTGCGGTGCCAGAAAGCCCGCAACGATTTCACCTTGATTCATTCCTGTCTCCTTATGTTATTGCCATCGCCGTGGCGTACATCAACCCGGTCGCGCGCCTCACGCGGCCACCGGCCGCTCGACCAGGAACTGAAACTCGATCTCGACCAGCGCCCCAAGGGGCAACGCGCTCACCCCCACCGACGTGCGCCCCGGCGGGATCCGTTCTGCAAAGAACTCCTCCCATGCGCGATTCACCTCGGGAAACTTGGCGAAGTCGGCGCAGAAGACCCGTGCCAGCACCAGTTGCTCCAGTGACCAACCCATTTCGTCGGCGAGCCGCTTCACATTCTTCAGAATCTGCAGGGTTTCGGCGTAGGCGCCGCCGCCGACCAGCGCGCCGGTGCTGGCATCCAGCGCCACCAGACCCGAGACGAACACGAACGGGCCGGCCTGCACCACCGGGCTGTAGCGGAAGCGCGGCGCGGGCAGCGTGCGCGAATTCAGCGTGACAGGTTGCATCGAAGCAGGAGTCAACATAGGCCGACAAGGGTTGGGTGGGGTTAATCGATACGTATACAATCTTTATGATAGGCCGTATACGTCTGTTACGAGAAGAGCTTAGAAGCATTAAGAATCGAAGTCAATAGGTCGAGACTGTATTTAACACAGGATATATGCCTACTCTTAATGTCTATATTCGCCTTGACTTGATTTGTCACTCGGAATAATAGCTTTTATACGTACTATTAGATATTCCAATGAGCATTGTACACGTCTCAATTTCCTGGAATAATCTACCCTTTGCCATTCACCCAGAGTCCAATTCCATGACCGCCTTACCTGCCCGTACCCGACCCAAACGCGCCACGCCGGACGACCGCGCCGATGCGCACAAACGCCTGACACCCGCGACGCGCAAGATCCTTGACGACTTCCGCCTCGAGAATGTGGTCTCACATCTGCTGCGGCGGGCGCACTTCGCGGCCGAGGAAATGTTCTCACTGGAGTTTTCCGACGAGTCGATAACACCGCGCCAGAAGGCGGCGCTGATCATCGCCTACCAGCATCCCGGACTGAACCAGAACGCGCTGGCCGATCGCCTGTTCATGGATCGAAATTCGGTGGCGGAGATGGTCAAACGCCTGGCCGCCACGGGTCTGCTGCAGCGGGTGAGCGCAAAGGAAGATCAGCGCGCCTACGAACTCTATCTCGCCCCCGCAGGCGCCGAGATGTTGAACCGCATCATGCCGCGCGATTTACTGGTCGAGCGGCGCGTTCTGGAGCGCCTGCCCGAGGAGTACCGCCAGTTGTTCATCAAGTGCATTCGGATGATGGTGGAGCCCCTGCCGCGCGCGACCTAAACACCGACTGATATTCATATCAGTAGCCCGACAACGCAAGATGGATCAAGCGCTTCCCGCCGCTGGTGTTGTGGCTTTACTGCTAGCGATGAGGGATTGACTGTAGCTCATGTCGCTGGTCATCACATGCCCAAGGGAAAAGCCCAGAATAAACCGCATGACTGACCAGTTAGGGGACAACACCGACCCCCCGGGGGAATCATCATCGTCGCCGAGGGTCTCGAAGTGGTCACGCATGTCCTGCAATTCTTTGAGCATGCTCCGATGTTCTGCCACATGTTGCTTAAGATCGCCGTAGCCGATCCCGGCAAGGAGTCGTTCCTCGTAGACAAAATGAGCACGTAGCAGCTTCAACAGCCTGTCGGTGGCGATTCGAAGTTCTCCTACCCGTACACCCTCGCGCCAATCTTCGTAAATCTCCGCCCCAAATTCATATATTTCCTTATGCTGGGCATCGATCTCGGGATGGCCGACCGAGAGGTGATCTCCCCACTGGATTAGCTGATTGATGGATTGATCTTGCATCTTGGTTTGGCCGAAAGTTTCCTGGCTGGTAATCGACATGATGGGCTCTCCGAGTTTGAATTTGTGATTCCCAATGGTCTTGCCACTGGGGTGTGACCTATGTTCCGTAAGACCGTGGTTCTCTAAACGCATACCCGGCACGCTTGACGCCGGGTTGTCTATCAGGCTGCGAATATACACTTTGCCGCCGGTCCTGCGGCATGTGGCGGGGGCGGTAAATGTATTTGTACTTCATTGCGCTTGAGGATTCAAATAGTATCGATATTAGTCAATTTCCGAATTATTTGGATCTATTGCCAATTCCGGCCATTGATGCTGATCGGCTGTACGGCCACTGCTGCCACCAACGCTTAACTACAAACTCAATTCCTCGGCCCCATTGTGTGTAGCCACGAGTGCAGTGAACCCTAAGCAGTGCCTGCCACTCCTTTCAAATGATTCGTGCCACGCGATTGCATCAGCGAGCAGTTGTGAGCTTTCGTCGGGTGGAAGTGACTTTGCGAACTCCAGGCGGCCTTGCAAGACACCTCTCTCATAATTGGCCCACGCGTCAGTCGACGCAACGAACTGGGCTTCCACTGCAAAATTATTGTTGGCAAGAACATCCGCCGATGCCTCAATCATCCAGTAGTCCTCCTCAGACATCCCGAGATACTGAAGATAGTTCTGTGGCGGTTTGGATGACCAGGTCAATTCGGCGAAGACCAACATGCCATTTGGTCGTAGTAGCTTGTGCAGGTTCTGCAGCGCCTGCCGTGGATTCCCGAAGGCCTGGGACGACCCAATGCAAACGATGAGGTCAACAGGATCACCGGCGTACGCCGTCGCTGAGCAGAGGAGGAAGTCGATCTTGCCGATGAGCTTGGTTGAAGCTGCAGCCGCCGTTGCTCGTTCAAGAACATACGGATTGTTATCCAGGGCAACGACGCGGACGTCTTGGCGTTCAGCCAGGGCGATTGAAAATGCCCCGGCGCCGCACCCTACTTCTAACGCAGTGTGCGGCCGCTTTGCCAAAGCCAATTCGATCAGGCTTTGCATCTGCTCGACCGACAACGGATTTGCGTGCGGCAATAGTTTGTGCGCCTCAGAGGAGATTTGCTGGCGCGACATACATGGATTGGGGGGGCTAACTGCGGTAATCCGCATTGATCTTGACGTAGTCGTAGGATAGATCGCAGGTCCACACCTTTGCCTGCGCATCGCCACGGCCCAGGTCGACACGGACCCGGATGTCTGCCGGGGACATTGCCTTGACGCCATCCGCCTCATGATAACTGCCGGCACGACCGCCGTACTCCGAGACCAGCGTATCACCCAGCCACAGCTTGACCGTCCTGACATCGAGGTCCTGCAGCGACGCATGCGCTTGCGCCGCATTGCCGATGGCGGCGAGGATCCGGCCGAGGTTCGGGTCGGATGCGAAGAAGGCGGTTTTCACCAGCGGCGAGTGGGCGATGGCATAGCCGACCGCTTTGCATTCGGCGCTGTCAATGCCGCCCTGCACCGCGATCTCGATGAACTTGGTGGCGCCCTCGCCGTCGCGCACAATGGCTTGCGCCAGCGTCGCGGCGACTGCGGTGACCGCATCCCGCAACGTCTCATATTCTTCGCTGAGTTCATCGGTGATCTCGACGTTCCCGGCCGCGCCGGTGGCAATCAGGATGAAAGAGTCGTTGGTCGAGGTATCGCCATCGACGCTGATGCAATTGAAGGACGCTTCTGCAGCCTGCTTCACCATGCGTTCCAGCAGCGCCTGCGAGATGGCAGCATCGGTGGCGACAAAACCGAGCATGGTCGCCATGTTCGGCTTGATCATGCCGGCGCCCTTGGAAATGCCGGTGATGCTGATATGCTTGCCGCCGACTTCGACCTTCTGCGAGGCGGCCTTGGCGACGGTGTCGGTGGTCATGATGGCATGTGCCGCATCGAACCAACCCTGGCTGTCGCCGCGCAAGGCGGCCTGGCAGGCGGGCAGGCCGGCAACAATGCGCTTGAGCGGCAACGGCTCCATGATCACGCCGGTGGAGAATGGCAGCACCTGCCGGTCGGAGAGATTCATCAAGGCCGCAACCGCGCTGCAGGTGGCACGGGCGGCGACCAGGCCCGGTTCGCCGGTGCCGGCGTTGGCGATGCCGGTATTGATCAGCAATGCACGGATGTCGTGGCCGGCCAGATGTTGCTGGCACACCTGCACCGGTGCGGCACAGAAACGGTTCTGGGTGAACACCCCGGCAACGCGGCTGCCTGCGCTCAATTCGATCAGTGTCAGATCGCGCCGGTTGGCTTTGCGGATGCCGGCTTCGGCCACGCCGAGACGGACGCCGGCGACCGGCTGCAACTGGCTGGGTGTAGGCGTGGCGTAATTGACTGTCATGACAACGGATTCCTTAAAAAGAGGATCATTCAAACACAATTCGCCACAGCTCGCGCACCGCTGCAACGCGTTCCGCGACGCTCGCCGGATCGACGCGCGCCGGCGCATTGTTGAGGCGCAGCGCGTGCTGCATGCGGCGGTAGTCGCGATAGGCGCTGCGCACTGTCTCGGCCAGCGCGAGAGGGATCAGGCCGAGTTCTCCGGCCATCTTGAGCAAGGCGATGTTGCCGAGGTTGCCGGTCAGTTCGGCGTGCGCGTGGGCATGACCCAGCACCAGATACTGGACGATGAACTCGACATCGATCAGTCCGCCGTGATCCTGCTTCAGATCGAACAGCGGCCCTTTGCCGGCATGGGCATCGAACATTTTCTTGCGCATCGCCACCACTTCGTTGCGCAGCGCCGCCAGGTCGCGCGGCTGGCGCAGGATCTCGTTGCGGATCTGCTCGAAGGCCGCGCCGATGTCGCGATCGCCGGCAGAGAAGCGCGCCCGGGTGAGTGCCTGATGCTCCCAGAGCCAGGCCGATTCCAGCTGATACTTGCGGAAGGATTCGACCGAACTCACCACCAGGCCGGAATCGCCATTCGGGCGCAGGCGCAGATCGGTCTCGAACAAGGTGCCGGCGGAAGTCTGACTGGACAGCCAGGTGTTGATGCGGGTCGCCAGACGCGCATAGTTTTCCTGGGCTTCGGACGCCGGGTCGTCGAAGAGGAAGATCAGGTCGAGATCCGAGGCGTAACCGAGTTCCTTGCCGCCCAGCTTGCCGTAGCTGATGATGGTAAAACGCGGCGTCTCGCGATGGCGCTTGGACAATTTGCGCCAGGCATACTTGAGCGCCAGTTCGAGCATGATGTCGGCCAGTTCGGAAAGATGGTCGGCGAGTTTTTCCAGGGGCAGCAGGCCCGAGACGTCCTGTGCCAGCAGGCGAAAGATTTTCGCGTGATGGGCTTCGCGCATGCGATCCATTTGCAGCTCGGTATCCGGTTCCACTTCGTCGAGCGCATGATCGACCTGGGTGCGATAACTGCCCCAGTCGGGTGCGGTTTCCAGCATGCTGGCGTCGAGCAGTTCATCGAGCAGGATCGGATGGCGGCGTAAATAATCCGCCGTCCACGCCGAGGCGCTGGCGAGTTGCGCAACCTTCTGCAAGGCTTGCGGATATTGGAGCAGCAGGGCCAGGTAGGCGGCGCGGCGGCTGATGGCTTCGAGCAGGTCCAGCACGCGTGACAAGGTATCGTCAGGATTCGGCGCGGCGGCACAGGCCTGGATGACCAGGGGTACCAAGGCATCGAAGCGCTCGCGCGTCGCCGCCGACATCTGCTGATAGCGCGTGCCATCGCGTAACGCTGCGAGGCGATGCTTGGCTTCTGCGGCATGGGCATAGCCCTGGCGGGTCAACTCCTGCGTCTGGGTATCGCCCTCGCCGGGTTGCCAGACCACATCGGGCGCCTGGCTGGACTTGTGCGGGTCGGCAAACACCGCGGCAAAATGCCGGGCGACAGCGGCGCGGTGATCGTCGAGTTCTTCGAGTAGGGCGGCATAGCCGGAGAAACCCATGGCCTTGGCGATGATGACCTGATCCTCCGGTTTGGTCGGCAGGCTGTGCGTTTGGGCGTCGTCGAGGTATTGCAGGCGATGTTCGAGGCGACGCAGGAATTGATAGGCCGTGCCAAGTTCAAGCACGGCTTCGTCGGTGATTTGCCGTCGCTCGGCGAGCAGCTGCAGCACCTTCTGCGTCGCCTTGACCTGCAGGGGCGTATCGCGCCCGCCGCGAATCAGCTGGAAGACCTGGGCGATGAACTCGATCTCGCGGATGCCGCCCGGACCCAGCTTGACGTTGTCGGCCATCTCCTTGCGCGTTACTTCGCGGCGAATTTGCGCATGCAGGCCGCGCATCGCATCGATCGCACCGAAGTCGAGATATTTGCGAAACACGAACAGACGCCGGATCGATTCCAGGCTGGCGAGCCATTCCGTGGGATAAGGTTCGGCCGCGTTTTCGCCGATCAGGCGCGCCTTGATCCAGGCATAGCGCTCCCACTCGCGGCCCTGGCTCACGAAATAATTTTCCAGCATGTCGAAGCTGCACACCAGCGGGCCGGAATCGCCGTTCGGCCGCAAGCGCATGTCGACCCGGAACACCTGGCCATCGCCGGTGACTTCGGCAATCGCGTTGATCAGATTGCGGCCCAGCCGAGTGAAAAAATCGAAGTTGCTGATGGCGTGAGTGCTGCCGCCATCGGTCTCGCCATCCTCGGGATAAAGAAAAATCAGATCGATGTCCGAGGACACATTGAGTTCCCGCCCGCCCAGCTTGCCCATGCCGACCACCAGCATTTGCTGCCTTTGCCCCTGGCCGTTGCGCGGCACGCCATAGCGCTGGGCGAGCGCCGCAGTGTGACTGGTCAGCGCCTTTTCGACAGCGATTTCGGCGATCAGCGTCATGCTCTCGGTGACCTCGGCCAAGTTCGCCAGACCGGCCAGGTCGCGTGTGGCGACACGCAGGTAGGCGCGCCGCTTGAGCTGGCGTAACTCCGGTTTGAGTGCTTCTTCCGCCAGGTCGGCAGGCAGCCAGGCGCGCATTTCCTCCGCAGTGAGTGCCTGTTGCCAGGATGCGGCAAGTTCTTCGGTCAGCGCCGGGTCTGCTTCAACGAGGCGAGTCAGGTAGCGGGAAAGTGGCAGGACGCGCGGCAGGATATCGGCAAGAGACGGCATGGAAAAATGAAATGGCAAGGCAAGGCTAGGCAAACAGGATTTTAGCCTTCCTGCGACCCGGCCATGAGAATGCAGGCGCACTTGTCGATGATAAGCATGCCTGTAACAGAAGATTTCCGGATTTTGGGGAACCCGATTTCGTGGTACAAAGCCCCGTTAAGATAATGAATTTCCCTGTGTCATGGCAATTACCCTGAATCCCCGGTTGCGCTGGCTGCTGCGCCTGCTGTTGCGGCTGCTGGTGCTGGGATATTTCGGCTTCGCGCTGATTTTTCTGACGCTGCGCTATGCGGTGCTGCCGAAAGTCGATCAGTACCACGAGGACATCGAAATTCTACTGTCCAGTTCATTGCATCTGCCGGTGGCGATCGATGGCATCGAGGCGCAATGGCAAGGACTGAATCCGCTGCTCGCACTGCGCGGATTCCAGATTCGCGACCAGCAAGGCAAACCGGCCCTGACCCTGGATAATGTGGCGGCGGAAGTTTCCTGGACCTCATTGCTGTATTTCGGCCTGCGTCTCAATCGGCTGGAAATCATCGCCCCGGAACTCAACATCCGCCGCAACGCGCAAGGGCAAATATTCGTCGCCGGCCTGCAGGTCAATACGACGCCGGAACAAAATGATCTGGACTTTTCCGACTGGCTGCTGGCACAGCGGCGCATCGTCATCCGCAATGCCAGCATCACCTGGCAGGACGAATTGCGCGGCGCCCCCCCGCTGACGCTACAGCGCCTGAATCTGGACTTGCAGAACGGGGGCAGTCGCCACCGCTTCGGCCTGACCGCCGATCCTCCGCGCGCCATGGCGAACCGCCTGGACATTCGCGGCGATTTTCGTGGCGATGATCTGGATCATATGTCCACCTGGCGGGGTGAAGCTTATGCCGAACTGGATTATGCCGACCTGGCGGTGTGGCGAACCTGGATTGATTATCCGCTCGACCTGCCTCAGGGCAGTGGCGGCATCCGGCTCTGGCTGGGATTCGCCGAGAAGCAGCTCAGCAGGCTCACCGCCGATATCGCCATGACCGATGTCCAGATGCGCCTGGCGCCTGACCTGCCGCTGCTCGACCTGCAGCATCTGCAGGGACGCCTCAGCGGGAAGCGGCTCAGCAATGGTTTCGAGGCGGGCGCCCGGCAATTGATGCTGATCACGCGCGACGGCATCAATATCGAGCCCAACGATTTCCTGCTGAGTGTGAACCACGCGACCGAACGTACCCCGGCACATGGCGAACTCAGCGGCAACAATCTCGACTTGGACGCGCTGGCGCGCCTCGCGGCACATCTGCCAATCGACGCGGCGATCCGTCAGCGCCTGACCGAGGCTGCACCACGTGGCAAGCTCTTCGATCTGAAATCAAGCTGGACTGGCGCGCTTCCTGCCACTCTTCCCACCTCTCCCAGCGCAGCAACCCTGCCGGCAAGCTATACCTTGCATGCGCGTTTTGAAAAACTCGGCGTGCAGGCTCAAGGCAGCCTGCCCGGCTTTGCCGGTTTGAGCGGCAGTATCGATGGCAGCCACCAGGGCGGCAGCCTCACGCTGACCAGCCGCGAGGCCCAGATCGATCTGCCGCTGGTGTTTGCCGATCCGCGTGTGCCGCTGCAAAACCTGAATGCCCAGATCAAATGGAATGTGCAACAGGAAGCCGGGCAGGCACGCGTCGCAGTCAAAATCGAGCAAGCCGCCTTCGACAACCAGGACGCCGCCGGCACGGCCAGCGGCAGCTACCTGAGCCGCGCGGGCGAAGCGGGTGAGATCGATCTGCAAGCGCACTTGACCCGTGCCGCAGGCGCTTCGGTATGGCGCTACATGCCGCTGACGGTTGGCAGGAGCACCAGAGAGTGGCTGCGCACCTCTATCCTCAGCGGCATCTGCAGCGAAGCTACACTGCGCCTGAAGGGCAATTTGCAGCATTTCCCGTTTGCCGACGGCTCGGGCGTGTTCGAGGTCAAGGGTAAGTTTCATGGTGCCAACCTGCTGTATGCCTCTAGCTGGCCGCAAATCGAGCAGATCACCGGCGAGCTGGAATTCGTCGGCAAACGCATGCTGATCAAGGCCAGCCAGGGCAACACCTATAACGTCAAGCTGACCGACGTCAAAGCCGAGATTGCCGATCTTGAAGCTGCCGAGGAATTGCTCACGATCAGCGGCAACGCCGCCGGCCCGACCTCCGATTTTCTGCGCTTCATCGAGTCCAGCCCGGTGGGCGAGCACATCGATCATTTCACCGAAGACATGTCGGCTGCCGGAGCGGGACAACTCAATCTGAAACTGGTGTTGCCGCTGCAGAAGCTGGCCGAGAGCAAGACCGACGGCAACTTCCAGTTCACCAACAACCGGCTGCAACTCGATGCCGACCTGCCGCCTCTGACCGACGTCAACGGCCGCCTGCAATTTTCCGGGGACGGGCTCAAGGCCGAGCGGGTGCGCGCCCTGATGCTCGGTTCGCCGATGAGCGTCGACGTCAAGACCGTCGGCAACGGCGCTGTGCTGATCAACAGCGAGGGCACGCTGAACATCGCAGAACTGCGCAAGCAGTCTTCCCATCCGCTGTTTGACCATCTGTCGGGCAGCAGCACCTGGCGCGGACGCGTGCGGGTGCGCAAGAAGAACGCCGAAGTCATGTTCGAGTCGCGCCTGCAGGGCATTTCATCAAGCCTGCCCGAGCCTTTCAACAAGAGCGCCACCGATGCCATGCCGCTGCGCTTCGAGCGCAAGCTGCTGCCCGAGCCGGTACGGCTCGTCACACCACCGGTACGGCTCGCCACACCACCGCCACGCGTCAGCGCACCGCCGCCAGTCGCACGGCGCAGCACGAGCAAGTCCGCCGTGCCCGATCGCACACCGGCACCTACTGCGCCAGCCATGCCACTCATGCCACCCATGACGCGGGATCAAATCGACCTCAGCCTCGGCAATGTGCTGACCGCCCGATTCATACGTCGCTACGAGGGCGAGCGCGGAGAAAAAGTCAGCGTGGAACGCGGCGCCATCGCCCTCGGTGAACCGCTGACACTGCCCAGCGCCGGAATCCAGTTGGCGGTGAACCTGAAGAAAATCGACGCCGATTTCTGGCAGCGCATGCTGGACGGAATGAGCGGAATGGGCGAGAAGGGCAGCAAGCTGCCCAGGCTGGCGGTCAATGCCAACCTAAAAACCCGCGAACTGATTCTCTTCGGCAATACCCTCAACGATCTGGAACTCAAGGCCACCACCTCGCCCCGCGACAGCGGCTGGCGTGCCGAGATCAAAAGCCACGACCTCAATGGCGAACTGGCCTGGCTGAATCAGGGCGCGGGCAGGCTCTCGGCCCGCCTCAAACAACTGGCCATCAATCCCGCCGCGGGCAGCAAGCAGCCCGGCACGGAGGGTGACAAGAGTCCGCTGCATGAACTGCCGGGACTGGATATCGAAGTCGATCAGTTCTTCATGCGCGGCAAGGCTTACGGCAAGCTCAAGCTGATCGCCGACAACCGCGACGGCACCTGGGAAGCAAAACTGGACATCGACAATGAAGACGGCAAGCTGACCGGGGAAGGCAAATGGCGCCCGAGCACAGCGCAACCCGATACCCAGCTCAAATTCACACTCCATGTCAAGAGCATAGAAAGACTGCTGACCCGTCTTGGTTACACGGATGCCGTGCGACGCGGCAATGCCACCCTGGAAGGCACTGTCGCGTGGAATGACGCACCGTTCGCGATCGATTACCCGTCCCTCGACGGCACGCTCAAGGTCGAGGCCGCCAAAGGCCAGTTCAACAAGCTCGAGCCCGGGGTCGGGCGGCTGCTTGGCATCCTCAGCCTGCAATCGCTGCCGCGCCGCATCACCCTGGATTTTCGCGACATCTTCAGCCAGGGCATGGCTTTTGACAGCATCAAGGGACAACTCAACCTCAGCCACGGCGTGATCGATACGCAGCACTTTGAAATTTCCGGGCCTGCCGCCAGGATTCTCATGAGCGGCAGCGTCAACCTGCCGCAGGAAACCCAGAATCTCAAGGTGCGCGTCAATCCCACTTACGGCGAAAGCCTGGCGGTGGGTGCCATGCTGGCAAACCCGGCGGCAGGGGCCATCGCCTGGCTGGCGGATAAAATCCTGAAGAATCCGCTCGATCAGATTTTCTCCTTTGATTATGCCGTCACCGGCAGTTGGGACGACCCGAAAGTAACCAAGCTTTCCGGCCCCCAGCCCAAAGAAAGCACTGCGCAATGAAAGACAAATGCCGCATCGCCGCCATCCAGATGATTTCCGGACCGGATGTCGCTCCCAACCTTTCAACTGCAGAACAACTGATACGCCAGGCAGCCACTGAAGGTGCGCAACTGATCGCGCTGCCCGAGTATTTTCCGCTGATCGGCGCCAGCGACAGCGAGCGCCTGGCCGCCCGCGAAGCCGATGCGCAGGGGCCGATACAAAGCTTCCTCAGCGAGATCGCCCGCGAGTTAGGCATCTGGCTGGTGGGCGGCTCGCTGCCTTTGAGCGCGGATGATCCGACCAAGCTGCGCAACAGCTGCCTGGTGTATGACCCCAATGGCAAGCGGGTTGCACGCTACGACAAGATCCACCTGTTCGGCTTCAAGCGTGGCGCGGAAAGCTATAACGAGAGCCTCACCATCGAGGCCGGCACGCAGGCGGTGGCTTTCGATATGCCGCTCGGCCGCATCGGCCTGGCGATCTGCTATGACCTGCGCTTTCCGGAACTTTTCCGCGCCCTGGGTGCGGTAGATCTGCTGGTGGTGCCGGCCGCCTTCACCGAGACTACCGGCCGTGCCCACTGGGAATTGCTGCTGCGCGCCCGCGCCGTCGAGAATCAGTGCTACCTGCTCGCCGCGGCGCAGGGCGGCGAGCATCCAAGCGGCCGCATGACCCACGGCAACAGCATGATCGTCGATCCCTGGGGCGAAGTGCTGGCCAGGCTGGACAAGGGTTCCGGCGTGGTCACTGCGGAGATCGATCCGGCGCGCCTGACCGAAGTCCGCGCCAGCCTGCCGGCGCTGCAGCACAGAGTGCTATAAAGTAGCTGATTCCAATTTCCCCAAGCGTGACCCCATGACTGCCGAAGCCCTCTTCCACACCGCCGAACAATGCCTGTTGACCCCCTACAACCTCGACCCGGGGCAGCTCGACGGCGTCTTTGGTCAGATCTTCGGCAACCAGGTCGACTACGCCGACCTGTATTTCCAGTATGCCCGCTCCGAGGGCTGGAGCCTTGAGGAGGGCATCGTCAAGTCGGGCAGCTTCAACATCGAGCAAGGCGTCGGCGTGCGCGCCATCGCCGGCGAAAAGACCGCTTTCGCCTATTCCGATGAAATCAGTCTGGCCGCATTGCAAGGCGCCGCCTTGGCCACCCGCGCCATCGCCGCCCAGGGCGGCAATGCCAGCGTACCATTGCTCCGCCATGACCCGCGTCTGCGCGACAAGGCTGCGCTGTATGCCGCCGCCGATCCGATTGCGGCGCTCGACGATGCCAAGAAGGTCAGCCTGCTGGAACGCCTCGAAGGTTTTGCGCGCGCCCTCGACCCGCGCGTCGTCGAGGTCATGGCCAGCGTCGCCGGCACCTGGGAAGTGATCCTGGTCGCACGCAGCGACGGCCAGATGGTGGCCGACGTGCGGCCACTGGTGCGCGTTTCGGTGAGCGTCATCATGACCGAACATGGACGCCGTGAGCAAGGCTCGGCGGGCGGCGGCGGCCGTTTCGACTACGGCTATTTCACCGACACCATGCTGCGCGATTACGCCAGCCGCGCCGTGCATCAGGCCAGCGTCAATCTCGCAGCCAAGCCGGCGCCGGCTGGCACCATGACCGTGGTATTGGGCGCGGGCTGGCCCGGCATCCTGTTGCATGAGGCAATCGGTCACGGCCTCGAAGGCGATTTCAATCGCAAGGGCAGTTCCGCCTTCGCCGGCCGCATCGGCGAACGCGTTGCGGCCAAAGGCGTCACCGTGGTCGATGACGGCACCATTCCCGACCGGCGCGGCTCGCTGTCGGTGGATGACGAAGGCAATCCGACCCAGCGCACCCTGCTGATCGACGACGGCATGCTGGTCGGCTATCTGCAGGATTCGCTCAACGCCCGCCTGATGAATGTCCCAACCACCGGCAACGGCCGCCGCGAATCCTTCGCCCACCTGCCGCTGCCGCGCATGACCAACACCTATATGCTGAATGGCAACAAGGATCCCGAGGAAATCATCGCCTCGGTGAAAAACGGTTTGTATGCGGTCAATTTCGGCGGTGGCCAGGTCGACATCACCAGCGGCAAGTTCGTCTTTTCCGCCGCTGAAGCCTACCTCATCGAGAATGGCAAGATATCCACGCCGGTCAAGGGCGCCACGCTGATCGGCAACGGCCCGGACGTGCTGCAACGTGTCAGCATGATCGGCAACAATCTCACGCTCGATCCTGGCGTCGGCACCTGCGGCAAGGAAGGCCAGAGCGTGCCGGTCGGCGTCGGTCAGCCGACGCTGCGCATTGATGGACTGACGGTGGGCGGAACGGCGTAGCGCCGCAAAGAATCACTGCGTCAATTGCGCTAATCCCTTTGCGCCAATCGGCGCTTTGGGCAACCAGGGAATCAGGGCGCAGCGTGATGAGAGCCCGTCGACGACACGCCGGATAAATGGAATCTCGTATTGGCCACGCTGCGCCAGCATGGGATTGCGGGTGCCGCTGGCCAGCAGGCTCTGGTTGATCACCCAGGCGAAGGGAAAAATCTTTGCGCGTGCCAGATCATTTTGCAGGCGCTCGGCCTCATGTACCGGCGTGGCCTCCGGCAAAGTGACGATGAGCACTTTGGTGAAATCCGCATCGCGCAGGCGCGGCAGCAGGCTGCGCACGGCTTCGGGCATATCGCCCTGGGTGCGCAGAACTTCGCGGTGGTAAGACTCGGCCGCGTCGAGCAGCAGAATGGTGTGTCCGGTGGGTGCCGTATCGAGGACGACAAAACCTTCCTTGCCCGCGTCGACCGCACGCGCAAAGGCACGGAACACGGCAATCTCCTCGGTGCAGGGCGAGCGCAGGTCTTCTTCGAGCATGGCCCGCCCATTCGGATCGAGATTGCTGCCAGCCTTGGCGAGTACCTCGGCCGTGTATAGCGCGATTTCCGCAGCCGGGTCGATGCGGCTCACCGTCAGGTGGGGAACACTTTCGCCGACCGCATCTGCAACGTGGGCAGCCGGATCGGTGGTCGAGAGTTGCACGGGAAACCCCCGTTGAGCCAGCGCCATGGCGATGGCCGCGGCAACCGTGGTCTTGCCCACGCCGCCCTTGCCCATGGCCATGACGACACCGCGACCAGACTCGGCGATTTCGTCGACCAGCGCAGAGAGGTGTCCCGGCAATTGTGTCGTGACGGCATCGGCTTGCACCGCCGAAATGGTTGTGTCCGGATGCGCCATCATGCGCAGGGCAGCAAGCCCCACCGTGCCCAGCGGCAGGAAGGGCGTCACCGTCCGCAGCAATTTGCTCAGTCCGGAAGGCACCGCCGCGAGTGCGGCATTGGCACGCCGCATCATGGCCGTGGCGATGGGATCGTCTGTGCTTTCGGTGGCAAACAACCCATTGATGGCCAGTTGCAGGTTGCTGACGCCGAGTTCCACCAGTTCCGCCCTGGTGCGTTCCGCTTCGCGCAGCGCCGAAGTATCCGGCCGACTGACAAGAATGACGGCGGTGCTGGCGGGGGCACAAAGTCGTGCCACCGTTGCGGCATACAGCGACTTCTGCTTTTCCAGCCCGGCCAAAGGACCGAGACAAGAGCTGCCGCTGTCGGAGGAAGCAATGAATTCGCTCCAGGCCGAAGGCAGCGTAAGCAGCCGCAAGGTGTGGCCAGTGGGGGCCGTGTCAAAAATGACGTGATCGAATTCTGTCGTAGCCTGCGGTTGACCAAGGAGTTTCGAGAACTCGTCAAAGGCGGCGATCTCGACCGTGCAGGCGCCGGAAAACTGTTCTTCCATGCTGGCAATTGCCGCAGGTGGAAGGATGCCCCGATAGGGTGAAACCATGCGCTCGCGATAGTCCCGGGCCGAAGCCTCGGGGTCGATGTTGAGCGCGAAAAGACCACTGACACCAGGAACCGCGGTGGGTTGCGAACCGAGACTGACACCCAGCACTTCATCCAGATTGGAGGCCGGATCGGTGCTCACGATCAGCACTTGCTTGCCGGCTTCGGCCAGGGCAAGGCCGGTGGCGCAGGACAGCGAGGTCTTGCCCACGCCCCCCTTGCCCGTGAAAAACAGGTGGCGGGTGGTTGCGGTGGGCAAGGTCATGATGAATTCAGCAGCAGCCGGACTTGGGATTGCACCCGCCGGCCACTACCTTGATGTGAGGCTTTTCGGCGGTGGTCAGGGTGATGCCCAGTTTCTGCACCAGTTGCATACGCGAGGGATACATGCCGGTGGAAACGATGTGTCCATCCACCACCAGGATCGGCAGTCGATCCATCCCTGCATCCATTTCCTTGACGACTTCGGGATTGCCTACAAAGGCCTGCGGCTCTTGGGACAGGTTGTAGCGCTTGACCTGGATATCATGCTCGGCCAGCCATTGCAGATCGGCGGAAAACTGCACCAGCACCGGATCAACTTCGACACCACAAACACCCGTAGAACAACACATGGCGGGATCAAAAACTTCGAGCTTTTTCATGATGACCTCTCTTTCAAGCGGGTGTTGCAACAAAATACTTTCTCTGAAACCAGAGCGCGACATGCACCAGACCGATCATTACCGGGACTTCAACCAGCGGTCCGATGACTGCCGCAAAGGCCACACCGGAGTTGATTCCATACACCGCCACGGCGACGGCGATCGCCAGTTCGAAGTTGTTGCTGGCTGCAGTAAATGAAAGCGTCGCGCTCTTTTCATAGCTGGCGCCCAGGCGCATGCTCATGAAAAACGAGAAGATAAACATCACCACAAAATAAATCAGCAGCGGAATCGCAATGCGCACCACATCCAGCGGAATGCTGATGATCAGCTTGCCCTTCAGGCTGAACATGACCACGATGGTGAACAGCAGCGCCGCCAGCGTGATGGGACCGATCTTCGGCACGAAATGGCCGTGGTACCAGTCCTTGCTGACAAAACGCAGCATGATGACGCGCGTCAGCACCCCGGCGATACAGGGAATGCCCAGATAGATGAAAACACTCTCGGCAATCTGCCCGATGGAGATATCGACGACCGAACCGGTTAAACCGAAGAATGGCGGCAACACCGTGATGAACAGCCAGGCATAGACGCTGAAAAACAGCACCTGGAAAATCGAATTGAAAGCCACCAGGCCGGCAGCGTATTCGGTCGAACCCTTGGCCAGTTCATTCCAGACGATCACCATGGCAATGCAGCGCGCCAAGCCGATCATGATCAGGCCCACCATGTATTCCGGCTTGTCCTGCAGAAACATCAGCGCCAGCGCGAACATCAGCACGGGTCCGATGAGCCAGTTTTGCACCAGGGACAGCCCCAGCACTTTCCAGTCACGAAACACGTCGGGCAAATCCTCGTAACGCACCTTGGCAAAGGGCGGGTACATCATGAGGATCAGGCCCACCGCAATCGGAATATTAGTGGTGCCGGTCTGGAAACGATTGATGAAATCTTCGATGCCGGGAACGAAGAATCCCAGCCCGACGCCCAGCGCCATTGCTGAGAATATCCAGACGGTCAGATAGCGGTCGAGGAAGGAAAGTTTTTTTGTCAGGGCGCTCATGCGGAAGTCTCCTTCTCGCTCAGTTGTCCAATCTCGTCGAGCTTGCGTTTCAGTGCCATGCCTTCGAGCTTGCTCAACGGCAGGTTGATGAAAAGTGAAATGCGTCGGTTCATTTCGCCAAAGGCCTTGACGAAGGCGCGCCGTTTGTTCTCATCGGAACCTTCAACAGCCGCAGGATCTTCGATGCCCCAGTGCGCCGTCATGGGCTGGCTGGGCCAGATCGGGCAAACCTCGCCGGCTGCGTTGTCGCACACCGTGAACACGAAATCCAGATGGGGCGCACCAGGCACGGCGAACTCGTCCCAACTCTTGCTGCGCAGACCGGACACTGCCAGCCCCTGTTTCGCCAGCAATTCCATGGCGTAGGGTTTGACCTTGCCACCCGGATGACTGCCGGCGCTGAAGGCGCGGAATCGACCCTGTCCCGCATGATTGAGGATGGCCTCTGCCAGTATGCTGCGCGCCGAGTTGCCGGTACATAAGAAGAGGACATTGAAAACGCGTTCCGACACGATAGTGACTCCTTTCAGCAGGTTTTGGAGGTTGGGCGGCGACGTTTCGTCGTGGTGTTGGCAGCAAGGGTCTTGGGCAGACAACTGCCGCCGTTACAGCAATTCTGGGTCAGGAAGCCGAGCAGGTCGTCCATCTCGGTGTAATTGGTGGCGTAGAAAATGAAACGGCTTTCCTGCCTGCCCACAATCAGTCCGACGCGGCTCAGATGCGCCAGATGGAAGGACAGCGTCGCCGGCGCCAACCCGAGCTGTTCGCCGATCACCCCGGCGCTCAAGCCTCCCGGTCCGGCTTGCACCAGCAGGCGAAACACTGCCAGACGTTTTTCATGACCCAGCGCGGCAAGCCGCGTTGCGGCTTCTTTCGTTTTCATGTTTCGAGTATTGTCGAAATATATGGCGAAGTCAAATGAACTTTTTGTTTCACTGATGAGGAAATGTATCTCTTCGCCAGACCCGACCGACCAAGACCTACTCTTGAGCAATCTTCTCCAGGGCGGGGATGTTGCCACGGTAATAGCGCCGGCTGAAAACACTACCGCCGGCGTCTCTGACGACAACTCCTTTGCGATCGAATTCGGAAATAACTCGGCATACGGACTCGGGCACCAAGCCGACGATGTCTCCCATTTCCTTGAGAGACAGCCGGTGAATGTGGTAACCGTCTTCAGCCCGCAGATGCAACATCAACCTTGCCATGCGGACATCCACCGGTATTGAGCCTGCTGAGAACTGGGATAGCCAGGTTTCCACCTCTTTCAGCGCTGCCAGCGATTTCTGCAGCAGCCACATTTGCGTTCGCCCGGAGCCAGCGGCGAAGTCACGGAACCAATCCGCGGGGACGCTGCACGCCGTGACATCGCCGAGTGTGATGGCCGAGTGTTCGTAGGCATCGGAGAAGATCGACTCAATGCCGATGACATCGCCGGGCTTGAGCACCCGGACAATGCGCTGCTTGCCGCCAAATCCGGGTTTCAACAGTTTTACGGCACCCTTCTGGATGAAATACACCGCATCGGCTGGTGCCATGTCGCGGTGGATAACTTTGTTATGCCCGAAGTCGTGATCATGGATCATTGCGTCGAATTCGGCACGCTGTTTGGGAGCAACCTCCGCAAATAAGAGTTCGCAAGCAAAGCATTTGCCGTGGCTGCGCTTTTGGGGTGCGGGTGCGGGTGCGGACTTGCGAGTGCGTGGACGAACCACCGCTGCCGTCCCTCCGACACCGGCAGGGAAGAGTTCGGACACTATCCCGTTCATTGCCGGACTTTGTTTTCGATCGGTTTGCGCGCAGTCTCTGGAGAAGCGTCTCCGGTGCCGGGTTCAATTCCAGCCTCTGCCATTCCTTCCTTGAAGCCCTTCACAGCGCCACCGAGATCTGCGCCAACTGATCTCAATTTCTTGGTACCGAATACCAGCATGACGACAACCAACACAATCAACCAATGCCAGACGCTCATGGTTCCCATTTTCCATCCTCCTTGTTGATCAATCTCGGCTTGATATCACGCGCCAGAGCGCATGATTGAATCCTGTTTAGTATTTCTTGGGTCCGGACAGTTTCCCAGGAACAACTCGGCTAGTGACTTGCCTGGCATTTCCCCGCTTCCATCTTGACAAACTTGTCAGTGAGGTCGGCAAGCTCACGGTAATACGCGGTTTGTGCGCCTTCCTTGACGGCCGCTGTGAAGGGACTGGTCCAGCGACCGAGGTGCTGGTCGAGAAAACGCCTGCGCAGAGCCGCCTTCTCCTCCAGGACTGCGAGCTTACCTTGTTGATGCGCCTCGTTCTCACGAAATATCAGCAGATAAAGGAACTCCAGTTCGGCGGCAATATGGTCAGGCAATTCGCGAAAGCCCTCGTCGATATCGAAGCCGCCTTCCTGATAGAGGCTCAATACCGCCACCGTCGATTCCCCCATCAGGGGGCCATCCTGCTCCAGCCACACCGAGCCATAAGGTTTGGCGATAATATGGTTGGGGCCGAGAAACAGCCGGGTGTAATCGAGCAGCAGATCTTCCGCGCCTTCCGCGGCAAACGCTTCACCCAGGCGGCGGGCATGCGCGGCGAGGTCTGGATGAATCCGGGTCGCGGCGGCCAGCATCGAATCGAACACCTTTTCCTCCGCGAATTCAGGCCCGGGCTGGTAATAGCAGGCAGCCAGGTAGCGGCAGAGATCTTCGCGGGCTTTTCCTTGGTCGAGGTCGTAGTT
>Ga0172380_10000835_pt1 | contig 56060 bp, 57 predicted proteins | sample Leawe162metaG_FD_119747 | JGI IMG/M metagenome (GOLD analysis project Ga0172380, IMG submission 119747) | Leachate microbial communities from a municipal landfill in Southern Ontario, Canada - Leachate well 162 metaG | ecosystem: Engineered > Solid waste > Landfill > Unclassified | place... | reverse complement strand
AGTTCATATCGACGGCGGAGTTCGGCACCTCGATGTCGGCTCACCTTAGCGCGGCGGTGGAGAAGCTGCCAAGCGTTTGGCTGTTCGCCAATTAAAAAGGTACGCGAGCTGGGTTCAGACCGTGAAGGTCGTATAGCGTATAAATCAAAACTTATAACTTTTTGTTACAAGTTGCATGATATGCGTTTTGCGTTTTTCACAGTCTGAATCCCGCGAGGAAGACAAATTCGAATATGAATTAGAACTGTTATATTTTCAAGCGAGGAGCATATAAAAATTTATTTTTATAATGTCCGAGCGAAGAAAATATATGAGACGTAAGTGCTCATATAAAACTGAAAACAACCATGTGTTGAAAAATACACATCACGGCGGCGTATTGTAGTAATACAATACGAGAAGCTAACTTATATCGGAGAAATCCTATTTGTGAAAACAAAGGATAACGCCGAGGGAATTCTCTTTAAGAGATGCCCGTAGAGACTGAATGTTAGATAACTTATTTTGTAAGTTAAAGTCACAGTCCGATCCCTTTAGTAATAAAGGTTCTGCTCTTGTAGATGAGAGTTTGATATAAAACATTTTGCGTGAGACAGGTTGGTCTCCTATCTACTGCACTCGTTGATTCTTGAGAAGATTTGCCCCTAGTACGAGAGGACCGGGGTGAACTGACCTCTGGTGTACGAGCTCTAGTGCCAACTGGACTGCTCGGTAGCTATGTCGGGAATGGATAACCTCTGAAAGCATCTAAGAGGGAAGCCAGCTTCAAGATTAGGAATCGTTATTAGAACCCTGAGAGATGATCAGGTTGATAGGCTTTAAGTGTAAATACAGTAATGTATTAGCTGAGAAGTACTAATGTTTCGATTCCTGTTAAGAAATTTGTAAACCACAAAATATATTTGTTATATATTAGTCGCAAGACTTTAAATTAAAAAGAATTTTTATAAAATTTTAAAAAACGTGGGTCCCCTGTCTTTATGACTCCGAGGGCGAAGTTTTAAAAAATTTTGTAAAAATTCTTCTAATCGAGTTTTCAGTGTTGGTGATTCGTCGTAAGGGTCACACCTCTTCCCATTCCGAACAGAGAAGTTAAGCCTTACCATACCGATGATACTCTTTACAGGGGAAAGTAGGTTATCGCCAGCACCGAGTACTTGATTCTATAAAAACCTTTATGCAAATAAAGGTTTTTTATTTACCTAATTTTTATGTTATAATCATTCCATGACTTGGGCTTTAAAACGGCAGATTTTATACATATTAGGACTTTTAATCTTTTTTGGAGCTATTGCTCTTTATTTTTTATGGCCTTATATTAACAAGCCTCCTACATGTTTTGATGGCAAGCAAAATGGGACTGAGTTAGGTGTCGACTGTGGTGGTGGTTGCGTGAGAGCGTGTTCTTTTGAAGTAGATAAATTGTCTATTTTCTGGTCTAGAAGTTTTGAAGTGGTACCCGGCCGATATAATGCAGTTTCTTATATAGAAAATCAAAACCCAAATAAAATAATTCGCAAAATTAAATACAGATTTCGTTTTGCTGATAAAGATAATCTATACATAGGTCAACGTGAAGGTGAGACATTTGTGCCACCAGCGGGTAAATTTGCTGTATTTGAACCAGCTATCAATCTAGGTAATTCTATACCTGTCTATACTACTTTTGAATTCACCGAAGCCCCTCTGTGGGAGAACGTCGATCCGTCTGTAGTAGATCAGCTGAATCTTGTAGTCTATGATATCAATCTGACAAACGAAGATTCTACTCCGAAATTGTCTGCCGTGATTAGGAACGATTCTTTGTTTGTGATTCCTGATCTGAATGCTGTAGCTATTCTTTATGATGATTTAAATAATGCTCTGTCTGTGAGTAGTACTTATGTACCGGTTTTGAATAGAGAGAGTCGAGTTGATGTGAATTTTACTTGGAGAGCACCTATGTCCAAAAAAGTATTGACCAAAGAGATAATCCCGATGTTCAATATTCAAAATATTAGATTAAAGTAAATGTGGAATCAAATTTTTAAAAAAATAGATTGGATTTTGGTTTTTTTAGTATTACCTGTAGTATCTTTTGGGCTTATTACTATGAGGTCTTTTTCATCGACTGAGAGTGGAGGAGACTTTTTCTCAAAACAATTAATCTGGGTGGGATTGTCTTTTGTGGTATTTTTTATTTTTTCATTTATTGATTTTAGTTTCTTGAAACAGACCGGAGTATTGGTGAGTTTGTTTTTATTCTTTGCTTTTGTCTTACTCGCATTGTTTGTTTTAGGTAATGTCGCCAAAGGGGCCAAGAGCTGGTTTGACTTTGGGGGAGTCTCGTTTCAGCCGGTGGATATGATGAAACTAGTTTTGATTTTGATTTTAGCAAAATATTTTTCTCGACGTCACGTAGAGATCAAAGATTTTAAACACATTTTTATCTCAGGATTATACGCCTTAGTACCTTTTATCTTGGTCTTCTTGCAACCTGACTTCGGTTCAGCTATGGTTATCTTTTTTATTTGGCTCGGTATGGTCCTCGTTTCTGGTATTTCTAAAAAACATTTATTGGTAGTCTTTGGTGGAGCGGCTCTTATATTTTTAGTGCTCTGGACTTCTGTTTTTGCTCCCTACCAAAAGAAGCGTATTTCGACTTTTATCAATCCTTTGTCCGACATTCAAGGTTCAGGTTATAATGTATTCCAATCCACTGTAGCCGTCGGCAGTGGGCAAATACTAGGTAAGGGGGTAGGTTTTGGGACTCAGTCTCGCTTAAAGTTTTTACCTGAATCTCAAACCGATTTTATTTTTGCGGCTTTTAGTGAAGAATGGGGTTTCCTTGGCGCGACGACTTTATTGATTTTGTTTGGCTTGATTATTTGGCGTATATTGTACTTTGCTTCCTATGGAGCCTCGAATTTTGAAACTCTTTTTGCTCTAGGTATTGCGATTTATTTTATTACTCATATATTGATAAATATTGGTATGAATATCGGCGTTATGCCTGTTACTGGTATTCCTCTGCCTTTGATGAGCTATGGAGGTAGTCATCTTTTGACTGAATTTGCTGCTCTGGGGATATTGGTGAGTATGCATCGCTACAGAAGAATAGCTCACAGAGATGATATTAAAAATGAATTTTTAGGATTATAATTACAAATATGCAAATCATTAACGGAAGAAAAATTAGAGATAGTATCTTGATGGATTTAAAAAAAGAAATCCAGGCTTTGGAATTCAAGCCTATTTTTTGTGACGTAGTGGTCGGAGAGGATCCGGCTTCTTTGCAATACGTTAATATGAAAATGAAAACAGCCGAGTCTTTGGGTCTAGTTTTTCATAAAGCATTTTTTAATAAAAATATTTCTACATCAGAGCTAATAGATCATATTAAATTGATAAATAAGATAGAGAATATGTCTGGTGTTATTGTGCAGTTGCCTTTGCCTTCATCTGTCGATACGCGTTTAGTTCTTGATGCTATTGAGAGCGATTTGGACGTGGATTGTTTGGGTGCTGTATCTAATTCTAAATTTTACAATGGTGAAAATGTTTTAGGTTTACCTACAGCTTTGGCTTGTATGCATATTTTAGATAGTTTAAATATAGATTTAAGTCTTAAAAATATAGTAGTTCTAGGGACTGGAGAGTTGGTGGGCCGACCTGTTTCCAAAATGCTAGAGCTTAGAAATCTTAAACATATTTGTTTAAACAGTATGAGTAAGAATAAAGAAGAGGTGATTAAAAATGCTGATGTTATTATTTCAGGTATAGGTCAGGCTTCTTATATTAAAGGTTCAATGCTTAAAAAAGATGTAATCCTAATTGATGCAGGCACTTCAGAGTCCAATGGTAGTCTGTCTGGAGATGTGGATTTGGAGTCTGTAAAAGAAGTAGCTAGTATTGTATCACCTGTGCCTGGAGGAGTAGGTCCTGTGACTATTGCTATGCTTTTTAAAAACGTTTTAGAAGTTGCTAAAAATAAACATAAATAAATATATGAATAATTTTATCTTTTTCAGTTTACATAATTTAGCCAACCAGAATAGTTTGTTTGATTCTGTGATAATATTTTTGGCTAATATGCTACCTTATTTGGTCTTGCTTTTTACTTTGATTTTTCTGATAGTGCATCATGATGTGTCTTTGCGCTATGCTGGTTTTATGCAAGTTGTTAACAAATTTAAAGAAACTTTTTTTGCTTTCATTATCGGACTTAGTGCATTAGTCGCTTCGGAAATACTAAAAAGCATTTTTTTTATATTAAGACCTTTTAATAATTATCCTGAAGTCTCAAATTTATTTTATGCTACTGGCTATGCTTTTCCTTCGGGGCATGCGACTTTCTTTATGGCTTTAGCTTTCTCTATATACTTTTTACATAAAAAGGTAGGAATGCTCTTGATATTTTGTGCTATCCTTATCGGCACAGCTCGAGTTATGGCAGGGGTGCATTATCCAGTAGATATTTTAGGGGGCTATGTTTTAGGTATTATTATTGCTACTTTTTTCAACTATCTCTATAAGAGAGAAAATAAATAATGAATATCATACAAGCTACAATTTTTGGTATCATTGAAGGGATTACAGAATTCTTGCCGATATCTTCGACTGCGCATTTAGATATCACTCGATTGTTTTTAAATATTCCGGCTACGGATTTTGTTAAAAGTTTCGAGATTACTATCCAGCTAGGAGCGATACTAGCAGTTGTATTTCTGTATCAAAAAAAGATTTTTAATTTCTCTAATACAAAATATGGCATACCTGTATTCTGGAGAAATATTATAATTGCTTTTTTGCCTACCGGTATTATTGGTTTTGTTTTATATCAATTAATCAAAGACCATTTATTAGGGAATACTATGCTCATGGCCATAACTCTGATTTTAGGTGGCGTATTTATTATATTTTTTGAGAAAAAACAAGAAAAGCAAATAGTAGAAAGTAACAAACAAAACATAGAATCACTAAGCATGAGAGAATTATTGATAATGGGTACGACTCAAGCCTTGGCTGTTGTGCCGGGAGTATCTAGATCTCTTTCTGTGATTATCTCTGGTAGAATGATGGGAATTTCTAGGTCTTTGGTAGCAGAATTTTCTTTTCTTTTAGCTATACCCACGATGCTCTCTGCGACTATTTATGATCTTTATAAAACAGGTTTTGATTTTTCTCGTGACGATTGGACGGCGTTATTTGTTGGTTTCGTTGTATCTTTTGTTGTAGCTTTTTTTGTTATCAAATGGCTTATCTCTTATATTCAGAAAAATTCTTTTATTGTTTTTGGTTATTATAGAATAATTTTAGGTATATTTTTGTTGCTATTTTTTGTTTTTTATTAAAAAGAGGCGAAATTCATTTAATGAATTTCGCCTCTTTTTAATTTTTGTATTTATAACTTTTTACTTTATTTCAAAAGTAGCTTTGACCGTAACCATGATTTCTTTATTGATTTTTGAAGTATCATACATACCATAATCAGATACTTCTACTGAGTTTTCTGACATGACTTGCACTACACCACTTGAAGCAGATTGTAATACTCCGATCTTCTTGCCTCCAGCGATAGCTAGTTGTTCAGCGCGAGCCTTAGCATCTGCTACAGCATTTGCTAGTAATTCTACGCGAGCTTCTGGTAATTTAGAATAATAGTATTCAACAGAATTAGTAGCAAATAATACTCCTTTATCTACTATTAACGGAGTAGTGTTTTTAGAAAGATTATCAATCTTGTTTACATCAGTTTCGTTAATCTCAATATTTTGCATGAGTGTGTATTTTTTGTCAGTACTTGGGTATTGCTCATATACTTCATTCATATAGACAGGGGAGATTGTGATAGCAGTCTCAGCAATACCGTTAGCTAATAGGAAAGCTTTAACTTCTTTTAAGTCTGTATCCATTTTTGTATAACCAGCCTTGAGAGTCGATAGAGTTGTTTGACGGCTAAAATTTGCAGTCCACTTTACCTTGTCGGCTAATACTGGTTTTTTAGCACTACCAGTCGAAGAGATATAGTCTGTCGAACGTAGTTGGTAAAAAGTCGCAGCTCCTATACCAGCACTAATAATGAGAGATAATCCTAAGATTGCTCCGAACACTAAATAATTTTTGTTGTTTTCCATCTATATATTATATCTTATTTTTGACTTATTAGCAATTTGCATATTTTGTTGAAAGCGTATAGAATATGGCTATCTTATGTGGAGAATAATGAAAAAAATAATACTAGTATTACTAATCTTATTAGCAACTGTTGCTTTAGGTCTATTTATCTACAAATCAGAACCAAGACTCAATCCATCTTTTGAAACAGAAAAATCTTTCTTTAAAAATAATCCTTTCCGTCTAGGTTTGGATCTTTCAGGTGGAAGTCATTTAGTTTACAAGGCGGATGTGTCTCTAGTAGCTGACGGGGAAGTAGATAATTCTATGGACGCTCTGAGAGACGTTATTGAACGCCGAGTCAATCTTTTTGGAGTTTCTGAGCCACTAGTTCAAATTCAAAAATCTTCATTTATTACTGGAGGAGAAGAGAAGCTTATTGTAGATCTTCCAGGTGTTACTGATGTAGATGAAGCTGTCAGAATGATCGGACAAACTCCATTACTTGAATTCAAAATCGAAAACAGTCAAGCGATACAAGACGCAGTAGTTGGAGAAGATGGTCAAGTAAACTTAGATTTATCAAATGCATTTACTTCTACCGACCTTACTGGTAGATACTTAGAGAGAGCAGTTTTGGATTTCGATATCAATACTCGTGAACCTAGAGTCAGCCTACAATTCAACGAAGAAGGTACAAAGCTTTTTGCTGAAATCACAAAAGCTAACGTAGGCAAGATGGTAGCTATATACTTAGACGGAGCGCCTATATCTACTCCTGTTGTTCGTGAAGAGATCCTAAACGGTGAAGCTGTTATATCTGGTAATTTTAATCCAGAAGAAGCAAAACAACTAGTAGGACGTTTGAATTCAGGAGCATTGCCTGTACCTATCGAACTAATATCAAAACAAACTATCGGCGCGACTTTAGGTGATAGTGCTATCGATGCTGGAGTCAAAGCTGCCATTATCGGTTTCTTAATGATAGCTCTTTTCTTAATACTTTGGTACAGACTTCCTGGTCTTTTGGCTGTTGTCTCTCTCGGTATCTTCGTAGCTATTATACTTACTTTCTTTAAACTCATTCCTGTGACTCTAACAGCAGCCGGTATTGCTGGATTCATTATCTCACTTGGTATTGCAGTGGATGCAAATATCTTGATTTTTGAAAGGGTTAAAGAAGAGTTGCGTTCTGGTAGAACTATAGCAGATTCTGTTACAGCTGGTTTTGACAGAGCATGGACTTCTATCCGTGATTCTAATATCTCTAGTCTTATCACAGCTACTATTTTGTTCTGGTTTGGTACTTCTCTTATTAAAGGTTTTGCTCTGACTCTAGGCCTCGGGGTTTTGGTATCTTTATTCTCATCTATTGTCATTACTCGTATTTTCATGAAAACATTTGCTATGGTAAAAGAAGGCAAGGTTTCAAGATTCTTGTTTTCAAGTGGAATCACGAGTGGTAGTGTAAAAAAATAATTTAAATAAAAATATGTTTATAATTAAAAACAAAAAAATATTCATCGGTATCTCATTAGTTTTAGTATTATTGTCTATAATATCTGTTTCAGTTTTCGGATTGAGAATCGGTATTGATTTCAAAGGAGGAGCTTTGACTGAAGTTGTGTATGATGAAGCGCGTCCTTCTCAAGATATTTTAAATGCAGAAATAGCTACTCTTGATTTTGGTTCTGTTCTAATACAACCAGCAGGGGATAACGGATATTTAATAAAGTCTCGTGATCTTACAGACCCTGAGCACGATTTACTTTTAGAGACTTTATCTCTTGATGGAGCACATACCTTGAAAGAAACAGCTTTCAACTCCATCGGACCGTCTGTAGGACGTGAACTTACAAGAAAAGCTATTATCGCTATAGTACTAGTGAGTCTCGCTATTATTTGTTTTATAGCTTACGCATTCAGAAAAGTCTCTAAACCTGTGTCTTCATGGAGATATGGATTTATCGCTATCGTTTCATTGTTGCATGATATTATAATCCCTATTGGTATATTCTCTCTATTGTCTTATTACTTTGGAGCTGAAGTTGATACTTTGTTTGTTGTAGCTATTCTGACAGTTTTAGGTCTGTCTGTGTCTGATACTATTGTTATCTTTGATAGAATTAGAGAAAACCTAAGTACTGAACCAAATATCACGAAAGCTGATTTTGGAAACATTGTAGGCAAGAGTTTAAGTCAATCATTTGTTAGATCTCTTTCTACTTCTCTAAGTACTATACTTGTTTTAGTAGCGCTATTCTTCTTTGGTCCTGAGAGTACAAAATACTTTGCTCTTGTATTAATAACTGGAATGTTCTTTGGAACATATTCTTCTATTTTCTTAGCTTCACCTTTATTGGTATTGGTTTCTACTTTCAAGTCTAAATAGCATATTTTGTGCTATAATTAAATAGTTAGGTTATTTTATTATTTTAATTTTAAATTTATTATGAATACTTTTTTTGTGTTTTTAGGAATCGGTGCTTTGTTGATTATTTGGATAGTGACTGCTTACAACTCTCTAGTTGCACTAGTCAATCGTGCTAAAGAAGCTTGGGCTGATATCGAAGTTCAATTAAAAAGGAGATATGACCTTATCCCGAATTTAGTAAATACTGTGAAAGGTTATGCTACTCATGAGTCTTCTACTTTTGAAAAGGTTACTGAAGCGAGAACTAATGCGATGAATTCTCAAGGTACTAACAAGGATCATGCTATGGCTGAGAATATGCTCACAGGTGCATTAAAGTCCGTCTTCGCACTAGCAGAAGCGTACCCAGACTTGAAAGCTAATACTAACTTTTTGGAATTACAAAGAGAACTATCTGATACAGAAAATAAAATCCAAGCTTCACGCAGATTTTATAATACTAATGTGAGAGATTTGAATACTCGCATCGAACAATTCCCAGGTAACATAATCGCGAATATTTTTAGATTTGCTAAAATGGAATTCTTTGATCTAGCAGATGACGATGTGGCTCAACAAAATGTTGAAGTTAAATTTTAATAGCTAACTCGTCCCGTCGCTCGCGAGTGACAGGATAAATTAAATATATGACAAAAATCGGAAAAACAATAATTATTATTTTGGTATTACTTGCTCTAGGAGTAGCAGTATATTTTTTGACCAAGACTCCAGTCGTAGAAGAAAATACTATTGGTGCAGTAGAAAATAATCCAAACTTGATATTAGAAAATCAAATCTTGGGTAAAAAAGAAGACTTAGTAGCCTTCTCAATACTTCCTGGTACAAAATTACCTAAAAGCATTCTAGCTTTTGATGGTGTTATAAAAGGTGCTTGGTTTTTTGAAGCGAATATTTTAATAAATATTTTAGACACTGAAGAGACTTTATTAAAAGCAGGAAACGCGACAGCTACTAGCGACTGGATGACAGTCGAGCCGGTAGCCTTCTCTGGTACTATCGACCTTTCTGGTCTACCTACTGGTCCGGCCTATTTGGAAATCAGAAATGATAATCCAGCAGGACCAGACGAAGGTATAAACAAGAATATTCTTCTACCTATAATCATAGAATAAAATTGTAGATAAAAATGGCGACACTATACACACAACAATCAAAAAATATCACAAAAACATGGCTACTTATGTCTATGTTTTTTGTGATTGTTATTGGGCTCGGTTGGTTCTTTTCTTACTACTACCAGAATCCTAGCATTTTATATTTCTTTGTTTTGTTTAGTATTGGTATGAATATCGTTTCTTATTGGTATTCTGATAAAGTTGTTATTAAACTCTCAGGAGCTAAGCTTGCCAAAAGGGAAGAGTATTTTGATTTATATACTATCGTTGAGAATCTGTCTATTACTGCAGGTTTACCTATGCCTAAAGTTTATGTGGTCAATGACCCTGCTCCGAATGCTTTCGCGACAGGTCGCGACAAGAATCATGCAGTCGTGGCTGCGACTACTGGGCTTCTCGCTATCTTAGATAAAAATGAACTCGAAGGAGTTATGGCTCACGAGATGAGTCATATTGGAAATCGTGATATGTTACTCTCTACTACTGTTGTTGTCTTGGTTGGCTTCGTATCTATCGTAGCTGATATGTTTTTAAGGAATTTACTTTGGGGAGGAGGTAGAGATAATGATAGTGATAGTAAAGCGGGTGGTGTACTCATTATTGTAGGAATAATCTTTGCTATTTTAGCTCCTATTTTTTCTACTCTGATTCAGCTTGCTATCTCACGCAAGAGGGAATTCTTGGCTGATGCTACGGGAGCAATGCTCACTCGTTATCCTGAAGGGTTGGCGAGTGCTCTACGTAAAATTTCACAACACAGTCGTCCTATGCAAAGACAATCTGGAGCGATAGCTCATATGTATTTAGCTGATCCGAAGGGGACAAAGGGTAGTCAAATCGGTAAAAAAATCAGCGGACTTTTTGCAACTCATCCAAACGTAGAGGATAGAATAAATGCGCTCATAGGTAAACAAAAATAAAGTTTTCCACTCAAATAAATTCTCTTAAATCCTATTTTTGAGGTATAATAAACATAATGTCTTTGTATAAAAAAATCATAATTAAATTTGTACCATTTTTGGTATTTGGGATTTTACTATTTCCAAATATTTCTCACGGTGTGACTTTATTGACCGATAGCTTTACTGGTACTACGATAGATACTTCAAAATGGACTTTGGTTGGAGGTGTATCGGGAGTTGACTATATACAAAATAATACTATGAATGTTAGGAATAGTGGTACAGATGGTACTAATCCTCTTGGTCTGACTTCTTTGCGTAGTAGTAGTTCTTTTGCAAAAGGGGACAATCTGACCTTGTCTGCTAACGTTACGAACCCTGGTGGACTTGCTTTTTTGATTTATGGAGATTTTCCTAGTGGTGATTACTATTTTATTAGAATCTCTAATACTACTTACCAGGCTTATATTATAAGAGGTGAAAGTCAATATTCTAGTAATACTTCTTGTGGAAGTTATACAGCAGCAGCGAAAGTCTCAATGAGGATTACGGCAACTTCTTTTCAGGTTTTAAAAAATGATGTTTTACAGTGTACTGTAGCTGTAGATGGTACAGCTCCTGTTATGACTAGTCATGCTTTTGCTTTGCAAGGTAGTTCGACTGCTTCGATTTTTGATAATGCTTTAGTTGTTAATGATGCAGCTCTGCCTCCTAGTACTATACCTGACCCTATTTCAAATTTAGCCGCTTCAGAATGGGGGAATACTACAACCAACCTTACTTGGACCGCACCTTCAAATGGTGGTAGTACTATTACAGACTATCTTGTGGATTATAGAATTTCCGGAGATTTGCCTTGGATTAGTTTTAATGATGGTGTGTCTGCGTCTACGGGAGCGACTGTGACGGGACTTACCAATGGAGTTACTTATCAATTTAGAGTAAGGGCTGTGAATGCTATTGGCACAGCTCTTGATTCAAATATTGCTTCTGTGACTGTATTAGCCCCGACTGCGCCTAGTACTCCTTCGGCTCCGACAGCTTCTGTTGTATTGTCTTTAAATGGTGACAAGGCCTCAGTATCTTTTTCTGCTCCTTCTTCAAATGGTTCTGCTATAACTTCTTATACAGTTACTTCTAATCCTGGTTCTATTGTTGCCACTGGTTCTAGCAGTCCCATTCTTGTAACTGGACTAACTAGTGGGACTTCTTATAATTTTACTGTATCGGCGACTAATGGAGTGGGTACAAGTATTAATTCTCCAGCTTCTAATTCTATTTCACCACAAGCTTTCCCTGTGAGTAAGATTAACTGGACTGAGCAAACAAACTCTGGGCAGAGAGATTGGAGGGATGTAGCTTCATCGTCAGATGGAACCAAACTTGTTGCTGTAGTAAATAGTGGTTATATATATACTTCAAATAACAGTGGAGCAACTTGGACGGAACAAACTTCTTCTGGTGTAAGAAATTGGGATTCGGTAGCTTCTTCTTCTGATGGAGTCAAACTCGTCGCTGCTAATTATGGAGGTTATATATATACTTCAAGTAACAGTGGGGCAACTTGGACACAGAGAACAAATTCAGGTCAAAGAACTTGGAATGATATAACTTCTTCTTCTGATGGTGTTTACTTAGTAGCTACCAATGATTCAAATACTATTTACTACTCGACAAATAGTGGTGTTGATTGGAGTTTGTCTGTTGCTGGTTCTTTGGATTGGAAAGCTGTAGCTTCTTCTTCTAATGGTAGTATAGTTTATGTACTTCCAACTGGTTCTTATGTTAGTAAATCTATTAATGCTGGTGTAAATTTTTTAAATAATATTAATTTAGTTACTTCTAAAGCTTGGACTGGTATGGCTGTGTCTGGTGATGGTGTCAAAGTTTTTGGAGCTACTAATGGTAGCTATATTTATACTTCAAATGACAATGCTGAAAATTTTGTTGAGCAGACAAATTCGGGACAAAGAAACTGGACTGATATTTCTAGCTCCCTTGATGGAAGCATCTTACTAGCTTCTGCTGATTCAGTTTTGCTTTCTACAAATGGTGGTGTTGATTGGACAACAGAAACTGCAGTGTGGTCTTGGAAAAGTATTGATATGTCAGATGATGGTTTGAGTGTTGTTGCTGTAGGAGAAAATGGATATATTTACACAGGTGAAGTAGATGCAGAATCTCCAACAATCACAAATATAAATTCAAATAAGACAAATGGCATTTATACTGTTGGAGAGGTGATAGATATTGATGTGACTTTTTCTGAAGCAGTTACCAGTACTGGAAATGTTACTGTGACTTTAGAGACTGGTACCACAGATAGAACTTGTACATTCACTATTACAAACTCTACAACAGGAACTTGTAACTATACAGTTGTGGCAGGGGATGAAAGTTCTGACCTAACAGTGCAATCAATCTCAGGTACGATAAATGATCAATACTCAAATACAATGACTGACTTTGTGCCTGATACTAATCTAGCTACTAATAAAGCTATAGTTATAGATACAACAGCTCCAATTTTAGACGAGGTGACAGTAGTTGTAACTCCAGATGACGACACTACTCCAAGCTACACTTTCTCTTCTACAGAAATAGGAGATATTACCTATGGAGGATCTTGTGCTTCGGCTACAGCTACAACCACAGTAGGGAATAATACAATTAATTTTAGCGCGCTTCTAGACGGTACTTATAATGATTGTACAATTCTTGTCACTGATTCTGCAGGTAATGATTCAAATGAATTAGCTATTAATACTTTTGTGATAGATACTACAGATCCGGTGATTTCAGAAGTGACTCCTGTTGTAACTCCTTCTAGTGATACCACACCAAGTTATTCTTTTACAACAAATGAGGCTGGAGATATTACCTATGGAGGATCTTGTACTGCTGATACTAATACTGCTACCGTAGGAACTAACACTATCTCTTTCAATATTTTAGCTGTCGGTGATTATGCTGATTGTACTATTGTTATCACTGATGCTACTTTGAATAATTCAAATACTTTATTTATTACTGCTTTTACAATTACAACTCCTCCAATTACTCCAGTGGCAGATACTGTTTCTGCTGGTTCTGTTTCTGTTGCGTTCCTTCAAACATTATCAGACCGTTTACGTAGAGAATCTAATCTGATAGATACTGGTTGCAGTATAGGTAATATTTTTAGCACAACAACAGGCAAGAAATGTACGAATACAACAAACAATGCGACGATGCCTGTCTCTTCAAATTGCCCTGTGCTACCTTCTGCTCCGAGATTATTGCGTTTGAATATGAACGATTCTTCTGTAAAATTGTTGCAACAAATATTAAATTGTAAAGGTTATATTATCTCTGATTCTGGAGCAGGTAGTCCAGGTAAAGAGACAACTTTCTTTGGAGGGAAGACTCGCGATGCTGTGCTAAAACTCCAAAAAGAAAACAATCTAATAGTTGACGGTATTGTAGGCAATGGGTTCCGTAATTTTGTAAACAAGTAATATTTTTATATTTGGCTAGTTTTTGCTATACTGTTTTTATGGAAATCAAAGATGTTGAGCATTTAGCGGAGCTCGCTAAAATTGAATTAAATCAGGCTGAGAAAGAACAAATCCTTAAAGATATGGAAGGGATTTTGGCCTATGTAAAGCAGATAGAAGAAGTCGAAGTTCCTGATATTGGGGTAGAATATTTGCATAAAAACCAATGGAGAGAAGACGTATTATCCGAAAAAGATAGCGATACGAGAGATTCGATATTGGTACAATTCCCAGACTCACATGATAATTTTGTAAAAGTTAAGAAAATTTTATAGTAACGTGATTTTAATATTAATAATATGATTGATTTAAAAAATTTAGATATCACCAAAGCTCATGAGGCTCTGAAAAGAGGGGATTTTACTGTTGGTGTTTTAGTAGAAGAATATTTAAAAAATATAAAAGAAAAAAATTCTGAAATTAATGCTTATTTGGAAGTTTTTAATGATATAGAAATCCAAGTTAAGAATGCAGAAGAGAAATTTAAGAATGGTACCATGACTATGTTGACTGGTATTCCTGTAGCGATTAAAGATAATATCTTGTTTAAGGGTCATATAGCTTCTGCCTCTTCTAAGATTTTAGAAAACTACACAGCGAGCTATGATTCTACTGTGGTCTCTTATCTCAAAGAACAAGGTGCCGTGATTCTAGGTAGGACAAATATGGATGAATTCGCTATGGGCTCTTCGACTGAGACTAGTGCTTTTGGGGTGACTCGTAATCCTATCGATACGACTCGTGTCCCAGGAGGCTCGAGTGGAGGATCTGCAGCGGCTTTGGCTTCTGATATGGCTTTGTTTACTCTAGGTACTGAGACTTGTGGATCGGTGCGTGAACCTTCTGCTTTTTGTGGACTTGTTGGATTGAAGCCTACCTACGGTACAGTCTCGAGGCACGGTATCATCGCTATGGGTAATTCTTTAGATCAAGTTAGTCCTTTTGGTAAAAATGTCGCTGACGTAGAAATAGTTTTTAACACTTTGTCTAAATATGATAAAAATGACAACACTTCTATCCTAGAGGAAGATAGAAAATCTGACATCAAGAATAACAATCTCAAGAAAATAGGCGTACCGTATGATTTATTTAAAACTGGAGTAGATCCACTTATCATGGAGAATTTTAATAATATGGTAGAGAAGATGAAGGCAGAGGGCTACGAGATAGTCGATATCAAATTACCTTATTCAAAATACTCTCTAGCTGCGTATTATATAATAATGCCAGCGGAAGTCTCGACTAACCTTTCTCGTTTTGATGGAGTGCGTTATGGGACTCGTGTTGAGGGAGAGAATATCTGGGAGAGTTTCAAAAAAAGCAGACATCACGGTTTTGGAGCTGAAGCTCGTAGACGTATTATTTTGGGGACTTATGTATTGTCTCATGGATATTATGACGCTTATTACAACAAAGCTTGGAAGGTTCGTAGAGCTATGGAGGCTGAGATCAACGAAGCTTTTAAGAGTGTAGCTTTTATTATGACTCCGACTGTGCCAGTATTGCCTTTTAAATTGGGTGAGAAATTATCTGACCCTGTATCTATGTATCTTTGTGATATTTTCTCTGCTCCAGCAAACTTGGTAGGTATTCCTGCTATTGCTATACCTTCAGGTATGACCTCCGAAGGGCTTCCTATGTCTGTGCAATTTATGGCACCTCACTTTTGTGAAGACAATCTTTTCGTTATTGGTAAAAAAGTAGAAGCATTGAATAAATAATTTTTTGAATATGTTATAATTTTATTATAGTGATATTTAAATATGGACTTAGATAAAATAATAAATTCAAATAATTTAGCTCAAGCTGGCTCTTTGTATGAGACAAAATTTCTCAACTTGGAGTATCTTTTTTATCAGATATATGTATTTTTGTATAAATTCTTTGGTTTGGGTTCAGGTTCTGGTAATGCACCTGTTGGTCTCGACGGGTCAGGAGAGGTTTCGGGTTCGGTCGCTGGTTCGTCTTCAGGGACTTTTTATTTAGATCTTTTTACTAATTTCTTGTATCTACTAATATTACTTTTTACTACTGTTCTTTTTTACTGTATTATCAGAGTTTTTGAAATTCGTGATAAAGAAGGGGAATATATGAATGAGCAGATCAGACTGTATGCCGAAAAACAAAAAGCTAGAGAACAAAAAATCCAAAATGCTGGCGCTCCTAAAAATCCAAGATGGCTCGCTGTGACTGAATATATAAATTCTGAGAATCAAAATGATTGGCGTCTAGCTATTATCGAAGCAGACTCTATGCTCGAATCTCTCGTAGATAATTTAGGGTTTAAGGGTGATACCTTTGGAGAGAAATTAAAGTCTATCGATCCTAATAAATTTAAAAGTCTTAGTGCTCTCTGGGATGCTCATAATGTGAGAAATAGAATAGCTCACGAAGGTACAGAATTTGGTATTTCTCATTATGAAGCTAAAAGAGTCATATCAATATACGAGCAAATCTTTAGAGATTATGCTTTTATATAAGTTGTTTTAAAAAATGTTGCGGGATCTGGAATCGAACCAGAGTCTCAAGGTTATGAGCCTTGCGAGATGCCTCTTCTCTATCCCGCTATATACTTAGTAGACTAAGTTGTTTACATAATACTACAAATAAAGTATTAATGCAAATAATTTGAAAAAAAGCTGAAATGTGTTAAGATATAAAGCAGTTTGCAAACAAAATAAGTCAGTAATAGAAATGACGGTTATGCTACGCATAACATCGTCATCATGCTTCACTAGGTGGTAATGCCATCGACATGAAGCAAAGCAGTTTGCTTCATGTCGGCGTAGCTCAGACGGTTAGAGCGTGGCACTCATAAAGCCAAGGTCGGTGGTTCGATTCCACCCGTCGACACAATACAAAATAGATTTTTTTACTGTTTTGTGTTAAAGTTTTAAAGTTGGTTTGAAAAGTGAATATAAGCAGACCTAATAAATAATGCAGACGTAGCTCAACTCAAATTAGACTATAGTGAGCACCCGCCTTAAGGCGATTTTAGGAGTAGTCGATATGAGTTAAGTTAAATAAATAATGCAGACGTAGCTCAACTGGTTAGAGCACCCGCCTGTCACGCGGGAGGTTGCGGGTTCGAGTCCCGTCGTTTGCGCCAAATTAAAACACCTATCAAAATAGGTGTTTTAATGTTATAATAAGTTTATTAATCCTTAATTTTAAAAAACTATGTATATATTTCTTGGTATCGTATTGTTGATTGTTCTATCTAGTATTCGTCAGATTAATCAATATCAAAAAGGTGTGCGTTTTACTTTGGGTAAATTCACTGGAGTTATGGAGCCAGGGTGGAGACTTGTTTTCCCGATAATTCAAGGTTATCACAAAGTCGACGTGCGTACTAAAGCCGTCGATGTGCCTGATCAGAACGCTATCACTCGTGACAACGTATCTGTCCGTGTGAATGCTGTTATTTATTATAAAGTCAGTGATGCTCCAAAAGCTATTATAGAAGTCGAAGATTTTCGTCACGCTATCTCTCAATACGCTCAGACCACTATGAGGAATATTGTTGGAGAAGTAACTCTTGATGAATTACTTTCTAGTCGCGACAAGATTGCAGATAGAATCCGTGAGATTGTCGACGCTGAGACTGACGCTTGGGGACTCAAGGTGCAGAATGTAGAATTGAAAGATATTTCTCTACCTCCTGACCTAGAGAGAACTATCGGTAAACAAGCTGAAGCTGAGAGAGAAAAGAGGGCTGTGATCATCAATTCTGAAGGTGAACTTGCTGCCTCTCAAAATATCGCTCGTGCAGCTGAGATGCTATCTGCTACTCCGGGAGCTTTGCATCTGAGAACTTTGCAATCTATTAACGATATGTCTTCTGATCAGTCAAACACAGTAGTTTATATGATACCGATGGAAGTCTTGAAAGCATTAGAAGGATTTAAAAAATAAAATAAATTAAAAAACTCTCCGCCTTAGGCGGAGAGTTTTTTAATTGTAATAATTGAAATAAAGTCTGATTTGTAGTAATCTTGAATAGTTAGTCTGCAAGTACGTATGCCGTTGTAGCTTAGTGGTAAAGCACCATATTGGTAATATGGAGAGCGTGAGTTCAATCCTCACCAACGGCTCAAAGAATTTAAATTAAATAACTCAATGCGCGGCCGATAAAGTAGGCGACTCCTGCAGCTAAGGCTCCAACGAAAAGCATTTCCAGTCCAGCTTTGATCCAATTCATTCCTGTGACTCTCGCTCTTAAACTCCCGACGGTAAATAATGCTACTGTGGTTGCTAAGATAGCATAATTAAATACATTTTCTTTAACTCCAAATACGTATGGTACGAGGGGGATAGATCCAGCGAGAATAAACGCGACAAAGGTGACTACTGCATTTTTAAGTGGATTGTTTATTTCTCCGCCTTCTTTGCCGATATTATCTAGATAATCTTTTTCAGATTTACGAGCGAGGTAGTTTGACGAGGCCATAGAGAAACCGTCAGCGAGTACGTTTGAAATACCTAAAATGATAACCACCGCAGGAGACAAATTCGCTCCCGCGACTCCAGCTACGATAGCGAAAGTCGTTATAATGCCGTCATTTGCTCCATAAACTAAATCCCCAATATATTTTGCTACTCTTTTTTTCATCCCGTTAAATATTTTTGATTAATTGATAATTATACTACATGTTATTATTTGCTAATTACTTGTATTTACTCATTCCCGTTATTTAAAAGACTTAACGGGATTCATAATATATATTATAGCAAATTAAGTATTTTTTTGTTACAGTAATTATAGTTATGGAAGATAATGAAAATATAAACCAAGAAATAGAAAGGCTTGAAGCTTTAATACTATTGCCTGACTTTTGGCTTGATAAAAATGAAGCTCAACGCGTCATAAAAGAAATACAAGACTTGAAAGACAAACGCGAAGGGTCTAATAAATGGGATAAAGGTTCGGCTATAGTATCTATCATATCTGGAGCGGGAGGCGACGACGCCGAGGATTTCTCTAGTATTTTATTTTCTATGTACTTGAAATACGCTAATAAAAAAGGTTGGAATATTTTTCTAATTCATGAGAATAAAAATGAGCACGGCGGCTATCGTAATATTTCTTTTGAAGTTGAAGGTCCGCGAGCGTACGGACTTTTAAAAAATGAAGGTGGCGTGCATAGATTAGTACGCATCTCTCCATTTAATGCCAAGAAATTACGCCACACCTCTTTCTCTCTAGTCGAAGTACTTCCTAAATTTTCAAAACTTGATGAGCGTGATTTTGAGATACCTCTTGCTGATCTTAAAGTAGAATTCGCAAAGTCTGGTGGTCCTGGTGGTCAGAACGTGAACAAGAGAGAGACAGCTGTGCGGATAATACATATCCCGACGAATATCTCGGTCCATGCGACCGGCGAGCGTTCTCAAGAAGCAAACAGAGAAAGAGCTATGAATATCTTGAGAGCCAAGATTTTCCAAAAAGCTCAAAATGAGAAAAAGACTTTTGAGGAAAGTATGAAAATAAGTAAAGGTACTAGTATAGAATGGGGGAATCAAATCCGCTCGTATGTAATGCATCCGTACAAGATGGTCAAAGATCATAGGACTGACGTCGAGACTTCACAGATAGAAGATGTGTTAGAAGGGGAATTGGATATTTTCATGAAAAAAGATTAAATTCTTTAGGGGACTTGTCCTGTCGGTCGTGACTGATTGATTTTTCCATATATTCTGTTATAGTTTGAATGAAGTAACTCCAATTTTGGAGTTTTTGTTTTTTAAATTAAAAAATAAATAAAATGGGAAAAGAAATTGTTAGTAAAAAAGTAGATGATAAAAAACCTTCAAAAATCAAAAAAAGAGGACCAAGAAGAGGTCAGTCTTTTAATGAAAAAGGGCAAGTTGATTGCCCTGCAAATAGAAATAGTAGAGTAACTACTCAAATGAGTGGTTACTGTATAAAAAACTAAAAATTAACTATTTTAAAAATTAGAGTATTGCCAGAGAGATTTGGCAATACTTTTTTATTTGGTGTGAATGTGCTTTTTATGATAAAATAAGAGAGTGATTTATTTTAACAACGTTTCAAAAGTTTACAATAAAGAATCTATTGGTATTAGTGAAGTTTCTCTAACAGTCACTTCTGGTGAATTTGTATCTGTGGTCGGGCATTCTGGCGCAGGTAAGACTACTTTGATAAAAATGATACTCGCTGAAGAGAATCCTACTGAAGGCACAGTCTTTTTTGAGTCTTTAGATATTCACAAATTGCCAGGAGATGACCTCACCAAGCTACGCCGACGCATCGGAGTAGTTTTTCAAGATTACAAATTACTTAACAACAAAACGGCTTATGAAAATATAGCTTTTGCTATGGAAGCTGTAGGTAAATCCAACGAAGAAATAGCTTCTGATATTCCTCATGTTTTAGAACTAGTAGATTTGAGTCATAAAATGTCCCATTTCCCACATCAAATGTCCGGAGGAGAAAAGCAAAGACTCGCTATAGCCCGAGCTATTATTAATCAACCCGAACTCATCATTGCCGACGAGCCTACAGGCAACCTAGACCCAGTTAGTACATATGAAATCCTGCAAATCTTTAAAAAGATAAATGATCTCGGTACTACTGTAATACTAACTACTCACAATAGAGGAGTCGTCGAAGCTGTTGGGAAAAGAGTTATCACTATGGAAAAAGGTAAAGTCGTCCGTGATGACAAACATGGCAAGTACATGATTTAGTAATTTAATATAAAAATTTATGAGCGTATTATTTAATAGAATTGTAAAATCAGGATTTTTAAACTTTAAAAGAGGAGGACTCGTGTCTTTTGCTTCTGTCTTGGTAGTCACTATCACTCTGTCTGTGATTACTACTTTATTGTTATTGCAAGCAGTATTGCATTCTTCGCTTGATCAGATTAGAGATAAAGTAGACGTTAGTATTTATTTTACAACTGGAGCAAATGAAGAAAAAATATTAGCTTTAAAAAGCTCTCTAGAACAATTACCCGAAGTAGCTTCTATAACTTATACATCAGCAGCGGAAGCTTTGGTGGATTTTCGTGAGCGCCACAAGGATGATTATCCTACTATCCAAGCACTAGACGAAATCAGAGAAAATCCCTTGGGTGCGTATCTGAACGTAAAGGCCCGTGAGGTTTCTCAGTATGAAAGTATTGCGAATTTCTTAAAATCTGACGACGCTTTGGTTATTGGATCTTTGAATATTATTGATAAGATTAATTATTATCAAAACAAAGACGTCATAGAGAGATTGAATTCTATTATCAACGGCTCTGAGAGACTTGGTTTTATTATCACTCTTTTACTCGTGATTATTTCTATTATTATTACCTTTAATACTATTAGACTCACTATCTTTATCGCCAAAGAAGAGATAGGTATTATGCGTCTCGTAGGAGCTTCAAAAATGCGTATACAAGGGCCTTTTATGATAGAAGGGGTGATTTACGGGACTATATCTGCAGTAGTGACTTTATTGCTATTTTTGCCAGCGACGTATTGGATCGGGCAAAATATGACTCCGTTTTTAGGTATGAATGTTTATGATTATTATACTTCTAACCTCTTAGAAATTTTTGGTATAATCTTAGGATCTGGAATATTATTAGGTGTTGTATCTAGTCTGCTTGCAGTTAGAAAATATTTAAATAAGTAAATTTATGAAAAAAGAGAGTCGCAAATATATTTTTGTTATAGGAGGAGTTATTTCTGGAGTAGGAAAAGGTATCACTGCTTCATCTCTTGGGCTCACTCTCAAGAACAGAGGTCTTAATGTCACAGCTTTAAAAATTGATCCATATATTAACGTCGATGCCGGCACAATGAACCCTACCGAACATGGTGAGGTTTTTGTCCTTTCTGATGGAGATGAGACAGATCAAGATATGGGTAACTACGAGAGATTTCTAGAAACAAAACTTACTCGTATTAATTACATGACTACTGGTCGTGTTTATCAAAGTGTTATCGAACGTGAACGTAATCTAGAATACAAAGGTAAATGCGTTGAAGTTGTACCTCATATACCGCTCGAAGTTATCGGACGTATCAAGCATGCAGGAGAACTCGCTCACGCCGACGTCGTCATAATAGAGATAGGAGGAACAGTCGGAGAATATCAAAATATGATTTTCTTGGAAGCTGCTCGTATGATGAAAATACAAGCTATGAGTGATGTGGCTTTTGTTATGGTCTCGTATTTACCAACTCCAAATAAGGTAGGTGAGATGAAAACTAAACCAACTCAGACCGCAGTCCGCATGCTAAACGGTTCAGGTATTTCTCCAGATTTTCTTATTGCTCGTGCTGATACGTCTCTCGATGAGAAAAGAAAAGAGAAGATAGCTTGGTCTTGTAGTGTACCAGCTGATAGGATAATATCTGCTCCAGACGTAGATAGTATCTATGATATTCCTATAAATTTCGAAAAAGAAAAATTATCAGAAAAAATTTGTGAAGTTTTAGGTATTAAAAATACCAAACCTTCTACGGCTTTATGGAATAAATGGAAAAACTTTGCTAAACATGCTCACAATGGAAAAGAAGTAGTAAAGATTGCTGTGATAGGTAAATACTTTGAGACAGGGGACTTTGTGCTTTCTGATTCATATCTTTCTGTTATTGAAGCTTTGAAATATTCTGCATACAAAGAAGGACGTAAGCCCATACTGACTTGGTTATCGGCTGTAGACTTTGAGAAAAATCCTGCCAAATTAAAAGAACTAAAGAATTATGATGGTGTACTTGTGCCGGGAGGTTTTGGAGCTAGAGGTGTAGAAGGGAAATTAGCTGTAGTAAAATACGCTCGCGAAAACAAGATTCCTTATTTTGGACTTTGTTATGGTATGCAAATGATAGTTATCGAATACGCTCGTAATATCTTGGGCTTGAAAGACGCCAATACTCGTGAAGTGAATCCACATTCTAAAAATATCGTGATAGATATCATGGAATCTCAAAAAGAAATTCTTAAGAATAATTCTTATGGAGGGACTATGAGACTTGGAGAATATAAAGCCATGTTGAAAGAGGGAACCATCGCTAGATCTGCTTATGGAGTCAAAGAAGTCCTAGAGCGTCATCGTCATAGATACGAAGTTTCTCCTTTGTATATAGAAAAATTAGAAGAGAAAGGATTAGTTTTCTCAGGTAAATCTAAAGACGGAATTTTGATGGAAATAGCAGAATTACCAAAAGAAGTGCATCCGTTTTTCCTAGGAGCACAATTCCACCCAGAATTCCTAGCTCATCCATTAAAACCTCATCCACTATTCAACGCTTTTATTAAGGCTTGTATTAAGAAATAAATAATTAAAAAACCTCTCATTGTTGAGGGGTTTTTTAATTTTAATTACATTTATTTTATTTAATTTTTTCTTGTATTCTTAGGAGTGCTAAGATGAAGGCACTGTTTCTGAGGGTGGTTTTATTTTCAACAGAAATATCAAATATTTTATTTGCAGAGTCTTTTAGGATATTATTTAATTTTTCATTTACTTCTATTTCGGTCCAATGCTCATTTTTGAGGTTCTGCTCCCATTCAAAAGAAGATACTGTCACTCCGCCAGAGTTCGCAAGCACGTCGGGCACCACAGGAATATTTTTACTATTCAGAATCTCATCTGCTTCTGGAGTAGTCGGACCGTTAGCTAATTCTAAAACAACTTTAGCTTTTATATTGTGAGCGTTTTTGTCAGTGATCTGATTCTCGAAAGCAGCCGGTACAAGTACGTCGCATTCTAATTCTAATAATTCTTCATTACTAATATTTTGTGCAGTAGGGTAGTCAGCAAGACGACCATTTGTCTTTTTATGATTCTCTATTTCCTCTAGGGTAAAACCTTCTTGTTTATAGAGTCCGCCTTTAGAATCTGAAATAGCTATAACCTTATGGCCGTCTTCGATAAAACTTTTCATAGCAAAAGATCCTACGTTGCCAAATCCTTGAATAGCGACAGTGCATTTTTCGGGTAGATTCAATTTCTCTTGTAGAGTTTTGAATACATAAAATCCTCCCAAACCCGTAGCACTCTCGCGTCCTTCTGAACCGCCTTCTGTGAGAGGTTTACCTGTAAAAGTAGCAGAAGTTTTCTCGCCACTTAATTTTTGATATTCATCATTCATCCAATTCATGATTTCCCCGGTAGTATTCACATCTGGAGCAGGGACGTCTTTTTGCGGTCCGATGACTTCATACATTCTACGAACCCAACCTCGAGAAAGTCTCTCGAGTTCATTTTTAGATAATTCTTTTGGGCTCACGGTGATACCTCCTTTACCTCCGCCCATAGGTATCCCAGCGACGGCACATTTGATAGTCATCCAAAAAGCTAAAGCCTTAACTTCATTTATCTCAGTCTCAGCGTGATAACGAATTCCACCTTTATATGGTCCCAAGACGTCATTGTATTGCACTCTATAACCTTCAAAAATACGCACAGAGCCGTCGTCCATAGATACCGGGATAGATATCCTAATATCTCGATTTGGTTGCCTTAAACTCGATATGAATTCAGTATTAAAGTTCTTGATACTTACTACCTTGTCTAATTGAGACATAGCATTTTGAAATGGGTTTTGCATAAATATGAAATTATCTTACCTATTAATATAGTAATTATACTATGTTTTAATAAAAAAATAATTACAATATCTCTTCTAATTTGCTATCTTTTTTGTAAATAATTAAATCTTTATTGTGTTTTCTTGAAGGTTTTATGATTGGGTCTATTATTCTCCATGTTTCTAATACTTCTTTCTGAGAAACAAAATAATCTTTTTTGGAATTAATAGCATTTAATATCACATCTTCATAAGAATTATGTTTTTTGTCTATTTTTTCTTTTATAAAAAATACTTTTTTGTTTTGGTATTTTATTTTTATGAAAGTTTCTTTTTTAGCTAAGGCTTTACCTGTATTTAGAATAATATTTATTTTGTTTAGATTTTTGTTTTTCGATTTGAGAGTTATTGAGGCCAAAGTTTCGGTCTGACTATTTGGATTTATGTCTTTATTTATGTATCCTTCATACTGACCTTTTTTGGTGTTTTCTTTTATTAATTCTAGATTTTTTAATGCATTGTATCGGGCTTGATTTAGATTTTTACTATCTTTAGAATCTTTTAGAACAAGAGCTGTTAATTCTAAAAGGTGACTTTGTATCATGTCTTTTATTGCACCTACTTTTTCATAAAAATCAATTCTTTTTCCAATATCTATTTCTTCGAGTGCATTTATTTCAATACTTTCTATAGTATTATTGTTTAACTGATTTTTTTCTGTAAAAGAAGTAATTTTTGAAACTATCTTCTTAAAAAGATAATGATCTACTCGATATATCTGACTTTCTTTGAAATATTTTAAAGTGAAGGATATTTGTTTTTTTGCACTTTGTAAATCTATGCCGAAAGGTTTTTCAATCAGAAGTTTTATTTTTCTTTTTTTAAGAAAATCATTTTGACCTAAATTTTTTAGTATTTGTGTAGAAATTTGAGGTGGTAGGGAAAGATAAAATATGATCTCCGCTTTCTCTCCCCAGTTATTTTCTATATCTTCTATTTTTTGATTTAATCCAGGATATGACTTGATATCATTTACATCCATAGAATATATTTCTTCATGATTTTTTTTATATTTTTTTGGAATGTCTTTATTTAATATTTCTTCAATATTTAAATTTATTTTACGAGTGATACCTAGAACCTTAAATTTATTTGGTAATTTTTTCTTATTATCCAATTCTATAACCGCAGGCAAGACATATCGTCGAATGAGATCGCCGGATACACCAAAGATTATTAGGATTAGGGGATTTTGTTTCATTTATTTATTGATTTTGTGTCCACCAAAAGCATTACGCATTGCAGCTAGTAATTTAGTAGCAAAGTTAACTTCACCTTTTTGAGAAGCTAGTCTTACATCAAAAGCAGATTGTATCGCTGGGGTAGGGATGCCTGATTCTTTAGCCGATTCTAAAGCCCAGCGTGCTTCACCCGATTCAGCCACGAATCCATCTATCCCATTTAATTCTGGATTTTCTTTCAGGGCATCTCTACAGAGTTCATTTAGCCAAGAAGTAATAACACTATGATGTTGCCAGACTTCTCCTGCACTAGCTAAATCTAAATTTTTGTATGGTCCTTCTTTTAACATACGATAGCCTTCAGCTAGACTTTGCATCATTCCGTATTCTATAGCGTTGTGTACCATCTTCACGTAATGGCCCCCACCACTTTCTCCAAAATGATGATATCCCCCTTCTGGAAGTGCTAGGGTCTTTAAAACTTCTTCTACTTTTAGAAAAGCATCTTTATCTCCTCCGGCCATCATAGCAAAACCATTTTTATATCCCCAAATACCTCCACTAGTACCAACATCTAATAGTATTGAGCCTGCACTTAGAACTTTCTTTGCTCTTTCCCGAGTGAGTCTAAAATCAGAATTACCACCATCTATAATAATGCTACCTTTTGGAACTAGTGATAGCCAAAGATCTAATTCTGTATCTACTATATCTGAAGGTATCATAAGCCATAATACGACTTGCTCACTCATAAAAGAACTTGCAACTTCTTCTTTAGTATAAGCAGGAACCATACCTAAAGCTTTCATTTCTTCTATTGGTTCAACGCTACTATTGTGAGCTATGACGGTAAAATTTGCTTCATGTAATTTCCGAGCTATTTGTCCTCCCATTTTCCCTAAACCTATTATTGCTATTTTCATATATTTATTTTTATTTATTTTGATAATCAGTAAATATTGTTAATAATGGAATTTGTTTTAATATCTGGGCTGGTTGTTTTTTAATATCGATTTCTTTATTTAATAAATCGTTCACCACTATCCATTTTGCTTCACCTTTCATAAAGACGATTATTTCATCTAGCATCTTTATGGCTCTAGGCGTCATTGTGATTCTTTCAAATTGGGGAGTATCATATTCATAAGCTAAGTTTGTAGAATTTGTAGCTTCACTCTCAGGTAGTATTCCTGCAGTATGACCATCAGCTCCAACTCCAAAAAGACCAATCTTATAGACTGTGCTATTTAAATATTTTTCTAAATTTTCTTGAAATTCTATAGTAGTGTCTTTTCTGTTTTTATTATTTAATATTGGTATCAATTTTGCTTCTGGTAATACAAAGCCTAATTCTAATAATTGATGCCAATTTGATTGAGCCGAGTCAACATCACCATATCTTTCATCGGTCAGCATTATCGTAAGATTTGCATGAGGTCTCTTTGTGATGATTTGAGAAACTTTCGACGCTACTTCGATACCTGATCCACCGGTAACAAACCACAAGACTTTGATATTATTTTCTAGCTTGTTTAGAATTTTTCCTGAGATAAATTCTGCAACTTTTTCTATCTCAATAGTATTTTTAATTTCCATAAAATTAATTATTTTCTTTCTTAGATAACTCACAGAAAATATAGCCGTTTGAAATAGACAATATGCCAAAAAGAATAGTTAGTAGAGATAATCCATATGCCAGTAAAGCGAGATTTATAGATGTGGTGAGCGTAGTAGCAGTTATCCAAGTATTACGAGCCACGTTATCGACTAATACTACTTCTCCTTTTTCATTTAAAATTTCTTTGCCATCTGTATCCAATTTTGGTATTTGTCTTGGCATTTCTGCATAAGTCTTACCTTGTGTGATTTTTAGTGTATGTTCACGGATTATGTCCGCTTGAGATTTTAGAGTTAATGGTCCGGCAACTTTTGTGTTTGGAATAGACGCATCCTCTCCAGTAATTATATTTTCTCTACTTACGTTACTATAAGTAAAAACCATAGCCCAGATCCCGATTATCACTAATGCAAATCCTATAATACCGCTAGTCATTCCTACAATCTTTAATTTATTTTTCATCCCGTTAATTATTTTTGATTAATTTTTAATTTTATTAAATATTATTGACCTAATAACATTATATTATGTAACCACGCTATTTAAAATATTTAACGGGATTCATAAAATTTTCATTTATTTGTAATACTATTATTATACACCTTTTTATTATATTCTAAGCTTGTATTATTTATTAAATATAATATTATATATTTATAGAAATAGTCGAATATTAATCATAAATAAAATTTTAATTTAAATTTATGGCAAAAGGAAACAATAGTCAAAGAAAAGAAGTAAAGAAACCAAAAAAAGTAAAAGCTAAATAATCTAAAACAAAAACCACTCATCTAAATAGAGTGGTTTTTGTTTTTATGTTAAGATATACAGATGAAACAGAAATACATTTTTGGCTTATTCTTTTCAGTCATCATTTTATTGTTAGTTGTAATTTTTTATTATAAGTTTGATCAATCTCTTTTAACTCGTTTGTCTTTTTATTTAGATTTAGCTAATCCTTCTGTAAAAGTAGTTCGAGTTGAGCCTGGCCTTCGTAAAGAACAAATAGCCGAAATAGTAGGAGATAAACTTTTCTGGAATGATTTAGAAAAAGAGGAGTTTCTTAATATTAATATTATTCCTGAGACGGATTATCAAGAAGGACGTTATTTTCCTAAGACTTACCTCATAGGCAAAGACGAAAATCCCAAAGAAGTCGGGGAGCTTATGTTCCAAGAGTATGAAAAGCAAATAGATAAAATCGAAAATAATAAGAGAGTTCAGATAATGAACGAAGAGACGGCTCTGAAAATTGCTTCACTGATTCAGCGTGAAGCCGCTGGCAAGCATGATATGGCGTTGATTTCAGGAATTATCTGGAATCGTATTTGGGCGGGGATGAGGCTTCAGATAGATGCGACTCTGCAGTATGCTAAAGGTACCGAAGAGGAAGGCTGGTGGGGCAAAGTCTCTCCTGAGGATAAAAAAATAAAATCTGAATATAATACTTATTTAAACAAAGGATTACCACCTTCACCGATAGCCAATCCAGGTAAAGACGCTATTTATGCAGCTTACAATCCAGAGAAGACGGAATGTATGTTTTATTTTCATGATAAAAAAAGAAAAATTCATTGCAATAAGACCTATGAAGAGCATAAAGCCGAGCTAAAACTTTATTATTAAAACAGTGAAATCTAAAAATATTGATTTTAAGTTTATTAGAAAAATCCCTTTTTGGTGGGAATATTTTCCTTTTTTGAGTATTGATATGGCACGGACCATATACCCTTATATTTATTTTCCTAAAGATATTTTTATTGACTTACAATCCGAAAGTCCAAAAGATTTAAATTTTAGTATTTTGATTCATGAGAAGGTGCATATAGATCGTCAAGAAAAATTAGGAATTTTAAAATGGAATATATTTTATTTATTTTCAAAAAAATTTAGATTAAATGAAGAGATTGTTGCAATTCTGGAGCAAATGAAATACATGAAATCAAAAAACTTGTCTTATGATTTTGCCAAAAAAGCAAGACAATTTTCAAGTAGTACATATCTTTGGATGATACCCTATGAAAGGGGATTAGATTTACTAAATAATCTTTGGACAAAAGCAGATTAATTTAATTATATAAGTTATAATTTTTTTTATTAAAATTACAAAATAAAAAGTCTCCGCTAGTAGTACTAGGGGAGACTTTTGATTTTTGGGATTACAAGATTCCCTTTTTTTTGTTTTTTAAATTGTTGTTTTCTTTTTTTAGTTTGATTGAATAATGTGCTAAAGCTAGGATTATTATTATAGCTATTGTTATTATAACAATTACACCAATCATTGGTAAACTAATTTCGCCATTCGTTTGATTACTAAACAGATTCATCATTTTTAAAATTTATTGATTTGTACAAATTATCTATTATACTTTAACATATTTAAACTTTTTGTCAATTATATCGAAATACGTTATAGTTTGAGTTGTAGATTTATGGTATGATATTAGTTCAGTTCTATAGATATTAGAACAATATTAAAATTAATTAATTATAAAATATATGAAAAATAACGTTATTGTTGGTGGAGTTTTAGTTTTATTGTTAGTAGCGGGAGGAATTTATTATTCTAGTACTCAAAAAGTTGCAGAAGTTCCAGTTGTGGAAAATGATGTAGCGAATAATACTTTGACTACTGAAGAAAATACAAATCCAAATCAAAAGAATTTAACTGTTGTTGGTGCAGAATCAAAAGCTACTTATAAGATTAATGAAGACTTGCGTGGAGTTCCGACTTTGGTTACTGGTAACACAAATGCTATCACTGGATTTATCACTATCAATAAAACAAACAACAAAATCCTAACAGGTAAGATAGAGATTGATGCAAATTCTTTCGCTACCGATATTCCTGCTCGTGATGAAAACGTAAAGAAACTAGTCCTAGAATCAGACAAGCAAGGCAATGCTTCTATTACTTTTGTGCCTGTAAATATTCAAGGTGATTTAGTAGTAGGTAGTACTTCAGACGTAAAGATTTCTGGAAATATCACTATCAAAGGAGTTACAAAATCTATAATCCTAGAAGGTACAGCTTTGTTGTCAGCAGACAATACTCTAGCATTGTCTGTAAAAACTGTTTTAACTTATGCAGATTTTGGAGTAACTATTCCTGATTTTCCTTTCTTAGCTAATATCGACAAGACAGTAGATTTGTCTGTTGATGTTGTTGCTAGATAAATAATCAATAAATGCAAAAATTACGAACTATATATCTAGGCGGAGGTTGCTTTTGGGGACTTGAAGAGATGTTCCGGACTTTGACTGGCGTCGTCGATACAGAAATCGGGTATTCTGGAGGAGAGGTAGAGAATCCGACATACCAGAATCACGAAGGTAACGCTGAAGCTTTAAAAATAACTTTTGATGAAAGTATAATTTCTTATTCTCAAATACTAGATTACTTTTTTAGAGTTCATAATCCAACCACAAAGAACAGGCAAGGTAACGACGTAGGGACTTCGTATCGTTCGGTTATTTTCTATCAAAATCAAGAAGAAAAAACTGACGCAGAAAATATGATAGACGTAGTAAATAAGAGCGGGAAATGGATAGATCCTGTCGCGACTACTTTAGAAGAATTTAAAAAATTTTATGATGCCGAAGATTATCATCAAGATTATTTAGTCAAAAATCAAGGAGGATATACTTGCCACGAATTGTATTTCGACGAGAGTTTTAAAAAATAAATCCCGTCAGTCACGACCGACAGGACAAGTAAAAAAATATGAACGAAGAAGAAATAAAAAATAAACTAAGTGAAGAAGAGTATCGAGTTTTGAGAGAAAAGGGAACTGAAGCTCCTTTTACGGGTTCTTATTTGCATGAGAAAAGTACAGGGACCTATAACTGTAAAGTTTGCGGGAATCCTCTATTTTCCTCTGATACAAAATATCACTCTGATGTTCCTGGGCTTGCAGGCTGGCCAAGTTTTAATGAAGCCATACCTGGCAGTATTGAATATGTACCTGACGATAGTTATGAAATGAATCGTACTGAAATTGTTTGTTCAAAATGTAAGTCACACTTGGGTCATATTTTTGATGATGCTCAGTCTGTAACTGGTAAACATTATTGCTTGAATTCTATTTGTCTTGACCTGGAGAAGAAATAATTTATTTTCTTTCTGTTGTAATATTACAACAGTTCATTCGTCATTATTATATATGCAAAACAATTTTAGAATTTTTATAGGGTTATTTATCGTTATACTGATCGGCTTTTTTATTTATTATTTTAATTCTCCCAAAGTTATAGAAGGACCTATCCCGACTCCTGTCGTAGTAGAGGACTCTATTTTGGGATGCTATGTCGCAACTCTAGGTAAAGATATTTATGCAATAACTCTACTTGAAGAAGATAAGGGGAATATCTCCGGCAGGCTCGCTTTTAATAATTATGAAAAAGATAGTTCTTCTGGATCTTTCAAGGGGACTTACTTAGATGGAATATTATTTGGTAATTATGCTTTTAATTCTGAAGGTATGGACTCAGATATGCAGGTGATATTTAAAAAAGTTGGAGATACTTTTGTGAGAGGATATGGAGATGTGAAAAACGAAGGAGATAAAGTTCTGTTTAAAGATTTATCTAGTATTTCTTATGATACTAATGTTGTCTTTGTAAAAGATGAAGATTGTACTACAGCCTTCCAAGAAAAAAATGATAAATTTATAATGAATTACAATTCTTTTTTTAAAATCTATGAACCGAATGAAGATACACTTTCAAATGAATGGAGGATAAATGCAAAAGCCAAAGGTTTTACTTTAGCTAAAATCTACATACCAAAAGCCTATATGCCCAATACAAATTTCTCTAGCGCATCTTTGAGTATTGGAGCTTCGACTGATATAAAAGAAATATCTACTTGTACGACTGCTACTCCTTTGAATGGAGAAGTATTAAAAGGTACTACAAATATTAGCGGTTATCCATTTACAAAATTCTTCTCTACAGATGCGGGAGCAGGGAATTATTATGAGACTACGAGTTATAGAGGATTACTCGACGGAGACTGTTATGCTTTAGAATATACAATCCATTCTACGAATATTGGTAACTATAGCCCAGAACAAAATATAAAAGAATTTGATAAAACTAAAATAGAAAATGAATTTGGAAACATGATAGCGAGTTTTAAATTTTTAGTGAATAGTGATTAGTTAAATCTTTAAAAATTTACAAATAAATCCAAAGACAGAATAACATTAAAGCATGATTTTGTAAATATATTTGGGTTATTTTTAAGATTTGTTTTTCTATGCTAAATATGGTTTAATACACTAGAAATTTAGTTTTTTGATACACATTAAAATATATAAACATGGCAATTGTTATAAATTCAACTTATGACTTTTTTAATTTTTATGCAAAAGCATATTTCCGCTCGGTTGGTATAGAGCTTAGTCTAAATTTGGATAATTATACTAGAGTTATTGAACGCCATTATGATTATTATTTTATTAAAGACATGCTTTTTTATACTAAAGACAAGACTGATGATAGTTTTCTTCAAATAAAGACTAATTTAAACAGTCTTATAGAAGTAGAAGAAAACAAGAGGGAAAGTATGCCAGCTATCAAGGTCTCTCTAATGAAACAAATAATACCAGAAGGTTATAGTTATGACTTTTCTGGTTGGGACGGCCCACCTAATTCAATTCTTTTTTCATAATTTTAAAAAATAAAAAATGAAAAATCAGATAGAAATTGATACAAATACATATCTTTTAAAATATAAAAATATGTATGAATTAAAATTTGGCAAAAAGCCCGATTTTAAAATTGGACTTAATGAATATGTTTTAAGTATAAGTAAGTATTTTGATTTTGATATTTATTTAGAGATAAGATATTTAATAAATAAAGTCTTGTGTGTAGATCCTAAGAATTGTGACTTCGAATCATTAAAAAAAATACACGATAATCTTTACGATATTTTTTGTGATGTTTATCTTGTTAGGTTTAATGAAATAGTCTCTCTAGAAGAGAGAATGAATTTTGGTAATTTTTGGTGGGATGGTGGCTTTTCTTTTAATGTAAGCTTATTTAAGCCATTAAAACGATCTGTTTTGTTTAATTAAGTACTTAACACTGAAATCTATAAATATGGGTTTCAGTGTTTTTTATTTTCATGTTGCTAGACTTGGATTCCCGCCTGAATGAAATTCATTTCGGGCAGGCGAACCAAAATTTAGGATCTCAGAGAGCCCTTATTACAAATTTTCTATACAAAGCTGGGAGACTAGGATTCGAACCTAGATAAACAGTTCCAGAAACTGTTGTCCTACCATTAGACGATCTCCCAGCTTTATATATAAAATATATGTAATTTCTAAAGAACCAGATAAAAATGAAAGTAGTTTCATTTTTATTCCCACCATTAGACGATCTAGCAAGGTTGTATTTAAAATATAAATACTTTTAAACAATAGTACAAAATTACTTTTTTATCAAATTAGCAAAATTCCTTGTGCGCAGGCTATAGATTTTGTTATAATTATTTTTATAAATGAAAACATTTTTTAAATTTGCATTATCTTTAACTTTTATTTTTTCACTAATTTTAAGTAGTTCTAATTCTGCGAATGCAGCTGGTTGGAATCTCGCTGGTAGTAATAGTTTTACTGGTGGTGTAGGTGTAGCTATGCCTATTACGGATTTACAAGTGACTGACGGGGACGGGTCTAATGTGCCTGTAAAATTATTTGTCTCAAGTGGGACTTTGGCTATGTCGACAACTACGGGACTAACTTTTACCGGGCCTTCTACGGGAAGCACTCTGTATTTTACTGGAACTTTAGCGAATGTGAATAATGCTTTAGCGACTCTGACTTATACTCGAGGTAGTGCAGGGAGCGATACTCTTGAAGTCTCACTAGTTAATCCAGGTGAAGTATTTTTTGCAGACAATGGGCATTTGTATGAATATATTTCTAGTCTTACAACTTGGGAACAGGCACGAGATCAAGCTGCTCTTTTGACTAGATATGGCGCTACTGGATATCTGACAACTATTACTTCACAAAATGAAAATGATTTCGTTGCTGCTAGGCTTTTGAATGCAGGATGGATGGGAGCTAGTGATTCTGCACAAGAAGACCGATGGATCTGGGCGACAGGACCAGAAACAGGTACATATTTCTGGCAAGGACTATCAAATGGTACAGTGCAAACTTATGCCAATTGGGGAACAGGTGAACCTAACAATTCTGGCAATGAAGACTGCGGACAGTTTTTAGCTGGAAGTTCAGGTAAATGGAACGATTTGCCTTGTAGTGGCTTTACTCTGCCTGGTTATGTTGTTGAGTTTGGATCTTCGGGGAATATGCCTTCTGTTACTTCAAAAAATATCTCTATCACTACTCTAAACGCTCCAGTTGTTTCAACTTTAACCCCAACAGACAATGCGACAAATAGAACTGTGGATACAAATCTAACTTTAGTTTTTAGTTCTTCTGTATTTGTAGATTCTGGAAACATTACTATTAAGAAAACTATAGATGATTCTACTGTTGAGGCGATAGATGTTACTGGCCCTAATGTTTCAGGTAGTGGTACGAATACTATAGTAGTAAATCCGACAGATGATCTAGAAGAAAGTACTTCTTATTATATATTGATAGGTAATACTGCTTTTAAGAATATTTCAGATGTATATTATGCAGGGATTTCTGGTATTACTACTTGGAATTTTACTACTGGCGATTTTACTCCTCCTGTCGTATCTAGCGTGTCTTCTTCTGTAGATAATAATTCTTATAAAGAAGGTGAAGTAATAGATATTGATGTTACTTTCTCAGAAGCTGTGACTAGTACTGGGAACGTTACGGTGACTTTGGAGACAGGGGATGTAGATAGGACTTGTACATTTGCTATTACAAATAGTACTACCGGGACTTGTAACTATACTGTGCAAGCAGGAGATAATAGTGAAGATTTGAGTGCAACTATTTCTGGAGTGATTAGAGACCAAGCTACTAATCTTATGGTAGATTTCTCTCCTGTATCAGGATTGGCTTCTCTTAAAAATATTGTGATAGATACAACAGCTCCAGTTTTGGTACAATCTGCTCAAGTCCAAAACAATCTAGTTAATGTTACTTCTGCCACTTATTCTTTTACTGCCAGCGAAACAGGAGAATATACTATAGAGAGTTGTGGTCATGGGTCTTCTACTACAGTGAATACTGGTGTATCGGTGAATCTATACAACCTACAAAATAACAAAACTTATTCTTGTGTTTTTTACCTGACTGATTTAGCAGGGAATGTATCCAATAACTTGCAAATAGGACCTTTCAGTATCTCTTCTCCAGGATCTGTATCTGTAGCTTTTCTGCAAATGATAAGTAATAATTTAAATGCAAAAAATAATACTGTAAATAATATTGTCCTAAATACTAATACTGTAAAAGAAATACCTACTCCAAATAATATAATTTCAGAAACAAAGTCTGAAAACTCTATACCTTTATTTTTAATAAATATGAAACAAGGTAGTCGTATATCAGATGTGCGTCGCCTGCAAGAATTTCTAGCAAATCAAGGTGGAGATATATATCCAGAGAAAAGAATTACTGGATATTTTGGACCTTTGACTCATAATGCTGTAGTTCGTTTTCAAGAAAAATATCAAGATCAAGTTTTATCTTATCTTGGGACCACAAAGGGGACTGGTTGGGTGTATGAAAAAACTCGTGCCAAGATAAATGAAATGCTTTTAAATAATATTTAAATAAATCTTTTTAAGTTAAAAATGGTATAATCAGGGTAATGAAAAATAAAAATGTTTATATCTGGATTATTATTGTTTTAGTTTGCGTCGGTGTTTTCTTGGTATTTTTTGCGCCGAAGACTGTAGGCAATATTTCTTATAAAAATGGAGAAAAAATAGAAAATAAAGAAAATGGTGAAAAAGTTTTGGGAGAAGAAAAGAAAGTAGAATTACCTCCGTTAGATATCGACGCTTATAATGCAAAAATTCTTGCTCTTGCTAATAATCCCGTGTTGCCTGTACCCGAACCTAAATACGATCCAAAGACAGGTGAGCTAATCCCTTCTCCGACTCCCAAGCCTACCCTCTGGCCTAAAAAGACTGTATATCCTAACCCTGGAGCGATACTACCTTTCAACCGTATTGTGTCTTATTATGGCAATTTATACTCTAAGAAGATGGGTGTTTTGGGTGAATATGAAGAATCTGTGATGCTTGCGAAGTTGGATGCTGAAGTAAAGAAATGGGAGCTAGCTGACCCGAGTACTCCTGTAATTCCAGCTCTTCATTATATTACTACTGTAGCTCAGATGGACGCTGGGCGTGACGGTAAATACCGCGCGAGAATGCCTTATGCGGAGATAGATAAAGTTTTAAAAATGGCAGAGAAAATCGATGCGATTGTTTTCTTGGATATTCAGGTAGCTCTCTCTGATATACAAACTGAATTACCATACTTGAGAAAATATTTAGAATTACCAAATGTTCATTTAGGTATAGACCCAGAATTCTCCATGAAGACGGGAGCCAAGCCCGGCAAGGTTGTTGGGACAATGGACGGAGAGACAGACGTGAATTTTGCGATTAATTATTTATCTGAAATAGTGAGGGAATTTAATTTACCGCCTAAAGTTTTAGTGGTACATAGATACACTAGAAATATGCTAACAAATTCCCAAAAGATTAAACCAACTCCAGAGACACAAGTCGTTATACATATGGACGGTTGGGGAGGAAAGCAACACAAAATAAGTACTCATAAACTTTATATTTACCCTGAACCGGTGCAATTTTCTGGTTTCAAAATATTTTATAAAAATGATATCAAGCAACCTGGTACGACCATCTTTGAACCCTCTGAGCTCTTAAAACTTAGCCCTCAACCGAGTTATATTCAGTATCAATAATTTCTTATAATTGATTTTTTTTGCTATAATATTGTTATGATTAATTTCGTAATAAAACCAAGATTTCTTTTTAGTTTTTTAATTGTGCTTTTATTATTTTCTTTTTTTAGTTTTAATAAAGCACAAGCGGCAGACGGAGATTTTGTTTGGGCTCAATATGTGAATAGCGATAGTGCTATAAACTTATATTCAAGTAAAGTAGATGATTCTAAAAATTCATACTTAGCTGGTACTTTTAGCGGTGCGGTGATTTTTGATACTGGAGTGGGCGCTGTAGAGCTAACGAGTACTGGTCTTGGAGATATCTTTATCTTAAAACTTGATGCAGATGGAGATTTTGTGTGGGTAAAAACAATTGCTGGAAATGGCTCGATACCATACTCAATGTCTCTAGATTCTTCTGGTAATCCTTACTTAACTGGAGGTTTTACTGATACTGTGGATTTCGATCCTGGAGTAGGTGTTGCGAACCTTACTTCAGAAGGTAATACAGATATATTTATTCTAAAACTTAATGCAGACGGAGATTTTGTTTGGGCACATAGTTTCGGGTCTCCAGATGAAGCAGATTATGGACAGTCTCTTGTTGTAGATTCTAATGACAATATTCATATTGTAGGAGAGTTTTATGATACTGTTGACTTTGATCCTGGTGTTGGTGTAACAAATTTGGATTCAATTGCAAAATCTTCACTTTTTATATTAAAACTTGATGCAGACGGAGCTTTTATTTGGGGTCGTAGTTTACCTAGCCTTACTGCTTTTTCTATTAATGTTGATAGCTTAGAGAGCTCCTATATCACAGGGACATTTGCGAGTACTAGAGATTTCGATCCTGGGGTAGGTGTATCAAATCTGACTTCAAATGGAGGAGATGATATTTTTATTCTAAAACTTGACGCAGACGGAGATTTTGCCTGGGCGCGTCGTGTAGGAGGAACTGACACAGATCAGTCTAATTCTATTACTGTAGATGAAAATCAAAATACCTACGTAACAGGCTCATTTACCAGTACTGCAGATTTCGATCCTGGGGTAGGTGTATCAAATCTGACTTCAAATGGAGGAGATGATATTTTTATTCTAAAACTTGACGCAGACGGAGATTTTGCCTGGGTAAAGCATATTGGAGCTGATTATGATGAGGCTGGTCATTATCTTGTGGCTGGTTCTGATGGACTCTATATTACTGGTTATTTTGAGACATATGATGCTGTAATTGTGGATTTCGATCCTGGGGTAGGTGTATCTAGTCTGGCTTCAAATACCGATGCAGATGTTTTTATCCTAAAACTTGACGTAGATGGAGATTTTGTGTGGGTAAAAGGATTAGGTGGAGATTATTCTGATTTAGGTAAATCTATCTCTTTGGACTCTGAAGGTAATGTTTATGTTGCCGGTGAGTTTTATGGACTTGTAGATTTTGATGCAGAGGGTGATGGTTATATATCAGGAGAAGATACTAATAATGGGTCTGTGTTTTTACTAAAATTAGAAAAGGCACTAAGTGCTCCGGTAATATATGAAGTTACGCCAATAGGTGTAGTCGTAAATAATAATGCTCCATCGTATACATTTAATTCCAATAGCATAGGTGATATTACTTATGGAGGTGCTTGTAGTAGTACTACTACTCTAGCAACAGTAGGAAATAATACAATAAATTTTAATAATCTAACTCCAGGATATTATTCAAATTGTACTATTACTCTCACAGATTCAGAGGATAATATAAGTAATATTTTGTCTGTAACACCTTTCAGTCTTGTTGTGCATAGTGGTGGAGGTGCAAGTGTACAAAATGCTAATACACCAAATCCAGTTCAAGTACCTGCACCCGTTGCACAACCCACAGAAATAGAAGTTCCACAAATTCCAATTACTCCAACCTTGCCAATATTCAATCAGCAGCAATGTCAATCCAACCTAATCTTAACTCAAAATCTGAAAGCTGGTGCTAGAGATGGTATTTACCATTCTTATACAAATGCAATTGTAAAAGAAGTTAAAATTCTTCAAACTCATATGAATAGACTAGGTTTTAATTCAGGTAAAGTTGACGGTGTTTTAGGACCAATTACAGATGGAGCTATTAAGAGAATGCAAGCCTATTTAGGCACTAAACAAGACGGACTAGTAGGACCTATTACTCGAGGGTTGATCAACACTTCTTGTAATTAATTTTGCAATTAAATAAATTCTACAGCAGAAATGAAATCTTTTCTTATTTTTGCTTTGCTTGAAGTGGGGTCAATACCTCTATAACCTAGTGCGAGCATGGTGACAGATTTGAGATTTTGAGATTTGAGATTTAATATTTCGTCTACTTTGTCTTTTTCGAAACCTTCCATGGGGCAGTTGTCTATATCTAGTAGTGAAGCTGTATAAATCATTGTGCCCAAAGCTATATAAGATTGGGCTTTAAGCCAGGAATCTAATTCTGTGTCTTTTTTATTTTTAGTAGCGCCTTCTAAGAAATCTTTATAAGTTGCAAGTTCTTCTATCTTTTGATTCTGAATTTTTGCTGTGCGTTCTAGTCTGTCTTCTATAATCTCTTTGATATCTGTTTTATAAGTTAAGACTATTAGATGTGAAGCGTCGGTGACTTTAGGTTGATTGCTGACTTCGAATAATTTGGCACGAGTCGTAGGATCTTTGACTACGATGAATTTCCAAGGTTCTAGTCCCAGAGAACTAGGGGATAGTATTCCAGATTCTAAGATAGTATTTAAATCTTCTTCACTTATTTTTTTATCTTTATCAAATATCTTGACCGCATAACGCCAATTTAAGGCTTTTAGTATTTCTTCTTTGTTCATGTTAGTATTATATCAGGTCATGATTATTATTAATAATTTATAATATAAAAATATGGAAGATGTAAAAAACAATGTAGAGAGTTTAGCAAAAATGATTGAAGAAGGAAAAATCTTAGAAGCTTTCGAGATGTATTATGCTGATAATGTAGTTATGGAAGAAGTAGGTGATGCTCCACGTGTAGGTAAAGATGCAAACAGAGCTTATGAAGAGAGTTTTGTGAATGGTATTGTGGAAGTGCGTGAAATGAAGACTCTAGGTATTGCTATCGGAGATAATTATTCAACTATAGAATCTTCTATGGACGCTACTCATAAAGATTGGGGTGTTATGAAAATGTCTCAAGTTGCAGTGCAAACCTGGGAAGGTGGCAAAATCGTTCACGAGAAGTTTTATCATAAATAATTTGGAATTCATTAAAAGCCCCGACGCTACGCGTCGGGGCTTTTATGTTATAATTTATTTATGAATCCCGTTAAATATTTTAAATAGCGGGCATATATAAATTTACGTAATCAGAGTAAAAGAATTTGCAATATAATTATAAATTAATTAAAAATATTTAACGGGATGAAAGAAAATAAAAGATTTAGTATCGTTGCTCGAATCAAAAGTGCGACCCACGCTTTTAGAGGTTTGGGTATTGTTTTAAAAACCACTCACAATGCTTGGCTTCAAATATTTTTTGGTATCCTAGCTCTTTATTTGGGTTGTATTTTAAATATTTCTCATTTCGAATGGATAGCTTTAGTCTTTGCTATTTTTATAGTCTTGATAACAGAAACTATAAATACAGCCATAGAAGTAGATATAGACTTAACAAGTCCCGAATATCATCCTTATGCAAGAGATACCAAAGACATAGCCGCAGGGGCTGTATTATTGGCAGTTGTATTGGCAATAGTTGTCGGATCTATCATTTTCTTGCCTAAAATTTACGCTATTTTATTAAGTTAATCTTATGATATAATATTCACATGGAAAAAAGACAAAAAATTTTTATAGGAGTTATAGGTTTATTAGTAATCATATTGGTATTTGTGGCTGTTTTTGCTGAAGAAAAATCAGATGAACCAGGTAAATACGATGAATTCGCTCAATGTTTAACTGAAAAAGGTGCGACTTTCTATGGAGCTTTTTGGTGTCCTCACTGTGCAGATCAAAAGAAAACTTTCGGCTCTTCTAAGAGTTTATTGCCTTATGTAGAGTGTTCTACTCCAGACGGTAACGCTCAAACTCAAATCTGTATTGATAATAATATCTCAAGTTATCCTACTTGGACTTTCGCTGACGGCTCTATTGAAAAAGGAGAACAAACCTTAGAAAAATTAGCTGAAAAAACTACTTGTGTATTACCGACAGATGGTGCTGAAAATACAATTACAGTTGAGCCTGTTGTGACTGAAGAGGTAACAAATAATCTAGAAGTAACTGAATAATAGTATATGAACTTTGAAGCTATAAATAACTTAAATATATTTTTAGGAACTGGATCTATCATGTTGCAGATAGTTTCTGTTGTTGCTTTATTTACTCTTTTTTTTGGAAGTAGAACTTTATTCAGAAAAAATATTTTATTAGATTTTATCGATAAACATTTTTTGATTTTAGGATTTATTTTCTCTCTTATCGGTACAATATTCTCTTTAGTCTATTCTGAAATCATTAATTTTGCTCCATGTTACCTATGTTGGTGGGCGAGAATTTTCTTGTATCCTCAAGTAATACTTTTTGGTGTAGCTTTGTGGAACAAAGATAGAAAAGTTATCAAATATATTTTACCTCTCTTGTTTTTAGGATTTCTATTAACTGTGTATCACAATCTGATGTACTATTTTGCCGAGACTTCAAATTTGCCTTGTGATGCTTCTGGAGTATCTTGTTACCAACAACTCGTCTCAGTGTTTAATGGATATATTTCTATCCCAATGTTCGCTTTGACTAACTTTTTTGCCCTAGTTGTTATCGTAGCAGTAGCTCATTTTTATGGTAAAAAGGATTAAAACTTATGGATCAAGAACTAAAAAATAAATTAGAAGAACAAAGTATAAAAATAGACGCTATATATAAATCCGTAGAAAAGACCCGTAAATATTTTCTGATGATTATTTGGGTAAGTGTTATTGCTGTGGTATTGCCTCTTATCGGTTTATTATTTGCTATACCATCTTTCCTTTCAAATTATTCTGATATCAGTACTTTGGGTCTGTAATATTAAAATAGTGAACAAGTTAGAAAAAATACTAGTGTTTGGTACTTTTGATGGAGTCCATCAAGGTCATTTAAATATGTTTAAACAAGCTAGAAGACTTTCTAAAAATCCATACCTGATAGTCTCTATTGCTAGGGATAAAAACGTCTTAAGGATTAAAAATAAATTACCCTTTAATAAAGAAAACAAAAGAAAAAAAATAGTAGAAGATACTGGGATTCCCGATAAAGTAATATTGGGAAGTTTGAAAAATTATCTAGAACATATAGTCAAAGAATCTCCGGACTATATAGCTCTCGGCTATGATCAGGTTCACTATACAGAAAACCTTAAAAAAGATTTAAAAAACTTAGGTCTTAATCCCAAAATCCACCGACTAAAACCTTATAAAGAAAATATTTATAAAAATAGTTTGTTGAATAAAAAATAGAAATGTTAAAGCCCTTAGAAATTTAGAATTTCTAAGGGCTTTTTTAAAATTGAAAACTATTTAATTTGATTCAAAACTAATCGATGGTGCAACAAAATCATTTATTGTCTTGCTATGGTCGCAATATCCTCCTGTTGTTTTTAGATAATCAACCTCAATTTTTTCACTAGAAGGGTATTCTTCTATAAGTATGCCAATGATTGCTGTTATAAACAATCTAAAGTTCAAATTCACACAATATCCATCCTTCTTTCTGATTGTTTTAAGATTACTAATATTTTCTTCCTTTAAAACTTCCAATACTTTTTCTTTTAATGATTTTAAATTATCGTCATTTGTATTTTTGTGATAGTTTTTGTAAATCGGAAGTAATTCTAAAATAATGGCTGACTCTGGATACTCTGTATTCTTTTCCAAATCAGCAGATATGTTATGGAGTGTCATTTGTTATTTAATTTTAATTTGAAATAAAAGGTGCTTCTATCTCAATCTATCTTAATAGAATATTCTTGTCAATTATTTAATATCTCGCAATCTAAAAGCTATCAGCATGCCTACGAGTAGAATCACTCCTAGGAGAAAGAAAATATATGAGAAGTCTGGTATGTATATTATTGAGATAGTTGCCAAGGCAGGACCGATAATGAAAGACATTGGTCCTGTATTACGAAAGAAGGCTATCTCGTCTACGTCTTCTTCAGTAATATTTTTGAAAAAATAACTTTCACTCATGACCTCTATTGTCGCTGCTCCTATACGAGAAATAAATAAGACAAGAGCAAATAACCAGATCGTTTTACTCTCTATAAAAGGTATAACCAAAGTCGCAAAAGTGATAAATACAAAACCATAAATCAACATCTTTTTCTCTCCCATTTTGTCAGACAGATGTCCCAAGGGGTAAGACAAGAAAACGAAAGGCGTGAGCATTATTGCGTATATTGTACCTATTTCAGAGAAAGAGAAACCGATATTTTCGTGCAAGTATAGAGTCATATAAATAATCATCCAAGAATAAAATAATCTTAGATTTAAATTTATTAAATATATTTTTAAAATGTCTTTATTTTTCCAGACTCTAATTAGAGTATTTTTAACTGCTACTTTTTTGTATTTCAGATCGACAAAGTTATGTAAATTTGTGATAAATAATACTAAAACTAAAAGTATGAATAAACCAGAGAATAGATAAATACCTAAGAATGAGCTTTTAGCTATAATGCTACCAGAAATAACTTGGGACAATACCCAAGAAATACTAACTAGTGATAAATACAATCCTCTAAAGGTGCCAATATCATGCTTTGAAGACAAGTCTTCAATAAAGATATCGATAATAGCCGTCAAAAAAAAGTTAACAATAAAATAAATTAAAAAAGCGGGGACTACTAGTATTGCGATTTTACTAAAAGATAGAAAAATTAAAGATAGAAAAGATATGCTACTAAAAATAATAGCAGATTTTCTCAATCCAAAACGATTCAAGATATTTGGCATTCTGAGCATGCCTAGTATAGCTACTATAGAGCCAGATACATACAACAAGCCAACATAGTCTTGGTGTATGTATTGTTCTAATAGACTTGAATTAATATAAGAGGTGAGTGCTAGCGGTATTGTAAACAAAAAACCAGCTAGATAAATTATTCTTATATATTTTTTCATTTACTATATTATACGCTCAAGATGACTGGTATAACAAGAGGGCGTTTACCTGTTTTTTGGAATAAGAATTTAGAAATGTTTTCTCCGATATGTGCCTTGATAGCATCAAAGTCTACACCGTTTACATTATCCATAGCTACCATGCGTTCGATAGATTCTTCTACTCCTTTTTTGATTAGGATACGTACTTGTCTCAATAATTCTTGGTTTTCTTTTAGATAGACGAAACCACGAGATATAAGATCTGGAGATTTCTTTAATTTACCTGTCTTTTGATCTACCAGTGCCATAATAACAAACATACCATCTTGTGCTAGCATTTGACGGTCACGAATAACTACGTCTTGTACGTCTGATACAGCTAATCCGTCCACAAGCATAAGTCCGCTCGGAGCACGTTCTTTTCTTTTGATGATTTTTTGTCCATCAGCAGAGATTTCTATTATTGATCCGTTGTCAGGAACGATAACGTTTTCTTCTGGCATGCCTAATTCGACAGCAAGATCTTTGTGAGCTTGTAGTCTGTAATGATTTCCGTGTATTGGAATAAAGAATTTAGCTTTGATTTTTCTGTGCAACCAACGTACGTCTTCTTTGTTGCCGTGACCTGTAGCGTGCACGAAATCTTCTCCAGCAGTACGGTAACTGATAACTTTCACTCCTTGGCGAGCGATACCGTCTTTCATGCGTTCTACCGCACGTTCATTACCTGGTACCACAGAAGCAGATAGGATAATAGTGTCACCTTTATGTAATGTAAATTTGGTGTGAGTTTTGTTTGCAGCGCGGTTTAATGAAGCGAATTCTTCACCTTGAGCTCCAGTCATAAGTATAACTACTTTGTTTGGTGGATATTTATCAGCGTCTTCTATTGGGATAATAGTTCCTTTTTTAGGTTGGAAATATTCAGCTTCTATGGCTACTTCGATGTTGGTCTTCATACTACGTCCGTCGAGCGCTACTTTTTTACCCATAGCTTCTGCAGTTTTTACTATATGTGCAAGACGAGTAATGTGAGAAGCGAAAGCAGCTATAATCATTCTGCCATTTACTTTTTTCAATAGATTTTCTAACCCTTGGTGCACTTTTACTTCAGGCAGAGAGAAACCTTCGTTCTCGATATTTGTAGAGTCCGTCATCAATAAAAGAGTTTTTGATTTATCAAAAATAGCATACTCGCGTTCTTCTTCTTTCGATACTACACCGTCCATATGATCAAGCTTGTAGTCTCCTGGAGTTACGATATCTCCATGAGGAGTTTCGATAATTATTCCCATAGAGTCGGGGATAGTGTGAGTAACACCAAAGAATTTAATCTTCATGTCTCCACAAGTTATCACAGAGTCTCTCTCTACGATATTTTCTTTCATTGGAGCTAGTTGAGGGAATTCAGCTTGCCTCTTTCTCATTAATAGAATAGACAAGTTACGAGAATATACTGGCGGATTGCCAATACGTGACAATACTATCGGCACACCTCCGATATGATCTAAGTGACCGTGAGTTATTATTAGAGCACGTATTTTATCTTTTCTTTCTTCTAGATAAGTAGTATTTGGGATAACATAGTCTACTCCTGGAGTATCTTCGTTTGAGAAATACATACCAGCATCTATCACTACGATATCGTTGCCGATTTCGATAGCAGTCATGTTCTTGCCGATTTCTTCTACTCCTCCAAGAGGGATAATACGTACTACGCCCTCCTCGGGTGAGGGGATATTGTTGTTATCATTTTTTGAAGCGAAAGGTCTTTTACCTCCTTTACTTGGCGGTCCAAATCTTTTTTTAGAGTATTGGTACGTAGAGCTTTTTATCATTTTCTTTTTGTCCCCAGTTTTGTTTGTACTTGTGTTTGTATTTGTGTTTGTGTTTGTGTTTGTGTTGTTTTTATCCATTTTATTATTTTCTTCTTTTTGTTTTTCAATACTGAAGGTACTAAAAGGAACCCTATTTTTCTTTATCATGTTATGTTTTATAATTTATAATTTTTTATTTAGCAAATATTTCCCAAACTTTTTCTTTTTTTACAGACCAAGTATAGACATTCTTAAATCTTTCTTCTAAGTTTATAATGTTATTAAGATTAAAACCATCTAAATCTTTTGAGACAATATATATAAAATTTGGACTATATATAAATACAGCAGGTAAGTCTTTTTTGATTTCTTCTCCGAACTGTGCGTATTTCTTCACTCTCTCATTCTCATCAATTGTTTTTGACGCATCCTCTAAAATCTTGTCGACTTTTGGATTTGTATACATTGCTATATTTAGTCCTGGGTCTGTTCTTTGTGATGAGTGCCAAAAGGCAAATAAATCTCCTTCATTGTTTATGATTTGTCCAAATAAAAGAGCGTCGTATTTTCTAGGCCTGATAACTATTTGATTTAGATTACCAACATCGAAAGTTTTGATTTCAACTTTCATCCCGATGAGTTCTAAATCTTGTTTTATTAACTCAGCTGTTTTTGCTAATTCAGGTGCATTACTGGTTGATATAGAAAATTCCAAAGGAGTCAGGGTAGTCTTATTATTGGTTGTTATTTTCTTTTCTAAAAATCCTTCACTGTTTTTAGTCCAATTGTTTTTTCCCAATAACTCTGTAGCTTTTTGGATATTTTCCTCATGAGAAATTTCTTTCTTATTTTCTAATTTATCATATGCAAGCATACTAGGCAAGACTGGGTCCTCTATTGCTATACCGTAGCCCAATAATACTTCGTTTACAATGCGGTCTTTATTAATAGCTAAATCCATAGCTTTTAGCACATTTTTATCTGTAAAAATTTGGTTCTGGTTTTGGTTGAAGAACATACCAAAGATTCTAGGTAATACTCTAGTCTCTATTCTATAACCTTCTTCTTTTAAAGGTAATGCATTTTCTGGAGAGATAGAACTTATCTGGTCTACTTGACCTTTATTTAGAGCAGAGATTAATTCAGTTTCGTTGTTGTAGAATTTTAGAGTTATGTTTTTGATATATGGTTCACCTAAAATAAATTTAGAAAATGAAGTTAGTTCATAGCTATTTACTACACCAGAAGAAGCTTTGTTGATTTTTTTGATTTTGTATGGACCAGATCCTACAGGGTTTTCGTTTCTGGTGTTTAATTCAACAGGGGATTCATCCCATAAATGCATAGGCAATATTCCCACAGATGCATTCTCTAGAAATGAAGCATATGGTTGAGCTAATTTGAATTCGATAGTTCTGTCGTCTATTTTATTTACAGTCACTCCGTCCCAATTGGCTTTCTTTGGACTTTTGATGATTGGGTCTTTGATCTCATTGATAGTAAATACTATATCGTCTGTGTCTATTATCTCTCCGTCATGGAAATATATTTTATCTTTTAATTTGAAAGTATAAGTCAGACCATTGGGATCGATATCTACATATTCTGCTAAGTCTGGTACCATTTCTCCATTACTATCTTTCCTCATTAGTCCGCTATAAACCAGAGAGACCATATCTTTGTCGGCGTCAGTCGAAGCCAAGACTGGATTTATAAAACGAGCCGAACCTATTATACCTTCATTGATACTACCACCACGAGCAGGTACAGATACCATAAATGAAGTATTTATGTTTTGTAGAATTGCTACGGTACTACCCAAAAGTAAAACCAATAAGAATAAAAAGATATTCCATTCAGTTTTTGTGAAAGCAAAAATAGCTTGTTTTACTTTTTTTAACAACTCTAAATCACGTATATTACTATAGAATTTTTTCATATTTAAAAATTGTAAACTTTAAAAAGAGTCGGATTAAACTTGAGCTTTTAGTACGATAGCTAGAAGAGCAGACAATGCAAACAATATTGCACAAACAATAGACAATATAAAAAGGAACTTTTCAAAACCACGTCTTGTAGTGTGAAAGCTTGTTCCGTCTCCTCCTAGAGCACCGCCAACATTGGATCCAGTTTGTTGAAGTAGGATTGCAAGTATCAGGACTACTCCAAGAATTATTTCGATATAAGGTAAAATTTTGATTACTAAACTCATGGGAATATTCTCGCATATTTTGGCAATAATTGCAATTTATTTTGCACTTTTCTTTATTTTAAAGGCTTATTTGGTGAATCTGTTTATTTGCTAGAGCTCTATAAAAATTTTTGACAAAGAGAAGTTTGTATAATCTTGTTAATAGTGCTAGACTGAGCTTAGTCGAATTTTTAGTATCTAAATTAACTTATATAAATATTATGGAAGAAGAAACAAAAGTAGAAGGAGAAGAAACTCCTGTAGAAATGCCTATGGGCGAAGAAGAAGTAACTCCTGAAGGAGAAATGCCTTCTGAAGCTACAGAAGAAGAAGCAATGTAATATTGCCTCAAATAAAAAACCCTCTAAATTTAGAGGGTTTTTTATTTTGTTAATTTATTTGACTTTATATAGTATATATTGTAGTCTAAAAAAAGATATTAGTTTTTCACAATTTTTTTTCACAATCTAAATCATTAAATAATGAAACATGATTCTATTTTTGAGCAATATGAAGCTCTGCTTTCTGATTACATTGCTTTTAAAAGCATTTCTACAGACCCAGCTTACAAGGGTGAAATCCAAAAAACAGTTAATTGGCTGAAAACTTTATTTATTAAAAATAAGTTTAGTGTTCAATTTATTCAAGGGCCAAATACAAATCCAGTTTTGTTGGCTGAATATTATCAGCCAGATGACCTTGAGACTGTACTAGTTTATGGGCATTATGATGTTCAACCTGCGGATAATGATGGTTGGATTTCTGACCCATTTACTTTAACTGAAAGAGACGACCGATTGTATGGTAGAGGGGTTGTGGATAATAAGGGTCAGAACCTTATTCACTTAGTTACTATTTTTGATCTTATTGAAAAAGGAGAACTTAAGTATAATATTAAATTTATGCTTGAAGGGAATGAAGAGACTGGTAACCAAGATATGTCTGATTTAGTGAGACAAAACGCTGAGTTACTGAAAGCTGATTATTATCTTGTTTCTGATGGAGAAATAGTGGCTGATATACCTACACTTGAAGTTTCTTTGAGAGGAGGTATGAATGTTAAACTCTCAATACAGATTGCTAAAAATGATTTCCATTCTGGTCTTTGTGGAGGGGCAGTTCCTAATCCTATTTTATTTTTAGCTGACTTTGTTTCTAAACTCAAAAATACAGAGACCGGAGAAGTATTAATAACCGATTTTTATGATGGAGTTAGTGATATGACTGCAGAGCAATTAGAAAATTTAGAAAGAATGCCTTCTGACTCTGAGGTTATTAGAATGCTTGGTGTTAAAAATTTATCTTCTGAACTTGGTCAAACATTTTATTCACAGGTTGGACTAAGACCGACGATTGAATTTACTGGCTTTGGATCAGGATATACAGGAGAAGGTTTTCAAAATATTATTCCTGGTAAAGCTGAAGTTAGAATTAATTTTAGGTTTGTAGCAGGTCAAAATATCCAAAGAATTTATAATAATTTTTTGGTTAGATTAAGATCCTTAATACCAAGTTATTTTGAGTATATTGTAGAGGCCACCAAACCTTATGGACCAGTTGTTGTAAATAGTGATTCTGTGATTGCAAAAAATACCTTGAATCTTTTGTCAGATTCTTATGGTAAATACCCAATTATTAAATATGTTGGTGGCGGAATACCTATTGTATTGGATTTCAAAGATACTTTAGGAAAAGACACTTTACTTGTTTCGTTAGGTAACGAGGACTGTAATATGCATGGCGCCAACGAAAATTTTGAATTAGATTTAATCAAAAAAGGTTTAAAATTTAGTAGGTCATTTTTTCAAAAGTAAAATTTGATTTCTGAATAAGTATTACAAAGAGCTTTCTTTTATGGAAGCTCTTTTTTATTGTATAATCATTTAATGGATAAACTTATCGTAAAAGAAGTCACTAGTTTGCGGAATAAAGACAAAGGGGCTTTTTTGACTCGGTTTTTTAAGACAGGTAAAGGTGAGTATGGTTACGGGGATATTTTTTATGGATTGACTGTACCGACTTCAAGAAAAATTGCGAATAAATATATTGATATTGATTTAAAAGATTTAGAAAATTTAATTCAAAACAAGGTCCATGAAATCAGACTCATAACTCTAATAATTTTAAATACAAAATATAAAAAAGCGAAGACAGAAAAAGAGCGGGAGCAGTTTGTAAAATTTTATCTCAAGAATTTAGAATCTGTTAATAACTGGGACTTGGTAGACGTTTCTGCTTCTAATATTTTAGGTGCGTATTTGAAAGACAAAGAAGACAGAAATATTTTAATAAAACTTTCAAAGTCGGGTAAACTTTGGAGTGAACGCGTTGCTATTATATCGACTTTTGCTGTTATCAAGAATAATGATTTTGATTTGATTTTTTATTTTGGAGAATATTTTTTAAATCATAAGCACGACCTTATTCATAAGAGTCTCGGTTGGATGTTGAGAGAAGCAGGGAAAAGAGATGAAAAAAGATTAAAAGTATTCCTAGAGAAAAATAAAAGTAAAATGCCTCGCACCATGCTCCGCTACGCGATAGAAAAATTTAGCGAAAAAGAACGAAAATACTTTTTAGGGAAGTAATTGACTTAATTTTATTTTTCCTGTACTTTGATTTAAATAGTTCTTTGGCTTTATTGGTCTAGCATGCCGCCTTGGAAGCAGGCGTTCATTTAAAGAGTGCGTAACAGCTCACTAGTCACAGACCAACGTCTGTAAACTTTAAAATCATGTAGATAGAATTATTTAAGTCGTGTCTCAGTGTAGGCACGATTTTTTTATTGTATTTTTATTTTAAATTGCTATATAATTAGAACAAGATTATTAATTAAACATTTAACCGTATGAACACATTAGATTTATTTAAAAAATTATTTCACAACTTTAATGCTCGCTCTATGAAGGATGCGACTATCGCTTATCGAGAGCATTTAGATAAGGGAGGCAAGATGATGCTCGCTATGGGTGGCGCTATGTCTTCGGCTCAAATGGGAGTAACTCTAGCTCCTATGATCAAGCACGGCAAGATTCACGCTATCTCTTGCACTGGGGCAAACTTGGAAGAATCAGTTTTCCGCCTAGTAGCTCATAGTCATTATAAAGATTATCCAGACTACAGATATTTTACCAAAGAAGACGATTCAAGAATCTTAGAACAAGGTGAGAGAAGAGTTACAGATACTTCTATCCCAGAAGAAGAAGCTTTTCGTGTTATCGAACCTATCATATTTAAAAAGTGGAAGGAAGCACAAGAAAAAGGTGAGAGATATTTCCCTCATGAATATTTTTATCAAATACTATTAGACGGTAGTGTTGACGCTCATCATGACGGAGACGCAGAAGCTTGTTGGTTACTGGAAGCTGCTAAAATGAATTTACCGATAGTTGTCCCAGGTTGGGAAGATTCTACTTTGGGAAATATTTTTGCGGGATACTGTAAAGCTGGCGAACTTGATCCTAGTATCGTAAAAAGCGGTATCGAATACATGACTCAACTTTACGACTGGTATCCAAAGCTCGCAGAGAATGGTCCAGGTTTAGGATTCTTTCAAATAGGTGGAGGCATCTCAGGAGACTTTCCGATATGTGTAGTGCCTAGTATTAAATACGATCTGAAACAAGAAGTTCGTCCTTGGGGATATTTCTGTCAGATTTCTGATTCGACTACTTCATACGGTTCATATTCAGGTGCGACTCCAAATGAGAAAATCACTTGGGATAAACTTACCAAAGATACGCCAATGTTCGTCATAGAATCCGACGCGACAATAGTAGCTCCGTTAATCTTCGAAGCTGTTTTGGATAGATATAATATTAGTGATAAATAAAATTGGAAATTAAAAACGGCCTTCAAATTTTAATTAATTTGAAGGCCGTTTGCTGTTGTGTTTACAAACCAAAACTCTTAGCTTTTTCTATAAAGAAATTCTGATTACCGTAAAAATATTTTTTTTCTATACATTTTGCAAAAATTTCTTCAAAGTCTTGTTGTGATTTTTGATCAATTAATTCCAAGACTCTTTTTTCGCAAAGTCGTTGAATAGAATAATCTAAATACCCAAAGATTCCACTGATTTGTATGATTTTGTTTAAAACATCAAAACTTGTCTCTGTGCTTATAAGTGTTTTATATACATCATTAAGTTCTTTGTCTTCACAATGATATTTTTTTCTTAAAAAGTAGATAGTGGTGTATCTGTGAATATTTGTATTTTCTTCCTTACGATATTCTTTTTTAAATTTTGACTCAAAATCTTTATTATAGATTTTATTTTTACTCAAAAACTTAAAAATTACTATCATTTGCTCAAGACTATAACCTTCTGTGCTATCAAATTGTTTCGAAGCCATAAGCTCTTTTAAATAATCTTCAGATTCGTCTGTATATTGCCATACATTAGCAGGCTTTTTGTTTATACTTTGAAATGTTTTAAAAACTACTTGAAGGCTTTCATTTTTTAGATTTTCTTCTAAAATTCTTTTGATTTCGTGTGCAATAGATTCTGCAGATACCAGTTGATTCTTTGTAAGGTTTGATGCATTTTCTAAAACTTCTTCAATTGAAGAATAATTCATGTCTTTGATTATAATTGAAGAAAGTGTATCAATCCTATTTCTCATTATTCTAATAATCTTATCATTATTGTAATACCCTGATTCAAGAGAGCTACTGAGCTTAGCCTGAATATCATGAAGTTCTTGGCTAAATTTTTTTAATTTAAGAATGTCTGTTGAAGTTTCAACTTTTTCTGCAATGCAAGTATCTATTGTTTTTATTGCATAAGAATCCATTACATTGTTCATGATCAATCTATACTCCATCAAAGAATCGAGAGTTTCTTCGTTTTTATTAATTTTAATTTTATCAGCAATGATTGAATCTAAAATAGAAATAAATATAGAAGATTTGATACTGTAGTTTGTAGAATAAAATTCTTTTTTAATTTCAATTAGGTCTTTTTGAGTTTTACTAAAGCAAAGATCTTTAAATCTATGAATTATAGTTTTAGTAAAATCATTATTCATACCTAAATACCAATAATTTGCATGACGAAGAGAATTATAGTCTTTTATGATTTGTTTTATTTCTTCTCTGCTCAATACAATAAAGAGTAATCTTTCTGTTTGGGTTCTCCATATCTTATTTAAATCTTCAGTCAATAAAGAGGGGTCTTCGTGTGCTTTTTGGCTTATTTCTATTATTGTTTTTAGATTATCACTGCCTAGAATTTGCTCTACAACCTCTTGTGTTCGATTCAAAAAATCACTAATTGTTTTTGTTTGAGTGCTCATTTTATTAAATTTTAAAGTTACAAAATATTTTTTAAACAATATCATGAATTTGCAGAAATGCAAGTATTATGTGCTGTTATATGGTTTTAAATTAAGTACTCTTTTGATTATTAATTTAATAAAAGCTATAATTTATATAGTTAGTATTTAGGAATTTTATTATTAATTATTTTAAAAAAAATATGTTTAAAAAATTTGTTTTTAGTTTGTTTTTAGTCGGTATGCTCGTCGGTCCATTAACAACTAATGCTTCGACATTCACAAGTCTAAAAGCGCAACTAGAATATATTAGTAATCAGATTGCTAATTTTTCTTCTGATGTAAGGGGTGAGGTTTTAGGTGCAACTTCATCTGCGACAGTTGCATTCACCCCAACTCCTTCATCAATACCATACAACGGTAGTGTGACTTTGACTTGGACTAGCACTAATGCAGCACGTTGTGCTGCTGGTGGCTATGGAACACCAGTTGGATATCCTGAAGGTGAAGCTTGGATGACACCTTATGAAAAGGGGACAAGTGGTAGTCAAACTATTAGCAATTTAAAGGTTAGTACTCGTTTTTATATTTGGTGTTTTGATTATACTGGAGAGGGGGTACAAGCTGAAGCTATAGTTAATGTAGAAACAAGAATTCCAACAGTTGAATTGACAGCAGATCCTATTGTTGTTAATTATGGAGGTAGTACTAAATTGTCATGGACGACTAGAAATACTACTTATCCTTGTATTGCTTCTGGTGGTTGGTCTGGAAATCAGGCCAATGGAGGAAGTGTTGTGATTAATAATATAACTCAAACTACTGTCTTTACTTTAACTTGCACTGGATACTTGCCTGTAATGTCAGCAACAAGTTCTGTGACGGTGCATGTAAAAGATACTGCTAATTGGTGTTATTATCCAACCCCTAAAAAAGATTGTTCTTATATCAAAGGACCAAATTATAATCCTGCTACAAATTGCGGAATGATTTTAGATTGTAAGCTTAATGATAAGATAGTAGTTGAAAGTAGTAAACCAACTACTACGGGTACAAATTCTGTCTTACCTTCTTCTTATAAAGTAGAGAATTTCTGTTCATTTACTTTTGCTAAGAATTTAGCTTATGGAAATGTTGATACTAAGACTAGTAAAGATGTATCTTATCTGCAATCTGTTTTAGTGGATGAAAAGTTATTGCCTAGTTCTGCTGCTACAGGTAAATTCTACGCGCAGACTCGTACAGCACTAGCGAATTTTCAAAAGAGATATAAGTTAGCTCAAACAGGAAAAGTAGATGCAAATACTAGAATTAAATTAAATTCATTGTTCCAAACTTACTGTCAAAATAATTAATTTTAATTTATTCTAAGCTTAAACAAAAAAACCCTTTTTAAGCAAGGGTTTTTTTGTTTTTATAGTTATATATTTTGATTATATTAAATGGGGTTGACTTTGATTTATCTATGATATATACTCTCTTTACGTCTTTATTCTTTATGGATAGAGCGTTTTACTTTGACAAGTGAATAGGTGTATCAAGTCATAGCGTTCCGCTGTGGCTTGATAAAAAAGAGAACCCCGATTTTTCAGTCGGGAAGCAAGTCTCTGATATTTGTTTTTAAATAATTTTTAGAGCAAAGATCAAATTCTAACGAACACATAAAAAATGATTTTGTAAAATGCTGTTTTTTATTTTGTTTCGTTCTTAACTTTTTTAGTTAGAGTTTGATCCTAGCTCAGGATGAACGCTGGCGGCGTGGATAAGGCATGCAAGTCGAACGGACTTTGTTGAATTGAGATTGAGATTATATCAAGGTCAATTTTCTCTCAAAGTTAGTGGCGAACGAGGTAGTAATACATAGGAACATACCCCAAAGTCTTGAATAATTCATCGAAAGGTGGACTAATACAAGATGGTCTCGCAAGAGTAAAGTTTTAACGCTTTGGGAATGGCCTGTGCGATATCAGCTAGTTGGTAGTGTAATGGACTACCAAGGCTATGACGTCTAGGGGAGGTGAGAGCCTGACCCCCACCGATGGTACTGCGACACGGACCATACACCTACGGGTGGCTGCAGTCGAGAATCTTCCACAATGGACGAAAGTCTGATGGAGCGACGCCGCGTGATTGATGAAGCCCCTCTGGGGCGTAAAGATCTTTTATGAGGGAAGAAGTTTATTGACGGTACCTCATGAATAAGAGGCTCCTAATCTCGTGCCAGCAGGAGCGGTAATACGAGAGCCTCGAGCGTTATCCGGAATTATT
>Ga0172380_10000834_pt1 | contig 56098 bp, 48 predicted proteins | sample Leawe162metaG_FD_119747 | JGI IMG/M metagenome (GOLD analysis project Ga0172380, IMG submission 119747) | Leachate microbial communities from a municipal landfill in Southern Ontario, Canada - Leachate well 162 metaG | ecosystem: Engineered > Solid waste > Landfill > Unclassified | place... | reverse complement strand
CTACCTGCGCGACAACCTGGGGGCCGTCATCGATGCGCATTCCCACGAAAATGGTGGCTACAATTACACCGACGTTGCCTACTTGCTGACCCAGCTCGGGGTGGGCGGCACAACCGTGATTGGCGGCCACGTGTGGGATCCCACGCTGCCGCAATTCGCTCACTGGGAACGTTTCCGCGTGCCGGTCGCCGGCATCATCTTCCCGTCGGCCACCTGGCGTGGAGACATACTGATCGGGGCAGGCACGCCCAGCCATACCAATGACCCCATCGTGAGCGGCGTGTGGCGGCCAAAAGATCCGACGAATTTTTGGGTTGACGACCCGGCGGGAAACATTACCTCGGTGGGTGGCTACAAGCTTGACATCGCCGGTATCCCCACGCTGACCGGACTCTACGCGAGCGGCAAAATCAGCACCTCGTGCATGCTGACCAGCACATACCACATCATCCCCGCAATGATCGAATCGGCCAGCACCCTGGCCACGCTCGAACGTGACGTACTCCAGCCACTGAATACCCTCCGCAGCAGCGGGCAAGTGGAGATTACCGACTTTACCAGCCTGGTGGCGAAGTGGAAAAATCAGTACGCCAGCAAATCTTGCCTGTATCAGGAATGATGCGACATGCATACGGTAAACCTACTTGCATTAAATCGCCCGCATCAACTGCACCGCCCTCACCATACTCGACAGTTTGCGCCGCGACATCGGGCTGGAAACCTGCAAGCAGCCCTTTGCCGCCGTTGTCGGCGCGGCACTGACGCTAGACTGGACGCGCGATCCTTTCGACCGAATCATCGTCGCTCAAGCCTCACATCGTGAATCGCCCCTGCTGACGGCAGATCAGAACATACGCGAACATTATTCAGCGGCAGTTTGGTAATTCGGGGCGAGAGTTGGGCATCAACCTGGAAAAAGCAGTTGTCCGCAGATTACGCAGATTAAACAACAAGCAACTTTGGATTATCCCCAGAGCACCAGCCCCCAGACTGCCGCCACGTTGATCAGGCTGACCAGCACGGCGGCGCTGCCGATATCCTTGGCGCGTTTGGCGAGGTCGTGGCGGTCCAGCGAGATGCGGTCGACCGCGGCCTCGACGGCGGAATTGAGCAGTTCCACGATGATGACCAGCAGGATGCTGCCGACCATCAGCGCCTTGCCGGTCGCGCCGACCGGCATCCAGAACGCCAGCGGGATCAGGATGGCCGCCAGCAGCGTTTCCTGGCGGAACGCGTCTTCATGCTTGTAGGCGGCGCGGAAGCCCTCCAGCGAATAACCCAGCGCATTCCACAAGCGCCTCAAACCTGTCTTGCCTTTGTAGGGGCTTTCCATTTGGCTGCTCCGTGATTGAAAAAACTGCCGCTCCCGCAGCCGATTGTAGCCAGCCGATTGTCATTCCAATTCCCGATCAATAGAGCATTATCGTAGGGCGGGTTCTACCCGCCGGATAAAGATGTCGGGCGGAGCCCGACCTACGGATTATTTTCCTATTGAAGGAGAAATGGAATAACTGGTGCTACGCAAAAAAAACGCGCACCGGATTGCGTGCGCGCTAACAGGGGAAACCCTGGGGAGGAAATACCTAAAGCAAAATCGGCAAAACTAAAGTTAGAAGTTGTGGATCATGCCTACGCCGAAGCCGGTCTGATTGGTTCCCAGTGTCGTGGCGGCGCCCACGGTGCCGACCGCTCCGCCCAGTGCGCTGTAATTCGCGCTGGCGTCGTTGCTGAGGCGGGTGTAGGCGCCATAAATTTCGGTGCGCTTGGAGAAGTCGTAGCCGTAGCGCAACGAAACCATGTCTGCGCCGGTATTGGCGCGTGCGCCCAGGTTGCCGTTCTTGACATAGAAGGCGCCGATGTTGCTGTTGCCGGACTTGTAGCTGCCTGACAGCTCCCAGTTGCGCTGGGATTCGGATGTGGCGGCGGTCGTGCCGACGGACAGGTTTTCATACATCAGGCCGATCTGGCCGCTGCCGAATTTGTAAGCGCCGATCAAGCGGGTCGCCTTGTCGTCCACGGACGCGGTGGTCTGGTCGGGGCGAATTTCATATGCCAGCGCACCGTACAGCACCTTGTCGTCATAAACGCCGGATAGCGACAGTTTGGTTCTGTCGCGAGTGGTGGTCTCGGCAGAATCCGGGCTGTAGGAGATCATGCCCTGGAAGGCGCCCATTTTTGGCGACCAGTATTGGACGACTTGGGATTGGCGGGTGTTGAAGTTCACGCCCGTCACTGCGGTATTGGCCGCATTGTTTGCGCCGGTGCGACCGACCAGGTGGGTCGCGGTAAACACGGTTGCGTTATCGAACAGTTCGAGTTTGTTGTGGGCAAGCTTGTAGGGCGTATCCCAGTTGCCGATGAATACCGTGCCGAAGTTGCCTTTCAGGCCGACATTGCTGTTGCGTGTGCCGTTGAAGGGCGTACCGCCGCTGCTGCCGGTCGGATCAACCTGAACTTCCAGTTGCCAGATCGCCGCCAGGCCGTCACCCAGGTCTTCGCTGCCTTTTACGCCGAAGCGGGAGGCGTTGGATTGTATGCGGTTGACGCTCTTGGCGTTTGTCGCCACGTCTATCTTGTCGTTCTTGACCGATTCCAAGTCCATGTTGATCTTGCCGTAAACGCTTACATTGCCGGTTTCGGCCAATGCGGGTGCAGAGAAGGCCACTGCAGCCAATGCGCAGCTAATTAATTTTTTTTGCTTCGTGAATGTTCGTTGCATTGTTGAATCTCCCGTTAGTTGGTTGGAAAAGCCGCCCTATTGCGACTGCGGCAGCTTAGAGGGCGAATGTGAAAATCCGATTAAGGATAAATGAAGGTTTTATGACAGAAGAATTATTCGGGGGAAGCGATCTGATTGCAGCGCGGGCGCGCGATGCAAAAGCGGCGCAAGATAGCCGGGGCTAGGATTCTAGGAATGCGCCGAAAAGCGGTAACCGCTGCCATGCACGGTCTGAATCAAACCATCCTTGTCGGCCGCCCCCAGCGCTTTTCTGAGCCTGCGTATATGCACATCTACGGTGCGTTCTTCGATAAAGACTTGCGTGCCCCACACATGGCTGAGCAGTTGTGCGCGGCTGTACACCCGTTCGGCATGGCCCATGAAAAAATACAACAGCCGGAATTCGGTCGGCCCCAGTTCGATATTGATGTCGTTCGCCCTGACCCGGTGCGATACGGGAGATAGCTCCAATCCGCCTATTTCCAGGGGTTCATCCGGTATTTCTGGAGTGTGGCGGCGCAGCACGGCGCGTATCCGCGCCATCAGTTCGCGCGGCGAAAACGGCTTGGTGATGTAGTCGTCCACACCCGATTCGAAACCCAGGATTTTGTCGTGCTCTTCTCCGCGTGCCGTCAGCATGATGATGGGGATGCTGCTGGTGCTTGCTTCGCCGCGAAACTGCTTGGCCAGCAACGGGCCGCTGGTGTCGGGCAACATCCAGTCGAGCAGGATCAAGTCGGGAGAATTCTGCCTGATTTGCCGCCAGGCGCTTTCGGCGTCTTCCGCGCGGTATGCGCGAAACCCGGCTTGGCACACATTGAACGCCAGCAACTCCTGGATCGCCGGTTCGTCTTCTACTATCAAAATTTTTGCGCTCATCTCCGCTTCTTCATCATGGATTTCAATAAGGCCAATATTAGGGGAGATTTGTTACAGGAATATGAATCCGGGAAAATAGTTCGGGTGGCAACCGCGATGAAACAGCGGGCCCGCACCCGCATCTACTCGTAGCCGGTGTGGCATGGGATTGTTTCCATCATGGCGGTGTAACTGTATTTGGCGGTGTAACCTGGCCAAAAATTATAGTTGTGCGCTTGCAGCATGGGTTTCATCGGCATATCCACCCTGGTGATGTGTTCGATTATCCACTGCTTCAGGAAACAGGAAAAATGCGCTGCCGTGTTGATGGACCACATGCCATATTCGGCTTCCAGCCCATCCTTCAAACGCCTCAACGTCTCCAGAGAATATTGCTGCGCAGATTTTAGCTGTGCGGAAGAAAATTCGAGCGCCCGCGCAATTTTTTCTTCGATTGCGAAGTGGGCGTGCAACCATTTCTCCAGATGCTCCATTTCATGCTTGAGGGCGAGGAAATCCCTTGTCTGAACCGCGCGGATTGTGTCGTTGACCATACCTATCAGCTTCCTGTGCTCCGCATCGATAACTACATTTCCGACGCTCAATTTATTTGTCCATATCAACAAACTTGTCATGTTTCTTCATCCTTGCTATTCATTCTTGCTAAACGACGTGCGCCATGAAGTTTTTCAAACCGGGCAGAGGGCCGGGGTGTCGAAATGATGCAGGTAAACACTTGCGGCGCGACCGGCCGCATGGTTAACTTCGCCCTTCCCGTGGCCTGGCCAGAATATGTAATCCCGAGTTTGCAGGGCCGGTTTCATCGGCATGTCGATCCTGGTGATGTGCTCGGTCATCCAGCACCTCAGGGAATGGGAGTAACGCCTTGTTGAGCTTTCGCACCCAACGTCCTCCTTGGCTACCATGGCATCTCTCAAATACTGAAGTTCTCTCAGCGGATTTTGTTGCGCCTGCTTGTAAATCCCGCTGCCGCTAATCTGCGCTTAACACGCTTGTTATGTCGCTGCGCAACTCGTCGAATTCCTGCTTGGAAAATTGCAGGTGCTCCAGCGCAAGCGGTTGCCACATTGCCCACCCGTCGTTACGCAAGTGCAAATGCGAATCCACAATATATTCCGCTGCCTGGATAATGCTTATCCAATTGCATATTTCAATTGAAGCTTGGTCGGTGACTGAGGAAAAAATCGTGAGGTCGTGATGGCGCAAGATCGCGCGACATATATTCGGTGGAAGCAACCAGCTACGCGCCAGCAGATTGCCCACTATCGCATGGGTGGTCGAATAACAGAGGTTTTCGGCTATACAGATATTTCCGCTGATACGCGACATATTGTCGATGTCCTCTAGGTAACCGGGGTATTTCTGCATGAGCACAGGAGTGCCGCAATCGTGGAATAGCCCTACGGTATAAGCATCGCCACAAGACACGCCGGGAACCTGCGCGGCAATACTGGATGCGGCCAAGGCGGTCATGCTGGAGCGGTTCCAGAACTCATTCATGCCTGGCAGGTGCGGCGCTACGGCGGTGCGCAATGCAATATTGCTGAGCAGATTGACCGTGTTTTTGAGCCCCAGCACAGTGACCGCCTGTTGAATGGAAGATACCTTGTTGCGCAAACCGAAATACGGCGAATTGGCGAGTTTGAGCATCGGCGCAGACAAACCGGCATCCTGTCCGATCAAACGCGCCATGCGCCCCGGATCGGTATCGGTTGATCGAGCCTCTTTCATGGCCGCCAGCAATACAGCCGGGCACGGCGGCAAATGGATTCCGCTTAATACCCGCTCGGCAATATTTATATCTAGCTCAGCATGCATGTTTTTGCCCTTGTTTATGCTCCGATAAAACGTGGACGGTATTCACCCTGAGAGAATCGCCGCCGATTATCAGGGTGCTCACCCAGTGTTCAAAAGCGGTATCCAGAGTTTTAAATTGATCATCGGTTCTTACTGTTTGCCCGTGTGTCAAATGACCAACGGCATAGCAGCCATTTTCAAGTTTGGCGATGCTGTGGCTGATATGCCCTTGCACTACACTGCCCAATATTTTTTTGATTCGCATAATATTTTTCTCGCTTGATATTTATTTGAACAGGTTAAAAATCTTAGCCATACGTTATTTCAATACTCAGGTCGCAAGGCATGAAGTCGTAAGGTAAGGTTTGCAGCACAGGTTTCATTCGCATATCCAGGCTGTTGATGTGGTAATCGAATATCCAGCTCTCCAAGAAAATCGTGAAATGCTCTATCGCCTCGTCAAACCACAAACATTTTTTGGAAGACAGCAAGCCTTTCAGGAACCGCAACTCATTCAGCCCATATTGCTGCGCCAATTCGTGATAGGAAAAATCAAAGCCGATCGCCCGTGCTATTTTCTTTTCGTTTGCAAAGTGAAGGCATAAATTGTGTTCAAGGTGATTGAACGCATGCGCTATGTCTGAACTATTCCTCATTTTGATTGCGTGTACCAGGTCGTTGGCCTGATTTATCAAATCCTTGTGGTCGGAATCGATAGCCGCATTTCCGACGCTCAATTGTGTTGTCCATACCCATTGCATCATGTGCTCCTGTCGTTAGATGGCCGCCGAATAATCGTTACACTTGTTCGGGCACTGCTGGCCGGGTTGCGTTTCGAGAAAGTGTTTCGCGTAGCGGTCGCTCATGCGCGATAACGGCAGCAAAATCAGCAGGTCGGCAGTATTGAATTCTGCATCCCATGCCGGTTCGCCGCAGATGTAGGCGCCCAGCCGCAAATAGCCCTTGATCAGCGGCGGGATCGGCGCGTCGAGATATTGGTTCAGCGCGTGCAGCGGCAGCGGGTTGCGGGGGAAGACGCTGTATTCGATGGGGGCGGCATAGATGCGGTGTAGCTTTCTATAGATGCTGGCCGCGACATGCCCGCCGTCCGCGATGCCGATGCTGGCGCAGCCGATCAGGTATTCGTGGCGATTTTTCAGCATGTATTGGGCGAGGCCGCCCCACAATTGGGTAATGGTCGCGCCATCGCGGTAATCCCAATGCACACAGGAACGCCCCACTTCCACCATGCGGTCGCTGAGGTGCAGCAGGCGGGTCAAATCGAACTCGGTCTGCGAGTAGTAGCTGCCGGCTTTTTTTGCCTGAGTAGGCGAGAGTATGCGGTAGGTGCCTACCACTTTGTTTCCATCGCTTTCGCGCACCAGTAAATGTTCGCAGTATTTGTCAAAAATATCGCGGTCGATCCCTTCGCTTCGGCTGGGCAGGTTTGCGCCCATCTCTTCGGCGAACACCTTGTAGCGCAGGCGTTGCGCTTCCAGCACCTCCTCCTCATTGCGTGCCATGCCGGTTGTCAGGCGGCTTCGGCCCGCTGGCTGTGTTTGTCGGTCAAGTGTCAGCATTGAATCTCCTCGGTTGGTTGAAGCTGCGCGCAGGTTACTGAACCCTCGTTGCGGTGCGATGACGGGTGTATGAAAGGTTTGTGAAATCGCTACCTGGGCAGCCGATTCAGATTCGATTCGAGGAGCAGCACATAAGCCGCGGGTATTTTGTGCTGCGACCTACACGCTGATATGCAAACCAACAACGCCGCCACAATACATTCATATTTGCATCACAAAAATGCAACGTCAACCCGCCAAACTCCCGTTAAATTCTCAAGGGAGTAATCATGGCTATCAATGTACGGATTCACGATCATTCGGCGCGCCTGTACATGTCTGGTCGTTTTGATTTTCAAGTGCATCGCAATTTTAAGGATGCCTATATGCCGCTGCTCGGTGATGCCGCATTACACGAAATCGAGATCGAAATGAGCAAGGTAGATTATATCGATAGCTCTGCACTGGGCATGTTGGTGCTGTTGAATGATCGTGCCATCGAAGTCAACAAATCGGTTGCGCTGCTCAATGCATCCAGCGCGGTGTCGGTGTTATTGGAAGTTGCAAATTTCAGCAAACTTTTCAGCATCAGGCACACAGCCGCCTTTAGCACGGAAAATAGGAAAAGCCCGAGCGCATGGTCTTGGGCAGGCTTATCAAAGGCGTCCAATTAAAACGGTGGCTACCACGCAGTGCTAAAGGATACCGGGGTGAAATTGAAAAACACCACAACGGTATGTTTTGAGCCTGTAATTATTGAACAGCATTTTTATTCAACCGCAATTACAATTCAACGAGGAGATCAATCGTGAAAATGGATGAGATACGCAGCATCGCAAAGTTGCACGGTATCAACCCCGGCAAATTCTCAAAAGCCGAACTGATAAAATGCATTCAAACCGATGAAGGCAACTTCGACTGCTTTGCTACGGCCTGTAGCGGTGAGTGCGATCAGGCGGGTTGTCTTTGGCGCGAAGACTGCTTTAATGCCAGATAATCCATTAGCTCTTGAGGCATTGCAAAATCAATGGGTTGTAGGTCGGGTTTTAACCCGACATGTCGGGCTGAAGCCCGACCTACGTCCAAATGGATTATCTGGGTTAATGCCTCTCCAGGCTAACGGGCACCGTTAGCTGTTGCACTTCGAACTTGAATCCGCGATTGTTCAACACCAACAAGGAAAAAATATGTCTCACGAGCCGCTGAACAGTAAAGAGTTGGAACATATCCACGCGTATTGGCGCGCCTGCAATTACCTTGCGGCAGGCATGATTTATCTGCGCGACAACCCGCTGCTGAAAGAGCCGCTCAAACTGGAGCACATCAAGAACCGTTTACTGGGGCACTGGGGCGCCAGCCCGGGCTTGGCCTTTACTTACATCCACATGAACCGCCTGATCAACAAATACGATCTGGATGCAATCTTCATGGCCGGGCCGGGGCATGGCGCACCCGGCATTCTCGGGCCGGTGTATCTGGAAGGAACATACAGCGAGGTATATCCGAACAAGGGCGAGAACGAAGAAGGCATGCGCCAGTTCTTCAAGGAATTTTCGTTCCCCGGCGGTATCGGTAGCCACTGCACACCGGAGACTCCGGGTTCGATCCACGAGGGCGGCGAACTCGGCTACAGCGTGTCTCATGCATTCGGTGCTGCCTATGACAACCCCGACCTGATCGTGACCGTGATGGTCGGCGACGGCGAATCCGAAACCGCGCCACTGGCGACTTCGTGGCACTCCAACAAATTTCTCAACCCGATCCGCGATGGCGCGGTATTGCCCATCCTGCATCTCAACGGCTACAAGATCAACAACCCCACCATCCTGTCGCGCATCTCGCACGAGGAGCTGGAAAACCTGTTCAAGGGGTATGGCTGGACGCCACATTTCGTGGAAGGCAGCGACCCGGAAGCCATGCACCAAGCGATGGCGGCGACGATGGAGCAATGCGTATTGGAAATCCGCCGCATCCAGCAGGAAGCGCGCAGCAGCGGCAAACCGGTGCGCCCGCGCTGGCCGATGATCGTGCTGCGTTCACCCAAGGGTTGGACCGGCCCGAAAGAAGTGGACGGCAAAAAAGTGGAAGGTTTCTGGCGCGCACACCAGGTGCCGATTGGCGATGTAAAGACGCCGGAGCATTTCGCCAAGCTGGAAGAATGGTTGAAGAGCTACAAAACATCCGAGTTGTTTGATGAAAACGGTACGCTGTTGCCCGAACTGAAAGCGCTGGCACCAAAAGGCACACGCCGCATGAGTGCAAACCACCATGCCAACGGTGGCTTGCTGCGCAAAGCATTGCACATGCCTGACTGCAAGGATTATGCGATTGCCGTGACCAAGCCGGGTACCACGGTTGCAGAAAATACCCGCCCGCTGGGGAAATTCTTGCGCGACATCATGCGTGACAACATGCACAACTTTCGCGTGTTCGGCCCGGACGAAAATAGCTCCAACAAGCTGGACAACGTGTATGAAGTCAGCAAAAAAACCTGGCTGGCCGACTACCTGCCGGAAGATGCGGGCGGCGGCGAGTTGTCGCCGGATGGCCGAGTGATGGAGATGCTCTCCGAGCACACGCTGGAAGGCTGGCTGGAAGGTTATCTGCTCAGCGGGCGACACGGTTTCTTCTCAACTTACGAAGCCTTCGTCCACGTCATCGACTCGATGTTCAACCAGCACGCGAAATGGCTGGCCATGTCCAAGGAAGTGCCATGGCGCGCTGCGGTATCGTCGCTGAATCTGCTCATCACCTCCACCGTGTGGCGGCAGGATCACAACGGCTTCACCCACCAGGACCCCGGCTTCCTCGACCTGGTGGTGAACAAGAGCCCGGAAGTGACGCGCATCTATCTGCCGCCCGATGTGAACTGCCTGTTGTCGGTCGCCGATCATTGCCTGAAGAGCACCGACTACATCAATGTCATCGTCTGCGACAAGCAGAAACACTTGCAGTTTTTGGATATAGATTCCGCTATCAAGCATTGCACCAAAGGCATCGGCATCTGGGATTGGGCATGCAACGACCAGGGTTTCGAACCCGATGTGGTGATGGCCAGCGCGGGTGACATCCCGACCAAGGAAGCGTTGGCGGCGGTGGTACTGTTGCGCGAGAACTTCCCCGACCTGAAAATACGCTTCATCAACGTGGTCGACCTGTACAAGCTGACACCGCACAGCGAACACCCGCATGGCCTGACTGACCGCGATTTCGACAGTCTGTTCACCATTGACAAACCGGTGATGTTCAACTTTCACGGCTACCCCTGGCTGATCCACCGCCTCGCTTACCGCCGCAACAACCACAAAAATTTCCATGTGCGCGGCTACAAGGAAAAAGGCAGCATCAACACGCCGCTGGAGCTGGCGATCCAGAACCAGATCGACCGCTTCAGTCTGGTGATTGACGTGATCGACCGTATTCCCGTGCTGCATGTGGCGGGAGCGCACGTCAAGGAGAAGATGTTGAACATGCAGATCGATTGCCGCAACTATGCTTATGAACACGGCATTGATTTGCCGGAAGTGGATAACTGGACCTGGCCTTATTAAAACGGAGAAGGGTGGAAGGGAGAAGGGAGCGCTCCTTCGTCGCTCAAGGGCGAGGGGTTGGCGATTTTACCCTTCCCCCTTCTCCCTTCCCAGATTTTAAAATGACCATTCTCACCATCAACAGCGGTTCGTCGTCCCTCAAGGCAAGCCTGTTTGCCGCAGATGGCTCACGGCGTAATTTCCATTATAGGGATGTGCATGAACCGCAGGAGGCATTTGACCAGCTCATGCGTGAGTTGGGTAGCGATATGCCTGATGCAGTGGGGCATCGTTTCGTCCACGGCGGGGACATTGCCGACGCGGCGAGGCTGGTTGACAGTGCCGAACGCGCGCGCCTGGAAAACCTTATCCATCTTGCGCCGCTGCATTTGCCGGGCAATTTGCTGGGCATCGATTTATGTGCGCTGCGTTTTTCTGTGCCGCAAATTGTGTGCTTCGATACGTCGTTTCACGCCACTATGCCAGAACTATCCTGGCGCCTTCCCATTCCAAACGAGCTCGGTTTGCGCCGCTTCGGCTTTCACGGACTGAATTACGCCCACGTCGCCAAGATGCTGCCCGGTATTTTGGGTGAGGCCGCAAATGGGAAAATTGTTGTCGCCCATCTGGGCAGCGGCGCCAGCCTGTGCCTGATGGAAAATCTGGAATCGGTGGACACCACCATGGGATTCACCCCCGCAGGCGGCATCGCGATGGGCACGCGTAGCGGCGATCTCGATCCCGGCGTGATGCTGGAATTGGCAAAGCGTTACGATGCCGAAAAATTGAGCGATATGGTGTTTCACCGGATGGGGTTGTTCGCGCTGTCCGGTGGCGAAAGCTCCGAGATGAGCGCCCTGCTTTCCAGTCATAGCGAAAACGCAAAATTCGCCGTCACGTATTTTTGCCGCCAGGTGCGTGCCGCCATCGGCGGCCTGGCAGCCAAGGCTGGCGGGATTGATGCCATCGTATTCACTGGCGGGATAGGCGAGCATTGTCCCGGTATACGCGCCGCGATCTGCGCGCCCCTCGCGTTTATGGGCTTCGCAGTGGATGCTTCTGCCAACCAGTCCAACTTGCCCAGCACCGGGCAAGCCGGTTCCAAGCCGATATTGGTCATCCCCGCCGACGAGGAAAGGATGATCTGCGCGCTATGTCTGGAATGCATGGCACTTCCATAGCGGCGCCCTTCAGCGCTTTGTGACACAGCAAGGCTTGATGTGTCATCACGCTGTCATCATTCCCTGCAACAATGAACACAACCGTTCCAAACACACAGCACTCAGAAAGCCGCATGAACATGTTTCAACCCCCAATTACTCCCGACGAGCCGCATCGCATTGACGCAGACATCAATCAAATTACCCACGAGGCAAACCGCGAGCACACTCGCACCGGACGATCCGTGGAAGCCTTGAAGCGGGCCTTTACCGATAACCTGTTCTACGTCACCGGGCGTCCCTTCTCCAAAGCGTCCGCCCAGGATCACTACCGGGTGCTGGCCTATACCATCCGTGACCGGTTGCTGGAGCAATATATCAGTTCTGCCCAGGACTACAAACGCAGCAAGGCCAAGACGGTCTGCTATCTTTCCGCCGAGTTCCTGCTGGGACCGCATCTGGGCAACAATATCCTTAGTCTCGGCCTGTGGGAAAACGTCGATCTGGCGATGAAGGAGCTCGGTTTGCAACTCGATGTCATTCTGGATGAGGAGCAAGAACCCGGGCTCGGCAACGGCGGTCTCGGACGGCTGGCGGCCTGTTATCTGGATTCGCTGGCAACCCTGGAAATTCCCGCCATCGGCTATGGCATCCGCTATGAGTTTGGTATTTTCGACCAGGTGATCAGGGACGGCTGGCAGGTCGAGGTTACCGATGCCTGGTTGCGCAACGGCAACCCTTGGGAGTTGCCGCGCCCCAATTTGCGTTATCCGGTAGGGCTGGGCGGACGCACCGAGCGATACACCGACGAGCAAGGCAATCGCCGGGCCAGATGGATTCCCGGCTACACCGTGTATGGAACGGCTTTCGATACGCCTATCCTCGGCTATGGCGTAAACAACGCAAACCTGTTGCGCTTGTGGAAATCGGAAGCACGCGAGTCGTTCGACTTTCAGGCTTTTAACATGGGCGATTACTACGGTGCGGTCAACGACATGGTGGTGGCCGAAAATTTGAGCAAGGTGCTGTATCCCAACGACGAGCCGCAAGCCGGCAAGGAGTTGCGGCTCAAGCAGCAATATTTCTTCGTGTCCTGCTCGCTGCAAGACATGATCCGCATCGCCCTGCGCGACGTGGGCAGTATCGAACGCTTCCCGGAAAAATTCGCCGCCCAGCTCAACGATACCCACCCGGCCATTGCCGTGGCCGAGCTGATGCGCCTGCTGCTGGACGAACACGCCATGCCATGGAGCAAGGCCTGGGATATTACCCGCAGCACTTTCGCCTATACCAACCACACCCTGCTCCCGGAGGCGCTGGAAACATGGTCGCTGGAATTATTCGAGCGCATCCTGCCGCGCCACATGGAGATCATCCGCGACATCAATGAATTTTTTCTCGATGAGGTGCGGATGCGCTTCATCGGCGACGAACACCGTGTCGCACGCATGTCTCTGATAGACGAATCCAACGGATGCCGGGTGCGCATGGCCAATCTCGCCTGCGTCGGCAGCTTCGCCATCAACGGTGTTGCCCGGTTGCACAGCGACCTGCTGAAGAGCACGGTGTTGAGCGACATCCACGATTTATGGCCGGAAAAATTCAGCAACAAAACCAACGGTGTCACCCCTAGGCGCAATATTGCGCTGAGCAACCGTCCCTTGGCGACGTTAATAAACGAGGTAGTCGGCGGTGACTGGTTGCGTAACCTGGATGAATTGCGCAAGCTGGAGCCTTATGCCGAAGATCAGGCGTTCCGCAAAAATTGGCGTGAGGTCAAGTTGACCGCTAAACAGCGGCTGGCCAATTATGTGCAGCGAGTCGTCGGCGTGAGCATCGACCCGCACAGCCTGTTCGACATGCAGGTCAAGCGCATCCATGAATACAAGCGCCAGCATCTCAACGTGTTGCATATCATCAGCCTGTACAACCGGCTGAAGCATGACCCGTCGCGGGAAATCACGCCGCGCACGTTTGTTTTTGGCGGCAAGGCTGCGCCCGGTTACCGCATGGCGAAACTGATCATCAAGCTGATTAATTCCGTGGCCGATATTGTCAACCGCGACCCGCAGGTCAATCGTTTGCTGCGGGTAGTGTTCGTGCCGGATTTAAACGTCAAGACCGCACAGCAGATCTATCCGGCGGCGGATCTGTCCGAACAAATCTCCACTGCCGGCAAGGAAGCATCGGGCACCGGTAACATGAAGTTTTCGATGAACGGCGCGTTGACCATCGGCACCCTGGACGGGGCCAACGTGGAAATTCGCGAGGCGGTCGGAGAAGAGAATTTCTTCCTGTTTGGCCATACCGAGCAACAGGTGCAGGAGCTGTGGGCGACCGGTTATCACCCTTGGACATTTGTGGAAAGCGACGCCGAACTCCGCGCTGCCATAGACCTGATCAATTCCGGCCTGTTTTCACACGGTGACAAACAGCTTTTTGCACCGTTGACCGGCAATCTGCTGCAACACGATCCTTATATGGTTTGCGCCGACTATCGCTCATATCTTGATTGCCAGGATCAGGTGGGCATACGTTACCGGGACGTAGAAAGCTGGACGCGCATGTCCATCCTGAATGTCGCCAGGATGGGAACCTTCTCTTCAGATCGCGCTATTCGCGAGTATTGCGAGCATATATGGAAGGTGCGGCCGGTTACGGTGCAAAGCAGCTATTTGCCTGGCTCTTGACGATGTTTTTGTATTCCATTCGATCATAGCCACTCAGGCAGCTTGAAACTAACGGTCATGGCAAGCACGCCACTCCTGATTATGAAACTTGCCATGACCGTTTCCCCCTATCCAGCTTTCCCCCGTGGAAAAGCCCCTCTCCTCAATCCTCTGATGGAACAACTAGCCATTCGATTAACCCATCAAAAAACGATGGGCAAGTCGCTGGTTATCCCGCAAGCGGGCGAGGAGGCGAACGAGGAAAGCAATCTTCAATTCCAGCGGGATAACCAGCGACTTGGCTGCGGTCGTTTGCAGCCTAGTCGAATGGCTAGTTGTTTCACCCAGAAAGGGCAAACGAATCGCTATGCGAGTTTCACGTAAACCATGTCAAAATTAGACTCCCAAAAAAATTTCATCAACCGCGAACTGGGGCAGCTGGAATTTAACCATCGCGTGCTGGCGCAGGCGGAAAATGCCGACGTGCCATTGCTGGAGCGGCTGAAATATCTCTGTATCGTCAGCAGCAACCTCGATGAATTTTTTGAAATCCGCGTTGCTGGCCTGAAGGAGCAGATCGGTCTCACCGGCACCCCCGCCGGGCCGGACGGTATGGACGCACAGCAAACCCTGAAGCAGGTGCGCGAGCAGGCCCGCCTGCTCATCACGCGGCAGTATCAGGTGCTCAATTGCGGCCTCCTGCCCGCCCTCGAAAAACAGGGTGTTTGCTTCCTGCGCCGCAGCAGATGGAACGATGCACAGCGCGTCTGGGTAAAGGAATTCTTTTTCAATGAAGTGATGCCGGTGCTGACCCCGATCGGGCTCGACCCGTCGCACCCATTCCCGGGCGTACTCAACAAGAGCCTGAATTTCGCGGTGGAGCTGCAAGGCAAGGACGCCTTCGGGCGCAATTCAGCCAAGGCTATCGTGCAGGCGCCGCGCGTGTTGCCGCGCACCATTCTTTTGCCGCCTGAAATCAGCGGCTGTGTGCATGGTTTCGTGTTCCTCTCTTCCATCCTGCACGCACATGTCAGTGAGTTGTTCGGCGGTATGGAAGTGCTGAGCTGCCACCAGTTCAGGGTGACGCGCAACAGCAACCTGTTTGTGGATGACGAAGAAGTAAAAAACCTGCGCATCAGCTTGCAGGGCGAATTGCCGCTCCGGCACTTTGGCGATGCGGTGCGGCTGGAAATCACCGACAACTGTGCGCCGCAAGTGGCGGAATTCCTGTTGCAGCAATTCGAGCTGGAGCCTGACGACCTTTACCGCGTGGATGGGCCGGTCAACCTGGTGCGCCTGATGGATATCCCCAGCCAAGTGGCGCGCGACGATTTGAAGTTTCTACCATTTTCGCCCGGCGTGCCCAGCGTATTGCAAAAAAAGGGCGCGGACATGTTCAAGGTGATCCGCAAGGGTGACGTGCTGCTGCACCACCCCTTCCAATCGTTCCAGCCGGTTCTCGATTTTATCCATCAGGCATCCACCGACCCCAGCGTGGTCGCCATCAAGCAGACGGTGTACCGCACCGGCGTGGATTCCGCGCTGATGGAAGCACTGATCGCGGCCACCCAGCGCGGCAAGGAAGTAACCGTGGTGGTAGAACTGCTGGCACGCTTCGACGAGGAAGCCAACATCAACTGGGCCAGCAGGCTGGAAGAAGTGGGCGCGCATGTGGTGTATGGCGTAGTCGGCCACAAGACGCATGCCAAGATGCTGATGGTGGTGCGGCGCGAAGACGGCAAACTGCGCCGCTACGTGCATCTCGGCACCGGCAATTACCACCCGCGTACCGCGCGGCTCTATACCGATTTCGGCCTGTTCACCGCCAATGAGGAAATCTGTGCGGACGCAAACGAGGTATTCAGCCAGCTCACCAGCCTGGGCAAGGCGGGCAAGCTGCGCCACCTGTGGCAATCGCCGTTTACGCTGCACACCCAGGTGTTAAGCTTCATCCGCAACGAGACAAAGCTCGCCAAGGCAGGCAAGCCCGCTCACATCATCGCCAAGATGAACGCGCTTCTGGAACCGGAAACCATTACGGCGCTGTATGAGGCATCGCAGGCTGGGGTAAAAGTGGATCTCATCGTGCGCGGCGTATGTGCACTGCGCCCCGGTGTGCCGGGGCTCTCAGAAAACATCCGCGTGCGCTCTGTAATTGGCCGCTTCCTGGAGCACACACGCATCTTCTATTTCCGCAACGATTTGAAGCACGACGTTTACCTGTCCAGCGCCGATTGGATGGATCGCAACTTCTTCCGCCGTATCGAAGTGTGCTTCCCGGTTCTCGATAGTAAATTAAAAAAACGCGTGATCGAAGAAGGGTTGAAGGTTTACATGCAGGACAACTGCCAGTTGTGGGATATGGACGCGGATGGGCACTACTGCCAGAAAATATCACGCCGCGCAGCACCCAAATGTGCGCAATCAATCCTGTTGCAACAACTTGCCACTTTGCCGCTCACATAGGCAATAGGTCTAATATGCAGGCCTATCGTGACTACTCAGGTACTGCCGCTTTTCTCCTTCCCCCTTGCAGGAGGAAGGCAGGGATGGGGGTAGAAAGGTGGAGTAAAAGACACTTTGCGATGATTCCACCCTTCCACCCCCATCCTAACCTTCCCCCTTCCAGGGGGAAGGGACTGGCGTTGTAGCTATTTTCGAGCATACTGCTTCGACCTGAGTAGCTACGGCCTATCGTTAAATGGCGTGAACCCGCAACGCATTATTTGAGGCAGATATGCCAGTCGAAACCGAACTCAAATTACGCATCGCTCCCGAGCAGCTTGCCCGGTTGAAACGCCATCGCTTGCTCAAAACACTTGCAACGACACGCACCACCACGTGCCGCCTGCACAACATTTATTACGACACTCCGAAACTCGAGTTGCACCAGTCCGGAATGGCTTTGCGCCTGCGCCAGGCCGGGCGGCAATGGCTGCAAACTTTAAAGGGTGGCGGCGGGGTGCAGGCGGGACTGCATCGGCGCAACGAATGGGAAACGCCGGTGGCAAAAGAAGCTCTCGATTTTGCGGCATTGGAAGCCAGCGGGGCCAAGCGTTTGCCGCCTGCCGTGCGCAAGAAACTGCAGCCGGTTTTCGTGACGGATTTTTCCCGCGCCAGCCGCATGCTGGTTTTTGGTGGCGCGGAAATCGAACTCGGCATGGACAGCGGCAAGATCAGCACAGGGCTGAGCACGATGCCGATTTCCGAACTGGAACTCGAACTCAAGTCCGGCGAACCGGCGCAGTTGTTCAAGCTGGCGCTGGCCCTGCTCGACATCGTGCCGCTGGAAGTGCAGCACGCCAGCAAGGCGGAATATGGCTATCGCCTGTTCTCCTGCGCCAAGCCCGTGGTGACCAAGGCGGCCGCGCCCGATCTTTCGAAATGCACCGATGTTCCCTCTGCTTTGCAGGCCATGATCTGGTCGTGCCTGTTTCATCTGCAAGCCAATGTGCCGGGCGCGGTGCAGAAACTGGATGACGAATACTTGCATCAGGTGCGCGTCGCGCTGCGCCGCTTGCGCGTGGTGCTGGGCATGGCAACAATCTTCCGCGCCGATGACGAGCTGGCTGTGTTGAATGAACAGGCGGCGGCGCTGTGCGTGGAGCTGGGGCGCTCGCGCGAATGGGATGTGTTCGTGACGCAAGCCCTTGCGCCCATCCGCGCGAGCCTGCATGCACATGCGGGATTGCGCGCAGTGCTGAGCGCCAGCGCTAAATTGCGTGAACAGCATCACGCAAAAGTGCGGGATGCCTTGCAGTCGCAGGATTTTCAGCGCCTGCTGTTGCGTTTCGGCGCATGGATGCACGGCGATTATTGGCGCGGATTAGCAGCGGATGACGGCTTGACCTTGTCGCATTTCGCCGCACAGATTCTGGGAAAACGCGGCAAACAGGTAAGCAAGCGTGGCAGGAAATTGGCGGGCGCAGATGCCAGCCAACTGCATGCGCTGCGCATCGCCTGCAAGAAGTTGCGTTACAGCGCGGAACTGTTTGCCCCGTTGTATGCGGGCGCAAAGGTCAAGCGTTACCTGGCCGCGCTGGCTCCGTTGCAGGATACATTAGGCATGCTGAACGACATCGCCGTCGCACGCCGCCTGCTTGATGAGCTGGATAACGCCGCGCGGCACGAGATGCTGACGCTCATTCGTGGCTGGATCGAGCATGATTTTGCGGGTCGCATGGATGAGTTGCGCAAGGCATGGGGGAAATTTGCCGGGCAGAAGGCGTTTTGGAATTAGCCCTGCTGGATGAGAATCACGTGATCCAGGGCTTCTATTCTTAGAACGTGTTTTAAACCCAAACAATCCATTGGAAAATCCAACCCACCTCCCCCTTTGGAAAAGGGGGATTGAGGGGGATTTTTGCATACGCGCAAAGTTAAAATCCCCCCTAACCCCCCCTTTTTCAAAGGTGGGGATACGCCGTCATCAACACGAATCACGTCTAATGAATTATCTGGGATAAAGACCGGTTTAAGGCCTCTTATTGCCGGTCGCGGCAGGAAAACTATACAGTTTGAACCGCAACACCGTGTAATAATTCTGAAATCTCTAGCCGTTATACTGGTTCATGAAAAGCGATAGGGCACTCGCTCCCTCGCGAACCAATTGCGGTGTGCTTCCCGTGCATTTTATTCCAGCATCTTTTTTAGCGCGATTCAAGGGAATTACTCTTACCGGCTGGTTGTGCCTGACGCTAGGCCCGTTCGCCCTGGCAGGATTTTTCTTGCTCCTCATATGGACAAGCACTTTCGACCGGATTCACCAGGAAGAGAACATCGAGCTCAATGACATTCAGGTCAATAATTTTAACGTCGCCCAGGTCATTGCGGCAGGCCTCTACGAATCGCTAGCCAAGGCAAACATTTATGCCACCATGGCGACGGCCATCGTCATGGGAAAGCGGGAAGGCCTCGCCAGCTTCAACCCGGCCACTTTAGGCGATCACGCCTTCCTGCGGCTGGCGGTATTCGATGCCGACAGTCGACTGGTTTATTCAACTGCGCACAATTCCACAGAGCCTCTCCTGTCGGCCATGATCGCTGAAGTGGAAAAAAACCGGGAAAGCCCCAAGCCTTGATTGTCGGTCGCCCCGATACCCGCAACGGAGGCGACTGGCGCGTGCCGGTGCTCATTCCGCTGGGAGAGCAGACCAAATTGGGGTTCCTCGGCGGGCATCTCGACCTGGGGTATTTTCTCAAGCTCTACCAGGAACTGAATCTCGGGCGGAGCGGAAGAATTGAAATCATCGGTGATGACGGCTACCTGCTGATCGAATCCAGCGGGTTCACAATTTCGGCCGGACGCGATATCTCCACCAGTGACTACTTCGCTTTTTTTCAAAAGCAAACACAAGGATCGGGGATCGTTCGCCGCCCCGGAGATAAGTTCGACAGCGTCGTCGGCTTTGATCGGCTCGATCACTTTCCATTTGTCGTAGCGGTCAGCAGAGGCTACGAAGATGCTTTGTCCGAACAATCCGCCCGCCGCACCCGCTATCTCTGGGAGGCCGTATTTCAGACGCTGGTGCTGCTGGCCGCAGCGGTGGGCTTGGCCATGCTGGCGCGACGGAAGCAGGATTTATACGCATTGTCGCGGCACTCCGAACAGGAAAAGCAGCTCTTGATCGAGCAACTGGAGGTCGAAAAAAACAGCGCCTATCAGAAGGCTACACACGATCATCTGACCGGGATACCCAACCGCATGCTCTTCTCGGAGCTGGCGACGATCCAGCTGTCTGCCGCCCGGCGCAGCCGCAATCTGTACGCGGTTTTTTTTATCGACCTCGATCACTTCAAGCAGATTAACGACACTTTGGGACATCGGGTCGGCGACCTTCTGCTGTGCGAGGTGGCCAGCCGCTTGCAGAGCTGCGTCCGGGATTCCGACCTTGTCGCCCGTTTCGGTGGCGATGAATTCATGATGCTGATTTCAGAAGCGTCCTCCATCAACGATGTCGGGCAGTTGGCCGCAAAAATCGTCGAATCCGTCGGCCGGCCCTGCAACCTGGACGGTCATGAGCTGGAGGTTCGCCCCAGCCTCGGCATCGCCCTGTATGGGCGCGATGGACAAAATGTCGAAACCCTGCTGAAGCACGCCGATGCCGCCATGTACGAAGCCAAGGCTGCGGGGCGCGGCACTTACCGTTTCTTCGATGAGGCGTTGAACCGTGTCGCCGTGTTGCACAGCGAACTGGCCTTGCACTTGCGGCGCGCCATTGCCGATGGCGAATTACGCCTGCACTTCCAGGCCAGGGTCGCCCTCGACAATTTTCGCGTGCTGGGGCTGGAGGCGCTGGTGCGGTGGGAGCATCCCAAACACGGCTTGATTTTCCCCGGCGATTTCTTGCCCCTAGCGGAAGAAGATAGCCTGATTATCCTCCCCCTCGGCTATTGGGTAATCGATGCCGCTTGCCATCAGTTGGCGGCATGGAAGGCGCAAGGCGTGCCGCTGGTGCCCGTTTCCATCAACATCTCTCCCCGGCAGTTCCGCGATGAAAACCTCGCCGACCGGATATTCTCCGCCCTGGATAGACATTCCCTGCCCGGCGGACTGCTCGAAATAGAAATTACCGAACATTGTGCGACCGATAACCCGAAGCAGGCTGTCGCCCGGATGGATGTGTTGCGTGCGAGAGGCATCCGGGTGTCGATGGATAACTGCAGGAGCGGGTTTGCAAATATCGGTTTTCTGAAAGCCATGGGAATTTATGCCGTCATGATCGACCGGTCGCTGATCTGCGATATTCAATACCACCGCAGCGACACCATCATTGTCCAGTCCATCATCACGCTCGCGCACAAACTCGGTTTCATCGTGGTTGCTGAAGGAGTGGAAACCCGCGAGCAGATGGTGCATCTTAAACTCGCCGGTTGCGATGAAGTTCAGGGGTATTTCTTTCAGCGCCCCGCCCCGTCGAATGAAGTCGAATCACTTTTACGTCAAGGGAAATTTGAAAAACCATGAAAACAACAAGCTCAATTCTCACCCCTTCAGTCGCTACCCTGAAAGCCTTGCTCGCTCTCGCCGCCATCCTGATTTCCCTGGATGCCGCCGCAGCGCCTTGCGACAACCCGGCGCAACTGAGATTTTCCTTTGTTCCACAGGGCGATGTCCGCAACGATACGGCGGCTTTTCAGCCCCTGATCGAGCGTGTCCAGGAGCTTGCCGGAAAACCGGTCTCCATCGTCACCCCATCCTCTTACGCTTCGGTCATTGAAGGGCTGCAGGCTGGCGCCATCGACTTCGCATTGCTCGGTGCCGCGTCCTACGCGGCAGCGAAAAAAGCTGACCCCGACATTATGGTGTTCGCAACCTTCTTCAAGAAAGGCGGTGCGTTTGACAGCGACGGAACATTCTACAATTCCGTATTGGTGACCAAAGCCGGCGGGAGTTTCAACGACATCGGCTCCCTGCGCGGCGCAACGCTTGCGTTGACCGATCCCAACAGCACATCCGGCTATCTTGTGCCGCACCATGGCTTTCCGAAAGCAAGCGGGCAAGCGCTGGGTTCGTATTTCGGGAAGATCGTCTATGCCGGAGACCACGACCATGCCGCTCTCGCCGTCCTGAAGGGGCAGGTTGACGCTGCCTTCGTGGCTTCCTTTCACCTCTCCGACCTGGTTCGGGCCGGAAAGGCCAAGCAAAGCGATTTCAAGGAGGTCTGGCGTTCTGAACCGATACCGCGCGAGCCTTTCGTTTATCGAAACCGGCTCTGCGCCCCAATCAAGGAGCAGATAATCAGCGTGTTCCTGAAAAGCAGCGCCGAGCAAAACAAGAGCATACTCGACAGGTTTCAGGCTCAGCGTTTTGTACCCATGAATGACGGTGACTACCGGATGATCCGTGAGTTGTATTAGCCCGCGCCATCACTCAGGAACTGCCACTTTGAAAATTTTAACCCGGATTGTTCATTAGGCATAAATTGAGCAATTGTGCTGCATTCCCCCCTTTGAAAAAGGGGGGCTAGGGGGGATTTGAACGGTGTGCGAATACAAAAATCCCCCTCAATCCCCCTTTTTCAAAGGGGGAGGCGGGTTGAATTTTCTAATGAACTATTTGGGTTTAATTGTCACCGATGCATGGAAACCTCAAGTCAATGGCGTGGTGCGCGCTCTTGGAAATAGAAAGCATTCGCCATATCGCTCGCCTTGGCATCGCGCTCGCCCAGTGATGGCAAGCCGAAGCGAGTTTCGATCAGTTTGAGGATAGACGTGGTGTCGTATTCGGTATGATCGACAAAGCCGCGTTTTGCATATGGTGACACGATGATCGCCGGTACGCGCGTGCCTGGTCCCCAACGGTCTTTGAGCGGCGGCGCGACGTGATCCCAGAAACCGCCATTTTCGTCGTAGGTGATGATAACGGCGATATCCTGCCATTGCGGGCTGCGCTCGATACGCGCGAGAAGATCGGCAATGTGCTGTTCGCCCGCCATCACGTCGGCATAGCCGGGGTGTTCGTTCAGTTCGCCGATGGGTTTGTAGAAAGAAACTGAAGGAAGCTGTCCCTCGGTGATGTTTTTGAGGAAATCCGCTGCGTCCTTGAGGTGCGCGGCGCGCTCCTGCGTGCCTTCTGCATAGCGGCTGAAATAGCCGAAAGGCTGATGATGGTACTGGAAATTTTCCCCAGGATGTTTGGCAAGCGCATCGTTCCAGCCGCCTGCGTACCATGCCCAGGAAATGCCTTTTTCGGATAGTCGATCACCAATATTGGGCATGGTCTGCGGCGGCAGCCGTTTGGCTGGCGTGGTTCCCGGTTTGATCGGCGCGGTGGCCGGTTGCAGGGTGTTGACGGCGTAGCCATCCGGCGTCACCGCGCCATCCTTGAGCAGCTTGCCTTCGGCGTCCAGCACGGCGGCCACTTCTGCTGGTGCGTGCTCGTAACGTGGTGTGCAGGCGCATATCAGCCAGAAATGGTTGAGAAAGGAGCCGCCGAACGCGCCCTGAAAAAAATTGTCGGCCAATGTGTATTTTTCCGCGTATTTCCACAATGGGAGGTTGCGGCCTTCGTAATAGCCCATCACCAGCCCGCCCGCATCCGATATGGCGGCAAAGCGGTCATTGTGCCCGCCGTTGATCTGCGCCTGATTCTGGTAGAAACGATGCACCAGGTCGCCGGTTTTTTGGTCTGCCGGAACATAACGGTTGATGAGAAATGGCTTATTCGGCAAATCGCTTGGAAAGCGCTTGTCCACTTCCGCTGGCTTGTGTTCTGTATTCATCACTGGCGGCAGTATGGTGTAAGGTTTACCCGTCAGATCGGTTTGTGGCGCACCGTTGCTCGCCTGTGTCAGCCCATTGGCTCCCGGAAACTGCCCATACAGATTGTCGAAGCTATGGTTTTCCAGATAGATGACGACAATGTGGCGGATTTTGTCCAGCCCGACAGGCGGTTCTGCGGCGAAAACGTGCTGGGACGCAAGCAAAAAAACAAGGGCAAAAAGGCGCATGGCGGTTTCCTGATCGGACATCAAAAAATATTATGCCTCTGAACCATTCTCAGGACGCTGTTATGCCCCCCTTTGAAAAAGGGGGGCAGGGGGGATTTGAGGCGCGCCAAAAATGCAAATCCCCCTCAATCCCCCTTTTTCAAAGGGGGAGGTAACCCGGTGGCACGTCATCCTGCGAATTGTTCAGAGGCATAAAAAATATTAGCTTGTGTTGGTTACAGGGCGATTACATGGCAGAAGCAAAGCTTATAACTGGCGCGCTGAATTGTGTCACCCCTTGATGCCCAGGAACAGGTAATACGGCACCGTGAGGCCGGGGAGGTAAGGCATGGTCGTCCGATACTCGCGCAGTTCGTGACGGGGCAAGAGGCGGGCCAGTGTCGCCGCATGTTCCGGGTTGAGATGCACGCCGTCATGGCCGAACCATTTGCGCCAGAAGCTTCGCGCCAACCGGGGCTGGCGCGCCGTCACCGTGAAGTCGACCACCGCCAGCCGCCCGCCGGGCCGCAACATGGCGACGGCATTTTCCATCGCGGCGCGCCAGTCCGGGATCATCGTCAAGGCATAGGAAAAATACACGGCATCGACCGGAACGCCCGGTCGCCAGGTGCAGGCATCCGCTTCGACTACGCAGACGTTGCCAGCATGCGCCCAACGCTCGAACGCCTGCGCCAACAGCGCGGGGCAGAGATCGACGAGCGTAAGCTTTTCGAGTGCGGGCACGGTAGCGCGGATGAATTCCGGGTTGCGCCCCGTGCCCGCCCCAAGTTCGACCACCCGTTCGCCGGGGCATGGCTTCAGCCATTCCATCAGCTCGGCGCGACCCGGCAACAGGCGTTCACGGAAACGATCATAGTCGGCCGCCTGCGCTCCATAGAAAGCTTCCAGCCGATGGGCGTGATTGCCATCGCCGGGCATGCCGCGAAGAAGTTGCCAGAGCGTGCGCGCGTCGCTCAGGCTCATGCAGCCGGCACGTCCGCGATGTGGAAACCGGCATAAGTATGCACCCGATCCTGCGGGTGCAAGGCCGTCGCCAATTCATCCTTGAAATCAAGCAGTTCGCGCAGGTTGCGCCGGGTATCATCGATGCGCAGCGCTTCGAGATAGCGCGGGCTGCGATGTGCGCTGCGGAAAATCAGCCTGGCGCCAGGCATCGCGCGCTTTAAAATCCATTGCCATTCTTCGATCAAGGCTTCGGGATAGTAGCTTGCCATCCAGTCCATATGGTCGAGGAGAACAAACTTGCTGATCGGCCTGTCGTTGTCCCGCAAAAACTCGGTAATCGTGCAGGAGTGAGGATGGATGCTGTCGGCGCGGCCATTCCGCAGCGCCAGGAAGTTTTCCGGTTTCAGGTACTCCGGGCAGCATTCGGCGGTGTAGTGGCCGCGCACATAAACGCTCCAGAAATAATTGGTGCGCGCCGGCAGCTCGCAAAAGACATACTCGATCGACTCGCGGATAAACCCGGCGACGCCGCCGTCATGCTGCGCCTGGACTTCACGGCGCTGCGGGTAGGGCACACCCAACAAAGACATCGTCAATTGTTGCGACAGTGCCCAGTTCATGCCACGGCTCCACATCAGGGGGCGTATCCTTTCATCGTATAAACTTCTCTGTTCTGCCGGATCCTGAATCTCCAGCAGGGCATGCACCGCTCCGGCCAATGCCGGGCGCACCCGCAGGTAGCCCCTGAAAGAACGCGCGACCACACCGGAAAGCCCGTGGTAGTAGAAGCTGCCCACCGGACTGGTGAACCAGCCGATTTTTTTGTCCCAGAATGCGCGCGCGAATTCCGATAGCTGTGGCCGCAACGCATCGCGGTAAAGAGTCTTCGCGCGAGCATGGTAACCGCGACCGAACAAGGCAAAAAAATCCTCGTACTCAAGCCCGCGTATGCCCGCCAACTTGAGTTCCAGGAGCGCGGTCTGGCGCGGGTTGGCATCGACGGCCTCAATGCGCTCCGCGCCTGCCAGCGCGTAGTCGAGCACATTGCAGCCCGCGCTGGTGATCGCCAACAAAGTATCGTCCTGCCGCAACTGCAAGGCCTGGCGATCCACTGCGGGATCTTCCCAGCAAGTGTTGTAAACCAGAGAACGCGAGTAGAGAGCGCCGAATACGGCGTGGTCGAGGCGGTCGATAAGGTTGGGTAGCGTTTTCATAAGGTGTCAATTACATGTGATGCCAGTTAAAAAAACTGACAGATTTATAACAGACGTTTATGAAATTTTTATTACTATCTGCGGCGGCTGAAATACAAGAACCGACAAATCAATTGGAAATTGCCGAATTTTTTAGAACTACCTGTCAGTGACTTTGTTCCAGCCAATTCAACAAGTAGGTCCATTGCTCCAACTCGCGCTCGGCCAGGGAGTGAGGCAGGTCAAACAGGGTCTTGCCCTCGAAGGCAGCTTTCACATACACCTGCGTTTCTCGCAAGAAAGCCAGTACCGGTAAGTCCAGCCCTGCAATAAATTGATCCAGCGTGGCCGCCGCCCGCGTATGCTGCTCCATGCGCATCCCTACCACACCGATGAATATTTTGCCCTTGCGCACCGCTTTTTCCTGGCTGAGTATTTCCAGAAATTCGCGGCTGGCCTGGATATCGAACAGCGACGGTGAAATGGGCACAATGATATTTCGTGCCAGCTTAAGGGCGTTTTCGAGATTCTTTCCGTGCAGCCCTGCGGGGGAATCAATCACCAGCCAGTCCGCATCGGCTGAATCTACTTCTTCATCCTGGAGCAGATCGATAATCGGCAATTCAAACGGGCGATTAGCCAACCATCGCGTCGCCGATTTCTGCCGATCCAGATCCAGCATTGCCACGCGCTGACCACGCGACGCGAGGTAGCCGGCGATGTTTGTCGAGAGTGTGGTTTTGCCGCTTCCTCCCTTGGAGTTGGCTATCAAAATGTTTTTCATGACATCCCCCTGTTTGAAGTTTATTTTCCAATTTGCGGCATGTCGCGCAACGCGCGTTTGTCGGTGTCGAACATTTTTATATTATAAGCTGGACTGTATCCAGATTAGCAAAAAGATGGCTAAACAAATAAAGTGAAGGCTCTACGCGGACTTTTTAGCCGCAAAGGCGTGGACAGCCGACGTTCATTTCTGATTCCAATTCTCAATCAATAGTGAAATTTTGTAGGGCGCATTCCATGGTTATTGCTGCTTTGAAAGATAAATAGAATGAGCCGGTCACGCCTTGGATATCTTTACTGACAATGGAGGCACACGCCATATTTCCGCGTTGTATTCGCGAATGGCGCGGTCTGACGAAAATTGCCCGCAACGCGCCACGTTCAGGAGGGACATGCGCGACCACTGCTCCTGATCCTGGTAAGCCTGGCTCACCTTGGCTTGGCAGTCGATGTAGCCCTGAAAGTCGGCGCATACCATGAATGGGTCACTGTTCAGCAGATTGTCGGTCAGCGGCCTAAACAGGCCGCCATCGCCATGGGAGAAATGCCCCGAGTTGATCAGGTCGATGGCATCGCGCAGATTTTCGTTGCGATGATAGATGTCGCGTGGCTGATAGCCCGCCACCCGAATCTCGTCCACCTGCTGCACGGTCTTGCCGAACAGAAAGAAGTTTTCTTCGCCCACGGCTGCCCGGATCTCCACGTTGGCGCCATCCAGAGTGCCGATGGTCAGCGCCCCGTTCATGGTGAACTTCATGTTACCGGTGCCGGAGGCCTCCTTGCCTGCGGTGGAAATTTGCTCCGAGATATCAGCCGCCGGGTAGATGAGTTGGCCGATCTTGACGCTGAAGTCGGGCACGAACACTACCTTCAGCACCTTGTTGACCTGCGGGTCGCGATTGACGACATCGGCCACCGAGTTGATGAGCTTGATGATCAGTTTAGCCATATGATAGCCGGGAGCAGCCTTGCCGCCGAAGATGAAGGTGCGCGGCGTGATGTCCGGCGACAGGTTTTGCTTCAGTCGATGGTAGAGGCTGACGATGTGCAGCACATTAAGATGCTGGCGCTTGTATTCATGGATGCGTTTGACCTGTATATCGAAAAGTGTGTCCGGATCCAGGCTGATACCACAGCTTCGATGAACATAACCCGCCAGGCTCACCTTAGCCAAGCGTTTGACTCCACGCCAACGGGCCAAAAAGTCGCTATTGTCAGCATATGGTTCCAATTCGCGGAGTTTTTCCAGATGGCGCAACCAGTCGTTGCCGACAATCTCCTCGATAAGGGCTGCCAGCGGTGGGTTGGCCAAGGCAATGAAGCGCCGTGGTGTTATGCCATTAGTCTTGTTCTGGAATTTCTCCGGCCACATCTCGTAGAAGTCCTTCAGCACCGTTTGCTTGAGCAGTTCGCTATGCATTTTCGCGACACCATTGATGGCCATGCTGCCGACGCAGGCCAGGTTGGCCATGCGCACGCGGCGCACGCCGTCGCCGGTACCCTCGTCGATCAGCGACATGCGGGCCAGGCGGGCATGATCGTCGATGAAGCGGATGCGCACGTCATCCAGAAAGCGGCTGTTGATCTCGTAGATGATGTCGAGATGGCGCGGCAGGTTGCGCTGAAAGAGTTCCAGCGGCCAGGTTTCCAGCGCTTCCGGCAGCAGGGTGTGGTTGGTATAGGCGAAACTGCGCCGGGTGAGAGCCCATGCCCGATCCCATTTCATCTGGTGCTCGTCGATAAGTAAACGCATGAATTCGACGATGGCAATGGCGGGATGGGTATCGTTGAGCTGAACCACGAACCCGTCCGGGAAATGATCCAGGCTGCCTTTACCGCTCAAGGTCATGCGTATCATGTCCTGCAGGGAGCAGGAGACGAAGAAATACTGCTGTCGTAGGCGCAGTATCTTGCCTGCCTCCGGCTCGTCGTTGGGGTAGAGCACTTTGCTGATGTTCTGGGCCACAATCATGTTGTCCACCGCGCCGTAGTAGTCGCCGGTGTTGAAGGTCTGCAAGTCGAATGACTCGCGCGCCTCCGATTTCCACAGGCGCAGCAGGTTCACGTTGAGCACCCCGTAGCCGAGGATGGGCGTGTCATAGGCGACGCCATGGATGATGGACTCCGGCACCCAGCGGCTGTGCTGGCGGCCCTCCTCGTCGCGGTAACTCTCGATGCCGCCGCCGAACTTCACCGGATAGCGCAGTTGCCTTGGCAGTTCCCAGGGATTGCCGTTGCGCAGCCACGCATCCGCCACTTCCACCTGCCAGCCGTCCTTGATGGATTGCTCGAAAATTCCATACTCATAGCGTATGCCATAGCCGATTGCGGGTATTTCCAGCGTCGCCAAGGAGTCCATGTAGCAGGCCGCAAGGCGACCGAGGCCGCCGTTGCCAAGCCCTGGTTCTTCCTCGGCCTCCAGGATATCTTCCAGTTTCAGGCCGAGTTCATTCATGGCCTGGCTGACGTTTTTCCAAAGACCCAAGTTGTGCAGGTTGTTCCCCAGATGGGGACCGAGGAGATATTCGGCGGACATATAGGCCACCGTCTTCACGTCCCGGCGCTTGTAGTTTTCGTCCGACGCGATGATTCGCGCCAGCAGACGGTCGCGGATGGTATAGGCCAGAGCAGTGTAATGGTCAAGGGCGGTGGCGTTGTCGAAGGTTCTGACGGTGACATAGAACAGGTTGTCGACGAACGACCGCCGGATGGCCTCGACTGAGCGGGCGATACGGGTGTGCAGGGATCTTTCGGCAATATCGGACATGCTGGTAATCTCCTAAGCCGGACACGTCCAGCCATCAACGCAATATAGCGGAAAATTGGACTTTTAGAGGCACCCTTTAAGGAGTATTACGGTCAGGCTGTGCAACTGTTTTACTCCAGATTTTTGTGTTCCTCTGCCAACTTTGCGATTGCATTAAACCTGTCAATGAGGCTGTTTTTTGCAAAATGATCAATGATAAATAAAGGGATCATGGTGTCCGGTTCCTATAACCCTTAAACCAAAATAATCCATTAGAACGTAGGTCGGGCTTCAGCCCGACATGTCGGGTTAAAACCCGACCTACAACCCATTGGTTTTGCGATGCCAAAAAGTCTAATAGATAATCTGGGTTAAATCTGAGCGTGCTGCCTTCTTGATTCGGTACGATATCCCATCGCCCCTTAAAACGTCTTGGAATCACCCGTCATCTGTGTAAAATCGATGCTGTCAAACAAAATGGTTTTCCATGTATTCCATGACAGAACGAAGCCGAACATACAAAAACAAGATATGTTCATCGGCCGTACGATCAACCTTGACGGTGTTGGCAGATTGACGATACGCCGATGACTCAACCACGCCGGGCAAGTTTTTTGCAGCTTCATAATCAGTCAGGCAATGGTAGGCGGCGCAAGCAGATAATGATGTATCGAAACTGGCATTGAAGGTATACAGACACCCAACTCTTTTTACATCCACCTGCAATCCGTGGCAATGAGCATCTGACCAAGCCAAATTATTGTTGGTCATGAACAGCACAAAAATAAGATCGTCTTCGCCATGAGAGCACCTTATACCGGGCTTTTATGACGCGATGATGACATCGCTTATAAAAGCTGACGAGGCAAGAATCCACACTGACAAGTGCAGGAGAGGTTATGCGCGACACTTTCAAGCAGTGGAATCTGAGTCCCATGGATATGGAGTCCCGCCGCCTGTTTGGTTTGCTGTGCTGTCGTCATCGCTTGCTTCTCTTTAACTTCTTGCAAGCATTAACGCTCAACACCACAGTTTCGTTGGCAGCTCGAGCGAATAAATCTGCGTTTTCTTAGTAGGGAACGGGTGTGGGAGAAAAGATTCCACTCCAACCACTTGTCGCAATTCGCAATTGTCCTGCCCCGATCTTCGTCAGTATGAATTTGCCACCGTCTCGTAGTGCAAGGCGCAAAACCCAGTTGGCCGCCGGCCCCAAGCGAATCTGTTCTCCGGTAAATCGGGTTTCGAGATACGTGCCTGTTTTGCAAATGACACCGGCGCTCTCTGCCCAAAGGCCTTCGCTGGTTTTGATGAATTCAAGAAAGAGGTATCCGTCGTGTTCAAGAATTGACACCACTAAAGGTTTTCCGTCATCCATCGTAGTCTCTTCCCATTTCAGGGGAAAAGCCTGATCGCCAAGCATAACCCTCAACTCGCTGATTGTTGCGGCGCATGATTGCGGCTCATGAGCTTCGCAATTCGAAGACAGCAGCAGTGAAAGGAAAAGCAACAAATATTTTTGGCGCATGGCGATACTCATATTTTTCAGGTAAGGGAAACGGGAATAACAGGTTTTATCTTCATAGGTGACATTTGCCATGCACGTTAGTTTTAATCAGCGGCCAAAGCATTTTCCAGGGGCTCTGCGATGATTGTTTAACGTGAAACTCGCGTAGCGATTCGTTCGCCTCCTTGCCCGCTTGCGGGAGAGGATTGAGGTGAGGGAAACGGGCATGGCAAGTTTCATAATCAGGGGTGGCACACTTGCCATACCCGTTAGCATGAGCCAGCCGGGGGGATGATTTTCGGACGTAACGCGGCAAAGCCCGCGCCGGAATTTTCGCCGGCATTGTCAACATCAACGAGAGCCTGTCTGGCATGGATACTCGCCCGGTTGCGCTTCGATGATATTGGCCACGGATTGTGCGCCGAGGCAATACTTCATGATCACCCGTTAAGATTTTTTCAGCCATATCGGAGGCGGGGTAGCATACGCCGCGCGGAGTTGCTCATGGCCTGTGAGATTCGATTACAGATTTGTAAAAAACCAGCATGCGTTCGGCCAGCTTTACAGCCGACCATTCATGGGCATAAATGCGCCCCGCTTCCCCCAGTTGGATGCGGGCATAGTCATCTCTCAGCATCTCGATAACCTTGCCGGAAAAGTTTGCCAGTTCATCCTCGGCTATCCAGACACCGCAGCCTTCGCGCAAGACATCCAGCGTTCCCATTTCAGCGATGGACACCACCGGCACACTCTGCGCCATTGCTTCCAGCAGAACCAATCCCTGGGTTTCCGTCTTTGATGAAAATACGAAGATGTCTGCAGAGCGGTAGCAATCATTGAGTTCGGCATGTCGATCAAGGTAGCCGATAAACATGACGTGGCCGGACAGGCCCAATTTTTCAGTTTCACGCTCCAACCCTTCGCGCGCCGGCCCCGCACCCGCGATCAGCAACAGCACTTCTGGAATATCCTTCCTGATGCGGTCAGCTACCCGCAGCAGGAATCCGATGTTCTTTTCATGCGCCACGCGCCCGACAAAAAGCAGCATTGGGCGATCCGGCGCAATGCCGTATTTCCTGCGGAAATCGTCGCCATTACCCGGCACGAAACTTTCCGGTTCGAGCCCGGTCGGGATGATTTCCGCATGGGTTGTCACGCCATAGCGGCGCAATACCTCCATCATGGGGCGCGAGGGAACCACCATGCCATCCAGGCTGTTACCTTGATGGCGCGAAAAGCGGCGAGCCACCGCTCCCATTATTGCCCTGGGTACAAACGGGATGTAGTGGTGAAGATATTCCTCGAAAAATGTGTGATAAGTCTCGATGCAGGGAATATCCAGCAAACGCGATAGTTTGATGCCGAGGTAGTGCGCCACGAAGGGCGTCTGAATGTGGATGATGTCGTAATGCTCGGTGCGCAGTTTTTCGAGGTGCGCCATCACCCAGTTGAATTTCATCAGCCGGTCTTCCGGATCGAATGGCAGTTGGCGGGAAGGCGCCCGCATGATGTCGCTCTCATCGGAGCTGGAGCCGGGATAATCCGGTGCGATCAGGTGTACCGTGTGGCCGAGTTCGCGGAGCTCGCGCCGGAAGGTTTCTATGGAAGTCGAAACGCCGTTGATGCGCGGGAAATATACGTCGGATATGAACAAAATTTTCATCTTGGGCGCCCAAAATATTGATAGATACTGATTGAGATAGCTTCAAAAAATCCAGAGTTCGCCCAAATGCAAGGCGCGGAAAAAATTTTAGTTCCGGCTAACCTAAAGGTTACCCTACACTGAAACTTCGTTTTGCCGCGCCGCATATGGGTTATATGGCAAGCAAGAAATTTTTTCCGCAACGCAGCAGTTGGGATGAAATGTGGATTTTTTCATGTCAACCGAGTAGAACCAGCAGCCAGACCAGCACCAGATTGACAATGGTAACGAGCACCGCAGCGCTGCCGATGTCCTTGGCGCGCTTGGCGAGCCTGTGTTCGTCCAGCGAGATGCGGTCAACCGTGGCTTCTATGGCAGAATTCAGCAGCTCGACGATGAGCAGCAGCAACACGCTGCCTATCATCAGGGCGCGCCCGACGGCTGCTGCATCAAGCCAGAACGCCAGCGGCAACAGGATAGCCGCCAACAACGCCTCCTGGCGGAAGGCATCCTCATTCCGGTGCGCTTCCTTGATGCCGGAGCAGGAATAATGAAATGCATTCAATAAGCGTTTGAGGCCGGTCTTGCCTTTATACGGGCTTTCCATAACTTTTTTCTAACTTGGTTGCGTTGCCGGATTCGGGCTTGCATTCCACGCGACAAGCTCCATGCGCCCGTCAAAATGCTCGACAATTGCGGTGCAGCTATCCACCCAGTCGCCGCAGTTCAAATACGAAAGCCCGCCGACTTCTTTTATCACCGGCCAGTGGATGTGGCCGCAAATTGCGCCATCCAGCTTTCGTCCCCGCACATGATGGATGACCGAGTCTTCAAAGTTGAAGATAAAATTGACGGCGGTTTTTATCTTGCGCTTGGCATAGCCGGCAAGCGACCAGTACCCGGAATACCGGAAAGTCCTGCGCAGCCAGGATAAGTAAATATTCAGGCTCACCAGCATGTTGTAAGACTTGTCGCCGAGGATGGCTACCCACTTGTGATGACGCGTTACCTGGTCGAATTCATCGCCATGCAATAACAGGTAGCGCCGCCCGTCAGCGGCGGTATGGATAATTTCGTGCGCCACAACCACATCGCCAAACGACGTGCCAATATATTCGCGCATGGCTTCATCATGGTTGCCCGGAATGAAGAAAATCTTGTCGCCGTGCCGCGCACACCGCAGCAGTTTTTGCACAACCGTATTCTGGGCCGGTGTCCAGTGAACTCCCCCCCTGCTCATCGCCCATAAGTCAACGATGTCACCAAGCAGGAAAATATTCTCAGCTGAGTATTCTTTCAGGAATTCAAGTAAACGGTTGGCTTGGCATGCCCTGGTTCCGAGATGGATGTCGGATAGGAATATCGACCGGACTTGTGTCATCTTTGGGATGTAATAATGGCGGTCTGTAAAGCAATATTCTGTTTCATGCCGGACAGCATGGCAGGAAAATATTTAACTTTTATTAAAGTTTTGTTTTGGAAATATGAATTTTGAAGCGATACAGCGCGGGCGATGGCGATAATCGGTTGTTGGGTGCATTCACGCTCCATGCATTAACGTGAAACTCGCGCAGCGATTCGTTTGCCCTTTCTCCCGCTTGCGGGGGAAAGTTGGATAGGGGGAAACGGGCATGGCAGTTTCATTACCAGGGGTGGCCGCTGCCATGCCCGTTGGGCCAATAACCGTCTTTCGGTGGAATCACCAATGAAGGCGACGCAGCAGTGAGCCCTTCTTCCGCTGGTGAGATTGCATCCGGTGCAGGATGTCATCCAAAGCCTCGATGGCTTCGATGACATGGTTACCCTTGTTCAGCATGACGCATTCGGCGCGCACCCCCATCGCCGCATCGGTAATTTCAGCGCGGCTGGGTTTGCCGCTCTTGGACAATCCCTCCAGCACCTGGGTAGCCCATATAACCGGCAAATGCGCCGCTTCTGCCAGCCAGAGAATTTCTTCCTGCAACTCCGCCAATCTTTCATAACCGCATTCCACCGCCAAGTCGCCGCGCGCAATCATGACGCCGACGGTAGGGGAGCGCAGCAACGTGAACAGCAACCCGGGCAAATTATCGAATGCCATGCGCGTTTCGACTTTCAGGACGATGCCAAGTTTTTCCGCTTTCATGCGTTTCAAATGCTTTTGCAACAGCTCGATATCAGCGGTGCTCCGGGCGAATGACAGCCCGACCATATCGGCATGTTGCGCGACAAATTCCAGGTGTTTAATGTCCTGCGCCGTCAACCCATTCAGCTCAAAGTGGCTATCCGGCAGGTTGATACCTTTGTTGGCCAGCAGCTTCTCACCGCCTTCACGCGCCTGTGTGATTTCGACCACCATTTTGTTTTTGCTGACACTGCGAATAACCCCGCCGATTCGGCCATCATCGATCAGAATGCGTTCGCTTGGTTTGGCAGCCCGGAATATTTCCGGCAGGGAGCAGGCAATGCTGGCCGCTTGCAATAAACATCCCTTGGCATCAAATTTGGCAGGCTTGCCCGGCAATGGCTCGCGCGTGATGATCAGGCTGTCGCCAACATGAAGCCGGATTGACTCCGGCGCCGGCGGCAGCGCGCCCACCGTTCCGGCGCGACCTGCCATGCGCGGGCGCCCGGATGCGGGCACATGCATGAGCTTCAGTTCCGTACCGGGCGCGACATAGGCGGTTTGGTTCGATTCCGCCCAAAATGCGGCTCCGACTTGATCGACAATTTGCAGGGTACGCGATGCGCCGCGAGCGTCAGTTAATTCAATGATGTCGCGCGATGACACTTTTGCGAGCCAATCGCCCGCGACCGGCAAACAAGCATCGGCGGGGGCGGGGCAAGATGAAGCATCGCCTTCGGGGTGCAGCCAGATTCGCGCGGATGCTGTCACATTGCCGAACATATCCCGCTGTGGCCGCCACTTGAGCACAGCAGGGCCAGCGGCAATTTCTCCCGTGCGCAGTTTGGGGCCGCCCAGATCCATCAGGATACGGCAATGTTTGCCTGTCTCACGGCGGGCCAGTTTGATTTGCCCGATCATGCGCGCCCATACTTCAGGGTTGTCATGCGCGCAATTGATACGCGCGCAATCCATGCCTTTAACCAGCATATCCTTGATCAATGAATAATCGTCCGCCACCTCATTGGGCAACGTGACCATGATGCGGGCATGCCGATGTGCGGGAGGTTTGCCGAGCAGGTTGTTGGTGTTGCGCTCAAGTTGCATTGCGCCCGCCTCGCCTGTAAGGGGCAACATATTGCTAACCCGATCCTTGCCCAAGGCACAACGCAGGAGGCCGATGATGGCATTGAGATTGGTGTAAACATGCGACTCCGCGCGGCCCAGCGATGACAGCCCCGCTGCTGCCAACCTTTCCTGGAGCGGGCGCATATCCCGCCGCCTCAGGCCGAGATAGTGTATCAAGTTGACAGCACTGGCCAAGTGAAGCGGATTGGTGTGCTGCAGCGTTGTTGCGGATGACTGCGCAAGCTCCATCAGCTCCCGCTGCAATATTTCCAGCTCCTCCAGCAAATGCGAAAAATGATGGTTTTCGCCCTGCATGGGCAGATATTTATGCTCTCCATGATCTTGTCTGCTCATCATCACCGCCATCCTCAATCGATCAATGAAATTACCGGCCCAATAACCGATAAGGGTTTCTGATAGCTCAGGTTTTGTTGGGCGTGCTACGTTCGTTGACTATGCTCAGGACAGGCTTTGCCCAACGCTGAGTAGAATTTGCCATGCGCCAAAGTCGTAACCTTGACGACAAATTAACAGATGTCGATTACGAATTTATGACAATGCAATTCGCCAATTATTACAATAATATTTTTGGAAAATATAGTATAGAATGGGTTTCGCTATACAGATTGAGAGGAAAATAATGACTGCCGATAAAACTGAAGTAACCGCGAAAAAAATCGCAACCAGTAACGCTCCTTCCAAGGTAAATAAGGCGGCGAAATCTGCTGTAAAGACCACATCCAAAAAAACTGGGGTACTGCCGAAACTGGCAGTGAAAAAAACAAAAAAAGAGCCTAAAGAAAAAGTGATACGCGATAGTTTTTCCCTGCCTAAAACCGAGCACCTGAAGATCGCTGAAATTAAGGAGGCCTGTCTCAAGGCTGGGTTGCATGTTAGGAAAAACGAAATACTTCGTGCCGGTTTGAAAGCCTTGGGTGAATTGAGCCAATTAAAACTAGAGGCTGCATTAGCGGGGCTGGGAAAGGTTAAAGCCGCCCATCCGAAGAAACTATAAAAAAAGTATTACAGGTAAAGGCTCGCAGTTTGCCCGTTCGCGCAAGTGGTCAGCTCCATAAGCTGACCACGCCTTTCTGTCTTGCCGTCGTACATTTCCGTAAAAATTGAATTTATCCCTTGCGCCACCTGATCACGCCGCGTGCCTACCGGATGAGTGAAATGTCTGTTCAACCCAGATAATCCATTGGAGCGTAGGTCGGGCTTCAGCCCGACATGTCGGGTTAAAACCCGACCTACAACCCATTGATTTTGCAATGCCTCAAGAGCTAATGAACTATCTGGGTTCAAGGAAAAATCAACTTTCCATTGACTCTGCCATGCTTTCGCTTGCAGCCGCAGACGGCTTGTCATTGGCAACGAGTTGATGCTCCCTGCGTTCGATGAACAGCGAGTTGCCGGATATCTTCTTGGCTTGTTTTTTTGTTGCGGTTGCGATGGCCGCAACCTGATGTAACGAGCTGTATTCTTCCGGCAAAATCTTTACTACGCCCAGCGATAGGCTGGTAAGCGGTTGAAATGATTTTTTCCCCTGGCGATCTTCGGTTATATAGCCGCCACGCTCTCGATCCTCAATGCTGAAAAATTCCAGGATGCGCTCGCCGAATACTTTCAGGACGTTTTTGCAGCGGTCTTCCCAATTCTCGCTGCGAAACAGAACAATAAAGTCGTCGCCGCCGACATGCCCGATGAAGTCCTGTACGGGATCGCAGAATTCGGTCAGGACTTCAGCCGTCAGCATAATGACCTCGTCGCCCTTATGGAAACCGTATACGTCATTGAAAGGTTTGAAATGGTCGAGATCGCAATAGCATGTGTAAAAGATTGCGCCACTTTCCAGCAGGCTGTTGATGCGTTCGTTGATTGGGACGTTGCCCGGTAGTTGGGTCAATGGATTGGCCTGGCGTGCGGCGGCGATTTGCATTTGGGTGATTTCGCGCACCAGATCATGCCCGGTGCCCATGCCGCGATAATATCCATCCTCTGTGATGATGAAGCCATTGGTAAGATGGTGGCGTTCTCCCTCCACGATGAGGGCGCTCAACTCCTGGATACTGATGTTTTTGTCGACGATCAATGGTGACGTATCCATGAATTTCGAGCACGGTTTTTTGCCGAAAAGTTCCTGCCGGTAAGGGCGCGCCATGCGCTCGATCATGGCTTGGCGGTTAATCATACCGACCGGAACGTCATTCTTTACCACCGGTATTGCTTGCAGTTCGAGATCGGCGTTAAATTTTTCAAATACGGTCGTATTGTGGGTGTCCGGGCTGATCGCAGTTACATGGCGCAACAGCTTTTCTGCGGTAGCCGCCATGCCGACCAGGGGCTCGCGGTTGCGGGGCGGAGTGTTGCGTATCAATGATTTGGATACTTCTGCTGAAAGCGCCGAGGCCGGATGCGCATTGGGGCGTGCAATGTGGTAACCCTGCCCGAAAGCGATCCCCATATCTCTGAGCAACGATAAATCCCGTTGTGTTTCGATGCCCTCAGCGATCACCTGGCAGCCGGTATTTTCCGCGATTTCCTGAATCGAGCGGACGAAATGCTGTTTGACCGGATTGTTGCTGATGTCCTGGATGAGATGCAAGTCGATTTTTAAGAATTCCGGGTGTAATTCGGAACACAAATGTTGGCTTGAGAATCCCTCGGCGAAGCCATCCATAGCGATTTGAAAACCCATCTCGCGGTAGTGCGTGGCTGCCTGGCAAAACATCCCAAAATCATAAGTTGGCAAGCTTTCCGTTAGTTCTACGACGACACGCGCCGGGTTCAGGTGGGCATTCTTCAAATAGTTGAGTGTTTTGCCAAGGCGTGCATCACCTTGGGTCAAGCATTGCGGATTGACGTTAAGAAATAACTTTCCGGGCAACTCCAGTTCGATGAATCTTTCCAACACAACACGACTGCATAGATGTTCTATTTCGACCATCAGGCCATATCGGGCGGCAATATTGAACAGATTGATCGGCGAATGCAAAGGGCTGTCTGATGGCCCGCGGATAAACCCCTCGTAGCCGACAATGGCTCCGCCTATCAGGTCGGCGATAGGCTGGAATAACACCGTCAACAGGCGTTGCCCGATAATTTCGTTAAGGTGGGCAAGCATGTTGTCTTCCATTGGTTTCGATGCCGGAGCGTGCGCCTGTCCGGCGGCCTCCTCCGCAAGCACGGATGACAATTTGGCTCCCTTTTTGATGGCAACATCGTCAAGTTTAAGCATAAGCGACTCCTATTTCTTCGGGTAAGGAATTTCTGCATGAAAGTATTGGTTCAAACAGGAGGTTTGAAAATCCTCCCTTGGTTAGCAGGTTGGTGCATTCTTCTGCCGGGAGCGGGTGGCTGAAAAAATAGCCCTGGGTATCATCACAATTGTGCGCGATCAGGAATTCGAGTTGCTCTTTTGTTTCCACACCTTCCGAAACAGTCTTTAATCCGAGACTGCCTGCAAGCGCAATAATGGCCGCACAAATACTCCCATTAGTCGGCATCTGCCCAATGCCACGGACGAAGGATTGGTCTATTTTTAGCGTATCGATGGGCAAACGCGCAAGATAGCTGAGTGCCGAATAGCCGGTGCCGAAGTCATCCAGCGATAGCTGAACTCCCATTTTTTTCAGATTTATCATGATGGCGATGATATCTTCGGTATTTTTTACCAGCATTGATTCGGTCAACTCCATTTCCAGCAACTTCGGGTCAAGCCCGCTTTCATGCAGAATCTTGGCGGCGTTGGGGACGAACTGCGGATGATCGAGCTGGCGGGCAGATATGTTGACTGCGACACGCACCGGCGGCAGGCCGGCTTCGACCCATGCTTTGGCCTGCATACAGGCGGTGCGCAACACCCATTCGCCAATGGGAACGATCATGCCGGATCGTTCTGCTACCGGAATAAATCGGGTGGGCGAAATCATCCCATTTTCGGGGTGAAACCAGCGCAGCAGCGCTTCCACGCCGACGATACAGCCATTTCTCGGATTTACCTGAGGCTGGTAATACAGTTCAAATTCACCGCATTCATAGGCTTGACGCAGATCGCTTTCCATGCCGAGATGTTCTTTGGCACGCAAATCGAGATCCTCGGTGTGAAACTGGCTGGTGCTGCCGCCGCGTTCCTTGGCGTGCTGCATGGCAATATCCGCGCTGTACAGCAGAGCATCTGCATCCATGCCGTCTTGCGGGTAAACGGCAATGCCGATGCTGGCTGTGGCGAATATCTTGTTCCCGTCCAGCAGCGTTATTTGCGCCACGGCATCGAGCAGTTTTTGGGCGACGCGCGAACTATCGCTTACATGCCGGATATCGCGCAGCAGAATGGAGAACTCGTCGCCGCCGGTGCGCGCCAGCAAATCGGTGTCGTAGAGCGAGCCGGCCAGCCTGTTGGCGGCTTCACGCAACAACTGGTCGCCCGTCGTGTGCCCGAGGGTATGGTTAATGTTTTTGAACCGGTCAAGGCCAAAATGAAGAACGGCAAACGGCGGTTGTTCGCCCGGTTCGATTTTATCAATTGACTGCTGCAAGCGTTCCCTGAATTGGACGCGGTTGGGCAGCAAGGTCAGCAAATCACGATTGACCAAACTGATATAACGGGTCTCGTTGCGTTTGTGCTCGGTGATATCTGCGACAAAAATCATGGCGCCGCTGTTGAGGCCTTGGGAATTGAACAGCGATGTCGTCCATAATTGTAAATCCAGTTCCTCACCATTTTTGCGTCGTTGGCCGGTGAGCTCAAAGCCGGATAATGAAGCGCCCTCAAGCACGCGCTCGATCACAGTATTCAGGGATTCCTTGCCGCTTCCGGCGATGGGCGGGAACTCCTGCCCGAGAACATCGAATTCGCTCCAGCCGAAAGTGCGCGTTGCAGCCTGGCTCCACAGGGTGACGCGCCCGCCCACATCCACCGCTATGATCGCGAGCGGGGAAGCGTTGATCAGTGCGGAGAGACGCTCGGCATTCTTGTCCGTGGCGCCCTTGATGCGATGTTGCGTCTCTATGGTGCGCAAGGTCAACAGGTAAGCTTTTTCACCCTGCCATTCCATCAATTTGACACGTATCTCCGCCTTTTTTTTACGGCCATTCGCCTGTGTCACATTGATTTCGCTGACTCCCTCTTCTTGAGGGACAACATGGCCGAACGGTTGGCCTATCAAAGCATTGGATGCGCCATGAAAAATCTTTTTTGCGGCCGGGTTGGCATAACGGATGATTTTGTTTTCCTTGCAGACCACCAGCAGGCCGTCACCGTTATTCTCCGCCAGCGAGTGGAACAACGCCGCGTCCGCCATTACCTTTTTGGCGATGATGGGGAAATTTTCGACGATGCTCGCCAATTGCTCCGAGCTGATTTTTTCCGAATTCATGATAGGGTTTCCATGTTTACGGTCAGCAAGGATATGTCGTCGTGTGGCTCCAAACCACCGAGGAAATGGATCACTTCCGCTTTGATGTTATGTAGCAGGGAGCAACTGGCACATTCGGCTCCCAATGCCTTGGACAATCCGTGATCGCCGAATGCATGGCCTTGGGCATTCTGTGCCTCGACCAGGCCATCGTTGTACAGGATGGCATGGCACACATTTTCAGTGGTCACCGTGGCGGTCAAGGAGTTGAAGCTTGCCGCATCCAGAATGCCCAGAGGCAATTTGTCGGAACACAGTTGATGGATGATTTCACGTTTCGCGTTGACTAGCAGTATGGCTGGCAGACCGCCATTCCAGACCTCTATCCGGTTTTCCTGGGGCGCTATGCTGATCAGGCAGGCCGCGCAAAATTGGCCGGTAGGCATCAGCCGGTGCAGCTTCAAATTTATTTCGGCAGCAATTTCTCCGATACCGAACCCTTTTTTTGTCATGGTGAAAAATATATCAGAGGTAGGTAGCGCGCCTATCGCCGCCGCCAAGCCATGCCCGGTAAAGTCACCCAGCATGATGTGCAGCACATTGTTCGGGGTGCGCTCGAAAATCAGCAGGTCGCCACTGAAGTGCCCGGCAGCCAGCGACCAGTGATCTATATAAAAGGCTTCTTTCGGTTTTTGGTTGGTGATCGAATTAAACATGTGCTTCGCCAGATGGAGTTCCTGCTGTGTCCGGTCGTGGAAGTTTTCCAGGCGTCTGTATATTTCGTCCATCCGTTCAAACCCGGCAATTTTCGCCTTGAGCACCAGATGATTGTAGGGCGGCTCGATGAAGTCGTCTGCTCCGCTTCCCAGAAAGTGCGCCAGAGTAAGGCTGTTGGAAATTTCAGTGATGAGGATTACCGGCACAAAGCGATCCGGCCTCAACCGTTTGATCTCGGCGGCGCTGCAATAACCGACTACGTCCGATAATGCAGGCTCCAGCAATACCAGGTTGGGCCGAAATTCGGAAAACTGCGCCAGAAGCTCCTTCCAAGTGCCGGTCTGCAATACTTCATGACCATCCAGCTCCAGCATCCTGGTCAATTGATTGCGTCCGGTAGAATTGCTTTCTGCGACAAGGATTCTCATTCTGTCCACCTCTTTTGGCGGCTGGCAAGCCACTAAACAATTGGTCTTGCACAGCCCGAACGAGCTATTTTGAATATCTGCCAAACGGGCGGGCAATTTATCAATCAGCCAAACAATCCAGATAAATTGCCGTTGCCTGATTCAGAATAAAACCAACAGATAACGTGGATGACAAATTACCGGATGTTGGTTAAGAATAAATGACAATGCCAAACTATTTTTCTTGACAAGACAGGGCAGAACTGAGCCGAATGCAGATGCCCGCCTGATACAAGGTGTCGTGCGAAGCACGACCTACTGATTGTTTTCCTATTGAATAAAATGGTGGCTACTCAGGCGCAGCCGCTTTTCTCCTTCACTCTTGCGGGGGGAAGGCTGGGATGGGTGATACCCCCCCTTTGGAAAAGGGGAATAGGGGGATTTACAGCAGGTGACAAGAGAGCGGCGCACTTCAAATCCCCCTCGGCCCCCTCGCAAGCTCTCCCCCTTTTGCAAAGGGGGAAGCGAAGCGCTCGGCGCGCAGGGGTGGTTGGACGTTGGTATTTGGCGGGGGAGTTTTTTTCGACCTGAGTCGTTGCGAAAAAATGGGATGAAACCGCTATTTGGGCAGTTGGCGCGGATCGTGGTCGACCAGCAGCGCATAGACCGACTGTGTCGGGAATGAGGCATGGTGAATGGCGGGAGTTTCCTCTTGCGATGATGCTTGACGCACGGAGGCAACCTTTTGCAGCCCTTGTGCAACGGCCTCTTGCGCGGCGCGCGCCAATACCCTGCGGTTCGTGCCGGCGGTCGGCAGCGCCGGGGGCAGCGCCAGCAAGGCGTCGAAACGCGGGCTGCGCAGGATGCGCCAAATCGAGCCGGGCAGCGTCATGTCACCAGTGAAGGCGGCGGCATTGCCCGGCTTTCCGTTGACGCTCTGGTAATGCAGGGCAATCGGGCAAAGCGTTACGCCGGCATCGATTGCGGGCTGGATGAGCGCCGAGTGGAAATGGCCAACCTGCTTGCCGTCGGTCGTGGTGCCTTCCGGAAATAAGCCGACACAAACGCCCTGTTCGAACAGCGAGCCGATGTGCCGGTTGACCGATGCGGCGTTCTGGCGCATGGCGCGCTCGATGAAGATGGTGCCGCTGCGTTTGCATAGCCAGCCGATGAACGGCCAGTTGCGCACTTCCGCCTTGGCGATGAAGCGTGCCGGGTAAATCGCATTCAGCACGAAAATATCCAGCCACGAGACATGGTTGGCGACGATCAGACAGCCGTTATTGCCGCGCGTGGGTTGCTGTCCCCCGGCCAGGCCGCCGATGGTTTCGATGCGGAGACCGATGTCGAGGATGTCCAGTAACTGCCTGCTCCATTCTTTCAGGATGCGGCGCTGCCTGTCACGGTTAAAGTGCGGGTAAAACATCGCCAGCAGCGCCGCGTAAGCGAGGTGCATGGCGAGGCGGGCGCATCTGAGCAGGCTGACCGGCAGGCCGGGCGAACGCTCATCCATGATAGGTGCGTGGAAAGTGCTGGTCCGCCATTTTCGTCATCTCGGCTATCTGCGCAATTTCTGCCATCTCAACCATCTCGGCCATGACCGGTTGCCGCAATTCGCGCCGCTCGACGAACAGGCTGTTGCCCGTTTTCTTCTTGGCCATTTTTTTTGCGACCGAGGCGGCTTCGGCCACTTCGTGGTGCGAATGGAACGCTTCTCCATCGGCCCAGATCGCGCCGATCGAGAGTGTGGGCAGGGGGTGGTGAACGATGTTGCCTTGGCGATCTTCGCTCGAATAACCGCCTGCGGAACGGTGTTTTTCATCAAACAATACCAGCGTCTCTCGCGAAAACGAAGCCAGCACCTGGTTGCAGCGGTTTTCCCAGTCCGCGCTTTGCATGACCAGGATGAAGTCGTCGCCGCCGATATGCCCGATGAAATCACTCTGCAGGTCGCAGGCGTTTTTGAGCAGCTTGCCGGTGATCTGGATCAACTCATCGCCTTTGCGGAAGCCATATACATCGTTGAAGGGCTTGAAGGTGTCGATGTCGCAGTAGCATACGGCGAACGATTTGCCGGATTGCAGCAGAAAATCGATGTGCTCGTTGATCGGAACGTTGCCGGGCAGCAAGGTTAACGGATTGGCGTAACGCGCGGTCTCGATCTGCGCATTGGTGATTTCGCGCAACAGGTCCTGCCCGGTGCCGAAGCCGATGTAACGGCCCTGGTCGGTGATGATGAAGCCGTCGGTAAAATGCCGGATTTGCGATTCGCTCAGGAAGCTGCTCAGCTCGTGGATGGGGGTGGTTTTTTCCACCAGCAACGGCTCGGCGCACATGATTTTCTTGCAGCCCTTCTTGCCCAGCAATTCACGGCGGTACGGCTGGGAAAAGCAGTCGACAAACTCGAACCGGCTGATCAATCCGACCGGACGCCCGTGATTAACGACGGGAATGGCGCGCAAGTCCTTGTTGGCGGAAAAGCAGGTGAATATTTTGTCGATCTCGGTGTCCGGGTGAACCGGCTCCACATAACGCGACAGCACTTCCACCGTGATGCTGCGCCTGCTGCTATAAGGCTGTTCGACGGCGCAGTTGGTATCGATCAGGCAGCCGACTTCGGCGGGCGGATTGAGCGGCGGGACAGGACTGGGGCGGGCAATGAAATAACCCTGGCCACAGGCGATGCCGATATCGCGTATCACCTTGAAGTCGGCGGCGGTCTCGATACCTTCCGCGATCACCTGCGTGCCGGAGCTGAGCGCGATGCTCTGGATCGACCTGATGAACTGCTGCTTGAGCGGATCGGCGCTGACGCCCTGCACGAAATGCATGTCGATCTTGACAAATTCCGGGCGCAGTTCAGACCACAGCCGCAAGCTCGAAAAGCCCTCGCCCAGGTCATCCAGCGCAATCTGGAAGCCCATATCCCGGTAGTGCAGCAGCGCGTTGCGCATCCCTTCGAAATCGAAAGTGGGCTGGTTTTCGGTGATTTCGATGATGATGCGTTGCGGGTTGATGCCGAGAGTTTCGAGATAGGACAGCGTTTGTCCGTTTTTGAAGCTGGGGTGGGTCAGGGCATCCGGGCTGACATTCAGGAATAATTTACCGGGCAGATCTTGCATGAAGAAAGACTCCAGCACAATCTGCCGGCACAGCATTTCCACTTCCAGAGAAAGCCCCTGCTGTTTGGCTGCCGCGAACAGATTGATCGGCGAATGCAGCGGGCTGTCGGCCGGGCCGCGTATCAGCCCCTCGAAGCCGAGAAACGTGCCGTCGGAAATATTCATGATGGGCTGGAGCAGCGCGGAAAGGCTGCGTTGTTTCAATATGTCCTGAAGCGTTTTCATCGGGAATGTCCGGTGGATGGGATGAGCTGCAGGATAATGGCCGGATGTTTCGGCTGGATTAAGGCGATGTTGCAAATTAGTTACGGCGCGCCCGTTATGGGCAACAATGGAGTGTGAAAAAGAGGGTTGCGCTCGCAAATAATTTTTGTTTTAATTGCGCCAGATATTTTAACAATTGTTCAACAATGGAAACGTAATATGATGAAACCGGCTCAAGTGGTAAAGGCCTTGGCGGCCTTGGCGCAACCCACCCGTTTGGCGATTTATCGCCTGCTGGTGGCGCGCGGCCCGGAGGGCATGGCGGCGGGGCAGGTAGCCGAAAAGCTGAAAGTGTCTCCGGCCACGCTGTCGTTTCATTTCAAGACGCTCAGCCATGCCGGGCTGCTGGACAGCAGGCAGGACGGACGCTTTATTTATTACGCCGCGAATTTCACGGTGATGAACGGGATGGTGGCGTACCTGACGGAAAACTGCTGCGGCGGAAACCCGGATGCCTGCAAGCAAGCGAAGTAGTGAATATCGAAGGGCGAAGCTTCGGCACGAACGGAACGGTTGTCGCAAATTTTGTAATGCCCAATAACGAAAAGCTGAAATAACAATGAAACCGGAAATACGCAAAGATTTTGACAGGGAAGCGGCGAAATGGGACTCGAACCCCGGCAGAGTCAAGCTGGCGAACGACGTGGCTGCCGCAATCGTCCGGGAAGTGGAGCTCACTGGAGATATGGAGGCGCTGGATTTTGGCTGCGGAACGGGATTGCTCACCCTCAAACTGCAACCCTTGGTGAAATCAATCACGGGTGTTGACAGCTCTCTGGGTATGCTGGGCGCGTTGCAAAACAAGATCGAGTTGCAGGCGCTTGAAAACGTCCATACCCGGTTCGCCGATTTTGAAAAAGGCGAACACGCGGAAGGAAGCTACGATCTCATCGTGAGCAGCATGACGCTGCACCATGTGCCGGATACTTTCGCTGTGTTCAAGGAATGGTTCAACCTGCTGCGCCCGGATGGACAGGTGTGTTTCGCCGACCTCGATGCGGAAGACGGCTCGTTCCATAGCGATAAAACAGGCGTATTCCACTTCGGGTTCGACCGCGAGCCATTGAAGCAATTTCTGGGCGATGCCGGTTTTTGCGATGTCCGCGACACCACTGCAACGACCATGAGCAGGGAGGTTGCCGGGCAAGGCATCCGGGAGTTTCCCGTATTTTTGATTACTGCGACGCGGCGCGCTGGCTGGCTATAAACAAAGGCCCACCGCAACTGAAGTAGCTATCTGCAATATGACAATCAAACTGGAATCCCTGCTGACTTGCCCTGCCTGTGGTCACGCCGAGCTGCTGGCCATGCCCGCCGATGCCTGCCAGTGGTTTTACGAATGCCCGTCTTGCAAGGCACTGCTCAAGCCCAAGCCGGGAGACTGTTGCGTGTTCTGTTCTTACGGCAGCGTGCCGTGCCCGCCGATCCAGGAAGGGTGCGGCGATTGTTGCATACCGGGCGCGCCAGCATGAGTCGCGACCACGACTATCGGCAAGCGGCAATGACCACTCCCGATAAAGTCATGAGCGAAGCGCCGCTACTGAAATTGCGCCACATCTCGCCGCGCCTTGTCCGGTTTACGTAATTTTGTAAAAGGAAAACGAAATGCAGCAAGACAAAATTTACAACGTGCTGGTGTTATGTACCGGCAATTCCGCACGCAGCATTCTGGGCGAAGTGCTGTTCAATACATTGGGCAAAGGCAAATTTAAAGCCTATAGCGCGGGCAGCAAACCTGCGGGAAGAGTCAATCCGGGAGCACTGGAGTGGCTGCAACAACAGGGCCACAGCGTCGAAGGGCTGCGCAGCAAAAGCTGGGACGAGTTCGCCGCCTCCGGCGCGCCGCAGTTCGATTTCATCTTCACCGTGTGCGACAACGCTGCCGGAGAAACTTGCCCGCTATGGCCTGGCAAGCCCGCCACGGCGCATTGGGGCATCCCCGACCCGGCGCATGTCGGGGGTGAAGAAGCACGGCGTGCCGCGTTCAAGAAAGCCTATGAGCAATTGGCGCGGCGCATCCAGTTGTTCATGAGCCTGCCCATCGAGAAATTGGACAAGCTCGTGCTGAAACAGAAACTCGCCGAAATTGGTCGCATGGAGGATTGACGGGATGAATCTATTCGAACGCTATCTGACCGTCTGGGTCGCGCTGTGCATCGTCGCCGGGGTGCTGCTCGGCCAATTCCTGCCGGGCGTGTTCCAGGCGATTGCCAGCCTGGAAGTCGCCAAAGTAAACATTCCGGTCGGCGTGCTGGTGTGGGTGATGATCATCCCGATGCTGCTGAAGATCGACTTCGGCGCGCTGCATCAAGTGAGGCAGCATTGGCGCGGCATCGGCGTCACGTTGTTCGTAAACTGGGCGGTGAAACCGTTCTCGATGGCTTTCCTCGGCTGGCTGTTCATCCGCCACGTGTTCGCCGATTACCTGCCGCAGGATCAGCTCGACAGCTATATCGCCGGGTTGATCCTGCTCGCCGCCGCACCCTGCACCGCGATGGTGTTCGTGTGGAGCAATCTGGTGAAAGGCGATCCCTATTTCACGCTGTCGCAGGTGGCGCTCAACGATACCATCATGATCTTCGCCTTCGCGCCGCTGGTGGCGCTGCTGCTCGGTATCGCCAGCATCGCCGTGCCGTGGGACACGCTGTTCGTTTCGGTAGTGTTCTACATCGTGATACCGATCATCATCGCGCAACTGCTGCGCCGCCAGTTATTGGCAAACGGCGAGGCCGCGTTCAGGCAGGTTATGGAGCATATCGCGCCGTATTCGATAGGCGCGTTGCTGGTGACGTTGGTGCTGCTGTTCGCGTTGCAGGGCAACGCCATCGTCGCGCAGCCGCTGGTGATCGCCATGCTGGCCGTGCCGATCCTGATCCAGGTGCTGTTCAACTCCGGCCTGGCCTACTGGCTGAACCGCCGCCTCGGCGTGGCGCACTGTGTCGCCGCTCCCTCGGCGCTGATCGGCGCGAGCAACTTCTTCGAGCTGGCGGTGGCCACCGCCATCAGCCTGTTCGGCTTCCAGTCCGGCGCGGCGCTGGCCACCGTGGTCGGCGTGTTGATCGAGGTGCCGGTGATGCTGCTGGTGGTGAAAGTTGCCAATGCATCGCAGGGTTGGTATGGAGCGGTGACGCGGAAATGAAAGGGTCCCGGATTGACCATAGGTTGGGAAAGGCATAGATTGCCGCCAGACGGCTATGCCGTGCGGCATGGTCAGGCAGGTGGTACGGAAAAAATGATGGGGCAGTGTCAATGGAAGAAAGCGCTAAGAAAAAATCATCAAACGGCAGCGAGGCAGGCCACCGCCCGTCCTTCACCATTGTCGACTGGATAGTCGCGGCGTTAAGCATTGCCTTAATGGTATTCATTCTTATGAACCTTCCACCTGTCTAGCCTCTCGACCTGCCGCATCTCAAGCTCGGCCAGCCCAATGGCAGCAATAGCCGATAACCTGTCCGTCACTTTATCGGCCAAAACAGCCGCTCGCATGTAATCTGATTCAGTTGGCAATGAGGGTCTGTTTGCCGAGTGCGTGGAACATGCATTTTGCCCCATTGGTGTCGGGCGCACATCTTAAAACCGATAGGCCTCTCGGCATATCGTAATACCCACGCTTATATGATAGCCTTCGCCGGTTCGTAAACACGACCAACCATAATGGCCAAGCTGCCCCAAACAAATTTCGCCCATTTAGAACAGCACGACGAACAGTTGCTGCGTCTGGGGCTGTTGGCAGAAAAGTATTTCGCAGGCGATCCCAATACCTGTTTGCTCAAACTGCGCCAACTTTCCGAATTGCTTGCCCGGCTTGTGGCAGCGAAGACAGGCCAACTGGTAGCTCCTGAAGAAACCCAGTTCGACTTGCTGCGCCGCTTGCAGGACAGCGGAATTCTTACGCGCGAAATCGCACAATTGTTCGGAGAAGTGCGGCGCACCGGCAATGCGGCGAGCCACGCACTTGAAGGCGACCACCGGGGCGCGCTGAGCGCACTGAAGCTCACCTGGCAGTTGAGCCTCTGGTTTCACCGCACGTTCAAAAATCCATCCTATAAATCCGGCCCGTTCACTCCGCCCGCGCCGCCAAAGCATGAGAGCGACGAGCTGCGCATTGAGATGGAGCGGCTGAGCAAGACACTACAGGAATACCAGGCTACCCATCACGAGACTGCCGGGCAGCTTGAGGTGACGCAGGCAAAGCTGCGCGCCGCCAAGAGTGAGCAGGCGTTCTGGGAGCAGATGGCCGCCGAGGCCGAGCAGGCCAAAGCCGCGCTGGAGAAGCGCCTTACCGAACAGCAAACCGTAGCGGCAGCCCAGCCCAAGAGCGTGTTGATACAGCTGGTCTCGTCTGCCAATACCGCCGCCAGCGCCGTTCAGTTGGATGAAGCCGACACCCGCAAGTTGATCGACCAGCAACTGCGCCAAGCCGGATGGGAAGCCGATTCGCAAAGCATCAAATACAACAAAGGCGCGCGCCCGGCCAAGGGGCGCAACCTGGCCATAGCGGAATGGCCCACCGAGAGCGGCCCCGCCGATTACGTGCTGTTCGCCGGATTGATGCCGATTGCCGTGGTTGAAGCCAAACGCAAAAACGTCGATGTTTCCGGTTCACTGCAACAAGCCAAACGCTATAGCCGCACTTTCACCCCATCGCAAGAAACCATATTGCCCGATGAAAACTGGGGCGGGGGTGCCGCCGCTTATCGCGTGCCTTTCGCCTTTTCATCCAATGGCCGCCCCTACCTGCGCCAGCTATCCACCAAGAGCGGCATCTGGTTCTGCGACCTGCGCCGTAGCGACAACCTGGGGCACGTCCTCGATGGGTGGTACACCCCGGAAGGCTTGACCGCGCTGCTCAAACGGGACGAGGCCAAAGCGCACGAAGACCTCGCCAACGCGCCATTCAACTATGGCTTTCCGTTGCGCTACTACCAGCAGGATGCAATCCGCGCCGCCGAATCGGCCATCGAAATTGGCCAACGGGAAATGCTGCTGGCGATGGCGACCGGCACCGGCAAGACCAAGACCTGCATCGCGTTGATTTACCGTCTGCTCAAGGCAAAGCGTTTCCGCCGCATCCTGTTTCTGGTAGATCGCTCTGCCTTGGGCGAGCAGGCCGCCAATGCGTTCAAAGACACGCGCATGGAAAATCTCCAATCCTTCGCCGACACCTTCGGCATCAAGGAGCTGGAAGAGCAAGCGCCGGATACCGATACCGCCGTACACATCGCCACGATACAGGGCATGGTGCAGCGCCTGCTCTATGCCGCCGAAGATGCCGCCACGCCCGCCGTCGACCAATACGACTGCATCGTTGTGGACGAATGCCATCGCGGTTACCTGCTGGATCGCGAGCTGTCCGATACGGAAATGACCTTCCGGGGATATGAAGACTACATCTCGAAATATCGCCGCGTGCTTGACTACTTCGACGCCTACAAGGTCGGGCTGACCGCGACACCGGCGCTGCACACCACGCAGATCTTCGGTGCGCCGATTTATACCTACAGCTATCGGGAAGCCGTTATCGACGGATTCCTCGTGGACTACGAACCGCCGGTGCAAATCAAAACCGAACTGTCCCAGAACGGCATCAACTGGAAGGCGGGGCAGGATGTCAAAATCTACGATGCGCGCAGCAACCAGATCGAATTATTCAGAACCCCCGATGAAATCAATATCGAAGTCGAAGACTTCAACCGCAAAGTCATCACCCGACCATTCAACCAGGTGGTGTGCGAATATCTGGCGCAGGAACTTGAACCATCTTCCCGCCGCAAGACGCTGATTTTCTGCGCGACCGATGCTCATGCCGACATGGTGGTCGATCTGCTCAAGACCGCCTTTGCGGCCCAATACGGCAGCGTGGACGATGATGCCGTCATCAAGATCACCGGCGCCGCCGACAAGCCGCTGCAACTGATCCGCCGTTACAAGAACGAGCGTAACCCCAACGTGGCGGTCACCGTCGATTTGCTCACCACCGGTATCGACGTACCGGAAATCTGCAACCTCGTCTTCCTTCGGCGTGTGAACAGCCGCATCCTGTTCGACCAGATGCTGGGCCGTGCCACGCGCCTGTGCGACGACATCGAAAAAGAAGCCTTCCGTGTTTTTGATGCGGTGCAGATTTTCGAGGCGCTCGCCGACATGACCGCGATGAAGCCAGTGGTGGTCGATCCCAAAATCAGCTTCACCCAGCTGGCGCAGGAACTGGCCTCGGTTGGGGATGAATCAGCCCGCCAACTGGTGCGCGACCAGTTCCTCGCCAAGCTGCAAGGCAAAAAACGCCACCTCTCGGAAAAATCCGCGCGCGACTTCGAAACCAAAGCGGGCATGACCCCGGATGAGTTCATCAAGAGACTGAAGGCCATGCCCATCAACGACGTGGCCGCGTGGTTCACGCAGAACCCCGACCTCGGCGAAATTCTCGACCGCAAGGGCGAAGGCAGCGCGCAGCCCATTTTGATTTCCGAGCATGAAGACAAGCTGCGCACTGCCGAACGCGGCTACGGCAATGCAAACAAGCCGGAGGACTACCTCAAGGAATTCACTGCCTTCATCAAGAGCCACAGCAACGACATCCCGGCGCTGATGGCAGTGCTGACGCGACCGCGTGAACTTACCCGCAAGCAATTGCGCGAGTTGGAGCTGGAGCTGGATAAAGCGGGGTTCACCGAAACCAACCTCGCTACTGCATGGCGCGAAATGACCAATCAGGATATCGCCGCGCGCATCGTCGGTTACATCCGCCAGGCCGCCATCGGCGATGCGCTCGTGCCCTACAACGAGCGGGTCGATCACGCGCTGCAAAAGCTGCTGGCCTCGCGCGCATGGACTGGGCCACAGCGCGACTGGCTGAAAAAAATCGCCGCGCAAACCAAAGCCAACCTGCTGGTCGATCACGCCGCAATCGACGATCCCGACCTGATTTTCAAGCGCGAAGGCGGCGGCTTCGCCCGGCTCGACAAGATGTTCAACGGCGAGCTTCAGCAGGTGCTGGAAAACTTCAATGAAGCGATCTGGGCGGCGGCTTGAACCAAAACGGTTAACCGCAACATCCCCTCCCCCTTGCAGGGGGAGGGCTAGGGTGGGGGTAGAAACGCGTACATTTCACCACTTCTACCCCCATCCTAACGGTCATGGCAGTAGCCACCCCTGATAATGAAACTGCCATGCCCGTTTCCCTCTCCTCAATCCTCTCCCGCAAGCGGGCGAGGAGGCAAACGATCGCTACGCGAGTTTCACGTTAACCTTCCCCCTGCAAGGGGGAAGGGACTGTTTGGCGCTAAGGATTAATCTGAGTTGAATGCATTACCTATAAGTGGTATAAATCACGGTATATATCAAACAGGAAAGGAGCCCCACCATGCATACCGCCAAGCTATTCAAGAATGGTCGCAGCCAGGCCGTGCGCCTGCCGGCCGAGTTCCGCTTCGAGGGTGACGAAGTCATCATCCGGCGCGACCAGGTTACCGGAGATGTCATCCTGAGCCCGCGCAACCGCAAATTCGAGGCGTGGCTCAAGCTGCGCGACCAACTTTTGCCGCTGATCCCGCAGGAAGACCTTGATGCACTCGACAACTTGCGCGATCCCGGCGCGCCCGTGGAGCGCGATTGGCCATGAGTGCGCTGCTGATGCTGGATACCAATGCCGTCACAGCGATTATCAAGGATAGGGCCAAGACCCTGAGTGCGCTCCTCAACGAGAGACCGTCCTGCATTTCCGTGATCACCGAGGCCGAGCTGCGCTTCGGTTTGGCCCGGCGTGCGGTCAATGTCGAACTGCGCCGCATCGTGGAAAAATATCTGGCTACCGTGGACATTCTGCCGTGGACCTCCGCCAGCGCCGGGCGCTACGGACTATTGCGCGCCGAGCTGGATAGGCTGGGCAAACCGCTGGCACCGATGGATATGCTGATCGCCAGCCATGCGATGGCCGAAGACTGCACGCTGGTCAGCGCCGACCGTGCCTTCGCGCAGATACCCGGCATGCGCCTGCTCGACTGGTCAACCTCTTCCCCAAAATAATTTAATCACATGACCACCCACGACATCGTCGGCAAACTCTGGAACCTGTGCAACGTCCTCAAGGACGACGGCATCACCTATCACCAGTACGTCACCGAGCTGACCTACCTGCTGTTCCTCAAGATGGCCAAGGAAACCGGCACCGAAGACCAGCTCCCCAAGAATCATCGCTGGGACGATCTGGAAAATCTCGCCGCACCGGACCGGCTGGAGTTCTACAAGATACTGCTGATTCATCTGGGCAGCCACGGCTCGAAGCTGGTGCAGGAAATTTTCGCCAACGCCAGCAGCTTCATCAAGAAACCCGCGACGCTCTCCACGCTGGTCAGCGAGATCGACAAACTCGATTGGTACAGCGCCCGCCAGGAAGGCCTGGACGACCTGTACGAAGGCCTGCTGGAAAAAAACGCCAACGAAAAGAAATCGGGCGCAGGCCAATACTTCACCCCGCGCGTGCTGATCGACAGCATGGTCGCGGTGATGAAACCGGAACTGAAAGACATCATCCAGGACCCGGCAGCAGGAACCGGCGGATTTTTGATCGCGGCCAACCACTACCTGCGAACACACACCAAGCCGGATTCGTGGACCGAGGCGCAGCAAAAGAAATACCACACCAGCACCTTCTACGGCATGGAGCATGTGCAGGACACCCACCGCCTCGCGCTGATGAACCTGATGCTGCATGGCATCGACGGCGGCATCCGCTACGGCGACACCCTCAGCCCGGAAGGCCAGGCACTGCCCAAGGCGACATTGATTCTGACCAACCCGCCGTTCGGCACCAAGAAAGGCGGCGGCCTGCCCAGCCGCGATGACTTCACCTATCCGACCAGCAACAAACAGTTCGCCTTCTTGCAGCACATCTACCGTGGCCTCAAACCCGGTGGCCGCGCCGCCGTGGTGCTGCCCGACAACGTCCTGTTCGAGAGCAACGTCGGCAGCGACATCCGCCGCGACCTGATGGATAAGTGCAACCTGCACACCATCCTGCGCCTGCCCACCGGCATCTTCTATGCGCAGGGCGTGAAGACCAACGTGCTGTTCTTCACGCGTGGCGAACAGGACAAGGGCAACACCAAGGAAGTGTGGGTCTATGACCTGCGCGCCAACATGCCGCAATACGGCAAGCGCACCCAGCTTGTTCGCGAACACTTCGCCGAGTTCGAGGCCGCGTTCGGCGACGACCCGCTAGTCGGCGCGAAGGCGCTGGCCAAACGCCAGGACACCGGCGAGCAGGGGCGCTTCCGTAAATTCACCCGCGAACAGATCGCCGCGCGCGGCGACAGCCTCGACATCGCCTGGCTCAAGGACGACAGCGACACCAGCGCGGATGAATTGCCGGAACCGGCATTGCTGGCGCAGGAAGCAATGGGCGAACTGGAAGCGGCGCTGGATGAGCTGCGCGGGATACTGGAAGAGTTGGGCGAAGAGGAGCCCGCTTGATGCTGCCCTATGGCCGACAACTCAAACAAAACTCGCGCGAATTGCGCAGCCACATGACCGATGCCGAGCAGAAGCTCTGGTATCGGCTGCGCCGCAAGCAAATTAACGGCTGGCAGTTTTATCGCCAGAAACCCTTGGGGCAGTACATCGTCGATTTTTACAGCCCGCAAGCGCGGCTGGTGGTTGAGCTGGATGGCAGCCAGCATCTCGAACCGGAACATCAAGCCGCCGACCAGAAGCGCGATGCCTATCTGGCAGGTTTGGGGCTGCGTGTGCTGCGTTTCGATAACCGGCAGGTGTTGCTGGAGATGGATGCGGTGATGGGGGTTATCGCGGGAACCCAAATCCCCCCTAGCCCCCCTTTTTCAAAGTGGGGAACTAGCCAGCTTGCACATGTTGTGACCGTGTCCGAACAAAAACCAATAGCATCAGCCACCCCATTAGAAAAAGACACAGCAGCTCCAGCCACATCTTTTGAAACAGAGCCCCTGTTGGAATCAGCCCCCTTGTTGGAACTAGTTCCCCCCTTTGAAAAAGGGGGGCTAGGGGGGATTTGCGTTGATTCCACTATGGCTGGGGAGAAAAAAGCGTGAGCGAGTTGCCGAATAGTTGGGCAACCGCCGACTTTGAAAAGGTTCTCAACCGTATCGTTGGTGGCGGCACACCATCAAAAGCGAACGCTTTTTTCTTCAAAGGAAAGATTCCGTTCATGACTGTCAAAGACATGAAAGAGCGTTTTCCTTCTGATACGGTCGATCACATCTCGGACGAAGCCATAGAGGCAAGTGCCACGACTGTTGTACCTGAGGACACGCTCATTGTGGCTACTAGTGTCTAATTGCATAATTAAACATATTTAACTATACTCTGACCACTCAATATCTTCGAGGGTTGAATATGTCTAGGGTTGCGCGGCCTGTAGTGTGCAGTGATGAGGATAGAAGGCGGCT